>Ga0209342_10004997_pt1 | contig 13652 bp, 13 predicted proteins | sample RifCSP16_2_FD_184023 | JGI IMG/M metagenome (GOLD analysis project Ga0209342, IMG submission 184023) | Soil microbial communities from Rifle, Colorado - Rifle CSP2_sed 16_2 (SPAdes) (version 2) | ecosystem: Environmental > Terrestrial > Deep subsurface > Rock core/Sediment | place: Rifle... | reverse complement strand
TGCCATTTGTCAGGACCTCCTTTCTACAGATTATAAGTCTATTGAGGTCCTGCCTGAAAGTAAAACTTCTTCAGCATAATACCTGCAACCCACTTATTCCTGTCCAGATTATCGTATAGCGCGGATAATGTCAACACTTTTTTGAAATAAAAATTTTAAACCAGGGTTGCGCCAAACGCCTGATTGCCTGGTCGGCTGAAAAATGTCGCTATTCCGCCAGGTTAGCACTCTTTTCAGTAGACTGCTAAGAATCGCCTTGACAAAGAACGGAAGGGGCCATATATTTACTACACCTGATGGATTACATCCAATTTCGTAAAAAAATAAAACCCACAATTTAAGGAGGAGTAGAGGAATGAAGATCAGACCGCTTCACGATCGAGTTATTGTCAGAAGGCTCGAGGAGCAGGAGAAGACCAAGGGCGGCATCATTATCCCCGAGAGCGCAAAAGAGCGCCCGCAGAGGGCAAGGTCGTTGCAGTAGGGCCCGGAAAGAAAGAGGACGGCAAGATCGAGCCGATGGGCGTGAAGGTCAATGACACCATCATCTTCAGCAAGTACGCCGGGACCGAGATAAAGGTCGAAGGCGAGGACCTCCTCATCATGAGGGAAGAAGACATTCTGGGCGTAATCGAGAAATAAACGGGGTCCGTTGAGGACGCCGCAAACAACCATACTTAGCAAGGAGGAATATAAAAATGGCACCCAAAGAACTCGCATTCAGCCATAACGCGAGGAGCGCGATATTGAAGGGCGTAAACACCCTGGCGGACGCCGTAAAGGTAACCCTCGGGCCCAGGGGCAGGAACGTTGTCATCGAAAAGAGCTTCGGCTCTCCGCTCATCACCAAGGACGGCGTCACCGTCGCCAAGGAAATAGAGCTTGAGAACAGGTTCGAGAACATGGGCGCGCAGATGGTCAAGGAGGTCGCCAGCAAGACCTCTGACGTAGCGGGCGACGGCACCACCACCGCGACCGTCCTTGCGCAGGCCATCTTCAGGGAAGGCAGCAAGCTCGTGGCCGCCGGCCACAACCCGATGGACCTCAAGAGGGGCATAGAGAAGGCCGTCGAGGTCGCCATCGGCGAGCTCAAGAAGCTCTCCAAGAACGTGAAGGAGAAAAAGGAGATCGCGCAGGTCGGCACCATCTCGGCCAACGGCGACAGCACCATAGGCGAGATAATCGCCGAGGCGATGGAGAAGGTCGGCAAGGAAGGCGTCATCACCGTCGAAGAGGCCAAGGGCATGGAGACCCAGCTCGACGTGGTCGAGGGCATGCAGTTCGACAGGGGCTATCTCTCACCGTACTTCGTGACCGACGCCGAGAGGATGGAGTGCGTTATCGAGGACGCCTTCATACTCATCCATGAGAAGAAGATATCGAACATGAGGGATCTCCTCCCCGTGCTCGAAAAGATTGCCAAGTTGGGCAGACCGCTCCTCATCATCGCGGAAGACGTCGAGGGCGAGGCCCTTGCCACGCTCGTCGTCAACAAGCTCCGCGGAACGCTCCAGGCCGCCGCTGTAAAGGCCCCGGGCTTCGGCGACAGAAGGAAGGCCATGATGGATGACATCGCCGTAATATCCGGCGGGAAGCTCATCGCCGAAGAGCTCGGCATAAAGCTCGAGAACGTCGATGTGAAGGACCTCGGCAGGGCGAAGAGGGTCGTCATCGACAAGGAGAACACCACCATCATCGACGGCTCAGGCAAGAAGTCTGACATCGAAGCCCGCATCAAGCAGGTAAGGGCTCAGATAGAGGAGACCACCTCCGATTATGACAAGGAGAAGCTCCAGGAGAGGCTCGCGAAGCTCGCGGGCGGCGTAGCCGTAATAAACGTCGGCGCGGCGACCGAGACCGAGATGAAGGAGAAGAAGGCCAGGGTCGAGGACGCGCTCCACGCGACCAGGGCGGCTGTCGAAGAGGGCGTGGTGCCCGGCGGCGGCGTCGCGTATCTCAGGACTCTCAACGCTGTGGCGAAGCTCAGCCTCGAAGGCGACCAGCAGTTCGGCGTGAAGCTCGTGCTCCGCGCCCTTGAGGAGCCCATCCGCCAGATATCGGCGAACGCGGGCCTCGAAGGCTCTATCGTGGTCGAGAAGGTTAAGAACGGCAAGGACGCGTTCGGCTTCAACGCGGCGACCGAGGTCTATGAGGACCTCGTGAAGGCCGGCGTCATCGACCCGACCAAGGTGTCGAGGATAGCGCTGCAGAACGCATCGTCAATAGCCTCACTCATGCTCACCACCGAGTGCATGGTGGCCGAGAAGCCCAGGGAAGAGAAGGGCGGCGGAATGCCCGCAGGCATGGGCGGAATGGGCGGCATGGGCGGAATGGACATGATGTAAGTCCGCAGTAGGTGTGCCGCGCGCACCAATGCTGTACGGATGGAAACGGAACGGGGGCTGCGAATGCGGCCCCCGTTTTTTATTTGGAGTTTGTCATTGAGAGCGAGTGAGCCGAAGCCGCGAGCGAAGCGTGGCGGGCGGCAATCTAAGTTTTTAAAAATATGAGATTGCGTCGTCGCTCACGCTCCTCGCAATGACAGCCAAGCGCAAGGCAATTCCGTATTCACCCTCTATCCCTTGGGGAGAGGGCCGGGGTGAGGGGGAGATCTTGGATTGTCATTCTGAGCGAAACGAAGAATCCCGCAGTTATCCTCCCCTCCCTTGACGGGAGGGGATTGAGGGGAGGGTGAAGCAGTTTGTATGGCGGGCAGTGCCCCAATTAATTTATCTGCAAAGACCTTTTGCGCCCTGCCGGGCTTTTTTTGAGCATAAGGCTCGGTTCACGGTCTGCTCCTATGACGTATTTCTCCCGTCGCTTGAAATATAGCTGGACAATAAACCTCTCCCTAATGAGGAGGCGATTTCGAATTCTGAGATGGAATAATTACATCTCTGGACAGGGCTTTTAGGATCTCGATTGTGGAGGCTGGCTGAAAAGAATACAAAGGGCTACGCGCTCCGCTCGACCCTGTTCCTTGTGTTCTTGGCCATGTACATTGCCCGGTCGGCCCTCAGGATGAAGTCGTCTTTTGTCTCTCCTTCGTCATACTCGGCTACCCCGAAGCTGGCGGTAATACTTTCTATTTGATCAAAATCGTTTTCCGCTATTACTCGCCTGAGCCTCTCGGCGAGCAGGCAAGCGTCATCGAGATTCGTCTCCGGCGCGAGCACCAGGAACTCCTCTCCCCCCCACCTGAATAGGAAATCAGAGTCCCTGATGTTGGACCTCGCGATATCGGCTGTCGCCTTGAGGACGCTGTCCCCGGCGAGATGGCCGAACCTGTCGTTGACCTGCTTGAAGTGGTCGAGGTCGAATATGATTATCGAGAGGGGGTGTTTGTACCTGCCGGCCCTTTCGATCTCGGTCCCTATCACATCTTGAAACTTTGTCCGGTTATATGACTGCGTCAGCTCATCCGTCATGGCGAGCCGCTCAAGCTGTCCCTGTACGCGCTGCCGCTCGACTGTGTGGTCGTTGAGGGCCTTTATCATGGCGTCGAAAGAGTTTGTCAAGTCCCTTATGTCGGATATCTTCCCGGCGAGCTTGCGCTCCTTCTCATTAAGCCTCTCAGAGATGAGGAGCGCGCTTTCGTCCTTGAACCTGGCGACGTCCTTCTCTTTCTCGGATATCTCGACCATCAGCGTCTTGAGCTTCCTTACGGGGAGCGCCACCTGGCGGAAGAGGCCCATATGGAGCCAGCCGACGCTAACGATGATAAAGAGGGCCAGGGAGCCGACGACCAGCTTGGTGCGCGAGGCGGTCTTATCGGCGCGCTCCCTTGATTCTTTTGAAAGGGAGTGGACCGCCTGCATGAGGGCGTCCCCCTCGGCAAGGAGCCTGCCGTACTCGACCATCAAGGCTGTGTCCCTCTGGCTTACGCCGTTATCAAGGAGGAACGGGGGAAGGCTGGACTTGATCGACGACCATCTGCCTTCGGTCCTTTGCCTTATCTCGTTTCGCAGGCTCTCGTCAGCGCCGGAGAGGATCCGTTGATGGCTCTCATCAAAGCCCTTAACAGCGTCCGTGATAATGCTTATGGAGTCATGGGTGCCTTCGGTAAGTATGGTCTCGTTCATGCCCCTGAAGAGGGTTCTGAAGCCACATCGACTGCCTCTCAAAGCCTCGGCCTCTCTGGAGCTTGCGTCCATGGCGCGGAACCCGAGCCACCCGGTGATTACCAGGACCAAGAGGAGGCCGAGAGAGAATAGCGACACCCTGATGAGCTTGGAGCCTATACTCATCTGTATCAGTTCCTTTCAGCGCCGTATTTTACGGGATAGCCCCTGGCCTCCCACGCGCCAAAGCCGTCCCTCAACCAGTAGACCTTCTTATAGCCGGCTTCAATCGCGGTCTGAGCCGCCCTGTAGGACTTCCAGCCAGTAGGGCCGTGGCTGTATATGACCAAAGGCGTATCTTTAGCCTTGGGTAGGCCGCGGATGAACCCCGCCTTGTCGCCAGGGGAGTCGGCGCTGCCTTCGTATGGGAGGGAGATGGCTGGAGGCAGGTGCCCCCTGCCGTAATTTATGGGGTTACGGACGTCGATAAAGAACGCGCCCGATGCGTCATTGATCGCCTTTGCCTCATCGACTGAGATTATCCTTCCGCCAGGCAGGGCCTCAGGGGGAGAGCCCGAATGAGAGGCGTTCGCGGCAAATGGCATTATGAATAGTAGGAGTAAAGCAAGTCTCCAGATCATGGCCGTATTCTCCATTTTTCAGTCGCCGAATACAAGAAAAAAAGTTTCGTAGGTTGGGTTGGCGCAGCGTAACCCAACTTAGATATAATTACCCTTATGTTGGGTTGAAAAGCGCAACCCAACCTACGAAAAATCCTCTTAATCTCCTTTTTGTCCCCCTTCCAAATCTGTTATCATCCCCTCCATGAAATCCGCAGACATCCCCGCCGTAATCAAGATACTCCGGCAGGAGTACAAGCGCTTTCGCACGCCTTATGTAACCGAGGTCAGTCAGGAGATCAGGCGCGATCCGTTCAAGGTGCTTGTCTCGTGTGCATTATAAGCCTTCGCACTCAGGACAATGTGACAAGGGCCGCGTCCATAAAACTTTTCAAGCTGGCAGATACGCCTGAGGCGATGGCGGCAATGAGCGCCGCCAAAATAGAGAAGGCCATCTACCCTGCGGGTTTTTACAGGAACAAGGCAAAGGTCATAAAGGATATCGCGCGGGAGTTTGTCGAGAAGCATTCATCCGTGGTGCCTGACGAGATAGACGAGTTATTGAAGCTCAGGGGCGTGGGCAGGAAGACGGCGAACCTTGTCGTAACGCTCGGCTTTGGCAAGCCCGGCATCTGTGTTGATACCCATGTGCACAGGATATCCAACAGGTGGGGCTTCGTTAAGACAAAGACGCCTGAAGAGACTGAGTTCGCCCTTCGCGAGAGCCTTCCCAAGAGGCACTGGATAGAGATAAACGACCTGCTGGTGGCATACGGACAGAACCTGTGCACCCCGGCATCGCCCTTTTGCAGCCTTTGCAAGATAGCGGCATACTGCAATCGGGTGGGCGTCGAGAGGAGCAGGTAAAATCCCCCTCACCTCAGTCCTCTCCCCCTGGGGGAGAGGAGGTAAAATTCAATCCAAGGCGAGTGTTTGAGGTGAATTGAACTCAGGAGATTGCCGCGCTTCGCTCGCAATGACAAAACCCCATCCCCCTCACCTCAGTCCTCTCCCCTAAGGGGAGAGGAGGAAGATTGTCATTCTGAGCGAGGCGACAATTGTTGCAGGATAGCAAATTGAATGCTGCGTAGGAGACGCGGCAGCCCGAAGGGTCGAGCCCCAGGAAGGGGCGAGATAAGGATCTCTCTCCTTATTTGTTTGACGAGATTCTTCGTCGCCTTCGGCTCCTCAGAATGACAAGTAGTTTGCTTCTTTAGTTACGCGAGCGAGTGAGCCGAAGCCGCGAGCGAAGCGTGGCGGGCGGCAATCTCAGTTTTAATAAAGATGAGATTGCGTCGTCGCGCCTTCTATTGAAATGCTGGCGCTACTCGCAATGACAGAATTTCACCCTCACCTCAGTCCTCTCCCGTCAAGGGAGGGGTAAAGCGCAATCGCAAGTTCTTAAACCCCCTCTCCCCGTTGGGGGTGAGGGACGAGCGAAGCGTAGGGTGAGGGGGCTCCAAAGCCCCTGAATCCAAAAGAAAGCTTGTAAAAAAGCCCTTTTAAGTGTTATATTTTTAAGCTCGCAAGTGCCTTTTGGTCCGTTGCGGTATAATTTCCTTATCGCTCCTCACCCGAAAGGAGGCCTTTCATGAAAGAAAAGGTCATCATATACGGCAAGGACACCTGTCCTTACACGAACGCTGCCCGCGACGACTACGCGAAAAAGGGCTACGAGGTCGTATATCACAATGTTAAGGCCTCTCCCGAGAAGATGGAGGAGATGCTCAAATGGAGCAAGGGGGCCCACCAGGTGCCTGTCATAGTTGAAGGCGGCATGGTGACCCTGGGCTTCGGCGGCACGTGAGGGGTCTAACAGCTGGCAGGTCTGCCGGCACGGAATTAAAGGGTATCTCTAAAAATTGTTCTTTTTCCTGATCTCTGTGTCAGGGCGAAAATAAAAATGCTCACATATACCACTACATATGCTGCGCTTTTTATTTCCACCCTTCCTTGACCTCAGAAAAAATTCCTAATTTTTAGAGACATCCTAAAAGCTAAAAAGACAAAGGGGCCTTGCCGGACGGCGATAAGCTCCTTTGCAATTTTAAGAGAAATGAATCTAAGGGAGGATGGAATTTACATGGCAGAGAAGACGCTTTCGATCATTAAGCCCGATGGGGTGAGAAAGAATGTAATCGGGGATATCATAAAGAGGTTCGAGTCCAACGGGCTTAAGGTCGCGGCCATGAAGATGGTCCACCTCTCAAGGAAAGAGGCAGAAGGCTTCTACGCGGTCCATAGCGCAAGGCCCTTTTTCTCCAGCCTCACGGAGTTCATGTCATCCGGCCCGGTCGTGCTCATGGTGTTGAAGGGCGAGGGCGCGATACTTAAGAACAGGGAGCTTATGGGCGCGACTGACCCGGCAAAGGCAGCCGCAGGCACCATCAGGAAGGACCACGCCGATTCAATAGAGGCGAACATCGTCCACGGCTCTGACGGCCCTGAGACGGCCGTGTTCGAGATAGGGTACTTCTTCAGCGGCATCGAAATTTTCGAGTAACGGCCGCTCAAAAAATCCATCTGCTGTGTTGTATTCGTCGCTCGTCACTGCGACGTACATGAAGAGTACGCCTCATTCCTCGCTCCTCGACGCCTTGCATCTGGAGCTTTTTGAGCAGCCTTAGCGTTTTTAAACGTTACATAAATCTGTCAGGATTCATGCCGTGGAGAGCATCGAAAAAATAAAGGCGCATTACCGGTTCACTGACGAGGACGTCTCGCTCCTCATGAGGCTCAGGCCCGTGATGGAGTCGCACAAGGACGAGTTCGTGGCCGAGTTCTACAGCTTCGTCAGGGAGTTCGAGGACGCGCACAAGTTCCTGAAAGACGAGGCCACGATAAAGCGCCACCAGGAAGCCTTGAAGATCTGGTTCATGAAGCTCTTCTCCGGCACCTACGGCAGCCACTACCTCGCCGAGCTCCACAAGGTAGGCGAGGCGCACGTCAAGATAAACCTCCATGCCCATTACGTGAACGCGGCCTTCCATTTCGTCAAGCTCTTCATGCATGGCATTCTCCACAGGGAGATAGAGGAAGTCAGCGTCCGGGTGCGGATGCTGGAGGCCATAGAGAAGATACTCGATATCAACCTCGACATCTTCACCAGTTCCTACATAGAGGAAGAGAAGAAGTTCTTCGTCTCGCAGAAGGTGGAGAGCTATCTCATACAGATGGCAACCCGCTTCTCGCATGGGCTGAACCTGATCCTCGTGCTCGGGCTCGTGCTCCTGGGCTTCATGGTGATGGGCCTATTCGCCTACGACGTCGTCCATATATTGGACGGCGACATCGAAAGGGGCCTGCTCTCCACCCTGGGCAGCCTTCTCATGCTCTGGGTCGTCATTGAGCTCATGGATACCGAGATAAAGCACCTCAGGGGCGGAAAGTTCGCTATAAAGGTCTTTATAAGCGTCGCGCTTGTCGCGGTCATAAGGAAGATACTTGTCACAAGCCTCAATTCAGGCGCGGTCGAGACGCAGATGTCCCTTGTGGCGGCTGTCGCCGTGCTGGGCGTCGTCTATTGGCTAGTGGCCAAGGTAGACAATTGATTCCTCTTTCCATTCCATCCCACTTTCTGATTTAATAGAAGGCTGCTGAAAAAGTCCATCTGCTTTGTTGTCTTTGTCGCTCGTCATTGCGGCGTACGACAAAGAGTACGCCTCATTCCTCGCTCCCCGATTTAACCGGGGCCTCGCATATGGAGCTTTTTGAGCAACCTGAATAGAGGCTATATGATGAAGAACTTAAGAGACTTTACATACGAAGAGCTCCTCTCCGAGGTGGCCGCCCTTGGCGAGAAGCCTTACAGGGCCGAGCAGATAATGCGCTGGGTCTTCAGCAGGCGCGTTGCTGGCCTTGAAGCCATGACCGATATCTCGAAGGCCTTCAGGGAACGGCTCGCGGAAGATTACTGCATAAAGGGCAACACTCTCCTTGAGGTAAGGCGCTCGGAGGACGGCACAAGGAAGTTCTTGTCCGAGCTCGAAGATTCTGCCCGCATAGAATCTGTCCTCATACCTGAAACCGACAGGCTGACGCTTTGCGTATCGTCCCAGGCCGGCTGCGCGCTCGGGTGCAGGTTCTGCATGACAGGCATGACCGGGTTCGTGCGCAACCTTACGCTCGCCGAACTTGCCGGGCAGGTCTTCTCCGCATACGAGATACTCGAAGAGGGCGAGGCGATAACTAACATTGTGCTGATGGGCATGGGTGAGCCGCTTGCCAATTATGACAATGTCGTCAGGTTCCTGGGCGTTCTCACCGGCAACCTGGGCTTTAACTTCTCGCATAACAAGGTCACGCTCTCTACAGCCGGGCTCGTACCCGCAATAGTACGGCTGGGTCAGGAGGAGACGAACGTCAACCTGGCCGTCTCCCTGAATGCCACGACCGACGAGGTCAGGGACAGGCTCATGCCCATAAACAGGAAGTATCCCTTAAAAGAGCTTATCGCCGCGCTCAGGACCTATCCGCTCAAGACCCGCAAATATATAACTATCGAGTATGTGATGATAGCGGGCGTGAACGATAGTGACGAGGACGCGAGGCGGCTTGTAAGGCTGCTCCGCGGTATTCCCTGCAAGGTGAACCTCATCCCGTTCAACCCATTCCCGGGCTCTGAGTTCAAGAGGCCCTCTGAAGAAAGCATTGACGCCTTCCATTCCTTCGTGAAAAGGTCCGGCTACACGGTTATCGTGCGCTCGAGCAAGGGCGCGGAGATACAGGCGGCGTGCGGGCAGTTGCGGGGCGCATATCCCGGCTAACCATTACCTTCCCCCTTTTCTAAAGGGGGACTGAGGGGGATTATTTTTGGTGCGCATGGCGCGCCCTGCAACCATGTCATTCTGAGGCGCCGGCGGCGACGAAGAATCTCTGATGGGGATTTTGTTGAGCTCAAAGATAATCTCCCCAACCCCTCTTTAGAAAAGAGGGGCTAAGACAGAATTCTCCTGGAGAGCATCTTAAGTAGGAGTCAGTATTCCCCCTCTCCCCCAAAGGGGATAGGAATAAACCCAGGCACATCCAGCGGTAAATCCGAAGCCCCTTTAAACCCGTCCTTTATAATGGCCTTGACCCGTAAAGGCCGTAAATGTTACAAATTACAGGTTATACGAGTCTATTCGCCCATTTCGCGCGATTGAAGGAGACCAGATAGATGAAAGTCGTAGGAGTAATAGGCGGCAGCGGCCTGTACGAGATGGAAGGGCTCAAGGACGTGGCCTCTGTAAGAGTGACTACGCCCTTTGGCGACCCCTCTGACGAGTTCGTCACCGGCATGCTCGGCGACGTGAAGATGATCTTTCTGCCCAGGCACGGCAGGGGACACAGGTTCCTTCCCTCTGAGGTGAATTACAGGGCCAACATCTACGGCATGAAGAAGCTCGGCGCCGAGTGGGTCATATCGGTCTCCGCAGTGGGCAGCATGAGAGAAGAGATAAAGCCCGGCCACATCGTAATAGTGGACCAGTTCTTCGACAGGACCAAGGGCAGGATATCGAGTTTTTACGGAAACGGCGTTGTCGGCCACGTCGAGTTCGCGGACCCGATATGCCCTGATCTTAGCAAGGTGCTCCACAAGGCCGCGAAAGATGCGGGCGCGACAGTGCACATGGGCGGCACATATATCTGCATTGAGGGGCCGCAGTTCTCGACCAGGGCCGAATCGAAGATATACAGGAGCTGGGGCGTCGACGTAATCGGAATGACGAACGCCACAGAGGCAAAGCTCGCGAGAGAGGCTGAGCTCTGCTATTCGACGGTCGCCCTCTCGACCGACTATGACTGCTGGCACGAGACTGAGGAGTCCGTTACCGTCGAGGCCATAATAGCGACCCTCAAGGCTAATGTCGCGATGGCAAAGGAAATAATCAGGAAGGCAGTACCGGCCATAGGCGCCCAGAGGGGCTGCAAGTGCCCGAGCGCGCTCAAGTACGCCACCATTACAGATCCCAAGGCAATACCCGATAAGACAAGGGAGGGGCTGGACCTCCTCATAGGAAAATACCTGACGCAAAAGACCGTCTAAAGCTTGATAAAAAATCAGATTCAGGCTTCAAATAAGATCCATATGCTTCTCGTCGAGGAGCGAGGAACGAGTCGTACTCTTCATGTACGTCGCTTCTGCCGCGACGATGACAACAAAGCAGATGGACTTTTTCAGCAGCCTGGTAAGGAGTCACTGGATGCCGGAGATACTGGTGGTGGGCTCGGTCGCCTTCGATTCGGTCGAGACCCCGTTTGGCAAGGCCGAGGAGGTGCTCGGCGGCTCTGCTACATACTTTTCAACCTCTGCAAGCTTCTTCACAGGCGTTAACCTCGTTGCCGTTGTCGGCGAAGACTTCCCTGACGCTCACATAACCTCCCTCTCAAAGAAGGGCATAAACATAGGCGGCCTCCGAAAGGTCCCTGGCAAGACCTTCAGGTGGAAGGGCTACTACGGCTATGATCTTAACCAGGCCCATACTCTCGAGACGCACCTTAACGTCTTCAGCAGCTTCAATCCCGAGGTACCAGAGGAGTACAAGGACGTCCCCTTCGTGTTCCTCGCCAACATAGACCCGGAGCTGCAGATGAAGGTCCTGGAGCAGGTCAGGAAGCCCCGGTTCGTTGCGTGCGACACCATGAACTTCTGGATAGAGGGCAAGCCCGAGGCCCTGAAAGAGCTCCTCAAGAAAGTCGACCTCTTCGTCATAAACGAGGGAGAGGCAAGGGAGCTCTCAGGCGAGGCGAGCCTTGTGAAGGCCGCCAAGGCGATACTTGGCTACGGGCCAAAGACCCTGATAGTGAAGCGCGGAGAATACGGCGCGCTCATGTTCAGCGGCGGCTCCGTATTCTCCTCCCCGGCGTACCCTCTTGAGGAGGTCTTTGACCCCACAGGCGCCGGAGACACCTTTGCAGGCGGGCTTATGGGCTATCTGGCCGCAACAGGCGAGCTCAGCGAGGACAACATCAGGAAGGCGATAATCTTCGGCTCCGTCATGGCCTCATTCAATGTCGAGGCCTTCAGCCTGGAGAGGCTCGATACCCTTACCCTGCCTGAGATAAAGAGCCGCTACAGTGAATTTAAGCAATTGACCCATTTTGAAGATATATGATATAATTCAACAACTTACAGGATTAAACAACCCTATGGATAAACGCCTCAGAATTCTCCTTGCCGCATTCCTTGCATTCGGCCTCACCGCGTGCGGGCCCTCGCTCGCCAAAAAGAAGGACGAGGCCGACATCCATTACAGGCTTGGAGAAGTCCATCTGAGGGACAGAAACCTCGCTGACGCGCTTAAGGAGCTTACAAAGTCCATCGAGCTCAACCCGAACGACGCCAACTATTACAACGTGCTCGGCATCGCCTATTACTTGAAGGATATGACACAGGAGGCGCACAAGTCCTTTGATAAGGCCATTTCACTGGACCCTAAACTCTCCGATGCGCATGTTAACAAATCAGCTGTCTACCTGTATGAGCGTAAATGGGATCAGGCGATAGAGGAATCCAGGGCCGCGGTTAAAAACATCTTCTACAGGACCCCGGAGATTGCCTATAACAAGATCGGTTGGGCGTACTACAACAAGGGCGACTACGCAAGCGCGATAGACAATTACAAGCGCGCGGTGCAGGCGAACATCAATTACTCTCTCTCGCATTACAACATGGGCCTTGCGCTCGAGAAAAGTGACAGGCTCAAGGAAGCCGTGGAATCATACAAGTCGGCGGTCGCTGTCTCCCCCGCGTATCTTGACGCTTACTTCAATCTCGGCATGGCGCTCGCAAAATCAAAGGACAAGTCCGGAGCCCAGAAGGCGTTCGAGAAGGTCATAGAGCTTGCGCCGTCAAGCGACAAGGGCCAGTCGGCGAGAGAGTATATCAATCTAATCAAGTAACAGGCTGCTGAAAAAGGCCCATCTGCTTTGTTGGCTTCAGAAGCTCCTCACTGCGGCGTACGGCAAAGAGTACGCCTCATTCGTCGCTCCTCGCCGCCTCGCATCTGGACCTTTTTGAGCAGCCTGAAATGGGCTGTTCGTAACGCGCGGGACAGGTTTCTCAATAGTCATTCCTTCCCGCGCACAATCAGAGGAAAAGAATCATGGAAAGTCCCGGCGAATATTTAAAAAGGGAAAGGGAGATCAGAAGGGTCTCCCTCCAGAAGATACACGAAGCTACCCGCGTGTCTTTGAAGTTCCTCGAATCAATAGAGGCGGACAGGTACGAGGGGCTGCCGCACGCGACATTCATAAAGGGGTTCATAAGGTCCTACTGCAAGGTGCTGGGCGTAGATGAGACCGACGCGGTGCTTCGCTTTGAGATATTCATCAAGGAAAAGGAAGAGGCGGAAGCGGCCGCAAGCGGTGCAAGGCCCGCGAAGGCATCTTCCGCCGAGCCTGTCAAGAAGAAGGCGCTCTCAGAGAGGCTGCCCGCCAACCTCCGTAAGCACGCCATAGTTGCAGCCGGCATACTAATCATAGTCGTCGCCTACGCGTTCTCGATAAAAAAGGATGCGTCGATAGATAGCACCATCCCGGAGCCCCCTGTCCAGTCCTCAACTGAAGCGGCTGTCCCCGCACCTGTCCAGCCAGCGCCTGAGGCCCTGACCCAGCCAGTACAGCCAACACAGGCCGCCCCAGCAGTTCAGCAGACTCAAACGGTCGCCCCTGCTCCGCAGCCTGCTGATGTTCCTGCTCCTGTTGAAAAACAAAAGGCCACGGAACCTGCAAAAAAGGATGAGGCATCCAAACCGGGTGCGCTTTTGAAAGAGGAGGCCCCTGTTGCCTCCAAAAACCAGACCCTCACCGCGAGCGCGACTGAGATGGTCTGGATAAAGATAGGGGTCGACGGAGGTGAGCCAATAGAAGTGCTGCTCCGCGGAGGCGAGAGCTTTACCTGGAAGGCTCAAGAGGGCTTCTCTCTGATAGTGGGCAACGCCGGAGGCGTGGCCCTTACCTATAACAGAAAGCAGATGTCCAGCCTGGG
>Ga0209342_10004992_pt1 | contig 13660 bp, 21 predicted proteins | sample RifCSP16_2_FD_184023 | JGI IMG/M metagenome (GOLD analysis project Ga0209342, IMG submission 184023) | Soil microbial communities from Rifle, Colorado - Rifle CSP2_sed 16_2 (SPAdes) (version 2) | ecosystem: Environmental > Terrestrial > Deep subsurface > Rock core/Sediment | place: Rifle... | reverse complement strand
CAGGAGCGTGGTGCAGTGTTGCTGGGTCTCTCGCAGGGCGGGACTTTTGCCTACCGATTTTCGGTCTATCACCCTAACCTCGTGGCAGGCGTGGTAACCGCTGGCGCCCCTCATTTCGATGCGGTGCAACCGTCCCGATACGATCTCCCCTATGTGTTCACCTGGGGGGAGAATGATGGGTTGCAGGATCTCGTACTTCCGGCTTCAGTGTATCCTCTCATAAGCCAAGGCTATAACGTGCGTTATGCAATCATCCAGGGGGCTGGACACGAACTGACTCCCTATTCAATTGAACAAGCACTACAAATGGCCGCCAGTAGCCGCTGAGAAACCACTCAGGCTAGCGCTGAGTGGACGCGAGAATCTTCACCTGGCTGGCATCCGGAGGGGCGCCAACCAAGACCACTAAGCCGCCCAACATCGATGAAAGCGCTGCCGTCAAGGCGCGTTGGCGGATGAGCTCCTCAGTTATCAATTGGCTCTGACCGGTGTTCCCGGAAACATCTATCCCGAACAATCGCGGGGGCAGGCTCACGCACCTCTGTGGGTACACGTTAGGCGCGCCCTTGCACCTGCTTGAGAGAAGCATGCCGCACGGCAGGCAGGCGGCCGGCAGGGTTGTTGTCTCTTGACGATGCGGAAGGGAGCCGCACCCTTCCCCCTCAAGAACAGGACGCGCGCGGCGCCCGGCGCGGGAACGCCGGGGACCTTCGCACAGGCCCGCCGACGTGCAAGTCCACTGCGGCGCCGATCAACGGGGGCAGCGCGAACCCCCCTTGACGGCTGTATATATCCGCTGTATACATAGGTCATGGCGTCCCCGCTGGATCTTCTCTCGGCATGCATCGGCTTCGACTGGGATGAGGCCAACAGCCGGAAGATCTGGATCCGGCATCAGGTCAGCCCCGGGGAATGCGAGGAGGCCTTCTTCAACAACCCACTCCTAGTTGCGGCTGATGAGAAGCACTCCCAGAAGGAGCCGAGGTACTTCGCGTTAGGGCAGACCGATGCCGGAAGGGGGTTGTTCTTAGTGTTCACGATCCGTCGCGCCCTGGTCAGAGCAATCTCGGCGCGAGACATGAGCCGGCGAGAGCGGAAGGAGTACGAGCGTGCGAAAGAAGAAAGAGGTCCCGACGTTCCGAAGTGAGGAGCAAGAGCGAGAGTTCTGGGCAACCCATGACTCTGCTGACTATGTCGAGTGGAGCCGGGCGGAGAGGGTGCGCCTGGCGAATCTAAGGCCGACGACGCGGACGATCTCAATCCGGCTGCCGGAGCCGATGATTGAGAGGCTCAAGGTGTTGGCGAACAAGCGCGACGTGCCCTACCAGTCCCTGCTGAAGATGTATGTGGCGGAGAGGATCGAAGAGGAGTTACGGGCCGAGGAGTAACCTCCGGCGCTGGCTAAGACCTCGCTCGGGCCCTGGACACCTGCGCCGCACACCTGCCCACGTGTGCCTCCCGATAGGACACACCTGCCCAGACCGCACACCTGCACCTGCGACGCACCGCAGGTGCGGTGCAGGTGGGTGCTGGGCCGGGACGGTGTGCGGCACAGTGCAGGCAGACCGCACACCGTCCCGGTGCTCTTCCGGGAGGCCGTCTCGCCCCCCGTCCGGGCCGGCGCCCTGCCGGGCGCGGCACGAACGGGCTGTGGGGAGAGCGCCAGCACTTCGTCCCGCGAAGAACGCGGGATCTGTGACCCTGGTAGAGCGCCAGGCAAACGCAGCTCGAGGCCGTTATGCCGCCAACGCACCGAGGTTTTCACATGTTCAAGAACCTCCTACGCAGGAAAGAGGAACGACGAGGCCACGACTACTTTGCCGAGCTAACCAGGTTTACGAAGAATCCGGCTCGACTTACCGAAATCAAAGAGGCCGTTCAGAACCAAGGTTTCTGGCAGGACTCGTACGAATGGCGCATCTCGACCGTGCTGGACGCCCGGATCGAACCGGTTGAAGAGAAGTCGCGTCAGTGGTTTCGTGTCACGGTCAAGTGCGACCATGAATTCCTATGCCACACACAGACGATTGAACGGGCGGTGTTCTTCGTGGCGCTGTATCAACAGCTCATCATCGACATGTTCTATAACCTCGGCTGGGCTTCTGCGTCTCCAGCCATGATTCAAGAGCATAACTACTTATCCTGGTGAGCGGAATAGCCACTCGCTGCAGCGGACCCGCCCACCTCGGCGCGATCCTCGGAAGACGTCTTGGCCGGGCCGCTCCCCCCGCATAGAACGCGGGAGCTTCGGCCGCAAAGGGCACGGGACTTCGGCGGGCGCCGCGCAGCGGGCCGAATCGGTACAAGACGTGCTATTCTGCGAGGTCGAGAGACGGCGCCGCTTCGATGCCGTGGGGCGGCTAATGACCGCGAGGCGCGGGCCGCGAACCTGCGGAGGAGGCAAAGATGAGCCTATTCAAGAGGCCCAAGGAGAGGAACCACGGCGCCAGCAAAGCGAGGGGCGAGCGCCCGAGAAACCAGCTCACCTGGTCCACAAATGCGCCTGCGCACTGGCCGCCTCTGGTCACGGATCCCCTCCCAGTTCCGGATCCAAGATCGGAGCAGGAATGGGCGCAGGACTACCTCGTCTTCATCGTCTCGCTCACGCAGGCCCTTGGCGAATCCATTCCCGGGCTGAAAGTAGCCTCTGTCAGCCGCGAGTACATGTTCCCGTGGGGCTTTCTCAACGTCCCGGTGGAGATTGAAGAGGCCGGCAAACGATACCCCATCTTCCTGTATCCTCAGGCGAATCCAGAGGTTGCGTCCAAGTACCTTGGGGCCGCCGAGATCCTTCCTCGAAAGGGTGTCGAGGCACCCATCTATTATGCTCCTTCGCCGCTCCCTGAGGCTTCTCCATCAAACCCGCTACGACCTTTCAGCCCGGGCATCCTTACAAAGTCTTCATCTCCCGCCTCCGGGCAGTACGCCATGTGGTGGTCTACTGAGAAGGATCCCGCATTCGGCAAGTCAAAGACCATCGACATCCTCGGCGGCATCTTCACGACCCTGGACGGCATCAACTCATACGTGTTTGGCCTCCTTGCCCGGACTCTCGGTCTTGTGGAGGATCGCCCCGGGCGGATAGGGTTACCAGACCGGGAAGCAAGCATCCCCATCAAGGGGCCTGAGTATCAAGACATGTTCATCAGCGCCTCCCGCGAGAAAGGCATCCGGTTCCATTTCAGCACGCGCGCCTCATCGCCGGAGTATAGGGACGTCTTCCTCGCTCTCTTTCTTGCATTTGCCAAGACAGCGAGAGCCGAGATCGAGCAGAAGCGCTTGCCGCAGGATCCGCCAGATCCCGATTACGAGAATGGACCATTGGGTTGGTGGAGATTCGCCGCGCAAGTCGCTCGCAGCAAGGAGCAAGAAGCAGGGATTCGGATGTTCGGCGTCATTGAGCATCAGCCCAAGCCCTAGCGGAAGTGCAGGTGCCTTCTCAGTGGCAGGGAGGCGGTGGGGTTGGTTATCTCCCGAGGATCCGGCATCCGGCCCGGCCGGCGTGCGGCGCGTATCGCGATCGGAGATGAATGGACGGACCACCGGGAACTCCTCCCCGGTGGTCCGTGGTCCGTAATGCGTGATGGCGGCTAGACGAGCGAGGCGGCAACTTCCTCCAGAAGGTCCATCGCGTCCTGCAGCCCGGCCTCCATGCCGGAGTCGATGATCGCGTCACGGATCCCCTTCGACGGTGCGTCCATGAGAATCGTGAGGGTCGTGCCCCCGCCGGCGTCGGCGAACGTCACGGTGTTCAGCGTCGCTTCTTCGGGCGTCCCTTGGGGCATGCCCTCGTACACCTCGGTTGAGACGATCCGCTCGTTCGGGACGATCTCGCGGTACTCGCCGTGAAAGCCGACCTCGAGCCCATCCGGCGTCACCATCACGTAGCGCCACTTGCCGCCGACGCGCAGGTCGATCTCGGCGATCGTGGCCTCCCCGCGCTTGGCGGTCCACCAGCGCCTCACCAGCTCGGGCGTGGTATACGCCTTGTACACTAGGTGCTTGGGCGCATCGAACTCCCGCGTGATCAGGATCTGCGTCTCCGTCGGGAGCGTCACCACCGCCGTTCCACTACTCGTCACCGCTACCATATCCTTCCTCCTTCTCTTTGAGTTCCTCCAACAGCGCATCCAGGGCTTCGAACCGCTCGTTCCACGACCGCTCGTAGCTCCTCACCCAGTCGTGGATCGGCTTAAGCGACCGGCCGTTCAAACGGTAGATCCGCTGCCGCCCTTCGTCTCGCACCTCCACCAGACCCACCTCCCGAAGCACCCGCAGGTGCTTGGAGACCTGGGGTTGAGCCAGGCCGAGCAGCGTGACGAGGTCGCCCACGGGGCGCTCCCCGGCGACGAGGGCGTCCAGGATCTGGCGCCGCCGGGGCTCCCCCACTGCATTGAACGCATCGGCTGTCGTCGCTGATCGTGCCATGGCCGCATTATATACCCATATAGACATATGTCAAGAGGTGTGCTCCCATGAGGCCCGGGCCTTGGTTCCTCGATCCCCACTCGGCCCCTAAGCCGTCGTCCCGGGAGCTTCCATCCTGGCCACACGCCGGGGCGCTGCCCGTCGTATTCGCCATGCGATCGCCCCACGCGGAGCGCACCGCGGGGAAACTCCGGGGACTCCATGGCTTTTTCTTTTTCGCCGGCGCGCTAGGACTCATTGGCGCGATGATGGAGACGAATCCCCCTCGCCTGCACGCCCCCTCGGGCGCTCGGGGCGGTTGCGCGCCTGGGCCGATGCGCGAGACTCGAAGCGTCCTCGCAGGGTGACGCTGAGGCTCTCGCTGACCGCCCACTACATTGTTGGGCTGATGAGGCGCCTCGCTCGAGCTCTCAATGAACGAGCAACCTCCTTGCCTATGGCGCCATACTTGCCATGGCTGACTCGGCGGCTCCCCCCGCGGAGAACGTGGGACCACGCATCTCGAGGCCGTTGGGAGCTCCGCCTCTTGACGTCGGCGCGTGGAGTGCTAGAATAGAGGCATCCCGCCAGTCCTTTCGAGGGCTGGCCGCGAAACCGTACTCGCAAGGGTACGGTTTCTGCTGCAAGGGGGCCGATGTCTCCGAGAACGTTCGTCTACGTTGATGGTTTCAACCTCTACTATGGCGCTGTCAAAGACACAGCGCTCAAGTGGCTAAACATACGCCGCCTGTGCGACCTTCTTCTCCCAGGCTATGCGATCACGAGGATCAAGTACTTCACCGCCAGAGTGAGCGCCCGAAAGGACGACCCTCACAAGCCCACTCGTCAGCAGATCTACCTCCGCGCTCTCCGAACCATCCCTGGTCTGGAGATCATCTACGGGTCGTTCCTTTCCCATGACGTCATAATGCCCCTCGCGGAGCCCGCCCTAGGCGGCCCAAGATTCGCCAAGGTGACACGGACGGAGGAAAAGGGATCCGACGTCAACCTGGCCACTCATCTCGTCCACGACGCCTACCAAGGCAGCTTCGAGGCAGCCGTTCTCGTCACCAATGACTCGGATCTGCTCGAACCCATAAGGATTGTCAGGCAGGAGCTTCACCTCCAGGTCGGCATCCTCAATCCCCATCGGCACAGCCCGAGTCGGGTTTTGACCAGACATGCGTCTTTCATCAAGCAGATAAGGCAGGGCCCTCTCAGGGCAAGTCAATTCCCTCCCACGCTCAAGGACGCAAACGGCGAGTTCCATAAGCCCCGCGCCTGGTGATCGGGGTGCCCAACATCTATAAGATCGATGCTCCGAGGTGCGTACAGGCATCTGGTCGTCGCTCTCCAGCTGGCTCTGAGCCGGCCTTCCCGGAAGAATCCCTTCGCCGCCGCAGCGAAATGAGCACGTTCAGCACGTGCCAGCCGATCACTTCACGCATCTCGAAGGATGCACGTTAGGCGCGCCCTTGCGCCTGCTTGGATGAGCCTGCCCCTTGAGGGCACTCCACGGGCCTGCCGGACTGCAGGCGACCGGCAGGGTTGTTGCGTCTCGAGGATCTGAAAAGGAGCCGCACCCTTCCCAGCCGAGAGGAACACCACGTGCCAGGCGCGGTAAGGCCGGGGACCTTCGCACAGGCCCGCCGGCCTGCAATCCTGCTTCAGCGCGATAGGGGCGACGCGCCTGCCCCAGGTGCACGCCCCCCTCGGATCCTCGGGGCGGTTGCGCGCCTGGGCCGATGCGCGAGACTCGAAGCGTCCTCACAGGCTGGCGATGAGTCCCCTCAAATCACCGACCATGGCACCCTTGGGCTGATCGCCTGAAGCGCGCATCATCCCCCTAAGGGGGATCGGACAGAATCACTAGAAGGGCGCCACGGAGCTTGCCCTCCAATGTCGGCTACTTCCGGGCCGGAGATCAAGTTACCGGACCTTTCCAAGGGAAAAGTGCCAATGAGCAAGCGCGAGACCCCGATGATCGCGAAGCCTGGAAGTCTGTAGGAGGCGCCCTGGTTGAGGAGTACTCGGCTGTTCCACCCTCACCCTCCACCGGGAGGCGACTCATCGACGCAATCATCCTTCCTACACTCGAGACAAGGGGTTGCCGAGCCATCCGAGGTCACCCTCGAAGGCAGTGACACATTGGTTGTCCAGGCAAAAGAATGCATGTTTAGGGCTGTCGACCCGCGGTGTGTTTTGTCAGCTCCGCAATCACTGTATGATGTAATTCGCGCCGCCAGGTTTCTGGTGGCCAGCCATGGATAGCCGCAGGGAATCCGATGAAAGAATCCTGGGAGAAGCATATTCAACCGCTCCTTGACTCGCATCAGGGAGACAACCTCACCCCCCTCGGGGATCCGTTCCTGGAGCGCTATCCCAAACTCACAGGAAGACAAAGGATAGAGGTCGAAGACACGTTGGTTCGTTGCGCGTTCGACCCCTCGGATGATGAGATGGCCAGGAAGGCCCTCACACTCGCGGTGGCCCTTCACGCATCGCAGCTGGCCACCGGAGGACTGGCAAGGCTGATGCGCGACGAACTGCGGAATCAGCTCCGCATGCTCGACATGAATCGGGACATCACCCATGAGTACATTTCCGCATGTTCCGCCTTTGGACTGACTGAAGCGGTACCATCCATTCGAGCTCTTGCCGCCTCTGTCAGCCAAGGCCTGATGTCCGGCGGCCCAGACGAAGCGGAGGTCTCAGGCCGAAGCCTGCAGCGCGCGTGCTGCCTCTCCCTCAGGAGGCTGGGGGACGAGCAGGCAGAAGAATTCGTCGCGAACTTGGTTGAGCACGATCTGAGGATGAATACCCTGACCACCTCGGAACTCGAAAGCTTGAGCCCGGAGAGGATTGTCCATTCCTTGGATGACATCGGCCCGAGCGCCCTCCGCAGCATTATCGGATTCTTCCGTGGGCAGGTAGACCAGCGAGCTAGGGCCATGCAGTTGCTTCAGCAGGCAGCTCAAGCTATCGACTTTAATTCCGACCAGGAGAGACAAGAGGTCATGGGTTTGATCGCGGGCCTGAGAAACATCCACGAGGCCCAAACCCCCTCGCGCCTTGACGAGAGGATGAGCACTATCAAGCGCAAACGATCCACTCAGAACGCTCTGACCGGTCTTGTCCTGTCCATCATCTCATTGGGCTTCCTGGTGGCCCTTCTCGTGTTGGGGAGGTCCTTCTTCTTGCCGGTGAGAGCGACCATTTACGGGGTGATCACCATCCTGGCAACTCTGTTCTTTGGATTCGCTTCGGCCTTCTCCACCTTGTACGACGTCCGAACGTCTCGCACCAACAATGTTGCTTTCGTTCTCGCAGCCGTCGCCCTGGCGGTCTGCGCGCTTGTCTTTGTGGGCCTGGGATGGTTGGCGTACTTGATCCTGGCATGATATGGGCATTTCGACTTCATCGAGCCCGACCGTAATTCTGCTCGATCCACGCGGCCGCTGCCTGGCGCGGGCACCGGCGGCCGTACGGAATTGCACGGGGCACCGCAGCTCCGATGCGAGGAGGCTTTCCCGAAACACATCCTCGCCGACTATGCGCCACGGGGTATAGGCGCCCGCCACTATCCACTCGCTGCCGTGAGGCCGCCAAGGGATCAAGGGTTTCACATGTTCAAGAAGATCCTACACAGGAAAGAGGAACGCCGAGGCCACGACTACTTTGCGGAGCTAGCCAGGATCACAAAGGATCCGGCTCGACTCACGGAAATCACACAGGCCGTCCAGAACCGAGGTTTCTGGGAGGAGTCATATGAATGGCGTATCTCGACCGTGGTGGACGCCCGGATCGAACCGGTAGAAGTGAAGTCGCGTCCGTGGTTTCGGGTCACGGTCAAGTGCGACCATGAGTTCCTGTGCCACACACAGACGATTGAGCGGGCGGCGTTCTTCGTGGCGCTGTATCAACAGCTCATCATTGACATGTTCTACAACCTCGGCTGGGCCTCTGCATCTCCCGGGACGATTCGAGAGCATGACTACCTATCCTGGTGAGCGGCATAGCCACTCGCTGGGGCTGAACTAGCCACGTCGGAGCGATCTTCTGAAGACGAAATGCCCGCTGCACGATGGCGTTACTCTGTATCATATCCTTCTGGTCCCGGAGCTCTGAAATGAGCATGCCTCAGAAGCTCTTTGTTGCAGTCATCAGTGATCGCCATCCCAGCGGCGGAGAAATCGCGGCAACTGTAACGAGCCTCTTGAGTGATTTTGAAGACCCAATCCAGCCATACCTGGCAGCTTGCGCGATTCACCAGGATTGCCGGCCGGCGCTGAGTCGGGCAATAGCTTCACGTGGACTAATACTCGCACGACCTGTCAACCCTTGGTTCCTGAATCCGAAGATGGGCCATCTGTGGCTAGCCCTTGATCACGAAGGGGAGAACACAGCCCGCGGAGTCATAAAGGAGTTCGGGCGGTCACCCAGAAGCTTCTATCGCAACTTCTTCCCCGACCCAGTCGTCGGGTTCGGTTCCGCGATACCCGAACCCGAGAGCGACAAGGGACTCGAGGATTGGATCGACCAATTGGCATCACTCGTTGAGCCCTGGAAGCGCCGTCTCTGGGAAGCCTTCTGTGAGTCCTCCGGATGGGAACGCTCCCCACAGCTCCGTTGCCAGACTGCCCACCGTCCGCTCCCACGGAGGATGTGGGCGATGAGGCATGAGCGTACCGTACATGCGATGCGGGGGATGACTCCGGCGGGCCTGGCAGCCTCGCCGGGGCGTAAGCCCACACGGGCACGAAAATGCAGGGGCACCGCCTTCAGGCGACCCGCCTCGCCTGCCCTGCCCCAGGTTCCGGGGCGGTTGCGCACTCCCTACCCCCGCGCGAGAATGGACTCAACCTCACAGGGCGGAGCTGGGGCCTTCGACACGCCATTCACAACACTGTTGGGCTGATCTCCTGCAGCGCGAGCCCCGCCAGTTTGAGGGGCCCGCAGAACCAACGATGCGGCCGCTCACGCAGCGGTCGTTCAGTGGATGGTTGGGGAATCCCTTCGCCGAATCTGATTAATGTCTACCTGCTAGCGCCCGACCGCCGGGAGAGGAAGTGATGTCCCGGCCGGACGACATCCAGCGCGAATGGAAGCACTATGGGCCAGTCGCCCTGGCCAAGATCAAGACGGAGATCAAGAAAGCGTAGGCGTTACAGACAGCCAAAGGCATCGTGCCCCGGCCGGCCCGCCACTGCCCCCGGTCCCGGGGCGGTTGCGCGTGGGGAGACTGGCCGATGTTTCATCCATTCTCACAGGCCGCCGATGACGCGCCCGAAGCAACCGCCATGCTCTTGATCGATTTGCTTCTCCCCAGACCGCGGGGAGTGTGGACCAGCAAACGCGCCCTGACGCTTCCGGGCTCCAGGGCCGACTTCCCCTTCCAACCCCTCCCACGGCCATGGGGCAATTGCCCCCAATTCGGGGTAGACTTATCCGGTGTTAGCTCCCCGCCTTGTGCGGCGCAAGGGAGCCGGCAGCGCGGGCCGCCCATCGAGGATGGATACGCCTCAGCATAAGGTGACAGACGGTGAGGAACGGTGGCAGCGCGGCAAAGTGGGGATTCTCCCTTCGGTGGGGAGTAGCATCCGCCATTGGGATGGGGATTGGGGTGATCTCCTGGGTCGTTATGGGTACGGGGCTCGAAGCTCTCCACTTTGGGTCAGAGGCCGGCATCTCAAGGGTCTTGACCTCGGCTGCGGTTGGCGCCACATTCGGCCTCCCGTTCGGGCTGGCCCAGTGGTTCATCCTGCGGGCTGCCTTGAAGCCTTCAGCCAGCTGGGTGACGGCGACTTCACTCGGCTACGGTGCAGTCTTCCTCATCGGAGATCTGCTTTTCCCCGGTGAGGGGGCGACGCTTCTTCCTCCGGGCCAACAAGCCCTACTAGGCGCGCTGCTGGGGACGGCCGCCGCGGTTCCTCCTTCACTTCTGCAGTGGGTGCTCACCCTTCGATCGAGGATTGCGAACGCGGCCCTATGGATCCCTGCGAGCATGCTCAGCTGGGCCATCGGGTTCGGATTGAGTTTCTTTCTGAGGCTCAGCCTTGGCGACCTAACCTTTGTTGCCGGCCCTGTTGTTGCCGCGGCACTGACTGGTATTGCTATGACTTGGCTCGTGCGAGGCGCCCATCTGTGAAGGGCAACGACCAACTTCCCCCTCCGTTCCCCCCGAGCTGGATCAACCGACTGATCCAAACGATCGATCGGCTCCCCGGCCCGACATGGGTGGCTTACGCTGCAGCTACGGCGCCTGCCGTGCTGCTGGCCATCTGGAGCGATCGATTCCAGCCGCCATCGGCCCTTGCCGGATCAGCAGCCTACGGAGCGGCGCTCACCTTCTTCCCGATTGCCCTGATCCACTACTTGGATGGCGTCGCTCGGAAATGCCTGAACAGATTCCGACCGGCAATTTCCCTTTCGCAGTCGGAAGCCGAACGTCTCAGCTACGAGCTGACAACCCTCCCGAGAGGGAGCTCCCGCGCCGTCAGTCTGCTAGGGGCAGGGCTTGCAGTTGTGGGCCTCCTGGTCTCCCCCGAAGAAATGCTCGGGCCACCCGGCATGCCGGTTGTGTTGTCCGTCCTGGGCTTCGCGGGCGCTCTGTTCGTCTACATGTCATTCGCCTTGCTCTTCTACCACACGATTCGGCAGCTGCGCCTCGTCAGCCTCATCCACGCTCGAGCGACCACCGTCAACCTCCTTCAGCCACAGCCGCTCTACGCATTCTCCAACCTTACGTTGCCCACGGCCGTTGCGCTCGTCCTGCTGAGCTACTACGTTATTGCCGTCGGCTCAGGAGCTGCAATGGGGCCGGCGACACTTGGCTTGCTGGCGATCAACCTGATCCTCTCAGTCGTCCTCTTTACGTTGCCACTTTATGGCATGCACGCTCGTCTGCGTGATGAGAAAGAGCGTCTGATGAGCGCTGTCAGCAGCCGAATCGAGGGAGTCCTGAACGGTATCCACCGCAGCCTTGAAGAGCCAGCAGCCGGGGACATTGACACCCTCAACAAGGGCCTTGCCAGTCTATTGCTTGAGCGCGACCTGATCGCCAAGTCTCCTACGTGGCCGTGGAGTCCGGGCACGCTTCGTGCGTTCGCCAGCAGCGTGCTCCTCCCTATTGTGCTATTCTTCGTGACGCTCATACTGGAACGCTGGATCGGTACTTGACCAGATGTTGCTGACGATGCTCCGGCGGCGCGCTTCGCGCGGCGGCTCAACCGGCTCATCGAAGGTGGATATGATCCCGAGCGGCCGTGGCTTCTTGTGCTGTGCGGCGGCCAAGAGGACCTCAGGCCCCGATCATGAGCGCGCATAAGAGGCCTCTGTGGACGTGCCCGAGATGCGGGCACCGGTTCGTCTCCAAGAACCTGTGGCATTCCTGAAGCCGTCATAGCCTTGCCGAGCATTTCTCCGGCAAACCTCCGCTCCGGCGCCGAACCTTCAATCGTTTCGCCGCGATTGCCAGGGAATGCGGCCCCGTCACCGTCTACGCCCAGAAGACACGCATTGTCATCCAGGCGCGAGAGCGCTTCGCCGGCGCCGTTGTGCGTAAGGATTGGCTCGACGCGGGCGTGTGGCTCAAGAGGCGCGCCAGGCATCCGCGCCTGATCCGAACCGAATCCTTCGACGCCGCGAGTATGGGCTACACTTCAAGCTTGAGAAGCCCAAGGATGTGGACGAGGCCCTTGCGCGCCTCATACGCGAGGCCTATCGGATCGGCCGCACAGCGGCCCGAATCGGCGCAACACCTGTTATTCTGTGAGGTAGAGAAGCGGCGCCGCCCAACTCGAGGCCGTTCGGCGGCTGAAGGCAGAACTCGGAGAAAGAAGCACAATGAGCGCGCACCCTCGTCAGGTTCCTCTCCTCCTCGCCATCCTTTCAGGCATGGCTGTCTCGGCCGCCTGCAACGAGACCTCCTTGCCGGACTTTCCGACGACGACACACTCTTCGCCGACCCCGATTCGTCTCAGCACTGAGACGCTCCCTGCCGCTCCACCGGATCCTTCTCCCCAGCCTAGTCCCCCAGAAACTTCGATCCCAGCGCTTGGCCAACTTAATTTCCCGTATGAGTCTGCCGATGCCGGCAACGTCTTTATCTTGGCAGGGACCACAATGGTGGTCACCTGGCTGGACGCCCCTCCCGGCGGCCAACGATACGACTTCTTCCTGACTCGGGAGGAGGATCACACCCCTGTTCTGCTTGGTACAGACTCCGATCCCTCCGACGGCGCCTCTATCCAATGGGTCGTGCCCGAGCATCTCTCTGCAAGCCTTTCGGCGATCGCCTACTTCACGGATGGTTCGATGGTCACCTCGCTTCCATCCTTCGCTCTTTACTCCGGACAGGCCCTTCCCGATAACGTGTGCACCATTCGCTCCACAAGCGTCGGCGTCGTAGATATCTTCCGCGAACACTCGCTCGATTCGGAGAATTTCGCGTACATCACCCCTGGCACGTTCCAACCCGTACTGGGAAAGACACCAAATGGCTGGTACTGGATCGACGCGATGGGCGCATATGACCTGCAGTCCGGAGAGGTCGCTTCCGGCACGGGCTGGGTCAGTGACCGCTCCCCTATCGGTCTCTTCGGCCCTTGCGCGGACGTGCCAGTTATGCAGTGAAACTGGAGCCGGCTGGATCTTGCTGTAGGCCGCGGGATCATGACCTTGGCCTTGGCGGCGTGCGTCAGGAGGGGAATGCGGCCGGCGGCTTCGATCTCGTCGGCGATCCACACAGTCGTTCCGGGAGTATCGGTTCCCGACGCTCTCCAAGGCGACGGGGGTACCTTGCGGGAAGTTCTCCAGGAAGGCGCGGAAGGCCCCAGTCTCATGGCCGACCCGGGCTTGGGTGCACAAGTTGCCAGCCTGGTCCAGAATGGCAAACTGGGAACCGCTTGTGGGCGTCGCATCCGACCCTATAATGAGACATGGCTGCGACTTCGATGGAACCGCAACTCCTTCGTGACCTTCAAAGCGAGAATCCGGAAGCGCGTCGCAAGGCGATTCATGCGATGGTCCGGTCGGGTGATCCCCGCGCTCTTGAAGTACTAAAGGGGGTCTACGAGAACGATCCCGATCCTGCCGTACGTATCTATGCCCAGAAGGCAGCTCGCTATATATGGGAGACCACACGGAAGCAGAAGTCGACATCCACTCCGCCACAAACACCACGGATTCGATCCCCGCTCTCTTCGAATGCAGATCCAACCAGCCATGCAGCCCAAGAGCAACAACCAACACG
>Ga0209342_10004991_pt1 | contig 13661 bp, 10 predicted proteins | sample RifCSP16_2_FD_184023 | JGI IMG/M metagenome (GOLD analysis project Ga0209342, IMG submission 184023) | Soil microbial communities from Rifle, Colorado - Rifle CSP2_sed 16_2 (SPAdes) (version 2) | ecosystem: Environmental > Terrestrial > Deep subsurface > Rock core/Sediment | place: Rifle... | reverse complement strand
CGCTCACCATCGAGAACCAGCTCGGGGTGCGGCCCCGCAGCTACCGGGCCGGCCGCAACGGCTTCGACGGGCGCACCCTCCCCATCCTGGAGCGGCTGGGTTATGCGGTCGACAGCAGCGTGGACCCGCTCTTCAACGAGCGCCGGAAGGGCGGGATGCGCTTCGCGGGGGCGCCGCTTGGTCCTTACCACCCCGACTACGGCGACGTATGCAGGCCGGGCGCCTCCTGCGTCCTCGAGATCCCCATCACCGCCGCCACTCGGCCGGCTCTCCCCAAAAATCTGGAGCGGGCCTACGCCTGCCTGCCGGCCATCCCCTACCGCGGCTACTTCAAGCGGTTGGGCCTGCGGCCGGTGTGGCTGCGACCCTCCTACACCTCGCTTCCCGACATGCTGGCCTTCGCTTCCAACCTGGCGGCACGCCGGGCGCCCTGCTTCAATCTGATCTTCCACTCCAGCGAGATCCTGCCCGGGGGCAGCCCCTACACTCCGGATAGCGCGAGCGTCCAACGTTTTCTAGACGACCTGGTTCGGCTCCTCGAGTTCCTGACGGAACGGCTGGGCGCGGTCGGGCGCACCTACGCCGAGTTCGCCACCGGCTGGGAGGCGTCGTGCGCCTCTTGATGGTGACCCCCCACCTGCCACCGTACCAGGCGGCCAACGCCTTGCTGCCTCACTTGCTGGGTGAGACGTTCTCCCGCCGGGGTCACCAGGTGCGCTTTCTCACCTTCGCGACCGGGGAGCGACGCGCCGACACCGCCTACATCACCCGCCGGCGGGGACGCTGGCGGAAGACGCGGGTGCCCCAGACGATGGAGGCCGCCCAGGTGTGGTGGAAAGCGGGACCTCTGATCCGAGAGGCAGAGGTGGTTCACATTCACTCCAACACCTGGATGAACCAGGTGAGTGCGCGTTTGGCGGTGCGGCACCGGCGGCCCTATCTGCTCACCCACTACGGCACCGAGATCTGGCACCACGACGGCAAGGAGCCGCGGTTTCGGCGGATGAATCGTGAGGCGCACCATGTGACCTTCTACAGCCAGGCGCTGCTGGCCCGGGCTCGGGAGCTGGCGGTGCCCTTGCGGGCGGCCTCGGTCGTCTACCCGCCGGTGGCGGAGGAGTTCTCTCCCCTGTCGGCCGAAGCGCGGGAGGAGGTGCGGCAGCGCTATGTGCCGAGCGGGGGGGCCTTGCTGCTCAACGTCAAACGATTGCACCCGCTGGCCGATCAGGCCACCTTGTTGGCCGCCTTCCGGCGGGTCCGCGACGCCCGGCCGGACGCCACCCTGCTCATCGCCGGCTGCGGCGACGAAGAGGGGCGACTAAGGGCCCAGGCGCGGGAGCTTGGGCTCGATCAGGCCGTGCGTTTCCTGGGACTGGTCCCCAACCAAGAAGTGGCTCGGCTTCAGGCCGGCGCCGACTTGTTCGTGCTGTCGTCGGTGCTGGAGGCCACCCCGACGGTGGCGCTGGAGGCGCTGGCCTCGGGCACGCCGGTTATTAGCACCGACAACCCGGGCGGCCTGGAACTGGCCTCCATCTTCGGCGAGGACGTGAGCGTGGTGCCGCGGCAAGACCCGGAGGCGCTGGCCCGGGCCGTCCTCTCGGCGCTGGCTCGGCCCCGCCGCACGCTGCCGCAAACCGCATCGCGGCTCAGCGAGGGGTTTCGCCTGGCCGGCGTGGCCGATCGCTACCTGGCCCTCTACCGGGAGGTTCTGGCAGCTTGAGGCGGATCGACAACCCGGCCATCGCCGCCGCCGCCGCCTTGCGCTTCCGGAGCGAGTACGACTACGCCGTCTTCGAGTACCTGAGGAGCGCCAAGGTCATCGAGGCCCTGGAGCGGGCCGGGGTCAGGTTGGGGGGGCGGGTGCTGGACGCCGGTTGCGGCGGCGGCGGGACCGCGCTCTCGCTGGCCGAGGAAGCGACCCTGGCGGTGGGCCTGGACCTGGATGCCCGCTTTCGGGACGCTGGAACGCGTTTGGCGCGGGAGAGGTCGATCGGCAACGCCGGCTTCTTGCAGGCCGACGGCACCCGGCTGCCCTTCCGCGACGGCTGCTTCGATCTGGTGTTCAGCCACTCGGTGATCGAGCACGTGGGCTCGGCCCTCGAGTACCTGGCCGAGTGCCGGCGCGTGCTGCGACCGGGCGGCGTGCTCTACCTTTCGACGGCACCCTTCCTGTCCTTCGCGGGAGCGCACCTGCCGCGGCTGCGCTTGCCCATCCCCCTCCACATCCTGCTGGGCAGGCGTTTGGCGTTTGCGGTCTTTCGCGCGCTGGCCCGCTACGCGCCATGGACCCTGAGGGAGCCCAAGGAGGCCAACACCTTCATCGCCCTGGCGGCGGAGGGCAAGGAGAAGCGGGACGATCTCTTGCAGAAGGTGACGGTGCGGCGGCTGGGCCGCTGGATCGAAGCTTCGGGTCTGCGGCTACTCCGAGAGGACCGGCACCTGACCGGCTTCTTTCGCGCCCTGCCGGCGGCCCTCCGCCACCTGCTGGCCAGGTTGCCTTTCACCCAGGACGTGATGATCGGCCACATCCAGTGCGTGCTGGAGAAGCCCTGAAGACGCGGATGCAGAGCCTGTTGATCCCGGCCGACATCCGCTTCCCGCTGGAGCGGGCCAACGGGGTGCAGATCCTGAAGACGGCGGCCGCGTTGGCGAAGCAGGGCCTGGATACGACCCTGGTGGTGCGGGACAGCGATCCTCGCGCCACCCCCGAGATCCTGGGTCTCTTTGGGATCGAACCCCAGCCAAAGCTCGCGGTGCGGCGGCTGCCGGTTCGGCATCGGCCCGGGTCCTTCCTCCTGCCCCGGCTCGCCTTCTTGGTGCGGGCCAGCCTGCTGAGCCTCCGCCACCTGCGCCGAGGCGGCGTGGTCTTTTCGCGCGACCTGCAGTTGGTGGACCTGCTGCTGCGTGTGGGCCGGCGACGGGTGGTCTATGAAGCCCACGCGGTGGAGTCGCTCATGTATCGGGAGCGGGGCGCGCTCTACGGCACCGGGGAGAAGCCGGACCCCGGCAAGGCGGCGCGCATCGCCGGTCGGGAAAGGCGAGTGTGGCGGCGGGCCGCCGGCTTCGTCGCCACCACCGCCGGCATCCGCGACAGCTTCGCCGAGGAGCACGGGCAGCGGGTGCGGTGTCGGGTGGTGCCTAACGGCTGCGAGGTGCCGGCGTCGCGGGCCTTTCCGGGCCTCTCCAGGGAGCGACCGACGCGGGTGCTGTACGCTGGTCAGCTCTACCCCTGGAAGGGAGTCGACGTCCTGGTCGAGGCCATGATTCAGGTGCCAGAGGCGCGGTTGGTGATCCTGGGCGGCCTCCCCGGAGAAGCGGACCTGGTGCGAATCCAGGCCCTGGTCGAACGCCTGGGGCTCAGCCCGCGGGTTGAGCTTCTGGGCACCGTGCCGCAGGTGCGGGTGGCCGAGGAGCTTAGGCGGGCGGCGGTGGTGGCGGTGCCCTTTCTCAAGACGGCGATGAGCGAACGCCACACCTCGCCGCTCAAAGCCTTCGAGGCCATGGCCGCCGGCCGGCCGCTGGTGGTGAGCGACCTGCCGGCCAGCCGCGAGATCCTGCGCGACGGCGAGAACGCCTTGCTGGTACCGCCCGGCGAGGCGCCGGCGCTGGCGGCGGCGGTGGGGCGGCTGCTGGCCGAGCCCGTCCTGGCCGAGCGTTTGGCACGTGGCGCCTGGGACCAGGCTCCGCGCTACTCGTGGCAAGCCCGAGCCCAGGCGCTGGTTGGCCTGTTCGAGGAGCTTCCGTGAGGCGGCTCGCCCCCGGCACCCGTGTCCTGCTGGCGGTGTTCCTGTTGACGCTGCCCCTGGTCACCCCGCGGATCCGCGGCGCCGACGAGATCGAGTACTTCTCCTACCTGCGCTCGCTGGTCTTCGACGGCGACCTCGAGTTCGGCAACGAGTACCAGCACTTCTACGACCGAGATCCTCAAGGTCTGGCCGGCTTCAAGGCCACCTTCCTCGACCGGCGCGAGAAGGACACCGGATACCACATCAACTTCGGCCCTCTCGGCTCGGCCTTGCTCTGGTCGCCGCTCTATCTCGTCACCCATGGAGGCGTGCTGCTGGCGCGGGCCCTGGGCGCCGCGGTGCCGGCGGACGGCTTCTCCCGGCCCTACGAGGCCGCCGCCTGTTATGCGTCGGCTGTCTACGGCCTGCTGGGCCTGCTCCTGGTCCGCCACGCGCTCTGTCGTTTCGCCGGCGTGAGCGACGCTGCGGCCACCTTGACCACTCTGGGATTGTGGCTGGGGACGCCGGTCGTCTACTACACGACGCTGGCTCCCGGGTTCTCCCACGCCACCTCGCTGTTCGCGGTGTCGCTGACCCTGTGGCTGTGGCTTCGGGTTCGCGAGCAGGGCGGGACCGCCGGCGATTGGGCTCGCATCGGCTTGGCCGGTGGGCTGGCGGGCCTGGTGCGAGAGCAAGACGCGCTGTTCTTGCTGGCTCCCGGCCTGGATCTGTTGTGGCGGTCCCGGCATGGCGCGAGGAGGGTCCTGATCAACGCTTCGGCCATGGCGCTGGCGGCCGTCGTTGCTTTCGTTCCGCAGCTTCTCGCCTACCGGGTCCTGAACGGCCACTTCAAGCCCTCCGGCCACGTCGGCCAGAAGATGAACTACCTGAGCCCCCACTTCTTCCAGGTGCTGTTCGATCCCGGCCATGGCCTCTTCTTCTGGAGCCCCCTGCTGCTGGTGGCCGCCGTGGGGCTGGTGGCGACGGTCCTGAAGCGCCGCGATGGCCGGGGCTTGCTGCTGGGCGGGGCCCTTCTGTTCCAGGTCTGGATCAACGGAGCGGTGGAGAGCTGGACCCAGGCCGGCGCCTTCGGGTCGCGGCGATTCGTGGCGGCCACCCTGGTCTTCGCCTGGGGCCTGGCACCGGTGATGAGCGCGGTGGCCCGGCACGCAAGGGGTGCGGCTTGGGCGCTGCTGGCGGCTTGCGTTTGGTGGAACGGATCGCTGATGGTGCAGTTCGGCCTGCGTCTCATGGACCGCCAGCGTCTGGAGTGGCCTCGGGTGGCGGTCAACCAGGTCACCGAGGTCCCGAGGCGCCTGGGGCGTGTGACCTATTTGTTCCTCACCGACCGAGAGCGACTGGTCAAGGAGGGGCTGTGATCTCCGCCGACCTGATTCGTCGCCTGGCCTGCCCGGTCTGCCTGGAGCCCGCGGGGTGCTCGGGCTGCTGGCGACCGGCCCAGGATCACAACGACTGCCTGAGCCACTACGCCGGGCGAGCCGGCTGCGCCTGCGGGGGACCGGACAAGGTCGCGCTCTTGGCTCAGGGCGACAGCCTGGTCTGCCCCTGCTGCCGCGTCGCCTATCCGCTTCGAAGCGACGGGGGATACGTGGACCTGGTGCCACGGACCAGCCTGGGCGAGGTGACCCAGTACGCCGATCACGAGTTTCACGAGCGGCTGGAGATCAAGGACGCGCCTCCGCTGCTGTCGGCGCGGGTGAAGGCCGACATGATGCGCCGTATGCTGGGTCTCGGCTCGGGCGAGGAGGTGCTGGACCTCGGCTGTGGGGCCGGGAAGTTCGCGCTCTACGCGGGCGCGAACGGTCGTGCCTCGGGCGTCGACGTAGCGCCCTTCTTCTTGCCGCGGGCGGTGGCGCTGGTGGATCTGGTGTTAGGCGACCTGCGGCGGTTGCCCTTCCGCAAGGGAGTCTTTCCTCGAGCCTACAGCCTGGACGTGTTGGAGCACCTGGATGAGGAGGGCGTGCGGGAAATCCTGCTGGAGGCGCGGAGGACGCTGGCCGCCGATGGCCGGCTTTTCGTCTACACCCACGCCATGGAGTCCTCGCGGCTGGCGGGGTTCCAGCGCCTTGTCAACCGCCTCGCCAAACGTCTGGGCCGGGTCGGCCTGGTGGACCACGAGCGGGAAGCCTTGCGCAAGAGCGACCACCGGAACGCCATTCGCAGCCATGAGCACTTCGAGGCGCTGGCGGCCGGGGCCGGGCTCGAGCTGGTGGAGCGGCGCTACTACAACGTGGTCCTGAAGGCGGTGATCGAGGACCTGTTGCTGCGCATGGTCGAGCAGTGGCGGCGAAGGAGAAGCGCTGGCGGCTCCGCTCTCCCTGACCAGGCCGGGGACCGGCAAGCCATCGGGGCGCCGCCACCGGGACGCCTCGCCTTGCGGGCGGCGCAAGCCCTCAGCTGGCTGCTCAAGCTGGACGTCGTGCTTTTCGGCGGGATTCGCACCGGGCCCTTCTTCGGCTTGCTGCGGCCGCGGCTGAGGCCACGGTGAGGATCCTCTACGTGGCCTCCGATCAGCTGGTGCCGGGCAACACCGGGGGCAGCGTGCACGTGCTGGAGGTGGCGCGGGGACTGGCCGCCCGTGGTCATGAGGTGCACGCGGTGATCGGGCAGGCTGGGGGCGCTTCCGACCGGGAGCGGTGGGAGGGTGTCGAGTGGCACCGTATTCGTTGGGCGCCTCGGCATCGGTTCTTCCGCTTCCGCGCCCGTCACCAGGTGGGTGCCCTGGCCGACGCGCTGCGGCCCCACGCCGTCATGGAGCGCTACTACAACTTCGGCGGCGAGGGGGTGTTGGCCGCCGCCGAGCGAGGTCTGCCCGCGCTCCTAGAGGTGAACTCCCCGGTCCTGGATCATCCGGGGTCCCTCAAGGCAGCTCTGGACGGGTTGCTTCTGGTGCGCCCGTTTCGGCGCCATCGCGAACGGCTGTGTCGGGAGGCCTCGGCGCTGGTCTCACCCCTGCTCGAGATCGTGCCCGCTTTCGCCCGGCCCAAGACGGTCACCGTCACCTGGGGTGCCAACGTCGACGCCTTCCGTCCGGAAGAGCGCAGCCAGGCGGTTCGCCGTAGCCTGGGCATTCCCGACGGCGCGGTCGCCGTGCTCTTCAGCGGCAGCTTCCGGCCCTGGCACGGCGTTCACGTCCTGGAGGCCGCGGCGCGGCAGCTCGCCCACCGGGAGGACCTGTTCTTCGTGCTGGCGGGGGGGCCGGCGAGCGGGCCCGCTGCCGGTTACCGCGGGGTGCGCCTGGGGGCGATCGCCTACCAGCGCATGCCCGAGGTGGTAGCCGCCGCCGACATCGGGGTTGCACCTTACGATACTACACGCTTGGCGCAGCTCCGGCTGGGCTTCTTCTGGTCGCCGCTCAAGGTGTTCGAGACCATGGCCAGCGGCTTGCCGACGGTGACCATCGCGCGCCATCCCCTCACCGAGATCGTGCGCGAGGGGGAGGAGGGCCTGCATTTCCAGGAAGGCGATCCCGCCTCGCTGGCCTCGGTCCTGGTCCGCCTGGCCGAGGCGCCAGCGCTAAGGCAGCGTCTGGGCCAGAATGCGCGGCGGCGGGTGGTGGCCCACTACTCCTGGGCGAACCACTGCGCGGCCCTAGAAGACGTGCTCAAGAGGATCGCCCCTTGAAGATCGTGCTGGTCAGCGAGATCTACCCGCCCCGGGCCGGCGGTGCGGGCTGGTCCACTCGGGCCCTGGCGCTCGGCCTGCGGGCGGCGGGCCACCAGGTGTCGGTGATCACCACCAGCCCCGGCGCGCCCGATCTCGACGGCCTGCCGGTGAGGCGGCTTGCGGTGCGCGGCCGCAAGCGTCTTGCGTACCCGCGGGCTTTCGCGGCTGAACTCCGCGGTCTTGACCAAGCCGTGGTGCACGCCCAGCACTCGCTCTCCGCCCTGGGATGCCTGGCCGGGGACCGGCCCCAGCGGGTAGCGGTCACCGTGCGCGATCACTGGCCGGTCTGCTTCTGGTCCACCAGGATCAGCCGCGGAGCCCTTTGCGCCCACTGCGGCCTGCTGCCCATGACGCGCTGCGTGGAAGGCCGGGTGCCCACCCCGCGATCTCTCGCCTGGACGGCCATTCCCTACATGCGCCTGGACCTGCGCGACAAGCGTCAGGCCCTGGAGCGGGCAGGGGCGACCTTGGCGGTCTCCGACGCCATCGGCAAGGAGCTGCGGGCCTGGGGGATCCCACGGGTGGAGACCATCCCCAACATCGTGGATCCGCGAGAGACGGTCGCGCTGGCCGCTGGGGCTCCTTCCTTTCCGCTGCCGGAGCGCTTTCTCCTGTTCATCGGCAAGCTGGAGGAGAACAAGGGTGCGCGGCTCCTGGTCCCGGTGGTGGCGCAGGCCAAGGCCGGGCTGCCCCTGGTCGTCTTGGGCGAGGGCTCGCTGACTCACGCCATGAAGTTCGAAGCCACCTCCCGCGGGGTGGAGCTGATCCACCGCGGTTGGGCTCACCGGGACGACGTGCTTCGGGCCATGGCTCGAGCCACCGCCCTGGTCTTCCCCTCCCTGTGGCCCGAGCCGCTCTCCCGCGTGTTGCTGGAGGCGCTGGCGCTGGGCACGCCGATGGCCGCCATGGACACCGGAGGCACCCGAGAGATCCTGAGCGACCAGGAGAGCGGTCTGCTGGTCCCAGACGCCCGGGCGCTGAGCGAAGCTGTGGGGCGTCTGGCGGGGGACGCCGCGCTTCGTCACCGCTTGGGCGAGGGGGGGCGGGCTCGCTCGGCCGCCTTTGCCCCCGAGGCACTGATCCCACGCTACGAGGTCGTCTATCGGAGGCTTTCTTGAAGGTGGCGCTCCTCAGCCGGAGCGCCCATCCGCTGCACGCTCCGGGAGGCCTGGAGCGCGCGGTCTTCGAGCTGGCCCGGCACCTGACCGAGCGCGGCGTGGAGACCACGCTGATCACCCGCCCGCCGACCCGGGACGGCGTCTTCCCGGGCCGGGTCTTGACCGTGCCCTACGGTCCCGAGGCTGGCCACGGCCGGATCCTCGACCGCACCTTGCGTTATCCGCGTTTTGCGCACCGCGTGGGTGAGCAAGCCGCGGAGCTGGTGCGCCAGGGCGCGGCGGAGGTCGTGGACGCCCAGGGCCTCACCGCGCTGGGCTACGCCCAGCGGCGCCGGCGAGACCGCTCACTCAAGGCCCCCCTGCTCATGAACCCTCAGGGCATGGAAGAGCACAAGGCGCGGGGGCTCAAACGCCTGGCACTCTTTCGCCTGCGGGCCCTGTCGCGTCAGGCGGCCAGGCTGGCGGATCGGGTGGTGGCCACCGACCAAGTCACCCGCCGGGAGGTCCCGCGGCTACTCGGTGTGGATCCGCGCAAGGTGGTGGTTATACCTAACGGGATAGCCCCGGACACCGTCGAGCAGGCCACGCCGCCGGAGGCTGACTTGGTGGCCGCCAGGGCGGTGCCCGCGCTCGCTGGGGCCGATCCGGTCTTCTTGTCGGTGGGCCGCCTGGAAGCCTACAAGGGCTTTCTGGACGTGCTGGGGGCTCTTGCGAGCCTGGTGCAAACCCGAGCCTTGCCCGAACGGTGGGCCTGGGTGGTGGTGGGCCAGGGCCCCGCGGAGGCCGAGCTGCGGGCACGGCTGACCCCGGATCTGCGCAATCACGTTCACCCGGTGGGCCGGGTGAGCGAGGAGCTGCTTCATGCGTTCTATGCGCGGAGCGATATCTTCGTGCATGCCACCCACTACGAGGGATCCAGCCTGGTGACGCTGGAGGCCATGGCCCACCGCCTGCCGGTGGTGGCCACCCGGGCCGGCGGCATTCCCGACAAGGTGGTGGAAGGCGAGACCGGGGTCCTGGTGGAGCCCGGAGACGTGGCCGCATTGGCGCGAGGGTTGGCGGCGATGGCCCGGGAACCGGAGACCCGGCGTGGGTTTGGCGAGCGGGGTCGCGAGCGCTGTCTTCGCCTCTTCAGTTGGCCTCAGATCATCGGACAGGTGCTGGCCCTCTACCACGAGCTTCTGGCGGAGGCCGCCGTATGACCGCGCGGCGGCTTCTGACCCTGCTGCTGGCGCTTCTCACCGCCGATCTGCTGGGCGTGATCGTCACCGGCTCAAGCTCCTTGCTGACCCCGTTCTGGCCTGTCGGCCTCTGGGGGTTCGTCTTCCGTTTGGGGGGGCTCGGCCTTCTGCTGGTGCTCAGGGCACGGGTCTTCGTCAGCCGGGAGGGTCGATGGAGTTGGTCTCGCCTGAGTTTGGCGCTGCTGCTCCTGCCCACACTCTTGCAGTTCCAGTTCGCCGGCGGCAGGGTGAACGGCGACGGCGTCATGTACTACGTCTACGTCCGCTCGATGTGGAAGGACTTCGACCTGGACTTCGCGAACGAGTACAGCCACTACGGCCTGCTAGGTCGAGCCGACCAGCCGGCCCTGTCGGTGCCGACTAAGACCGGCAAGCGACGCTCCATCTTCTCGATCGGTCCTGCGGTGGTGGGCTCTCCCTTCTTCCTGCTGGGCGAAGGTGTGGGACGCCTCCAGTCGCTCTTCGAGGGAGAGGTCGACCTCTCCGGCTACGGCCCCGTCCACCGCAACGCGGTGGCCCTGGGCAGCCTGCTCCTGGGTCTTGCGGCGGTGCTGCTGATCCACGATCTGCTGCGGCGCCACTTCAGCGGCCAGGCGGCGCTGGGCGCGGCGCTTCTGGTCTGGGGCGGGACCTTCCTGCACTGGTACATGGTGCAGCAACCCACCACTTCCCACGCCGCCTCGGCCTTCGCGGCCGCGCTCTGCCTCTGGCTCTGGGACCGCCACCGAGAGGGGCGGAGCCCCCTCGGCTTCTGCCTGCTGGGTTTGGTGCTGGGACTCGCCATGAGCATCCGCTGGCAGAACGGCCTGCTGCTGCTGCTGCCCGGGCTGGAATTGGGGGCTGGACTCTGGCGCCAGCGAGAAGGCTGGCGGCGGGTGTTGGGCGGCGGTGGCTTGCTGGCGGCGGGGGTGCTGGTCGGCGTTCTCCCGCAGATGAGCGCCTGGAAGGTGCTCTACGACATGTGGGTGCTCCCCTATCCGCCGCACGGCAGGGACTTCGTGCGACTCGGTCATCCCTTCGTGCTTTCGACGCTGTTTTCCTCCCGCCACGGCCTGCTGTCGTGGACGCCGGTGTTGTGGGCCGGCTACCTGGGCTTCATCCCCCTGCTGCGCCGGCGCCCGCAATTGGCCTGGCCGCTCTTGCCACTGCTCTTGTTCATGACCTACGTCAACATGTGTTCGGGCGACTGGTGGGCCGGGGCGTCCTTTTCCAACCGGCGCTTCGACAGCCTGCTGCCGATCCTGGCCCTGGGCCTCGCCGCCTCTTGGGAGGCCGGGCAGCGCTGGCTCAGCCGCCGGCCGGCGGGGGTTCTGGGGTTGGCAGCGCTGCCCTTCCTGCTCTGGAACGGCCTGGCGGCGGACCAGGAAGGGCGCGCGGCGACTCTGGGAGCCCAGGTGGGCGGGCGGGCGGAACGCTTCTCTAGGGCGTTAGGCAGCCCCTCCACTTGGCCGGCGAGCTGGCTGTTTGCCTGGCGGGAGCGGCGCTCCCCCGGCCAGTACGACCTGGCGGTGGGTCGCTACCTCTTCTACCGCCAACAGAACCTAGGCGGGGTGGTGGAGATCGGTGAGGGGGACGAGGCCCTGCTGGCCGAGGGTTGGGGGCCGCTCGGCGACTGGGGCGAGCGGAAGGCCCGCCGGATCAGCGGCAGGGCACGACTCTTCGCTCCGCTCGACGTGGCCGAGGACCTGGAGCTGTCGGTCCGGGCCCGGGCGGACCTCGAGACCGTGCTCGGGGTCGAGGTCAACGGCAGGGCCGCGGGTGTGCTCGCGGTGGGGCCGGCGGGCAGCAACGGGCGGCTGCAGGTGGACGAAGCCTTCTGGCGCCGGGAGCTGAACGACGTGGTGATCACGGCCGGGAGCCCGGTCGACGTCGATGCCGTGGTCTTCACCAGGACCGGAAACCCGTGAACGCCGCCCGAGCCATCGTCATCGGCGGGGGCCCGGCCGGGCTCAAGGCGGCGCAGGTGCTGGCCCGGGCAGGAGCCCAGGTGACGGTGCTGGAGAGCAGCTCGGTGCTTGGTGGTTTGGCCAGCTCGTTCGACGTGGAAGGCGTCAGCATCGAGCGCTACTACCACTTCATCTGCCGAGGCGATGGCGACCTCATGGAGACGCTCCGCGAGCTGGGGCTGGAGCATCGCCTGCACTGGAAGCCCTCGCGGATGGCCTACTTCGTAGACGGCACGCTCTACCCCTTCCTGACTCCCCTGGAGCTTCTGCGCTTCCGGCCGCTCCCCCTCTTCGATCGCCTGCGCGCCGGCCTGGCGGTCAAGCGCGCCCAGCGCATGCGGGAGGCCGACCTGGCACCGGAGCGAGCCATCCCCTGGCTGATCCGGATGTTCGGTGAGCGCGCCTATCGAGTGATTTGGGAGCCCTTGCTGCGCTTCAAGTTCGCCGAGCACGCCCCCGAGATCAGCGCCGCCTGGATCTGGGCGCGCATGGTGCGGCTCTCCCGCTCGCGCAGCTCCGCTTTCAAGGAGGAGCTGGGCTTCATCGAGGGGGGCAGCCGGACCGTGCTGGAGGCGCTGGCTCAGGATCTGGCGGCAAGAGGAGGCCGCCTGATCCGGAATGCGGCGGTGGAGCAGATCGTGATCGAGAAGGGCCGGGTTTCCGGAGTGCGGGTGGGGGGCGAGACGCTGGCCGCCGAGGTGGTGGTCTCCACGGTGACCCCGTCCCGCTTCCTGCAACTGGCCAGCGATCTGTCCGGCCCCTACGTGGAAGGCCTGCGGCGCATCCCCACCATCGGCATCTTCTGTCTGTTCCTGCGCCTCAAGGAGCCGGTGACCCCCTTCTTCTGGGTCAACACTCACGACGCCCGGGTGCCCTTCGCCGGCATGATCGAGTACACCAACCTGAACCCGCTGCCGGAGCTGGGCGGCGACAAGATCCTCTACGTTCCCCAGTATCTTTCCGCCCAGGATCCGCGCTACGAGCAGAGCGACCAGGAGGTGTTCCGGAGCTACACCGACGCGCTGGCGCTCATCAACCCGGCCTTCGACCGGAGTTGGGTTCGCTTCTTCGCGGTGTTTCGTGATCGTTATGCACAGCCGATCTGCCTCACCGACTACCCGACCACCACCCCGAGCTTCAAGACTCCGGTCCCGAACCTCTTCCTCACCGACTCCTGCCAACTCCATCCCCACGATCGCAACATCAGCGGCTCCTTCGGCCTGGGGGCAGGAGCGGCCCGGCTGGCGGCGGCCGCCTTGGGTCTCGCCAGCACCAAGCCATGACGGCACTGGTCCTCGGCGTGCTGGCCCTGCTGGCGCTGCTGCGCGCCCTGGTGCTGACGGCGGGAATGGCGGCGGGCTTCTGGGCCGCGGCGCTCACCACCGGCGGGACCGTGCTTCTGGGAGCCCTGGTGCTCCGCCCCTCACCGGCGGCCGCTGGCGGCTTCTTGCTGGCCAGCCTGGCGGTGCTGGCGCTGGTCCGCTGGCGCGAGCTGGCGGCGGCTCGGCTCGGCTTCGGCCTGCTGCTTCCGCTGCTCGTCACCTTGAACCCACTGCTCGGGGTCGCGCCTTTCGGTCGTTTCCGGCCGCTCGAGTTCTTGTGGGCTCCCCAGGGCGGCTTGCTTAATGCCAACCCGCTGCTGTGGGCGGGCGGCTTGGGGCTCATCGCCCTGGCCTACCGCGACCGGCTGGGAAGGAGCCTGCTGGGAGCGGTGGCAGCGATGATCTTGTTGGGCGCTTGCCAGCAGGGCGCCGGGTCCGGGGCACCCGCCTCTAACGCTGCAGTGGCGCCCCTGCTGGCCCCGCTGGCGGTGGGCCTCGCCGAGGCGCTACGGCAGCTCTCCGGCTGGGCGCGGCGCCGACCGGGTGGGCTGCTGTTCCTGGGAACGGCGGCCCTCGGCCTCGGGAACCTGCTCTTCATGGAGCAGTACCGGCGAGAGATGAT
>Ga0209342_10004990_pt1 | contig 13662 bp, 12 predicted proteins | sample RifCSP16_2_FD_184023 | JGI IMG/M metagenome (GOLD analysis project Ga0209342, IMG submission 184023) | Soil microbial communities from Rifle, Colorado - Rifle CSP2_sed 16_2 (SPAdes) (version 2) | ecosystem: Environmental > Terrestrial > Deep subsurface > Rock core/Sediment | place: Rifle... | reverse complement strand
TGGTTGACCGGGGTGAGCGCGCCGCGCACCAGCGCCATGGTCCGCGCCCAGACGCCGATCTGTGAATTCGGGCCGAGCGTGCTGTTCGGCGCCTCGAGCACAATGCCAAGTACATTCTTGTCGCTAAAGAAGTCATGTCCGGTCCACTGCATGTTGTTCTGAAAGCCGATGGGGTCGGCGAAGAACGGATCGCTCCGGAGGCCGGCGTAGAAGCGATACGGACCCTCCGTCGAGATCGGCGTCCCACGCCCAAACGAGACGAGCGCCTGGTGAATAACCACCTCGCCGACCGGGCCGGCCTCTTGGGCTAGCGCGCCGGTTGCGCGATACACCGTCGCGGTCTGTCCCCCGTCATCCGCCGCTGCGAACAGCACATGAAAGGCGACCTCGGCCTGGGCATCGCCGTTTGTGTCAATCTTGAACTCGTAACGCGCCTCCGGGTCAAATCTGTCCGCACGCGTGGGCGCCTCAGGATTGACATCCAGGATCAGGATGGACTTGGTTGGATCGCCCGGCTTCTGGAAGACGTAGAGGTCCGTAATGTCAGTCCGGGGATCCAGGTCTGGTGTGTCATTGTGATGCATACCTGCCTCCTATTGTAGATGAGCGAGAAGGTGACGACACATCCTCACCGCGAGCAAACATGAGCGGCTGGACCGGGTTGGAAAAGGGATTATTGGACATCCTTACTGCCCAAGCCCTGGGATCACCGGGGTCGTCGGCACGTGGCCGATCCAGGTATCGAGCGTCTCCACAACCGGCTTGTCGTTCGCGTCCGAGGCGGCGCGCTGTGTTTGCAGCCAGTCGTCGAATGCCTTCTGGCGCGCCTGCTCCAGTTCGCTATCGGTCAGCGGGCGCATGTCACGGCCGAGCCCCTGAATGATGTGCCAGCCGAACTGGGTCAGCACCGGCTCGCTGATCTCGCCCACGGGCGTGTTGAATGCGACCTGCTCGAACTCGCTGACCATGTCGCCTTGCTTGAACCAGCCGAGGTCGCCGCCCTCCTGCGCATTGGACGGATCCTGCGAGTACTGCGCCGCGAGCGCCGTCCAGTCCTCCCCGGCCTTGAGCCTGGCGAGGACTTCGTCAATCTGGGTTTTCGCCTCCGCCTTCACCGTCTCGGTCGCCGTTTGCGAGACGCGGATGAGAATGTGGCGGGCGCGCACCTGCTCCTGAACGTTCGACACGTCGGCGCCGATGGCTTGGGTCAGTTTCTCGCGAAGGATCTCCGTCTCGAGAAAATATCGGAAGTCGGCCTCGCTCAAGTCGGCGAACTCCCTCAAATCAGAGGTGTAGCTGAAGACGCGCGTGGCGTAAGCCGCCGCCGTGTAGGGCGTGGCAGTCGGGCCGGGCGTCTCCGTCGCCGTCGGCGTCGGCGAGGGGCCAGCCGTCGCGGTCGCCGTGGGCGTGAACGTAGCCGTCGGGGTCAGGGTGGGGGTCGGCGTCAAGCGGGCCGCCTGCGTCAGGTCCACCGTCGGCGGGACATCGGTGGGGAACGGCGAGGGCGTGATCGTGGGCGTGGGCGTCCCGTTCGGGAAGTAGCCGAACGTCTCCTGAAGGCGCGCGTCAACCTCTTCTCTGCTCACCATGATCCCGCGTTTGGCGGCTTCCTGCCGGATGAGTTGATCGTCAATCAGGGTGTTCAGTACTTGGCGCCCGAGCGACTCGGAGTCGCTAAGGTAGCTCACCAGCTGCTGAAGCTGGCTATCGTAATATTGCAGGGACTGCGCGTCAGTGCCAAGGATCTCACGCAGTTGCAGCAATTGCTGATACTGCTGCGTGATGACCAGGAACCGCTGATAGCGCACGGCTTTCTGGAAATCGCCCAGGCGGATGGCCGCGTCGTTGACGCGGGCCACGGGCCGGCGCGGCAGCAGGACCAACTGGTCGAAGAGGCCGTAGCCGATCAGCCCGGCCACGATCACCGCGACGACGACGGTGCCGTAGATGATATATTGGCGCATACGTTTCTCTCGCTGGGCGCGCGAGAGTTGCTTTCGAGTCAGCGGCGCCGGCGCCGCTTTGGTTTTGCTCATGCTCGCTCCTCACAAATTCGGGGCATAGGACACTCGCACATCCTATGCCCCGGGTCAGATCGGCACAACGGCGCGGGCCGTGGGCGCGCCCGCGCGGCGCGGATAAGATAACCGAGTGGAATTAGTAGCGCGGCATCTCTCCGCTGAACGGCAGGAGCGCCATATGGCGCGCGCGCTTGATCGCCGTCGCGACCTGCCGCTGGTGGCGGGCGCAAGTCCCGGTCTGGCGGCGGGGGCGGATCTTGCCCCGGTCGCTGACCAGGCTCCGCAGCATCTCCACGTTCTTGTAGTCAATCTTCTTGTTCTTGTCCACGCAGAACTGGCAGACATGCACGCGGCGGATCAGAGTCCGACCGCGTCCCTCAAACTCTTCCTCCGTCCCCTCTTCTTCACTGCGTCGCCTTTCGTTGTCCATCGTCGTGCTCCCATTCTCGGTAGATCACCCGCCGCGCCGGACAGACGCGGGCAGGCGCTAAAAGATCAACTCACACCCTGGCGTAACAACGACTTCAGTCGTGGCGCCGGTCCTAAGAACCGCTCGCAGCCCGCGTCCTCGCGGGCCCTTCGGCCAACCGCGAGGACGCGATGGGAGAGCGGTTTTAAGAAGGTTTCTAAAACGGAAACTCCTCTTCTTCGCCTGGCGATTCGCCGCTCGCCGGGGCGGCCTCGCCGCTGGGCCGGGAACGGTCGCCCAGGATAATCATTTCGCTGGCAATGACTTCGAGAGCGGAATGCTTTTTGCCCTCCTGGTCTTCCCATCGGCGGGTCTGCAGGCGGCCTTCAATGTACACCTGCTGGCCCTTGCTCAGGTATTGCTTGCAGATTTCGGCCAGGTTGCCCCACGCCACTACGTTGAACCATTCGGTCTCTTCGCGGCGCTCGCCGTCCGGCGCGTTCCACGTACGGGTCGTCCCCACGCTGAACGAGGTCACCGGGCGGCCCGAAGGCGTGTAACGCATCTCCGGGTCACGGCCCAAATGGCCGATGATCATGACTCTGTTCAACCCACGGCTCATCGTCTCCTCCTTGCGGCTCAGGCCACTGCGTCAGCGCGGCGCAGGGTTGGGGCCAGCGTCAAGGGTCACTCGTCCAGGCGGATAATCTGGAAGCGCATTACCTGCTCGGTCAGGCGCAGATTGCGCTCGACCTCGCGCGTGGCGGCCGCGGTCATCTGCGTTTGCATGAGGATGTACTGGCCCTCCTTCTGCTTGCGGATGGAATAAGCCAGCCGGCGGCGGCCCCACAGATCCACCTGGGCCACCTGGCCACCCGCGGTGGCCACCCACCCTTTGGCTTTTTCCACCAGTGCATTGAGGGACGCCTCATCCAGATCAGGCTGCAGGATGAAGGCAACTTCATAGCTGCGCATGAGGGATTACTCCTTTCTATGGGATATGCCCCTGTCGGCGTTGGCGAGGTGGCCGCGGCCTAATGGGAGCAGAAAGCGTTCGGGGCCAAAACCCGCCCCGGCGCAACGGGCGGGATATTAACACATGGAGAGCAGTTTGACAAGCCTCCGGTGGATTTTTGGATTTTGAACCTCAGATTGCGGGTGGGGCGAGACAGCCAAACCAGCCATCCACAATCTGCAATCAAAAATCAATTCACGCCGTTGCGCGGGAGCTCCAGGTAAAAGGCGCTGCCTTTGCCGAGCTTGCTGTCCACCCACACCCGGCCTCCGTGACGCTCCACGATGGATTTGACAATCGCCAACCCGAGGCCGGAGCCTTTGACTTGTGTGCTTCCGCGCTGTTTGACGCGGAAGAATTTCTCAAACAGGTGTGCCTGGTCGGCGGGGGCGATGCCCAACCCGGAATCTATCACTGCCACCTGAAAGGCATCGTCGCTCATGGAAACGGCCAGCTGCACCTGCCCGCCGGCGGGAGTGTACTTGACCGCGTTATCCACCAGATTGGCAATCGCCTGTCGCAACAGCGTCGGGTCGCCGGAGAGCGTGGGCAGATCGGGCGGGATGTCCACCTTAAAAGTCAACCCCTTGTTCGCCGCCTCCGGCTTGAGGGATTCGAGGACGACCGCCACGATCTCGTCCACCCGGCACATCTCGCGGGCCAGCCCCACCCCGGCCTCGATGCGGCCCAGGTCGAGCAGGTCGTCAATCAGCTTCGTCATCTGCTCGATGCCGAGGATGATCTTGTCCGAAAATTCCCGCTGTTTGTCGTTGAGCGGGCCAACCATCGGCAGCATGGTGGCGTAGCCGCGCATAAACGTCAGCGGCGCACGCAGGTCGTGGCTCACGGTTGCCACAAATTCCGATTTCATCAAATCCAGTTCTTTGAAGTGCGTGACGTCGCGCAGGACGCACACCCGCCCGAGGACCGAGCCGTCGGCGCTGATGATCGGCGAGGCCGAAGCGTAGAGCGTCCTGCCGCTGGATAGTTCGATTTCGTCGGTGCCGGCGGCGGCGCGGTTGTCCTGCAACAGCCGCACCAGCGCAATGTTGGGCAAGACCTGGGCCACCGGCTTGCCGATGGCGGGTTTGCCTGTCAACTCAAACGCCGCTTCGGCCGCCGGGTTAAGCAGCAGCACGCGCTCATTGCGGTCGGTGACGATCACGGCGTCCGGCGTCGAGGCCAGGATGGCGGCGAGGCGTTGGCGGCGCTGCTCGGCGGCTTCGAATAGGCGGGCGTTCGCCACTGAGACCGCGGCCTGACCCGCCAGCGTCGTCAGGAAGTTCACTTCGGACTCGGTGAAGGCGTGAGGCCGTTCATAGCCCAGCCAGAGCGCGCCATAGTAAGTGGCCTCCTGGCGCAGCGGCAGGGCCAACAGCGCCTGGAGTTTCCCGGCCACCGGGGCGACATCCAAAATGGCCCGCGCCCGTGCCAGGTTCTCGATGACCAGACGGCCTTCATTCCGGGTGAGGTTCAGTATACCGCGGTCTAAGGGCGCCATGACTTCCGCTGCCGGGCCGGCCGCGAAAGTCTGGTGAAGCGGCGGCGCATCCGGCAGGGGCAGCTCTTCGCCGGGAATGAGGACGAGGCGCGCGCCCGAGGCGCCGGTCGCGTTCAGCGCGCCCTGCAAAATCGGCGGGAGTGCGTCCTGCAGGTTGAGGCTGCTCGCTACACCCTGGCTCGCGCGCAGCAGCAAGCCCAGTTCTTCGAGGCGCGCTTTCAGCTTGACGCGCATATGCTCAAACGCCATCCCGGCGCGCCCCACTTCGTCATCGCCTCCCACGCTCACCGGCAGGTCCAGCTGGCCTTCGGAGATGCGCTGAGCTGCCAGAGCCAGCGCCTCTGCCGGGCGCGTGACGCGTCCGGCGATCAGCGATACGAGGATCAGGCCGATCATCCCAATCAGGAGCAGGATCACGATGATGGGTGTGGAGATCTGCGTGGCCAGCGCGAGCACCACCTGATTCGGGACCATGATCACCACTGTCCACGCGTGGCCGGGGACCGGGTAATACAGGACGAGGCGCCGCGTGCCGTCCGGGGCGCGGTCCTGGTATACGCGCGCGCCGGGGACACTGATGGACAAATCGGTTGCGGAGGCCTCCGGCTCAAACGGCTGCTGGATATAGCTGGCATCCGGGTGATGAATGATCTGGCCCCGCTCGTCGAGGATGAATCCCTGCCCCACGCCCCCGGCCAGGCCCGCAAATTCGTTTGTCACGGCCTGCATGAGCGGGTTACTCACCAGGTCAGCGCGGCCAAGCAGCGCCCCCGCCGGCTGGTTGGTGGCCGGGTTCACAATCGGCGCGAGGAACAAGATATCCACCGGATGCTCCGAATCGCCGGAGAAGACAGCCCCATCCTGCGGGATGCCCTGAAGCGCCTGCTGCACAAACTGGTCTTCACCCCCGGTGAGACCAAAGCCTCCCTCCGCGCCGGTCGGGTAACCAGCTACCGGGTTGAGGCCCGCGTCGAACAATGTCAATTGCCGAAAGAACGGCAGCGCGCGGATGCTCTGCGCTAGGCGGACGGTCTGAGCCAGGCTGTCTCCGGAGAACCAGTCTTCCTGCGCGGCAATATCGCGCACGAGGCCGCGCCCCGTCTGGATGAAAAACGGGATTTCATGGCCTGCGTTTTGAGCCGCCCGCCCCATCTGGTCAACGACTAACTGCGTTGAAACGCGCGTGGCAATCGTGATGTCGGCCCAGAAGAGCAGCCCGATGCCGAGGAGGAACAGCGGGATCAGCGTGAAGAGCAGTTTGCGGTTGAGGCTGGAAAGATAGGGAGGAGGCAGCGCGCCGCGCCGGCGCGGCCACCACCTGGGGAGGCCCATCCGCACGAGTTCCGTGGCCACGCCTGCAATCGCGGCGTGCCCAATGAATACCGGGGCCGCCGCGCGCACAATCGAGGCGACGTAGTCCCATCCCAGCAAGCCGGTCGTATGCGAGTACGCATAATAGGAGAGGTAGAGAACCGGCCAGAAGATGAAACCGACCAGCGGCCCGGAGGCTGCCGGGTGGCGCAGGAGAGCGGCCGGCCAGCCCCGATAATCCTGCCGGGCGCACCACGCCACGCTGCTCGCGAGCAGCGTGAACTCAAATGGCGTCGCCAAGGAGCGGGTCTCCCAGATGGCGCGCGACAGGCCAGTGAGCCAGCCAACCACGACTGCCGGGCCGATCCCCAGCCAGCCTCCGGCGAGAAACGCCGGAATCAGCGCAAACAAGGCCAGCCCGGGGCGCTGGGTTTCAGCCGGGAGGCCTGGCGGGGGCAGAATGTTCGCGGGGAAGTGCAGGACGGAGAGTTGGGCAAACACGACGCCCAGCAGCGCGAGAGCGATAAACCCGGCCCACCCCTGAAGGCGCAGCCGGCCAAAGTCGCTCAGATTGAGGGCCAGCGTGGACAGCGTGACCAGCGCATAAAACACCATCAGCGCATAACCGAAGAAACCGACCGGTGCGCTGATGAATGGAATACTGTCGAAACCCGCCAGATCAAAGGTCATCTAACCCTATCCCAACTCACTGGGATTATAGCACTGCGAAGGGTGACGGCAAATGTCACCACGCGGTCCGTTGCATAAAACGTGCCCGGGTGGAAATCCTTATTTCAATTGCGGCAGGATCGTCCGGGCCATCGCCTCCAGGCCGTCAAGGTCGTCCAGGTCAAGCCATTGCAGCATGACCCGCTGAACGCCTGCCGCGGCCAGTTCGCCCAACTGGTCTACTATCTCGGAAGGTGAGCCGACGAGGATGCCCTGTGCGCGCATTTCGGCGGCTGACCGGCTGCGCGCTTCCGTCTTGCGTTTAACCTCCGCCTCGTCGCGGCCGAAGTAGCAGCCGGTCATCAGCGAACGGCGCACCGCGTCGGGCTGGCGGCCACCGGCCGCCAATAATGCGTCCAGCCGCCGGTTGAGTCCGGCGAATTTAGCAGCGGGGATATAGACGGCGTTCCACTCGGAGGCGTGGCGGACGACTAAAGGCAAAGTGCGCCGCAGGCCGTTGCCGCCGATCAGGATCGGCGGCCCGCCGGGCCGCTGCGGTCGGGGCAAAAGCCGCGCCTCTTTCAACCGGTAGAACGCGCCGTCGAAGTCGAGCGGCTGATCGTCGGTGAGGAGGTGGATGACGATCCGCAAACCTTCCTCGAAACGGGCAAACCGCCGCGGCACATCGAGCAGGTCCCAACCGTAGTGGGTGTGCTCGCGCGCCTGCCAACCCGCGCCGAGGCCCAAGATCAGCCGCCCGCCGGACAGGTCATCCACTGCACTCGCCATCCGTGCCGTCATCGTGGGCTGGCGGAAAGAAACCGGCGAGACCAAGGGGCCGAACTGGATGCGCCGGGTATGACTTGCGAGCCAGGTGAGCGAGACCCACAATTCGAGAGAGTCCAGGTCGGGCGGGCTGGCGTTGGTGTAGTGGTCAGAGCGGTACAGCCCGGCGAAGCCCAGGTCTTCGACTGCCCTGGCAATCCGCTGCCAGCGCGGCCAGTTCAGGCCGTTCTGCCCCTCGATCATGATGGCGAGTTCAAGCATAGGTTTATCTTTTCCCTTTCTGCCCGGCTGGGAGAGATGCAAAATCAGCTCGCAAATACGAGAGCCTGGGTATGGTATAATCCCGCTCGCGCCACCTTAGCTCAATCGGCAGAGCAAGCGTTTCGTAAATGCTAGGTTTCGAGTTCGAGTCTCGAAGGTGGCTCTTAGTCGTTAAAGAGAATTCGGACCCGGCTAGGCAGAGGACTCTTCAGAGTCTTCACCCGCTTTGCGCAGGGCCTCGCGCAGCCGAGCCGCCATTTTCAGGAAGCGTTCCCCGATTCTGACGCGCGCCAGCAGTTCTAATGTGTCAACGGGTTTTGTCAGGTAATCATCTGCGCCCGCTTCCTGACCCATCATCACGTACTTTGGCTCAGTAATGACCGTCAGGATGAGAATATAGGCATAGGGCTCCTGACCGGCCGCGCGAATTTTGCGGATGAGGTCCAGACCGTCCATTTCGGGCATCACCAGGTCGGTAATGACCATGGGGAACCGCTCGCGCTGAAAAAGCTCCCACGCGGCCTGACCATTTTCCGCCGCAACCACCTCGTGCCCCACCTGCTTGAGCACGCGGCCCACAATCTGGCGCACAACCGGTTCATCCTCCGCAATCAAGATTCTCATGGCCGTTTCTCCGGACTCAACGCCGTCGGCAAGCGCGGCGCAATATCCATAGTATAGCGCAACCGATCAATAATCTGCGCCCCGGGGTCAGGCGGTTAGTATAATCAGCGCATGCCTATGACTACAATTATCATTGGCTTGGCCGGAGGCACCGGGTCCGGCAAGACGACGGTCGCCAGAGTGATCCTCAACCGCGTGGGTGCTCAGCACATCGCCTACGTCCCGCACGACGCCTACTACCGCAACTTCTCCGATCTGCCCAAGGCCCAGCGCGATCTCATTAACTGGGATCACCCCGACTCGCTTGACACCGATCTGATGATCAAGCACGTCAAGGCGCTCAAGGCCGGGCAGGCCGTGGACCTGCCTGTGTACGACTTTACGACTCATGCGCGCACCGATCAAACCGTCCACGTCGAGCCACAGCCCATCATCCTGGTCGAGGGCATCCTGATCTTCGCCGACCCGCGCCTGCGCGAACTGTTCGACGTCAAAATCTTCGTGGACACCGACGCCGATCTGCGTTTCATCCGCCGCCTCCAGCGTGACATCGCCGAGCGCGGGCGCACCGCCGAGTCGGTCGTCCGGCAATACCTCGACACGGTCCGCCCGATGCACCTTGAATTCGTCGAGCCGTCCAAGCGCTACGCGGACGTCATCATCCCCGAAGGCGGCCTCAACGAAGTGGCGATGGACATGGTCGTGGCGCGCATTGCCGAGTTGTTGTCGAGGACTTAAGTCACTTGGCCATTTCTACCGAGCTTGACAACCCGATAAACTATCCTATAATTCAATCACTGAATTTTGAGACATAGAATGCCTACCTCACCGCCTGCCGCACGTGAATTGCACATTCTTGAACAGATCGAAGCCGATCCTGAAGTGACCCAGGCCGACTTGGCGGAAGAGCTGGGTGTGGCAGTCGGCACCATCAACTTCGTCGTCAAGCGCTTGATCAAGAAAGGCTACGTGCGCGTCAAGCAACTGCAGCGGCGGCGGCTGAGGTACATCATCACGCCGGCCGGCATTGCCCTCCGCACCAGACTGGCCATGGACTCGCTCAATTATTCGATGCGGTTGTACCGCGAAACCCGGGCCCGGGCCAGGCAATTGATCGCCGAGGCCAGACGCCGAGGCTACCGCAGCCTGGTCATCTGCGGCGACGGCGACCTGGCAGACATTGTCCGGCTTACCTGTCTTGAAATGGGTATGGGGACACAGACGGGCGGTGATGATAGCCCTAAGGTTATCTTTGAAGGTGCACTAATCAACTTAAGTTTTCCCCTGAGCGAGGGCGGGCGGATCATCGAATGAGAATACTAGTTACGGGCGGCGCGGGCTATCTTGGCTCTATCCTGTGCGAGCACTTGCTCGCCGCCGGGCATCAAGTCCTGGTTCTAGACAACCTGATGTACGGCACGCCGGCGCTGTTCCATCTCTGCGCGCACGCTGGCTTCGAGTTTGAGCGCGGCGACGCGCGCGACCAAGCCACGCTGGCCTGGCTGCTCAAGAGAGTGGACGCAATGATCCCCCTTGCGGCCATCGTGGGCGCGCCCGCCTGCCAGCGCGACCCCTGGCTGGCGCGCTCCGTGAACGTGGAGGCCATTCAACTGCTGAAACAGCTGCGGAGCCCCAGCCAACTCATCATCTACCCCACCACCAACAGCGGCTACGGGACCAAGTCCGGGGACGTTTACTGCACGGAAGACACGCCGCTGGAACCTGTCTCGCTCTACGGGCAGACCAAAGTTCAGGCGGAACTGGAGCTGCTGGACAGCCCGAACGTGATCACGCTCCGGCTGGCGACCGTCTTTGGGTTGTCCCCCCGTATGCGCCTCGACTTGCTCGTGAACTACTTTGTCTACGCCGCCGTCGCCGACGGTTTCATCGTGATCTTCGAGAAAGATTTCAAGCGCAACTACGTGCACATTCGCGACGTGGCCGACTGCTTCCTGCACTGCCTGCGGAACTTCGACCGCATGGCCGGCCGCCCGTACAACGTCGGGCTGGACGCCGCCAACCTGTCCAAGGAGGAACTGGCGTTCAAAGTCAAGGCTTACGTCCCCAACTTCTACATTCATTTCTCGGAAATCGGCAACGACCCGGATAAGCGCAACTATATCGTCTCGAACCAGCGCCTGCGCGAGGCCGGTTTTGAGGCCCACCGCTCGTTGGACGAGGGCATTCAGGAACTGCTGAAGGGGTATCGCATGTTGGGGCGCGGGCTGTTCAAAAACGTATGACTTCTGCGAATGACCTGTCCGGGATCACGACCGCTATCCTGGTCGGCGGGCTGGGCACGCGCCTGCGCTCCGCCGTCGCCGATCGCCCCAAGGTCCTGGCCGAGATCAACGGGCGGCCGATGCTCAGTTATCTGCTTGACCAAGTCGCCCAGGCTGGCGTGCGGCGTGTGGTGTTCTGCACGGGCTATCGGGGCGAGCAAGTGCAGGCCGCGTTCGGAACGCGCTACGGCGCTTTGCAACTGGAATATTCGCAAGAACCGACCCCGCATGGCACTGCGGGCGCCATCCGCCTCGCGCTCCCCGTGTTACAATCGGATCCGGTGCTGGCAATGAACGGCGACTCCGTATGCGAGGCTGACTTGCGCGCTTTCTACACCTGGCACTGCGGGCGAGGCGCATCCGCCAGCCTGCTGCTCACCTTCACGCCAGATGTCGCCCGCTACGGCCAGGTTCAGACCGATCCGGATGGAAAGGTGCGCTCGTTTCAGGAAAAAGGCTCGGTGACAGGCCTTGGCTGGATCAACGCCGGCATCTATTTGCTCAGCCGCGCCTCCATTGAAACGATCCCGGTTGACCGCGCTGTGTCCATCGAGGGCGAGATGTTCCCCGCGTGGATCGGCCAGGACCTGTACGGTTATCAGAGCCAGGGCCGTTTTCTGGATATCGGCACACCCGAATCCTACGCCGAAGCCGCAAACTTCTTCAGCGCACAGGGTCAATCTGCATGACGCCGGCCTCCTCCGACGATCTCATCCATGCTCATCTGCTGGAAAGCGCCCGCGTTAAACAGGCGCTGGCCGAGACCCAGCGCGAAACCATCCGGGCGGCGGCGGACTTGATCACCGCGACTTTCCGCTCAGGCAATAAGGTGTTATTGTGCGGCAACGGCGGGAGCGCCGCCGACTGCCAACACATGGCCGCCGAATTCGTCAGCCGCCTGACCAAGGACTTCGAGCGCCCAGCCCTGCCCGCCATTGCGCTGACGACCGACACCTCATTCCTCACGGCTTTCGCCAACGATTGTGGCTACGACGACGTGTTCGCGCGCCAGGTGCAGGCGCTGGGCAAACCGGGCGACCTCCTGATCGGCATCAGCACAAGCGGCAATTCGCCTAACGTCGTCCGGGCGATGGCCGCGGCCAAAGTCGCCCAGATGCGCGCGCTGGCGCTCACCGGAGACGGCGGGCAATTGCGCCGCATGGCCGACGTCGTCGTCGCCGTCCCCAGCGCCAATACGCAGCACATCCAGGAGGCCCACCTGGTCATCGAGCACATCCTGTGCGAATTGGTCGAGAACGCGTTGTTCCGGTGAAATACCTCCCCTGTGAGTAGCGCATTGGCCCATCCCGGTACGACACCCCAAAAGCAGTCGGCGCTGGCCCGCACCATCGTGCGCGGCACTGTCTGGACCGGCCTCGGCTCGTACGCCCTCCAGTTCATGGGCTTTTGCGCCAATTTAGTTCTGGTGCGTCTCCTCCCGGCCTCGGCCTTCGGCTTTTTGTCCATGGGGACGTTCTGGAGCGGGCTGCTTAACCTGCGCCCCAAGTTGGGGTTGCAGTACGCCGCCATCCAGCATCCGCGCACCGACGGCGAACTGCTGGGCACGTACTATGCGCTCGACCTGATCATCTCCTTCCTTTCTTTGACTCTTGGCCTCGTCGTCGCAGGCGCGCTGACCTGGCTCAGCTACCCGCTCGAAGTCCGCGTCGGCATCGTCGTGCTGATCCTGGCGGATTGCCTCCCCGCTCTCATCGGCCCGCTCAGTATGGTTCTGGAGAAAGAGATCCAACTGGGCCGGCAATTTGCCGTGGCCCTCCTCGCCTATTCGACCGCCTACGGCGTCGCGCTCTGGGCTGCGCTCAGCGGCAAGGGATTCTGGAGTCTGCTGGCCATCAACACGATGGCGGCACTCGTCGGCGCTATCGGCGCCTATTGGCTTTGCCGTCGGCGCTATTCGCAGGTCTTCGAGTGGCGGTGGACATTCGCGCCCGAACTGGCCCGGCAACTTCTACGAGTCGGCCTTCCGACCGGCCTCTCGTTCACCGCTGCCCTCACTGTCGTCGCCGGCTTCGACAACTTTCTCGTCGGCACGTTCGCCGGTTATGAAACGCTGGGATTTTACGACCGCGCGTTCCGCACCGCGCAGTGGCCCAACATCCTACTGACGACCGTTATCGGGCGCGTCGGCTTTCTGACCTTCGCCAAAGTCCAGGACGATCTGCCGCGCCTGACGCATGCAGTGCGCCTCTCGTTGTGGGTGCTCTACGTCCTCGGCGTCCCGATGACGCTCGCGCTCGCCTTTGGCGCGGTCGACGTCGTCCACCTCCTGTATGGCGATGCCTGGCGCACCAGTGCACGGTACCTGCCCTATCTCGCCGTGTATGCGCTCGCTGGGCCGCTGGCCAACATTGGCTTCTGGCTTTCGGTCGCCCGCCAGCACACGCGGACGACGCTAACGCTGACGCTGGCGCAAGCGGCGACGCTCATCCTCGTCGGCACGCCGCTGACGCGCTGGTGGGGCGTGACCGGGACGTTGGTCGGCGTGGGGTTGACAAACCTGGTGGCTTTAGGTATGAGCAGCGTGTACGTGTTCCGGCAAGTGCCGTTGGCGCTCAGGCAAACGCTCGGCCTCCCCCTGCTGTCTGCCGCCGTCGCCTGCCTTACGTTGACTCTGCTGCCGAGTCTATTGCGCTGGGATCACTGGCCCGCGCTGGCCCGCCTGATGGCCATTGGCCTCACCGGTTCGGGAATCTTCTGGCTTGTGCTGTGGGCATCCGACCGGGCTGAGATGACGACCCGACTAAGCTACGCGCTGCGTACCT
>Ga0209342_10004989_pt1 | contig 13662 bp, 8 predicted proteins | sample RifCSP16_2_FD_184023 | JGI IMG/M metagenome (GOLD analysis project Ga0209342, IMG submission 184023) | Soil microbial communities from Rifle, Colorado - Rifle CSP2_sed 16_2 (SPAdes) (version 2) | ecosystem: Environmental > Terrestrial > Deep subsurface > Rock core/Sediment | place: Rifle... | reverse complement strand
AGAGGTTCGCCGGGGAGGGGAACTTCGGGGCCGGACCGAAACCGCCCCACTCCTCATCGAAGCTCCGCGCGAGCGCTTCGAACGCCGGGCTCGTGGCGCCTGCCGCAGGGACGTCGGCGGCAGCCTCGCTCGCGGATGCGATGACCTCCTCGAGGCCCCGGGCGACGTTTCTCGCCGCGTCCTCGAGCTTCGCCCGATCCGTCCGCCACATCTCCTGGACGCGGCGGAGGATGGTGGGAAAGCCGACGACCCCTTGCCGGTCCTCGGGCGGGAAATACGTTCCGGCGAAAAACGGTTTCAGATCCGGCGTCAGGAAAAGATTGTTCGGCCACCCGCCGCCTCGGGTCAGGAGCTGGGTCGCGGTCATGTAGATCTCGTCGAGCTCCGGCCTCTCCTCGCGGTCGACCTTGATGTTGATGAAAGCCTCGTTCATCAGCGCGGCGATTTCGGGATTCTCGAACACGTCCTCTTCCATCCGGTGGCACCAGTAGCAGGTGGAGTAGCCGATGGAGAGGAAGATCGGCCGGTCGAGCTTTCGCGCGAGCTCGATGGCTTCCTCGCCCCAGGGGTACCAGTCGACCGGGTTCCGCGCGTGCAGGAGAAGATAGGGGCTCGACTCGTGGATCAGGCGGTTCGTGCCCGGGGGACGCTCCTGGGAAGAGGAGCACACCGCGCTTGCGAGGGTGAGAGCGAAGAGGGTCGAGGAGCGCGGCCGCACCCTCCTACCTTATCGCGAGTCGGTGTAGACTCGCACCGATGAGGCACAACCTTCTGATCGCCATGGGCGTTCTCTCCGTCTCGACGTTCGAATCTCCCGCGATCTCGAAAGAGATTCGGCTTACCCTTCGGGAGGGAACGAACTTCGCCGCGGCGCAATCGTCCCTCGATGGAAGCTTCTTCCTCGATCTCCATGGAACGCTGTGGAGGCTTCCCGCGGCCGGCGGCAAAGCGACGGCGATGACGGATGGCCTTGGAGACGATCGCCTCCCCGACGTCTCTCGCGACGGAAGCCGCATCGTCTTCCAGTCGTACCGCAGCGGCACCTGGGACATCTGGTCGATGAATGCGGACGGCTCTTCGGCGGCGGCTCTGACCGAGGGTCCCTCGGACGATCGCGAGCCGGTGCTCTCGCCCGACGGAAGCCGAGTCGCTTTTTCTTCGGATCGATCCGGGAACTACGACGTATGGATTCTGGATCTCGCGACCTCCGAGCTGAAACCGCTGACGACTGACGCCGCGCAGGACTACATGCCCGCTTGGTCTCCCGCGGGCGACGAGATCGTGTTCGTCTCCGAAAGCACCCCCAACCGAACGCCCGGTCTGCTTCGGATGAAGGCGAGCGGCGAGGGCGAGGCGGTTCCCGTCGCCGAGCTCGAGGGTGCCGTCTCCTCGCCCTCGGTCAGCCCGGACGGAAAGCTCGTCGCGTTCCGGGTGCTCACGCTCGGAGCCACGGGCGCCGACGCCATGGGGCGCGCGGCCCAGGCGAGTCGGCTCGCGGTCGTTCCCCTGGGAGGAGGCGAGCCCAGGTTCCTCGACACTCCGGAGGATGTCTTTCCGTTCCGCCCCCAGTGGTCGGGGACGAAAGAGATCGTCTACACCGCCGCGGGCTCTCTCTGGCGCCAAAGTCTCGGGGCCCGCAGTGAAGCGGTGAAGGTTCCCTTCGAGGCTGAGGTCGTACTCGATCGGCCCCTCTACCGAAGGCGTCCCGTCGATTTTCCCAAGAGCCGGGAGCGCCGGCCCGTGCGCGGAATGGTGCGTCCGGTCGTCTCACCGGATCAATCGCTCATCGTCTACGCCGCGCTCGGCGATCTGTGGCTGGTGTCGACCGAGGGAGGCGATCCCAAACCCCTGACTCGTGACGAGCCCCTCGACACCGACCCTCACTGGGCGCCCGATAGCCGCTCCATCGTGTTCGCGAGCGATCGCGCGGGGACGATGGATCTATGGACCAAGGACGTTGAAGCGCCCCCGAGTGAAGGAGAACGGCGGCTCACGACGTCGCTCGGGGCCGAGATCTCGCCGGCGTGGTCTCCCGACGGCAAGACCATCGCTTACGTCGATCACGATTCGAGGCTGCACGTCGTCGACATCCACGGCGAGGAAGACCGCGTTCTCACCGAGTCGCGGCGCGGAGTTGGCATCCCAACCTGGTCGAGCGATTCGAGGCACCTGGCGCTTTCGGTTCACGTTCCTCTCTCCTTGAGATTTCGGGAGGGCTACAACCGTATCCTCGTGGTCGACACGGCCACGGGCGAGTCACATCACCTTCCGGAGCCCGACCGCAGCATCGGGGTCCGGGACGGAGAGGGTCCGGTCTGGCGGCCGGACGGGGGCGCACTCGCCTTCGCCATGGACGGGGGCCTCTGGACCTTGCCGGTGACGCCCGACGGCCAGACGGCGGGCCGACCCAAGCAGGTCGCGGGCGAAGTCGTGGACTTCCCGAGCTGGTCCGGCGACGGGAAGAAGATCTTCTTCCTCGGCGCGGGCGGTCTCGCCGACGTCGAGGTCGCGAGTGGTGTCACTCGAAAGATCACAGTCCATCACGAGCTCGAAGCCAGCTCCGCCGAGGGTCGTCTTCTCATCCAGAACGTTCGCGTTGTCGACGGCACGGGAGCGGCGGCGCGAGAGGGCATGGACGTCGCCATCGAGGGCGATCGCATCGCCCGGGTCGAGCCCACGGGGGGCGAGATCGCGGAGGACGTTCGCGTGGTGTCGGGACAGGGAAAGACGCTGATCCCGGGGCTCATCGAGATGCACACCCACCTGGGTCTTCCCGCCTGGGGAAGCCGGCAGGGCAAGGTGTGGCTCGCATACGGAATCACGTCTCTCCGAACCCCTGCGGACGCTCTCTACCGGGTCATCGAAGAGCGGGAGTCGATTCGAGCGGGCCGGCGCGTTGGCCCCCGTATCTTCTATACCGGTGCCACGCTCGACGGCGATCGCATCTACTACAACACTTCGCTCGCGCTCAACGACAGCGAGGAGCTCGAGCAGGAGATGGAGCGGGCCGTCGCCATGAGCTACGACCTGGTGAAAACCTACGTGCGGCTCCCCGACCCGCTCCAGAAGGAGACCATCGAGAAGGCGCACGCCGAAGGGATCTTCGTCACCTCGCACGAGGTCTATCCCGCGGTGGCCTTCGGCGTCGACGGCATCGAGCACTTGAGCGGGACCTCGAGACGCGGCTTCTCGCCCAAGCTCACCGAGCTCCGGCGGACGTACGACGACGTCGCAGAGCTCATCGCCCGCTCCGGCGTCTACTTCACTCCGACGGTTCTCATTCAAGGAGGGTACACCCTCGCTCTAGCGCGAGAGCCGGGCCTTCTGGACGAGGCCCGTTTCCAGGCGTTCTTCCCGCCGTTCGTGAAGGAGAGTCTTCGATCGAGGCCGGGCGCGGGCGACGCTTCCGCGTCGCGAGAAGTAGTGGCTCCGATGTTCGCCACCATCAATGAAATCCACCAGCGCGGCGGAAAGATCGTCGCCGGCACCGACTCTCCCATCGTTCCTTATGGGCTCAGCCTCGTTCTCGAGATCGAGGAGCTGTCGGAAGCGGGCCTCGGGCCCATGGCGGCCCTCGAGAGCGCCACCCGCGTCGCCGCCCAAGCCCTCGGCGCCGGCAACGACCTGGGAACAATCGAGCCGGGAAAGATCGCCGACCTGGTGCTCCTCGGCGCGGATCCCACGGAAGACATCAAGAACCTTCGCAAGACGGAGATGGTCGTCGTGAATGGAAGGCTTCTGACGATCGACCAGCTGCTCAAAGCGAGATAAGGAGGAAAGATGCTCCGCTCTCTCCAGGTCGTTCTAGTTCTCGCGTCGCTCGCGGCCCCGACGTGGGCCTCGGAGAACATCGCTTCACCCGCGAGCTTCTTCGGCTTCGAGCTCGGGACGGACGGGGAGATGGCTCGGTATCCCGCGGTCGTCGAGTACCTGAAGCAGATCGCGGCGACTTCCGATCGCGTCCTGTATCAGGAGATCGGGAAGACCACGCTCGGAAACGACTACGTCCTTCTCCAGATCTCGAGCCCCGACAATCTCAGCCGGCTCGATCGCCTGGTCGAGATCAACCGCCGGCTCGCGGATCCGCGCGGCGTCTCCGACGAAGAGGCCCGGGCCCTCGTCGAGGAGGGGCGGCCGTTCTACTTCCTCTACGCCACCATCCACTCGACCGAGGTGGGTAACGGTCAGGCGATTCCGCTCATCGTGCATCGGCTCGCGACCGAAGACTCTCCCGAGATCCGGGAGATCCTGGAGAATGCCGTTCTCATTCTCGTGCCGTCGCAGAACCCCGATGGGCAGGTGATGGTCATCGACCACTGGTACAAGACCAAAGGGACCAAGCTCAACCGGGTCTACCCCGACCTCTACCACAAGTACGCGGGCCACGACGACAACCGCGACTGGTTCATGTTCACCCAGAAGGAGACGCGCCTCAACATCGAGAAGATCCAGAACGTCTTCAAGCCCACGGTCACCCACGACATGCACCAGATGGGATCGACGGGGGCGCGCATATTCGTTCCTCCGTTCCAGGATCCGTACGATCCCAACGTCCATCCTCTGCTCGTCTCCGGCCAGGCCCAGATCGGGCTCGCGATGGCGGGGGCGCTCGCCGCTTCGGGAAAGGAGGGCGTCTCCTACAACAGCCAGTACGATCTCTGGGCGCCGGCGCGGCAGTACATGGTCTACCACGGGCAGCCGCGGATCCTGACGGAGATCGCGAGCGCCAACCTCGCCGACCCGTTCCAGAGCCCGACGAACCAGCCGCTCGGTCCGCAGGAGTCGAGGTGGAATTTCCCGAGACCATACACCAAGTCCGATTGGCGCCTGTCGCAGATCATGGACTACGGGATGACCGCCGTCTTCTCTGGCCTGACCCACCTCGCGAAGTACCGGCGCGAGTGGCTCTCGAACTTCCATCGGGTCCATCGAGATTGGGTCGAGCGGAGCGAGCCCCCGTACGCGTTCGTGATTCCGAAAGAGCAGCGGGACCCCCACGCCCTGAGGCAGCTTCTCGAGATCCTGGACTTCGGCGAGGTCGAGATCCATCGCGCCACGGCGGATTTCGCGGCGGGAGCAAAGAGCTATCCGGCCGGCTCGTTCGTCGTTCCGCTGAATCAGCCCTACGGCGCTTTCGCCAAGACCATGCTCGAGGTCCAGGTCTATCCCGATCTTCGCTACTACCCCGGCGGACCCCCGATCCCGCCCTACGACGTGACCGGACATACCCTCGGGTACCTCATCGGGGTCGAGGTGGATCCAATCGGCGAGCCGCTCACGGTCGCGACCGAGCGAATCGAGACTCCGGCGCCCTCGATACAGCCGCTCCCGGCTCGGCCACGGTGGGCTTACGTGATCCCCGCCGAGACGAACGCGGGTTTTCTCGCGCTGAACCGTCTTTCAGCCGAACAAGTCCCCGTCTTCCGCGCCGGCGCGGCGTTCGAGAGCCGCGGCCGAAGCTTTCCACCGGGAGCATTCCTCGTGCCTCCACAGGCGAAGTCCCAGAAGATCCTCGAAGAGCTGAGGTTGACCTCGAGCCTCCCCGTCTTCGGAGCCGACTCCGCCCCGCCCGTCGAGGGATTTCGCATGAAGCGAGAGGCGCGCGTCGGGCTCTACAAGGCCGCGAACAACATGCCCGCGGGCTGGCTCCTGTGGCTCTTCGAAAGCTACGGCTTCAACCACGAGGTGATGTCGTCCGTGGATTTCGCCTCCGACCTCTCGAAAAAATACGACGTCATCGTGCTTCCCTCCGGCACCACGAAGAGCCGGATGATCCAGGGGTTGTCTCCCGAGCAGTATGACGAGTCGTGGCGCTGGGCTTACGGCATAGGCGATACCGGATGGGCGGAGCTGAAACGCTTCGTCACCCAGGGGGGGACGCTCGTCGCCATTGGAAGCGCCGTCGATACCGCGCGCGACCTCCTTTCGCTTCCCATAGAGCCGGTCCTCCCCGAAGCACCGTCGCGGTTCGGCCGCGGTGGACGGCGCGACGAAAGGCCGCCCGTGGCCGCCGACGAAGTGGAGCGCATGTTCAAGGAGTCGTTTCAGAGCCCGGCGGCGCTTCTGAAGGCCATCGAGTCGAGAGTGGTGGATCCGACCTCGGTCTTCTACTGCCCCGGCTCGCTCCTGAAGCAGGAGTTCGACGTCGCCCACCCCGTGGCCTTCGGAATGCCCGAGAGCTGGCCGGTGTTCTTCGCCTTCGATCAAGCCTACCGGCTAGAACCGAGCTTCGACGTTCAGGGGCGCGTGGTGTCGCGATATCCCGACGAAGAGAAGCAGGTCGCGAGCGGCTGGCTTCTGGGAGACGAGCTCCTGCGCAACCAGGCGAACGTCGTCTGGTTCCAGGTGGGAAAGGGAACCGCCGTCACTCTCGGAAGCCAGGTCGATTTCCGGACCCAGACGCCGGCGACGTTCAAGCTTCTCTTCAACGCGATGGTTCAAGGGCCGGCGACGAAGCTCACAGCACCGGAGCTCGCTCGGCTGCGGTGAGGGAAGCAAAAAGCCTGATGGCTTCGGCTTCAGTCCGCCTTGGCGGGAACGAGCTCCTTCCCCTCCCGGTCGGCGTCTCGATAGAGAACGTCGAAGCTTCTTCCCGGCACCATGGGTAGCTCCTTGCAGAGGCGATCGTATTGCTCGAGGACCTTGGGAACGTAGTCGGCGGTCTCCGGTGTCGTCCGATGGCTTCCGGCCCGGTAGTAGCCCGCGTTGACGGGTCCGCCGTTGTACTCAGCGAGCACCATGCTGAGATCGTTGTACGTCGTGAACAGGACGTCCAGGTAGAGGGCCGCCATCTCGGTGTTGCGATCGGACTCGAAGAGCATCTCGTCGCTGTACTCCCAGTCGAGCATCCCCGCGAGCATTCGCCCGGTGGCAGGCCAGATTTGATACAGGCCGCGGGCGTTTGCGTGGCTGCGGGCGCGCGTATCGAACCCGCTCTCGACGGTGCCGATCGAGAGGAGAAGGAGAGGATCGACCGACGGATACTTGTCGGTGGCGTCCAGGAGAAGCTCGGCGTAGCGGTAGGCTTCACCGAGCCCGAGCCTTCCGTTCACCCTCAGGATCTCGTCCCGCATTCCGAGGAGAAGGCGCTGGCGCACGGAGTCGAACTGGATTCCGGCGTGAAGCTCCTGGAGACCAGCCTGCATCTGGCCCCGGGTAGTGGCGAGCTCTCGCTCGAGATCGGAGGCTCGCTGATAGGAGTGAAACCCGAGCCCGAGGGCGCCGACGACGAGCACCGACAGGCTGAAGAGCGCCGTCGATCGCCAGGCGGTCGAGCGCTTGCTTGGGCGTCGTCCGGGAGGGGCGGGGCGCACCGGTCGCCTTTTTGCGGGCCGGACGCGCGCCGTCTCCGATTCCTTTCGCGAGAAGCGTTCGATCTCGAGCGGTTCGGGCCTGGCGTTCCACATGGGGGTATCCTCCCTACGGACCTCGAATTCCAATGGAAACAGGGTTGTTTCAATCACTATGAGGCCCGGAGGGGGGTATCGCAACCGGCAAGCCTCGAAATCGGAGGGGCTCGTGGCCCGTCTCGCGGGGCTACGGTGAGGGGTGTTCTCGCCGGTTCCTATAGAGGCTGATGAGCCAGGCGAGCCCGGCGACCACGACGAGGAGCATCGTCCACCGCATCGCGCTCGCGAGGAACGAGCCGTCGAGCTCCGGCCAGTCGAACTGACCGAGCCGGGCTCCGCGCTCCACCATCCAGTGCCAGCCGGTGTGCGCCACGAGGGCTGAAAGGATCACCGTCCCCGTGCGCTCGGCGACCACGTGGCGGAAGAGGATCGAGAGGAACGGAAGCAGCAGCACGAGCACGAGAAGCTGTCCGAGCTCGACCCCGAGGTTGAACGCGAGAAGCGAAGTCAGGAGGTGCGATCCCGCGAACTGCAGCGTCTCGCGGAGAGCAAACGAAAAGCCGAATCCGTGGACCAGGCCGAAGCCGAATGTGATGAGCCAGCGCCTCCGCACTTTGCCGCCGACGATGTTCTCGATGGCCATGTAGACGATCGACGTCGCGATCAGGGTCTCGACCAGAGGCGGGAACCACAACGCGTCAGGGGCGACGCCGTAGGCGGAAGCGACGAGAGTCGTGGAGTGGGCCACCGTGAACGCGGTGGTAAGGAGTACCAGCTCGCGGAAGCGGCGGAACGGGATGATGAGGCAGAAGAGAAAGAGCAGGTGGTCCGTTCCTTCGAGGATGTGCCGGAACCCGAGCCGCACGAAGCTCCCGAACACGTGGTGCCACCGGGGGTCCAGCCGGATGAGACCGGGGTTGCCGGGAAAGTCGAAGGCCCGGACCGAGCCGTCCGGCTGGATGAAGCGGAGGACGTTCACCACCGAGAGCCCCAGCCGCTCGAGGCCGGGGTGGATGGCGAACTCGGATTGGTCCGATTCGATCGGATACTCGAAGAGCACGTCGAGGAGCCCCTGCGCCCAGTAGATCTCGGTCTCCGGCGGAAGCGGAGGGCCCTGTACGTGGACCAGGGCGCTTTCGTAGTTGTCGAAGGAGCGGTCGGACGGAAGGGATACAAGCACTGCCACGATGGTCGGGTTCGCGAGGCGCTCGTCCCCCTCGTACAGCTCGACGTAGTCGGCGATCCAGAGGATGGCGGCGTCCCGAAGAACCGAGTCGACCCGCGTCAGATCGAGGTAGCCCAGAGGGTTCATGGGAACGGTCATGTCCCGCATCGCCGCCAGGGGAACCCGCACCAGGAGGCGCAGGCGATCTCCTTGCGGCTCGAGAAACGCCTGAACCTTGACGTCGGTCGGGATCTCGTGCGCGGCGGCGGTTCCCGCGAGCCCGAGCGCCAGGGCGGCCCCGAAGAGCCTCCGGATCATGTCCCGAAGCCTAGGGGATCGACGCCGCTCGCGCAAATGAGCTATACTCGCGCCCCAATTCGCGAGTTTTTTCGGAGGTAGAGAAGATGAGACCTTGGAAACGGAGATCGAACCTGCTGATCGGCGCGGCTTTCGTCGCCGTTCTCGTCGTGCTCGGCGTTGGCCAATTCATGCTGGAGGCGACTTTCGCCGCCCCCGCGGACGTCCAGGCTCCGGTCTTCGAGGTGGACCCGCTCTGGCCCAAGCCGCTTCCGAACCACTGGCTCCTGGGCTCGGCGATTGGAGTCACCGTCGATTCGCGCGATCACGTGTTCGTGATCCATCGGCAGGAGAGCTTCAACGAGCGGACGGAGATCAGCGCCGCGACCAAGCCAAAGACGGCGGTCGAGTGCTGCGTTCCCGCTCCCCCGATCCTCGAGTTCGATCCCGAGGGGAACCTGGTGGGCCACTGGGGAGGCAAGGCGCAAGGCTACGACTGGCCCAGCTCCAATCACGGAATTACCGCCGATCACAAAGACAACTTGTGGATCGGCGGTAACGGCGGCGACGATGCCCACATGCTGAAGTTCACCCGGGACGGAAAACTCCTCAGGCAGTTCGGAAAGCCCGGCGTTCACCGCGCCGCCAACTACACCGAGAAGGAGCCCAAGTGGGTCGGCGGGAGCCACGACAAGGAGAACTTCGGGCGGGTGGCCAAAGTCGCATTCGACGCCGCCGCCAACGAAGCCTATGTCTCCGACGGATACCTCAACAAACGGGTCGCGGTCGTCGACATGGACACGGGCGAGTTCAAGCGCTACTGGGGCGCCTACGGCAACAAGCCCGACGACGCCGACCTCGGCCGCTACGATCCCAAAGCGCCCCCCGCCCAGCAGTTCCGCAATCCGGTCCACTGCGCCGAACCCTCGAACGACGGGTTCGTCTACGTCTGCGACCGCCCGAACGATCGGCTCCAGGTGTTCAAGAAGGACGGCACGTTCGTGAAGGAGACCTTCATCGAGAGGGAGACCCTGGGCGACGGCTCGGTCTGGGACATCGCGTTCTCCAAGGACCCGCAGCAGAAGTACATTTACGTCGCCGACGGCAAGAACCAGAAGGTCTACGTCCTCGATCGGGCATCGCTCGAGATCCTGACGAGCTTCGGCGACGGCGGTCGCCAGCCCGGACAGTTTTTCGCGGTGCACAGCATCGCGACCGACTCCAAGGGCAACATCTACACCACGGAAACCTACGAGGGGAAGCGGGTGCAGAAGTTCGCCTACAAGGGGATCGGTCCGGTCAAGGCGAAGGACCAGGGAACGGTCTGGCCGAAGGCGACTTCCAAGTAGACATCCGCATTCCTAACCTGCCTTCGCCCTGCGGGCTTCGGCCAGGCTCGCCGCAGCTTCGCGGAGGCGGCCGGAGGGTGGGAAGGGCGCTTTTTCGCGGCTTTTTTCACTTCCAGGCTTGCTTATTGAAAGCAAGGTGACTAGAATAAGCGCCGGTTAGAGACACGGTCGAGGTCTTAGTCAACAACGCAATTGATGAAGTACGGGCCGGAATCGCTCGCACGCGGGCGGTCGACAGTGTGCATTGCGATCGTGGACCTTCCTCATCCGTGGAAGGTCCTCAGAGGAACGTTCAAGCAAAAGGAGACTTGAGGAATGGCGTCCAAACCCCTGACGAAAACACAGATCGTGGCCCAGTTTGCGGAGACGATGCAAATCCCGAAGAAGGCGGCGGCGGCCTACTTCGAGCAGCTCGCGGACCTCGCGATCAGAGAGACGAAGAGGTCGGGCCAGTTCGTCATTCCCGGACTCGGAAAGCTGGTGAGGTCCATCCGAAATGCCCGCAAGGGCCGCAACCCCCAGACGGGCGAGGAAATCCAGATTCCGAAGAAGACGGTGGTCAAGTTCCGCGTGGCGAAGGCCTGCAAGGACGCCGTCGTTCCCAAGAAGATCTAGGCTCCGAGACCGCTGTTTCGATCCAGCGGGAGGGTCGAAGGCGGCTCTCCCGCCCCCTCATCCCAGAGGTCCCAATACAAAAGGGGATGGGGGGACCGGAGGGGATAAGGGGATGGGCGATTCCCCGACTACTGACTTATCTCCACATCTCCTCCATCTCCACATCCGCCTTCTTACACCAGGACGGCGCTCGATTTTTCCAGGCACGCCCGGCTCCAGCTCGCTATTGAGGTAGGGGCACCGCTTCCAGCTTCTTCAGCTGGTCGCGCGCTTCCGTGCCGTTGGGCTCGACCGCGAGGGCCTTCTCGAAGGCCGTTCGGGCGCGCCCCTGATCGTCGAGCCCCAGGTAGGCGAGTCCCTTGAAAAGATGGATGTCGTACCCCATGCCTCCCTCGGTCGGCAGGCTCTCGAGGATGGCGAGAGCCTCCCGAAACTGGGAGCGGGCGATGTGAAGTCGGGCACGGGTCAGGAGGAAGCTCGAGCTCGCGGGTGAACGCTTCACCGTCGCTTCGATGACGGCTTCGGCTCTCTCCAGCTCGAGGTTCTTGTCGATGCAGAACCGCGCGAGAAGGTTCGCGAGGTTGAGGTTGTCGGGGCTTTGTTCGACGAGCCTCGCGAGACCGTCGATGTAGGCGAGGTACTGCTCCCGCGCGCGGCCCGTTTCTCCCTTCGACTCGTAGTAGGAGCCCAGCTGTTCGCGATACCGGAACGGGACCAGGTCGGGGTTCTCGAACAATTTCTCCAGGATTGCCGCGGCCTCGGCCACGCGCCCCTCCGGGTAGAGCATGTCCACGACCTTCAATTGCGCGTCGACGTTCTCCGGGTCCACCTTCGAGACCGCGAGGATATAGCTCCCGAACGTGGTCTCGTCCATCGTCTCCGGAATTGGAACCGCCCCTCGGTCGTGAATCGCCCTGAGCGCGTCGCCCTCGACCTCGAGCGCGATGCGGTGTCCACCGTGATAGAGCTCGAGCATCCCGGTTTCGATGCTGACGTGCTTGCCGCCGAAGCGCGACTCGATGACCCCCGAGGTGAGCGTGTGGCCTACGACCATCCGGGTGGCGCCGAGGCTCGCGAGAATCGCGGTCACCCGCGCCTCCTCCGCTTGCTGTGAGGCGATCGTCAGGGCGGTATGAGCGAGACCGCGATACTGGAGCGGGGAATCGGGATCGAAAGCGATGCCTCCTTCCAGCGGGACCTCATCCGAGAGCTCCGCTCGAACCCGGCGGTTGACCTCGGCGATGCCGATCGCGGCCATCTTCTCGCTCCAATCGCCGTGGGAAAACACGATTCCGTTGATCTTGACCGCCACGTTGTTCCCGCGAATCCACTTTCCGTAGCGGCCGGACGCGGAGAACGCCTGGCGGTGCTCCACGAATCCCATGGGATATTTCTCTTCGAACTCCTGCCTCAGATCGTTCTTGTCGGGCAGCTCCTCGCTCCTCTCCTTCGCCTCCCGCTTCATCTGCTCGTAGTAGCGATCGAACGCAACTTCCCTCAGTCTGCGCGAGTCCCGGTCGGTGTAGGATTCGTATTCTCCCTTCGAGACCAGATCGAGGATTCCGACCAGATTCATCGCCTCGTGGTTTCCGATCAGCACGTGAACTCTGCCGCCCGCCTTCTCCGCCTGCTCCTCGAGCTCCATCAGAAGATCCATGGCCTTTCGGGAGTGAGGACCGCGGTCCACGACGTCGCCGTTCTGCACCAGGTGGGCCTTCCCGCCCTTCCACTTCAGCTTCTCGTCGAGGATCCCGGCGTTCTTCAGCACCGCCACCATGTTGTCGAAGGCGCCGTGTACGTCGCCGATGGCGACGATGCGAGCGACGCCGATCCATTCCCATTGCCCCGCTTCTCCCTTCCCCGCGGCGAATCCGGAGCCGATCGGCAGAAGCAGGAAAATGCCGAGAAGGAAAAGGCTTCGGAGGGGATGTTTCATCAGGGCCCGACCGGGCTCCCGCCCTTGCTGTGGAACACTGCGCTGAAGACGCCCTGGAGGAGGTCCATCCGATCCGCCAGGAGATCGAAGAGCGGTTCGCGATCGATCTGGAGCGCTCTTCCCGGCGCGACCACTCGAGCGGTATCGAGAAAGCTCACTCCGGCGAGGGTCTCGCGAACGCCGATGCAAGCGCCCGATTCGACCCTCTGACTCGCCCCGGCGGAGGAGGAAAGCTCTATCGCGCCCGCGAGCAGAAGCACGATCGAAGCCGGGGCGCCGGCCGAGAACAAGGTCTCCGTCTCCACCAGCCCGATCTCCCGGGCGATGGCCGCGACCTCGTAGAGCTCCTCCGCGGTGGCGTGCGAGAGAATCGGCACCGTTTGGAGGTACATCACTTTCTCTACTGTCTTCAGCGGAGCTGCCCGATGCTCGTAGCGGACGGAGGAAGTTCGAGCTGCGGGCGCGGTTCCGCCGCCGTTGCCGGTCGCCCCCAGAAGCATACGAAACAGGCCCTGAGCGAGCTCGATGTTCGCCGCGAGAAGAGTGCGGAACTCCTCAGCGGGCATAACCAGGGCGATCGACTCGGTTTCGGACACCGCCGAGCTCTGGAGCGCCGTTCCCTTCAGGACTTCTTGAAAGCCGAGCATCGCCGGGGGCACCAGGATCTCGGAGCCCTTCTCGCGTCCGTCATCGAGGCGAAAGCGTCCCTGCACCAGGACCTGGATGTAATCCGCGGGAGCGCCCCGCTCCTGGACCCGGACGTCGGCCGCGTATCGCACCTGACGCGATATCGTGGCGATCCGGAAAAGCTCGTCCATGGATGTGAACCGGAACAGGGGAATCTCCTTCAATCGGTGCACCAGGCTTATCGCCGGGACCGGTGGGAGGAGCTCAAAGTGGATGGGCGAGATGTGGCTCATCGTTGATCAGTTGGGTTCAGTCGGTACGCAG
>Ga0209342_10004986_pt1 | contig 13665 bp, 12 predicted proteins | sample RifCSP16_2_FD_184023 | JGI IMG/M metagenome (GOLD analysis project Ga0209342, IMG submission 184023) | Soil microbial communities from Rifle, Colorado - Rifle CSP2_sed 16_2 (SPAdes) (version 2) | ecosystem: Environmental > Terrestrial > Deep subsurface > Rock core/Sediment | place: Rifle... | reverse complement strand
AGGAAGCCGTACGCCTGATCGAGACCCATGGCGGCGAGTCGGTCGTGCTGACGCTCGGCCCGACCGAGGCGATCGAGCAGCTCCGAGACGCCATGGCGCTCGGCATCGACCGCGCTATCCACCTCGAGTCGGGCGATGGGGAGTGGGACCCTCAGGCAACCGCGAGCGCGATCGTCGAGGCGATTCGGGCGGATGAAGGCGCGAACGGGCGCTTCGACCTCATCTTCTTCGGCAACGAGGCCGCCGACGCCGGCAACTACCAAGTCGGTATTCGGGTTGCCTACGCGCTCGGAAGACCAGTCGTGACCGGTCTGAAAGACGTTGTGATCGACGGGGATCACGTGCGATGTGAGCAGGAGGTCTCGGGCGGTCGCGACGTCTACGTCCTTCCACTTCCCGCGGTCGTCACGGTCCTCGAAGGGCTCAACTTGCCGCGCTATCCGTCCGTCCCGGCGAAGCTTCGCGCGCAGCGCAAGCCCATCGAGTCGAGCTCGCCGATCAGACCCGCGGCGCGACTCGAGAAGGTACGGCTCGTCGTACCCGAGGGGCAGGGCAAGGAGGCCGTGGTCCTGGGGCACGGGCCCGAGGCGGCGCCGGCGGTCGCCGAGATGTTGCGCGAGATTGGGGTCGCGTCGTGATCGTGGTTTACGTCGAGGAGCCGGGCGAGCTCACGCAACAAGCGCTCGCCTTCGCGCGTGGGCTCGGCGAGCCGCTCCACGCGTTCGCCGCGGGCCAGGCAGTGTCGGTCGGCGGTGTCGAGGTCCTGCATGTCGTGGAGGGAGACGCGTTCGCGGCACACGCACCCGCTGCGATCGCGCAGGCGCTCGTCGAGCTGGTCGAGCGGCTCTCGCCTTCGGCCGTCGTCGCCGCGGGAACGGAGCGCGGGAACGAGGTACTCGCGCACGCGGCTGCCAAGCTCGATGTCCCCTTCGCGGCGAACTGCACGACCGCATCGCCGGGCGAAGCGTTGCTCGTCACCCGCGTGCGCTGGGGTGGAAGCCTGCTCGAGGAGGCGCGCCTGAACGGGCCCGTCAAGCTGCTCACGGTGCAGCCGCACGCGGTTGACGCCGAAGCCGAGGCAGATGGAGACCCCGCGGTCGAACGGTTCACACCCACGCTGTCGGAGGCAGACCTCGCCGTGCGCGTCGTCGAGCGTGTCGCAGCCGCGGCCGGCGGAGTCTCGCTCGCAGATGCCAAGGTCGTCGTCTCGTGCGGCCGTGGAGCAGGGTCACCCGAGGGGTTCGGGATCATCGAAGAGCTCGCGGGCTTGCTCGGCGGCGCAGTCGGCTGCTCGCGCGCCGTGACCATGGCCGGCTGGCGACCGCACACGGACCAGGTCGGGCAGACCGGGACGAGGATCGCGCCCGACATCTACATCGCCTGCGGGATCTCGGGCGCAACGCAGCACATGGCCGGCTGCAAGGGAGCGAAAGCGATCCTCGCGGTCAACACCGACCCCGAGGCGCCGATCCTGGCCAGCGCCGACTACGCCGTGATCGGCGACCTGCACGAGGTGGTTCCCGCGATCTCGGCCGAGATTCGGAAGGCGAGGGGCGGCTGAGCTCCACCGCGAGCGTCGCCTCGGCGGTCGCGCTCGTCGTCGCGATTGCGATCGCCGGCGCGCTCTTCGCCCGTCGCGCTCTCTTCCTCGCCCGACTCGTCCGACTGGGCAAGCCGGTCGCGCGCGCGCACGACATCCCCGTTCGAGTCCGCAACGAGGCGACGATCGTGCTTGGCCAGCGCAAGCTGCTCCAGCGGCTCGTGCCGGGGCTCATGCACGCGTTCATCTTCTGGGGCTTCCTCATCCTCTTCCCCACGATCTTCATGGCGGTCGTCGGGATCGTCGACCGCGATCCCTCCTTGCCGTCCGCGTCTCCGCTGGGCTGGCTGGAGAGCCAAGGCTGGTACGCGCTCATGGTCGACGTCTTCGTCGTGCTCGTGCTCGCGGGTGTCGCGACGGCGTTCTTCATCCGCAAGGTGCAGCGCCCGCGCCGGTTCGAGGGCAGTCACCTCGGCGAGGCGGATCTCATCCTCGCGCTCATCGCCGGGATCGTCACGACGTTGCTCCTCTGGCACGCGACGCTGATCGCGCTCGGCCTCAACTCCTGGCCGGCGGAGTGGTCGCCCGTCTCCGAAGCGGTCTCGGGTCTGTTCGGCGGCGGTCCGAAGACGGAGGTGATCGAGCGCGTCTCCGTGTGGGCGCACGTCCTCCTCGTCCTCGGCTTCCTCGCCTACCTTCCGCACTCGAAGCACCTGCACATCGCGACCGCGGCGATCAACGTCTTCTTCGGGCGCACGTGTGCGCGCGGGCGCCTCGAGCCGCTCGAGTTCGAAGCCGAGGACGCGAGCTCGCTTCGTTTCGGAGCGGGCACCGTCGCCGATCTCACGTGGAAGCAGATGCTCGATGCGATGTCGTGCACCGAGTGTGGTCGCTGCCAGGATGTCTGCCCCGCCTACGCCACTGGCAAGGCGCTCTCGCCGAAGCTCCTGATCATGGGCATCCGCGATCAGCTGTTCGCCGAGGGCCCGGCGCTGCTCGCGGGAGGGGAGCTCGGAGCGCTGGTCCCGAACGCCGTCACCGATGACGTCGTCTGGGATTGCGTGACCTGCGGCGCCTGTGTGCACGAGTGCCCGGTGTCGATCGAGCACGTCGACCACATCGTCGATCTTCGGCGACACCTCGTCATGGTCGAGTCACGCCTCCCGGCCGAGACCGAGACGATGCTGCGGGACGTCGAGCGCGGATCGAACCCGTGGGGGAAGCCGCAGACCGAACGCGCGTCGTGGGCGGACGGGCTCGGGGTCCGCATCCTCGAGCCCGGAGATCCGCCCCCCGAGGTGCTGTACTGGGTCGGCTGCGCCGCGGCGTTCGACGGGCGGGCGCGGGCAGCGGCGATCTCCACGACCAGTCTCCTCCTCGCGGCCGGCCTCGATGTCGCGATCCTCGGGCCTCGGGAGTCGTGCACAGGCGATCCCGCTCGGCGCGCGGGGAACGAGTACGTCTTCCAGTCGTTCGCGCAGGCCAATGTCGCCACGCTCGACGAGGCGGGTGTGATGAAGATCGTCGCCAGCTGCCCCCACTGCTTCAACACGCTCGCGAACGAGTACGCCGACTTCGGAGGCCGATACGAGGTGATGCACCACTCGGAGCTCCTCGCCGAGCTCGTGCGCGACGGACGCCTCTCTCCGGTCGTGAGCGACCAGGCGATCACGTACCACGACTCCTGCTACCTCGCGCGGCACAACGACGTGCTCGCGGCGCCGCGCGAGCTCGTCGGGCGCATCGGCAAGCCGCTCGAGATGGCACGCAACGGGAAGCGGACGTTCTGCTGCGGAGCCGGGGGCGCACACATGTGGATGGAGGAGCGCGGGAGCCAGATCAACGAGGAACGTGCCCGCGAGGCTGCGGCTACCGGCGCAGACACGCTCGCGGTCGCGTGCCCGTTCTGCACGGTGATGCTCGACGACGGCGTTCGACAGACAGGCGGTGACCTTCGGGTGGCCGATGTCTCGACGCTCCTCGTCGAGGCGCTGGAGACGCCGCACGTCTCCTGAGCCGCGAAGCTCCCGAGCCCCAGGGATGCGTCGCTCCGAGCCCGACTCAGCCGTCGGTGCGCGGGGCGCGCCGCCGGTTCCGACGCCGCGCCCGCGCCGCGACAGGAGCGTGCTCGGGCGGCGGCGGCGGAGTCGGCAGCTCTTCGCCCGCGTCCATGCCCGTCCGGATGATCGCCAGCAGCTCGGCGTCGATTGCCGGGTCGGTGTCGAGTGCCTCGTATGCACCCAGCCGACGCTCGACCTCCTCGACCGCCCGTGTGTTGAGATCCTTCGCGCCTCGGCGCTCCCACGTCTCGCGGTTCTCTCGGTCGATCGTCGGCCCCGTGAGCCACAGCTCCTCGGGCCAGTGGCGGGTGGTGTGCTCGGCCATGATCAGGTGGGCCTCGTCGAGCAGGAGCGTCACGAGATCGCCGACCGGGAGATCGTCCCTTGGCTCGATCGGGCGGACGAAGTGCAACGCCTGCCCGCACAGCTCGTCGTCGAAGACGAGCTTCGGCAGGCTGAAACCGAGCACGTAGTCGAGCATCCCGGGGCCTGACACGGAGTTGACCCCGGCCAGCGCCGCCAGCAGGGCGCTGCCGAACGTCTCGGCGCCGGCCTGTGCGTCGAGCGTCTTGGCATCCGAGAGGGCCATGTATGCCTGCGTGGGGAGGCCGAGCGCCTTGCCCACGTGCACGTAGGCGACATCGAGATGGAGCGCCTCGATCGCCGCCATCGGCGAGCTCGCCGCCTTCATGTGAAACGTCGCCGGCGCTCCCCCGAAGAGGACGGGCGCCCCAGGACGGATGAGCTGCGCCATGGTCACGCCCGCGAGCACGTCCGCCGTGTGGAAGACGGTTGCGCCAACCAGGGTCACCGGGGCGATCAGCCCCATGAGCGTGACTGGGACGATCTCGACGGGGATGCCGGCCTCCACGCAATCGATGAGGTTCTGGCAGGAGTCCTCGCCATAGCGGAAGCTGCCGGTCGCCGTGACGGTGAAGATCGACATCGGCCGCGCTACGAGGTCGGCCCGGTCGCGCCGGAACAGCTGCATCATCTCCACCATTCGCGGCACGCCGTGCTCGGTGAAGGCGCCCGAGACGACCGGCTTCCGCGAGTTCCTGATGCACATGTAGAGACGCCAGGCGTCCGAGATCTCCGCGGGGACGTCGTCCGTCGAGAAGGCGGTGGCGAGATAGGCGATGTTGTCGAGCCCGTCGGCAAGACGGACGTACTCGACGAAGTCCGTGGAGGTCGCGAGCCGCGTCTCGCCCGTGCGGTGATCCGTCACACGCAGGCCGCTCGAGCCCGGGACGAAGTGCACCCGATCGCCGCCCAGCTCGGCGTGCGGCTCTCCCGAACGGTCATAAAGCGTGAACGACGAGGGCGCCTGCCGGAGGGCCTCTTCGACGACGTCGGGTGGGAAGAGCACACGCTCCGTCGCTGCGTCGACGCGAAGTCCGCTGTCGAGCAACCTCTCGCGGAGCGCCTGGCCGCGTACCTCGAAGCCGGTTTCGGCGAGGACCCGCTTGGCCTCCTCGACGATCCTGGCCGTCAGGTCGTCGTCGAGAACACGAATCACGGGACGCACGGGAGCGGAAGTTTCTCACGCGCGTAGCGGCATGCGTACTCAGGGCTCGCCGAGAGCTGCGGCTCACTCCTCGAGGCGACTGAGGACCACGTGAGCGAACGCTGCGTCGAGCGCGCCGACGCCGAGGTTCGCGCACACGATGCGACGCGCGCTCAGTCCCCGTTCCAACCCCTCGCCGACGGTCGCGTGCGGATCCGGCCAGGAACGGAAGTAGCCGTGCTCTCGGTAGGCGGAGTACTGGGCTAAATCGTCGGTCAGGAAGAGGTCGCACGCCGCGACTGCAGCGGCCGCGACATAGAAGTCGAAGTCGATCGGGAGCAGGAGTACGTCGTCCGCCACCCACGACTCGTCGAGGGGAGACGGTGGGTCGCGAAGGATGGGCCCTGCGGTTACGACGACGTCTGCGCCCGTGACGGCTGCCCGCGGATTGTCCAGGACGACGGCGCCCGAACACACGTCCCGAGCCCGATCCGTGACTGGGTCGTACGCTCGAATCTCGCAGTCGGGGTTGACTGCACGGAGCACCTCACAGTGGTGGCGCCCCTGCTCACCACACCCGAGCACTGCGACGATGGCCCAACCCTCGGGTGCGAACGCCTGGACGCACGCTCCCGAGGCCGCCGCGGTGCGGGCAGCCGTGATCTCGGCCGCGTCGAGGACCGCAAGCGGCATTCCCGTCTGGACGTCGTTCACGACGATCACCCCGCTGATGGCAGGCAGGCCCCGCGCAGGGTTGTCCGGATAGCCGGAGACCCACTTCATCGCGACGACGTCGAGCTCCTTGAGATACGCCGGCATCGCGTGCAGGAAGGCGTCGGGCCGCGGATGCACACCGATCTTCGGCGGCATCTCGACCTCCCCGCGCGCCATCGACCGATACACACGCGCTGCGAGCTCGATCTGGTCGAGAGTCGTCGGGAGCAACGACGCCACCGTCTGGCGATCGACCAATCGCAAGGCAGATGTCACGGAAGGGAACCACGTTCGTTGCCGGCCAGCAGGCGACCAACGGCACTCGCAGCTCTCACGACCTGCGCCGCGATCTGCTCTTCCTCGCCGGGCGACGGGAACCGGTAGGCAGGCCCATGGACATGAAGTGCTGCGACCGCCTTTCCTCTCGCGTCGCGCACGGGTGCAGCAACCGAGTCGATCCCTTCCGCGAACTCCTCGAGACCCCACGCATACCCGAGCGTTCGGACCTCAGCGAGACGCTTCCGGAGCCGCGAAGTCTCGGTCATGGTGTGGCGTGTCAGCGCGACAAGCTCACCACCGAGGTACGCCTCGAGAGCCTCATCGGGCCACTCCGCCAGCAACACGAGGCCCGAGGGCACTGCGTGCATCGGCGCGCGCGTTCCCTTCCAGTCGCGCACCTGCACCGGGTTGTCGGACTCCACCTGGTTGACGTAGAGGATCTCGTTCCCGTCCGGAAGGCCGAGGCCCGCGTCCTCGCCCAGCTCGGTGACGAGCTCGGTCAGGAAAGGACGCGCGATCGAGATGAGGCTCCGCTCCAGAGACACCGCCGAGGAGAGCGCGCTGACTCCCGGTCCGATGCGCCAGCGAGCCCCGTCGAAGCGCTCAACGGCATCGAGTTCCTCGAGCGTTGCGAGGAGGCGCGCGACCGTCGACTTCGGGAGCCGGACGCGCTCGGCGATCGCGGTGACACCCGCGGGTCGCTGGGCGACCTCGTCGAGGATCGCGAATGCACGCTCGAGCGATTGCACCATCGTCCAGGATCTCCTAGAATTCCACGATACAGCATCGTTCCACGATATGGAACGATGTCGGAACACTCAGTGATGCCCGACGACGACCTCGATCTCTCAACGCTGACCGACGCAGAGCTCGTCGCGCAGATGCACGACGACCTCTACGACGGACTCGCGGACGAGATCGTCGAGGGCACGAACATCCTGCTTGGGCGGGACTGGTCGGCCGACAAGGTGCTAAACGACGCCCTCGTCGAGGGCATGCGCATCGTCGGGATCGACTTCCGGGACGGAATCCTCTTCGTGCCCGAGGTGCTGCTCGCGGCGAACGCGATGAAGGCCGGCATGGAGATCCTCCGGCCGCTCCTCGCCGAGACGGGGGCGGAGCGCGTGGGCAAGGTCGTGATCGGAACCGTCAAGGGCGACATCCACGACATCGGGAAGAACCTCGTCGCGATGATGCTCGAGGGCGCAGGATTCGAGGTCTACGACCTCGGCATCAACAACGCCGTCGAGAGCTACCTCGCTGCGCTCGAAGAGCACGAGCCCGACATCCTCGGCATGTCGGCGCTCCTCACGACGACGATGCCGTACATGAAGGTCGTCATCGACACGCTGAAGGAGAAGGGGATTCGAGACGACTACATCGTCCTCGTCGGCGGCGCCCCGCTGAACGAGGACTTCGGCAAGGCGATCGGCGCCGACGCGTACTGCCGCGACGCGGCCGTCGCCGCCGAGACCGCACAGGCCCTCGTCCTGGCCCGTCGTGCAGCAGCTACTGCCTGACGAAGAGCGCGTCTTCGAGGCCGAGCGGCCCGAGGTGCTCGTCCTCGCGTGCGGCGCTATCGCGCGTGAGGTGCTCGCGGTCATCCGGCTCAACGGCTGGCAGAACGTCACGGTTCGCTGCCTTCCCGCGAAGCTCCATTCGCGGCCGCAGCTGATCGCACCGGCCGTGGACGCGAAGCTCCGCTCGCTCGCGGGCGAATACGAGCGTGTGTTCGTCGCTTACGCCGACTGCGGCACCGGCGGCGAGCTCGACAAGGTGCTCGATCTTCACGGCGTCGAGCGATTGCCCGGTGCCCACTGCTACGGATTCCTCGCCGGCAATGACGCCTGGGAGGAGCTGCACGACGCCGAGCCCGCGACCTTCTATCTCACCGACTTCCTCGCCAGGCACTTCGACGCGCTCGTGATACGCGGCCTCGGGCTCGACCGCCACCCTGAGCTTCTGCCCCAGTACTTCGGGAACTACCGGCGCCTGCTCTACCTCGCGCAGACCGACGACGCCGACCTGAAGGCGCGGGCGCTGGCGGCAGCCGAGCGCCTCGGGCTCACGTACGAGGAGCGCCGGACCGGGTACGGCGATCTTCTTCCCTCCCTGACCCGGTTCGTCGAGGCCGCCCCCGTTGCCTGAGCTCACGGTGATCTGGTGGCGGGACATCCCGGCGCAGGTGACGGCGAAGGCCGGTCGGACTTCTGCGCGCGCACAGCTTCCCGAGCGCTTCCAGCACGCGATAGATGCGGCGGCGATGCGAGCAGGTCTGATCGGCACCGACGCGTACCTGGCCGAGTGGCGCCGCGAGCCACGGGAGTGCGGCGATGATCTCGAGGCCGAAGTCGCCGAAGAGGCGGCCTGGTTGGACGGGGCGTACACGGACGAAGTCCTCGAGCGCCTCGTGCGCACGAACGGGAGCGACCAATGACCACCGCTCGCCTTCGGCTCGCAGTCGCGGGGGAAACCATGTTTCCCCCGCGTGCCCCCTTCTTCTTGACAGCGCGGGGAACCTCCCGGTTCTCCGCACCCCTCCCCGGCCATGGGGAAGGAACCGACCCATGACCGAGACGCTGCTCTCGAGCGCGACCAGGGAAGTCGTCATCGGCTTCGAGCGGCCGTTCGTGATCATCGGCGAGCGCATCAACCCGACGGGGCGCAAGAAGCTGGCCGAGGAGATGGCGGCCGGGAACTACGACACCGTGCTCGCAGATGCGATCGCGCAGGTCGAAGCGGGCGCGCAGATGCTCGACGTCAACGCCGGGATCCCGCTCGCCGACGAGCCGGCCATCCTCGCGCAGGCGATCCGGCTAGTCCAGGGCGTGACCGAGGTCCCGCTCTGCATCGACTCCTCGATCGTGGCGGCACTCGAGGCCGGGCTCGCCGTCTACCAGGGGAAAGCGCTCGTCAACTCGGTGACGGGCGAGGAGGATCGACTCGAGTCGGTACTGCCGCTCGTGGCCAAGCACGGCGCGGCGGTGGTCGCGATCACGAACGACGAGTCGGGAATCTCCGAGGACCCGGACGAGCGCTTCGAGGTCGCCCGCAGGATCGTCTCCCGTGCGGCCGATCACGGGATTCCCAAGGAGGACATCGTCGTCGACCCCCTCGTGATGCCAATCGGAGCGATCGGCGGCGCCGGCCGTCAGGTATTCCGGATCGTCCGCCGGCTGCGCGAAGAGCTCGGCGTGAACACCACCTGCGGTGCGTCGAACGTGAGCTTCGGGCTTCCGAACAGGACCGCCCTGAACGCGGCGTTCCTTCCGATGGCGATCGCGTCCGGCCTCACCTCGGCGATCACCAGCCCTCTGCACGCGGAGATGCTGCAGGCCGTCAAAGCTGCCGATGTGCTGATGGGCAACGACGCGCACTGCGCGAACTGGATCGCCCGAAACGGCGACTCGCCGGAGGGCGAGGCCACCCGTGGCCGTCGTGGCGGCCGCGAGGGTCGGCGGAGAGCTGCATCGTCGTGACGTCCCAGGACGCACTCGTGGTCTTCACCCCGTCCGGCAGGCGGGGACGGTTCGAGCACGGCACGACGGTGCTCGAGGCCGCGAGGAGGCTCGGTGTCGACCTCGACTCGGTCTGCGGCGGCCGCGGTATCTGCGGCCGCTGCCAGATCGAGGTGTCGGAAGGCGAGCACGCGAAGCACGGGATCACGTCGGCCGCCTCGAGCCTGACCCCTGCCGCCGAGGTCGAGGAGCGGTACGCGACCGATCGCGGGCTCGCTGACAGGCGACGGCTCGGCTGCATCGCATGTGTTGCCGGCGACGTGGTCATCGACGTACCGCCGGAGAGCCAGCTCTACCGCCAGGTCGTGCGCAAGGAGGCGGATGCGCACCCGATCGAGATCGACCCGGTGGTCCGGCTGTACTACGTAGAAGTGCCGGCCGCCGAGCTCGGCATCGCGTCCGGCGACCTCCGGCGCGTGCGAGCCGCGCTCGCGGCCGAGTGGGATCTCGACGACCTCGGTGCCGACCCCGGCGTCCTTCCCGATCTCCAGCGGGCTCTGCTCGACGGAGGTGGTGCCATCACCGTCGCCGTGCACGACGGATCGACGATCACGGCGGCCTGGCCCGGGCTCCACGACCGCGCGTACGGGATCGCCTTCGACGTCGGCTCGGCCACCGTGGCCGGGCACCTGTGCGACCTGCTCACCGGCGAGGTGCTCGCATCCGCCGGCGAGATGAATCCGCAGATCCGCTTCGGCGAGGATCTCATGAGCCGCGTTTCCTACGTCATGCTCAATCCGGGCTCGGAGAAGGACCTGACCAAGGTCGTACGCGGCTGTCTCGCCAAGCTCACCGCGGAGCTCGCGTCGAGCGCGGAGATCGATCGCGCCGACGTCCTCGAGGTGACGCTCGTCGGCAACCCGATCATGCACCACCTCCTGCTCGGGATCGACCCGACTCCGCTTGGGGGCGCGCCATTTGCCCTCACGGTCGACGAAGCCATCCGCCTCCCAGCTCGGGACCTCGGCCTCCCGGTGCATCGAGGCGCGCGTGCCTACGTTCTCCCGTGCATCGCAGGCCACGTCGGCGCCGACACGGCCGGCGTCATCCTCTCCGAGGGCCCGCATCTGGGCGAGCAGGTCAACCTCATCGTCGACGTGGGCACGAACGCCGAGATCGTCCTCGGAAACCGCGACCGACTCCTCGCCGCCTCGAGCCCGACGGGCCCTGCGTTCGAGGGCGCTCAGATCTCCTGCGGTCAACGCGCCGCCCCGGGCGCGATCGAGCGCGTCCGCATCGACGCAGAGACGCTCGAGCCCCGCGTCCGCGTGATCGGGTGCGATGCGTGGTCGGACGAGACGGAGTTCCTTGGCACGCAGGTGACCGGCGTCTGCGGCTCGGGGATCATCGAGGCGATTGCAGAGCTCCATCTCGCGGGCGTGCTGACGACCGATGGCACGATCGACGGTGCTCTCGTGAACCGCACCGAGCGGATCGTCGCCGACGGGCGGACGTTCTCCTACGTCCTCTGGGCGGGCGAGCCCGAGCTCGTGGTCACGCAGAACGACGTCCGGCAGATCCAGCTGGCCAAGGCCGCTCTCTACGCGGGCTGCGCCCTGTTGATGGAGCGCTACGGGATCGAGACCGTCGATCGCATCCGCCTCGCGGGCGCCTTCGGCACGCACATCGATCCCGTCCACGCGCTCGTGCTCGGCCTCGTTCCCGACTGCGAGCCCGACCGGGTAACGGCGGCGGGGAACGCCGCGGGCACAGGAGCGCGGATCGCTCTCCTGAATCGGGCCGCTCGCGCGGAGATCGAAGACGTCGTGCGCCGCGTCGAGAAGGTCGAGACCGCGGTCGAGCCGCGGTTCCAGGAGCACTTCGTCAAGGCGATGGCGATCCCGCACGACATCGATCCGTATGCGCGCCTCGGGAAGAAGGTTCGGCTGCCGGCTCGCAGGACCGCGTCGACCGAGAAGCCTGGCCGCGGGCGCCGCCGAGAGAGGAAGCCGGCGTGAGCGAGGCAAGGGGTCGCCGAAGCGGTGGGCGTGCCGCCCGCCAGGCCGCGCGGCTCGGCGCAGTCATCGAGAGCGTGCCGTTCCTGACCCGCACGCTGGCGCCGCTCGAGGTGCTCTCCGAAGAAGGCCTTGGCCTGCTCGAGGAGAACGCGGACACGATCCTCGAGCGGGTGGGGATCGATTTCCGCGACACGCCGGATGCGATCGAGCTCCTACGCGATGCGGGCGCAGATGTCGACGGCGAGCGCGTCCGCTTCCCACGCGGGATGTGCCGGCAGATCGTGCAGGCGACGGCGCCGCGGCAGTTCACGCAGGTCGCGCGAAACCCCGAGCGCAGCGTCGTCTTCGGCGGCGCGAACACGATCTTCGCGCCGGCGTACGGATCGCCGTTCGTCCGTGACCTCGACGGCGGCCGACGCTACGGGACGATCGAGGACTTCCGCAACTTCGTGAAGCTCGCCTACGTCTCGCCGTGGCTCCACCACTCCGGGGGCACGGTCTGCGAGCCGGTCGACCTCCCGGTGAACAAGCGGCACTACGACATGGTCGAAGCGCATCTCCGCCTCAGCGACAAGCCGTTCATGGGCTCCGTCACGCACCCGCAGCGCGCACGGGACACGGTCGACATGGCGCGGATCGTCTTCGGTGAGGAGTTCGTCGAGCGAAACACGGTGATCTTCAGCCTGATCAACGCCAACTCGCCCCTCGTCTGGGACGCGACCATGCTGGGCGCCGCGCGCGCGTACGCCGAGGCTAACCAGGCGGTGATGATGACGCCGTTCATCCTCGCGGGCGCCATGAGCCCTGCGACCGTCGCCGGGACGTGCGCGCAGACCCTCGCCGAGTCGCTCGCGGGAATGACCTACGTCCAGCTCGTGCGGCCGGGGGCACCCGTCGTGCTCGGTTCGTTCGCGAGCTCGATGTCGATGCAGTCGGGCGCACCGACCTTCGGCACTCCGGAGCCTGCGCTCGTCCTCTACGTCATGGCCGCGCTCGCGCGGCGACTCGGCGTTCCCTTCCGCTCAGGGGGCGCGCTCACGGCGTCGAAGGTCCCAGACGCCCAGGCTGCGTACGAGTCGGCGAACACGATGCAGCCGACCATGCTCGGCGGCGCGAACTTCGTCCTGCACGCCGCCGGCTGGCTGGAAGGCGGGCTCGCGATGGGCTACGAGAAGTTCGTCCTCGACGCCGACCAGCTCGGAATGTGGCACGCCTTCTGCAAAGGTGTCGACCTCTCGGAGAACGGACAGGCACTCGACGCCTTTCTCACCAACGAGCCCGGCACTCACTTCCTCGGCCACCCGCACACGCTCGCCAACTTCGAGACGGCGTTCTACCGCTCGCCGCTCGCCGACAGCTCGAGCTTCGAGCAGTGGGAGTCCGAGGGAGCGAACGACGCCGCACAGCGCGCGAACGCGATGTGGAAACGGGCTCTGGCGGAGTACGAGCAGCCCCCGCTCGACGACGCCGTGGGCCTCGAGCTTCGCGCATGGATCGAGCGCAAGAAGGCCTCCTTCCCGGACTCGAACGTATGAGCGAGTCGCGCGCCACAGGCGGCTGCCTCTGCGGCGCCGTCCGGTACGAGGTCCGCGGCCAGCTTCGCGACGTCGTCAACTGCCACTGCGACGAGTGCAAGCGCTGGAACGGTGGCGTCGGTTCGTATGCGGCGACTCGCGCAACAGACCTCGTGGTCTCAGGCGAAGCGCTGCGCTGGATCGAGAGCCCCCGGAGCGACCGGCTTGCGTGGCGCGGCTTCTGCAGCGAGTGCGGCTCGAGCCTCTTCTGGCGACCAGGAGACAGCGACTCGGTCTCCATCACGGCGGGGACCGTCGATCGCCCCACGGGGCTTCGGACCGTCGGCCACTGGTACACGCGCCAGGCGGGTGACTACTACGAGCTTCCCGACGACGGCCTCCCGCGCGACGATGGCCGCGTCACGGCGGTTTCACCATGACCGCGGCGGCCACCGGCAGCGTCGCGACGCTTCTCGCTCACCCCCGCTACGAGGTGCTCCCCTTCGGCAACGTGGAGGAAGCCGTCCTCGAGCACGTCCCACCTGAAGTGACGCTCACCGTGACGGTCTCTCCGA
>Ga0209342_10004983_pt1 | contig 13666 bp, 6 predicted proteins | sample RifCSP16_2_FD_184023 | JGI IMG/M metagenome (GOLD analysis project Ga0209342, IMG submission 184023) | Soil microbial communities from Rifle, Colorado - Rifle CSP2_sed 16_2 (SPAdes) (version 2) | ecosystem: Environmental > Terrestrial > Deep subsurface > Rock core/Sediment | place: Rifle... | reverse complement strand
TATGCGTTCCCCGGCTTCCGACCCGAATCCACGGTGCGCGGTGTCTTCGGCGATCCGAAGGCGCGTGTCATCGCCCTTAAACGGCGCTCAAAAAAACCGCCTGCCACGGCTGTGGTCGGGTGCACTCGGGTTGGTACGATCGCAAACGCCGCCGCGTGCGCGACCTGTCCTGCGGCGACACCCGGGTGTTTCTCGAATTCGAGGTGCGGCGCGTCGCTTGCCGGCGTTGCGGGAAGGTGAAGCGCGAGAAGCTCGATTTCCTCGCCGACAATCCGCTCTACACCAAGCGCTTCGCCTTCTATGTCGGTCGGCGTTGCCGCAGTGCCACGATCAAGGACGTCGCCCAGGAGCTGCGGCTCGACTGGCACACGGTCAAGGGGCTTGAGAAGCAATACATGGCGGCGCAGTTGGCCCGCGCGGGCAAACCCGCCCCCAGGGCCATCGGCATCGATGAGATCTCGATCCGCAAGGGCCACACTTACCGGATCGTGGTGAGCGATCTCATCCGGGGCCGCCCGATCTGGTTCGGCGGGGAGGATCGCTCGGGGCCAAGCATGGCGCAATTCTACGATTGGCTCGGGAAAAACAAGGCCAAAGGCATACGCCTGGCGGTGATGGACATGTGGAAACCGTTTCGCACGGTGACGAACGCGCGCGCACCGCAGGCGGCGATCCTCTTCGATAAGTTCCACGTCATGCGCCACCTGGGTGAGGCGCTCGATCAAGTACGCAAAAGCGAGTACGCCCGGCTCTCGGGCAAGGAGCGGCGTTACATCAAGGGGCAGAAGTACACCCTGCTGTCGCACCGCGAGAACCTGGACCTGGATGGCCGCAAGGCCCTGAAGACCTTGTTGGCCGCGAACAAGCGATTGAACACCGCCTACCTGCTCAAGGAGTCCTTCGGCCAGATGTGGAGCTACGAACGCGAGGGCTGGGCCCGGCGGTTCTTCGAGAACTGGCGCGCGAGCCTCAAGTGGCAGCGCCTGAAGCCTTACGAGAAGTTCGCCGAGATGATCGATCGTCATTGGGATGGGATTGCCGCCTACTGCAAACCCGAGAACAAGGTCAGCGCTCGGCTTCGTCGAGGGGCTCAACAACAAGATCCGCGTCATCCAGCGGCGTGCGTACGGGCTGCGTGATGAAGAATACCTGCGGCTCAAGATACTGACGTGCATGTTGCCGGTTCTCTGAGAATGATCGAAAATCACCCACACGAGTTCACGAAGACCCTAATTTTTGGTGCTGCACGTTACCGGATCGGGATTCGTCCCAAGCCACTCACGTCGGTATTTATATTGAGCCAGGAAGGTGGATTGCAGCCCAGGACAGCGAAGTCAACTTTTATAATTCTATGCCCGCGGGGGCAGTATTTCTTACGCATGGTAGCGTTTTCAAATATTGATCGTACTAATCGTTGGGCGAGAGGGACGGTGGGGCTCACATGACTATGCAAAACCTAAATCGTAAGAGGAATCGTATCCTTCTGTTTGCGCTTTTCGGAGTTCTTATTGTTGTCATGGTTCCGGTGATATTAAATCAATATGGGTCTAAACCAGACGTGGCGTTGTACGGCATTCCCGCGACGTCGCTCGCGACGGGCCGTTATCCCGCGACCGCGAAGGAAACGCTGGAGGAGTATCTGCGGCTCGACGCGGAAGGAGCCAGTCTGTCGGATGGAGGCACAGCGTACCTGGAATTGCTGAGTCCACAAGGAGTGCATTTTTCAAACAGGATAGCATCGGTTGGTGTGATTAAGGGTTATCGGGTCATAGGTATTAATGTGACTGGCCACATGGCGCGTGCAGAAATTGAGTACGACTTAATAGGAACTCTAGAGAATCTCAATCGGTTCAGTTCCAGAAGAACGGTTGCGCAGCGTTCGGCCGATCTCGAGTTTGCCAATGGAAAGTGGCGTATTAAGACCATGCTATGGTCGCAAATGTCAGTCGACACTGTGCTCGCCTATCTCAGACAGTCGAATCAAGGGAGTGACACGGACCGCTACCAGAAGCTCGTTAACGAGATTGAAAGCGCGGCACGACTGGAACCATTCCGCGTGACACAGACTGATCTGGATGACGTTAAAACGGTCGTGAGTCGCTATATCGAGTTCGAGGTCAATGGCCGCGTTGTTAATGCTGCGCAGGACTGGAAAAGCTATGTAACAAAGAGCTTCCACAGAAGGCCCCCTTCAGAAGGAGCCCACGTTGTCTCCGGAACATACCGGATCGACGAGATCGACGTGTATCGGGACGAAGCCTCGGCGACCGTCCTGTATAACGTGACCAAGCTCTACTTCGACTCGAAATTCAAAGAGGCAAATTTCCAAAGGGAATACGGCCAGACACTTTACCTAGTGCGGACCGCTGACGGTTGGAAGATAGACCGCTCAAGCCAAGAACTTCCGTTCGTGTACGAACATGTTGTTGCAAGCAATGTAACTATTACAAGCAAGTAAGAACAAACGTGAGACGAGACAGGCACGACGGCGGAGTATTGGCGCGGGGCGCAACACTCGTGCTTGCCTGGATGTGTTTTGCTCTGTCCGTTTCCGCCCATGGTGCTAGTGCCGATGCTCTCAATTGGCTTTCGACACAACAAAACGCCAACGGCAGCTTCGGCGGCACGGCCGCGTCGCTCGCCACCGATGTCCGATCTACCGCCGAGGTTCTTCGAACCTACCAAGAATCGGGACAACAGAGCCAGCCGTCTTATGCGGTGGCCCTCAATTACCTCAACAGCGACACGGCGACCCAGACTCGATTTCTCGCCCGCAAGATCCTCATCAACGCCAAAGCCGGTAACGATGTAACAGTCTGGGTGAACGAGTTACTGACGCGCCAGAACGCCGATGGTGGCTTTGGCGACAAAGCGGGTTACGCAAGCTCCGCGCTCGACACGGCATTCGCCCTCGAAGCGCTAGCCAGCGCCAATCAAGCGACAAGCCAATCGGCCTCGGCAGCGGTCGGGTATTTGCTCTATCACCAACAGGCGAGCGGTGGCTGGGTGGATGGGGATAACGAGCCTTCGGTCTATCTCACCGCCTCAGCCTTTCGGGCGCTCTGGCCCTACCGCCACCACTACCTCCAAGTCCCCGCTGCGCTCGATCAGGCAAAGTACTTTTTGCTCTCCCAACGCGATGCGAGCGGCTCCTGGGGCGAGACCTTCAACACGGCCCTTGCCCTTACCGCCCTCATCCCGTATTTACCCGATTTGACCACCGTTACCGATAGCATCAATGCCTTAAGCTCCGCCCAGCTTGCGAACGGTTCCTGGGCCGACCAACGACCGAATCCGAGCGACAGAAGGTGAAGGCGCTTGGAACGAGTCTCAAGAATTGGGGTACTCGGCGTTGACAGTACCAAGCGGCCATACCAATAATGAGCCGCCTTCTAAACGCCGAAGAATAAAGGGAGGAGGGGGATGGCGGTACCGATCACAGCCTGTATCCGCCGCTCAGCGGTTTTCCTCAAGGTCGTCGCCGTCACGGTTACCATCGCCTTCCTGGGGCTTACGCTTCAGCCCCTCGCCATCGCCGCAAATCTGCCGGCCCAGAATACTCCCGAGGCGCGCCCCGCGACCAACGATGAAAAGCTCGCCCGCACCCTGGATGACATCGAGCAGCGTCTGGCGAAACTCGAAGAGAAGCTGGAGAAGAAACTCGACGCCAAGAGCGAAGAAGACGGCCTCAGGCGCCTGCGCGCCAATCTCGACGCCCTCGACCGCCAAGCCCTCGCCGACTTCGACGCCATCGAGCGGCACCTGAAGGACAAAAATCTCCCCCAAGTCATCCGCGACCGCCACAACGAGGCGGTCAATGCCTACAGGCAGGAGATGGCCACGCTCAAGGCCAATCTCGATGACTTGGAGAAAGAACCCAGGGACAAGGACAAGAAGCTCAAGGCCGCGAAGGCGAAAGAGCACCTGAAGGCCAAGAACAAGAAGCGGGCGCGCCCCGCGTTCGACCCGAACGATCTGCCGAACAAGAGCCTCGTACCCAACCGCGACATCAAGCCGAAGCTCCGCAAGGACGACTTCACCCGCGCCGGCCTGCACAGCAACCCGCCTGTGAAGCTCGCCGCCCTCGGCGACTTCCGCTTCGATCTGCTCCCCGGCGCCTCCGACCCGGCCTATCGCGCCGCCAGCACCGAAGTGGTGCTCACCGACGCGATCAAGGCCAAGGCGCTGGAACTCAACTACGAGCCGGTCAGGATTTACAACTGGGTGCGCAACAACGTCGAATGGCTCCCGACTTGGGGTGCGACCCAGGACGCCGACGTCACGTTGGGGAGCAAGCACGGCAACGCCCTCGACATCGCAGGCCTCCTGATTGCACTCTACCGCGCCTCCGGCATCCCCGCCCGATATGTCCACGGCACCATCGAAGTCCCGGAAGATAAGTTCCGCAACTGGGCGGGCGGTTTCACCAGCATTACCGCCGCGGCAGCCTACGCCGCGAGCGGGGGTATTCCCGTCACCACCATCGTCTCCGGCGGCAAGATCACCAAGGTTCAGTTGGAACACATCTGGGTCGAGGCCGCCATCGACTTCCATCCTTCCCGAGGCGCCGTCAACAAATCCGCCGACAGTTGGATGCAGCTCGATCCGAGCTTCAAGCAATACCAGGACCTCACCGGTCTCGATGTCGTCGCTATCTCCGGCATCGATCCCAATGCCCTGGCGCAGTCCTTCGCCAGCAGCGGCACAATCAACCAAACCGAGGGCTGGGTCCAAAACTTAAACCCCACCGTCCTCCGGAACGCCCAGACCCAGGCGCAGACAGCCCTCCAGACCTACATTACCAACAATCTACCCAACGCCACGGTCGGGGATGTCATCGGTGGACGCAAGATCATCGCCAACAACTCAACGGTCCTGCCCACCGGGTTGCCGTATTACCCCGGCGTGAAGGTCCGGGGCGCCACCTACGGCACGCTGCCCGCTGCCCTGCAGAACACGATGACATTGGCCTTCGGGATCGATCCGATCGGCGAACCCATCAACCCAGTGGTCTTCCCCTGGCCCAAGCTCAACAACCACAAGGTCACGCTCTCGTTCAAACCGGCTACGGCGGCGGATGAACAAACGCTTGCTTCGCTGTTGCCCAGCGGTCCGATCACCGACCCGAGTCAATTGCCGAGCAGCATTCCCTCCTACCTGATCTACGTGATCCCGGAACTCGCTGTCGACGGTCAAGTGGTAGGGCAAGGCAATGCGATGCGTCTCGGAGAGGATCTGAACTTCTTCTACGGCATCAGCCGGGTGGGTGGTATCGGGAATCAGACCTACACGTACCCGGTGGTGGCGGGATCGTATGAAAGTGTGATGGTGGGGGGAGGGAGCGTTTCAGCGGCGGCGCTGCAGAATCTGAGAGCCAAACTGACTCAGACACAAACGACCCTGCAATCGGGTAATGCCACTGCCATTGGTGCGCTCACGCGCGAGGATATCTTGGGCGATATGTTTCAGGCTGGGACATTGGGGTATTTTGGTGAATTTATTGCACTCTCTCATGCAGCGAGCATATCCCAAAAAGCTCGTCACAACCTACCGCTAGGTTACGGTACTTTTGGGTATGAGCCTAAAGTGCAGACACTTTTCGGTTTCCCCCGCGCAATACAGCCCGGTAGTATTGTCGTCAATGTGCGCTTGGGTTGGGTGATGCGCTCACTCGATGGTAATCCATCCAAGCTGCCCGAGTTGGGGCTACAGACGGGGCTTCTATCGTCCGCGCTAGAGAGCGCGATACCGGAGCAAATGTTCGGCGGCCAGATTGAACCTACCCAATCTATATCGGCGGTTAGAGCCCTTCAACTGGCCGCCCAACAGGGTCAGCGCATCTATCACCCCCGCAAATCAGGCACAGGCGCTTCCCAATTTACATCTTGATGGCGTTGCGCTTTCTGAAATCAATCAAGCACTCGCTACCGGCAAAGAAGTGGTCGCACATACTGACCGCATTAGTGTGGCGGGTTTTACGGGCGAAGGTTATATCCTCTTTGATCCAGCTAGCGGAGATGGAGCATACAAGATCACCGGAGGAACGAACGGCAGTTCGATGTCTTGGTGCAGCATTGTGGTAATTGTGATCATGGCGCTCATTATGGCGTTCATCCTGGTTGCTTTAGCGTCGGTACTAATGCCAGCGCTGGTGCCTGTTGCAGCGGCGATTACAGAAGTGATGGCAATGGTTACTGCCTACATACAAGCAGCGCTGGCTGGACTCTCGATAGCGGCAAGGGCAGCGGCAACCGGAAGTTTGCTGGCATTTGTGAGTTCGCAGGTTGCGGCGGGTGGGGTTGGGGAAATTTGTCAGTCGCAGAATGAGTTTCCAGCAGGGCCTATCGATGGTCGTGAGTGTTTGTATTACTGCCCCTTTAGCAATACGACCGTTGAACGACCATCGAAGGTGCGTCTTACGTGTACTGGTCAAGAGCGTTACTGCCAGACTAAGGTGGCCAAGTAAGAATCGTTGTGCCTTGCAGAAATGCTTTGCTCTTGACGCCGGTGATATGCAAACAGGCACGGTTTTTTTCGAAATCTTTACTGAGAGCTAGAAACCTATGGAACAGAACGACAGGTTGGAGATGCTGGGAATCAGTGGGGCCACAGGAATTGTGGGCCGCCTGTATGACCCTTATTCGGAACTTGTGGTGGGGCATGTTGGGAAGAAAGTTGCGGATAATCGTCCTCTCAAGAGTCTATACATAAGACACCGTAGTGAAGAACGTTACCGGCTTTTTACTCCGTTTAGCGAAACGCTCAGCTATGAGGATGCTGCTCTGTCGCCGACCGGCCCATTCATATTTGTGAATATATTCGAGGCACTAGTGGAAGACGGCAAGTTTGGTGGTGGTTACGATTGGCACTCGTTGCAAAAAATCGACTTGCCGAGTGGAAAAATAATTTCTGAACTCAAAGATGGTGAACTTGAACCGCGATTCGGCCATCGTTCACCTTGGGTAGCTGACATTGTCGGAGTTGACAAGGACGGAGAAACTATCTTTGTAAGTTTAGCCATTCCACAGGAAAAGAAGGAGGCGATGCAGCGTTACTGCTTGGCGAAATTACACCCAGCACAAAGACAGTATGAGGTGATTACAGAACTTAGCGGTGGGTATCTATAGCAAACCCAGCCCGAATGAAGCCCCCCCGGGGGGGGTGAGCCACGCGAACCCCAACAAACGGCATCCAGGCGAAGATTTTCGAAGGAGACACGCCAAGATTGCGAAGGTGAAGACAGGCAGATGCCCAACAGGTCGGACCGACGTCGGGCAAATCCGTGAGCGCGGTTGGCCATTAACAGGCCGACAACCTGTGTGGAACCCGACGTGCGTATTGCATCGTGGTCCGAGCCCAACAAGCGGCTCACCGAGAGGCCGAATAGATACGTGCAATCTTCTCCTTGCAAAACGGGTGGAGTCCATAGATACGCGTGCTTGAGCAAGGCAACGTCTGCTTTTAAGTGAGGATGGTGCACATGCCGAACGGTAGAGACGAAGCATATTGCGGGACTTGCAAATATTGCGAATCGGCGCAGTGCAGGAAACACGGCTTCCGCATACCACAGGCTGAACGTGGGTTTCTTATCTGCGCAGATTACGCGGACGCAAAAGGTAACCGAGGTATCGCATGGCTGCGCCAAAACGTTCTGAAACCGGGTTTTCTATACAACTATAGTCCGCACGATCTTAGGCCAGGCGGTGTTCCGCCGAAGGTAGTGGGAGATTTTGACTCATTGAGAACTGCGAAGTAGCCATAGCTTCGCGGGAGACTGGTCGGCAAAGGGGAAAGCGCAATGATTGAATTATTTGGGTCGTTGGCCGCCGCGGTTATAGCCATCATTGTCCTCGTGGGGGTATTACTTTACTCAGTGGCTCTTCAGCGGCGCGCTGTCGGTATGCAAAATACTGCGGTATCCGACTACGAAAAATCGGTTGAGCGTATGGAGACCAGTCTCTTGCTACAAAGACAGGCGCTCACTTTGCTACAGGAACTGCTCAATACCGAGCAGGCGATTCTTCAGGAATTGAAGGGTATGAACGCCTCGAAAGGAAAATGAGTTACTGAGCGACGTGAGAGTGAAGTCAGACGAGTTTTCTGCGCAAAAGAGCCGGGTGAATCTGTTATTGCAATCAAGAGGGTTGAGGACGTGGCTCAAGGGCGCCGCGTCGTGGGTTCTTTTTGCTTTTTCGATATCGGCCTCTGCCGGCACCGCTGAGGGTCTCGGCTGGCTTATGTCTCAACAGAACACCGACGGCGGTTTCGGCAGCACGCCGACTTCGCTCGTCGCCCCGGTCCAATCCACCGCCGAAGTCCTCAAGGCCTACCAGGCGCTCGGGCAGCAGGCTCAATCGTCTTATGCCCCCGCGCTGAATTACCTCAACGCCGACACAGAGGTAAACACCGAATTCCTCGCCCGCAAGATCGTCATCAACGCTCAGGGCGGCGCCGACGTCTCGACGCTCCTCAATACGCTGCTCACGCACCAAAACTCCGACGGCGGCTTCGGCGATCAGCCGGGTTACGAGAGCTCAGTCCTCGACACCGCTCTTGCCCTCGAAGCCCTGGCGAGCGCCAATCAAGCGACAAGCCAATCGGCCTCGGCGGCGGTCGGGTATCTGCTCTATTACCAGCAGGCGAGCGGTGTCTGGGCGGACGGCGAGAACGACCCTTCCGTTTATCTCGCGGCGCTGTCGATGCGCGCCCTCTGGCCCTATCGCCACGTATACCTCCAAGTCCCCGCCGTCCTTACGCAAGCCCAGAACTTCCTGCTCGCGAGCCGCGATGCGAGTGGCTCCTGGGGCGAGACCTTCAACACGGCCTTGGCGCTTACTGCGCTCATCCCGTATTTGCCCGATCTCACCGCCGTCACCGACAGCATCAATCAGCTTCAAGCCGCGCAGCTTGCCAACGGCTCCTTCGACAACGACCCCTACACCACGGCGCTCGCTCTACAGGCGCTCTATCTTGTCTCGCTCCCCCAAACCAACCCCGATTACGCCCAAATCAAGGGCCGGGTGATCGAGGCGCAGACGGGGTTGCCTCTTTCGGGTGTGACAGTGACGCTTGCCGGGGCAGCGAGCCGGGTGGCGGTGACCGCAGGCGATGGGGTTTTCGAGTTTTTGAATCTGCCGGCGGGCTCATACTCCATCAATATTACCTTGAGCAACTACGCGCCCCTTGCCACCGCTACCACCGCGCGCTTCGGCCAGACGATCGATCTCGGGGCACTGCTGCTCACGAAGGCCACGGGCGCGAGCACAGGAACTATCAAAGGTATCGTCACCGATGCCGCTACAGGGTCGCCCTTGGCCGATGCGCCGGTGATCGTCGATGGCATCGGTATGGACTGGCCCGTGGCCACGGATTCCCAAGGGAGCTACCAGATCGCCAATGTGCCGGCGACCTCCGTCACGGTCATGGTAAGCAAGTCGGGCTACGGCCAGGTATCCGGGTCGGGCAAGGTGCCCGCGGGGGGCGTGTTTGTGTTTTCTCCCACGCTTGTCCCCGGCGGGGCCTCGACCGCCGCCGTGCAGGGAAAGGTGACCAGCGCCGCCACGGGTCTTCCCCTGCCCGGCGTGCAGATCGCCGCCACCAGCGCCGCCGTCTTCGCTTACACCAACGACAACGGCGAGTACCGCCTTGAGGGCCTGATCCCCGGCCGAGTGACGCTCACCGCCTCCCTCGCCGGCTACGACCCGGTGAGCGTGCAAACCCTCGTATTCAAAGGCAGCACCTTGGCGTTTTCGCCGAAGCTTTATGAACAAGGTACTACACCTCCTGAGGCCAATACCGCAGGCGTCAAAGGTGTTGTGCTCGATGCCGGCACCAATAAGCCCCTCGCCGGCGTCAGCGTGATCGGCAATTTCGAGTTTGCCGCCTACACCACAAGCACCGACAGCGAGGGCCGCTTTTTATTGAGCGGCGTCAGCGGATATGAAGGCGGCCTCCAGTTTGTAACACCCGGCTATCTGCCCGCGGTGCTTACGGTGTCGCTTACCCCGCTTGGGATCCTCGATGTGCGCGAGGTCCGTCTGCGCCGCGAGAAGGTTCTTGAGCTTCTCGCGGACCTTGTGGTGACTGAGGTCGACCGCACAGGCCTTCAGACTGATCCTAATACTCTAGGTGTCTCGGGCAAGATTGTGGCCAAGGTAAAGAACCGTGGGACGGCCAACGCCTCGGGCGGATTCGAAGCAGTCGCTTTCCTCGATTTGGATCGGAACGGTCGCTACGAGGCCGCTGTCGATCAGACGCTAGGGCGGACCGAGGCGCCTGCCCAAGTGGTGGTGGACGGCTTGGCAGATCTTGAGCTAACCATATCCGGGCGGCTTCTCTTTCGCGATATGCCCGTTTTGGTTTGGGCGGACAGCACAGAGACGGTTCTCGAGCTTTCAGAAACCAATAATGTCGGCAGCAGCGCCTCCGCCTGTACCATCTCCCCAAGCCGTGGGCAGTTCGTTACCGACCCCAACGACACAAGAAACTGGTTGGGCGCATCGGTCGGTACCTTCGCCAAACTCTATTTCGGCGCGGATACATTCGACAACCGCAAGAAGGTGATCGGCAAACAACTGCTGGTAGACGGTATCTTTGATCCAACAGGTGTGGCCGCGGCGACGCTTTTTTCCCCAGGTGGCGCCGGCGGTTGCCTCGGGCTAAGCACGGGCTCCTACTTTAACTACGTCTGCCTCACTCAAGGCAACGTTGCCGACCACGCTAACGCGATCGATAACCTTTGGTTTCAGACGAGCGGAACGGTAGGACAAACTGTATTCGATCTGGGGTTCGACGCCACGAAGGTTGCGGTATTCAATACCATTGACCATGGTCCCCTTCCTCAGGAAGCGATCGAGTCGACGGTCTATCTTTCGAACGATCTTGTTACATGGGCCCAAGGAGTGGTTGAACGCGTGTGGCTTCACGGGTATCGCTACGACCAGAGTTATGACGGGTTCGTCTATGTCGTGGGCACACCCGGCGGTGAGACATTCCGCTATGCTTCTGTTATCCACGGCGGGCCCGGAGCGCTGATCTCGGATGGCGATAACGAGATTAACGGGCTCGTTGGGCTACGCGAGGATATCGCGCAGGGAATCCCCGATCTTAGCGCTTCGCTCTTAAGGCTCACCGATAACGGCTTGGGTGTATCGCCGAGTGTTACCTTGCGTGTGGGCAACGCCGGGGCCGCCACCGCAGGTCCGGCGCTAGTGGCGTTCTACCAGGGTGATCCAGCGTCGGGCGGAAAGCTGCTCGGTTCAGTGAACGTTACAGCCCTTTCGCCCGGCGAGTACCGCGACCTGCGGCTCGACAACGTGACGCTCGTGGGCGGCGCCGACCTTTACGCTGTGGTTGACCCGCAGAACAAGGTAAGCGAGTGTAACGAGACCAATAATACGGTTTCCGCTCCGGCGACGGCCTCCACGCTGCTCGGCCGCATCGCGGTCTCGACCGATGCGCTCGCGTACGGCGCCTATAACCCAGTGCAGATCACCGCCACCGCGACCAATCTCGGGGCGCTGCCGGCGATCTTCTCCGTTGCCCTTCGCATCGAGGATTCGAACGGCTTCACCGTCTCGGACCTCGCCGCAAGAAGCATCGGTACTCTTGCGGGCGGGGCCTCGCAGGCCGTCGCCGATACCTGGAACACGGGCACCACACTTGCCGGGACCTATCGCGTGCGCGCCACGCTCCTTGGGGCCTCGGGCGAGGTGCTGCACGAGGCAACGACCTCCTTCGAGATCAAACATCCGGAAGGAGCGGGCCCCGCGGTGATGCTGCGCCTCACCACCGATCGCCCCGTCTACTACACGACCGATCGGGCCAACATCCAAAGCCTCATCGGCAACGTGACGGCGAATACGATCGTCGAGAACGCCGTGATCCGTATCACGATCACCGATCCCGCGGGCCAAGTGCTGTTGCAGCGCGACGGGGCGCTCGGACAACTGCTCCCCGGATCGGTGCGGGACATGGTGCTGCCTTACGCCTTCCAGGGCGCCGCGGTGGCGGTATACCGCGTTCGGGGCGAGGTACTCGATGCTTCCTCGGTCGTATTGGCCTCGGCCGAGACCCGCTACGAGGTGCGTTTTGACCTTGATAAGGCGCTCGCGGGAAGGGTCGAGGCGGCCGCCGCCACGCTCGAGGCCGGCGCGACCCAGGCCTGTACGTACAAGCTCACCAATACCGGCACGGTCGCCGTGGCTTCGCTCGATGTGCGCTATGCGCTCGCGAATATGGATACGCAGCAGTGGATTCAGGAAGAGGCGAAGACCTTGGGCCTGCAAGCGGGCGAACAAAACACCTATGTGCGGGGCTTCGCCACCGGCGGCCTGACCTCGGGCCACTATGCCTGCGTGTTGCTGGCGCAGGTCAATGGCGCGATGAAGACGCTGGCCTACGCGCCGTTTACGCTTACGGAGCCGCCGGTCAGAATCAACGCGGCCTTGAACCTTGGCCCCAAGGGGCGGCTCTTGATCCTCCTCGATGCCCCGCGCGCGGGCGCGCTGGAAGACAGCCCCGCCGAGCGCGCCGCCCAGGACGCCAACCCCGACCGCGACCCCCATGGGCCAGATGTCGCCCCCAGGCTTTCGGCGCAGCGCACCTTCCTTGAAACACTCCTTAAGAAAGGAGGCTGGTCGTATACGATCACCGAGAGCGCAGACGCCTTCACCCGCGAGCTGAGAACCGGCGGTTATGCAGCATATGCGCTCTTCGCCGAGCACGAGAAGCTTACCGAAGACGCCCAGAAGGAACTGCGCGAGGCCGTCTACCGCGGCGAGGGGCTTATAGTCGCCGGCGCCCACGACAGCCGCCACGACAAGCTCTGGGAGGCGCTCGGTCTCACCTATAAAGGTGAGACCGCCCACGCCGAGGCGGCAAGCCTCACGGGCCTTGAGCTCACGGGCGAGATTGCGCTCCTTGCCGGCGATTCTATCCTTCGCGTCGCCCGCACCACGGCCCAAAGCCTTGCTATCTATCGGCTCGCCCCCAACACCAACGCCTGTGAGGGCGATTCCACGCCGGCCAAGAACCTGACCGGTTGTGTGGCGATCCTCGACGCGGTCACGCTCAATGCCCACGGGCAAGGCAAGAGCCTGTTTGCCGGCTTCGACCTGCTGGCCGCCGCCACGCAGGCAGGCGAGGGGAGCCTCGCGGCGCAGCTTCTGCTCAAGGCGCTCGGCGCCGTGCACCCGGCCGCCCTCGACACCGCCGTCGAGCGCGTCGTGCCGGTGGAGCTTGTGCTTTCCAACGAAGGCATCGCCACCCCGGTAAAAGCGATCCTCACGCTCCCCGAGGGCGTCAGTCTCATCGAAGCGCCGAACGCCACCGTCCAGGGCAACACGCTTACCTGGGAGACGGCGCTTGGCGTCGCCGAGCAGAAGCGCCTCAGCGCTTATCTGCGCCTGCCCGCTGACCCGGGCGGCCTGACCGTCGCGGCGCAGGTTCTCGTCCCCAAGGGCGGCGTCGAGACCCTGATTGCCACCGCCAGCTTAAGCTTCACGGTCGCTCCGGCCCCGGACCTGGCCCCGATCGTGGCAAACCTGGAGTCCCTGTCCAGCGCCGACCGGACCCTCACCCCCGCGGTGCAACACCTGCGGCAAGCCGAAGCTGACATCTCAGCCAAGCGGTCCGATCTGGCGTTGCACAGCGCACTGCTTGCCGC
>Ga0209342_10004982_pt1 | contig 13666 bp, 8 predicted proteins | sample RifCSP16_2_FD_184023 | JGI IMG/M metagenome (GOLD analysis project Ga0209342, IMG submission 184023) | Soil microbial communities from Rifle, Colorado - Rifle CSP2_sed 16_2 (SPAdes) (version 2) | ecosystem: Environmental > Terrestrial > Deep subsurface > Rock core/Sediment | place: Rifle... | reverse complement strand
GATAGCGCAGGTCGCCCAGGAGGCCGGTGGCGTTGCGATAGATCAACGCCGTCAGGCGGGAGGCCGCGTCGTATTCGTATTCGGTGCCGACGCCGTTGGGAAGGGTGAGGAGCGTGCGGCGCCCGACCAACCGTTGACAGCACTAGCCCTCGTTTCCGAAGAAGAAAACCAAAAGCCCTCGAGTCAAGCGAGGCCGTGCCAGGTCACCGGTTCAAAAGGGCAGGCCGCAGTGACGACAGTGATCAGGCAGTCCCCAACCCCACATGTCGTACAGAAAGCGTCTGCAACCTGGGCATCGGATGACCCGAATCGAGACGTGGAGCATGGCATAGGGGATCAGCAATGCCGCAACGGTCCAGCCTGCTGCTGATGGTGATACGAGATGAAAGACCAGTAGGTAAAGCGGGAGAGCAGATAGGAAGAGCAATACGACACCCCGGCGACTCCATCTCAGGCGGCGTCTTATCCGCTGTGCCGTAGCAACGAACTCCGCCGCCCCGGCCGGCTCTCTCACGGGATCACGGCTCGATAGATAATCACGAGGCATGCACACACCAATGCCGCGCCGACCAGATACGTAAAGAAACGCAAGAATCCTGTGCCGAAGACCCGCTTAACGATGGTCTGAGAGTACCAGAACCAATTGTCGGGTGGATCGACGAGCCACTTCCACCGCTGGTATGCCCCTACGATAAGCAGTACACCGGTGGCAAATACAATCGCGAGAACCAGCATGGCAACCGCAAACCTCATTTGCGCCCGCCCAGTGGGCCGGGCACAGGCGGAATTCCAGTCTGTGATGCGAACCCAGGGAGGCCACCAATCGACGGCGGAGGTGGCTTCGGCCGGAATCGATCATTGGGGTCTACATCGAAACCCCCAATGGGAACGCCGATGTTCACCGGTGAGAGCGAAAACGACAATCCGGGCGAAAAGACTAGGCCCTGTGGTCGCAACTGACCATCAGGTCCTCGAACCAGAGCCGTCCCTACCGTCAGACCATGACGCCCAGAACCCGCGGTCACTATCACTGCGTCGCTGGGGACGTCGATCAAGAAGTCCGCGCCGACTCCGAAACTCGGAATCACATTGAAGTTGAAGTTAACCCTTGTCAGGTCTGCTTGAATGTTGATGAAGGCGACCGTGAGGCTCCCGAAGATGTTAACGGAGTGCCCGAACACCTTGATTTCCGCGGTACCGAGCGGATCGAGATATGTGAGCGGGTTGTTGCCGACGTAGAGGTAGAGGTTTGGGTCGCCAGCCAAGAAGCCAACAGGATCCTCGCTGAGGAAGCGCGCGAGCCCGGGGTGGTAGTACCGCGCCCGATAGTAGTAGAGGCCCGCGAGGCCGTCGTTCTCCCGCCCCGTGTACTGGAACGGGTTTGCTGAGCCGCTGCCGCTCGCGGTCGTCGCTCCGAACGGCGCGTACGTGTAGCTGGTGGCCACAGCGCCGGCCGGGTCCGTCAGCAGCAGGGCGGAGCCGAGCGCGTCCGCCGTGTAGAACTCGACCCCATTGCGGGCCAGGGGCTCGTCGATGTTGAGCGTCCGGAGGTACGTGGCGACCCCCCGGTCCGTGACCTCGGCGAGCACGTCCAGGCCGTCGTAGAGGTACTGGGTGACCTGCCCGCTGCTCTGCCTGCTCAGGCGACGCCCCTGGGCATCGTAGGCGAACGCGGCCGAAGTCCCGGGGTCGGTCAGCGCGACCAGGCGATCACGGGCGTCCCAGTCGAGGCTGGTGAGGCCCGACGGGTCGGAGATCGCCATGACGTTGCCGTTGCCGTCGAAGATCATCGACTTATCGCCGAAGGCGAGCTGGCGGTTGGCGGCGTCGTAGGTGGCCGTGGCCACGGGGTCGGGGAGCAGGGTGCGGGCGAAGCTCCCGCCTACGCGCTGCCGGTTCCCTGCGGGATCGTACTGGTAGCTGAGGTCGCCGATAATGCCCGAGGCGTTGCGGTAGATCAACGCGGTCAGGCGGGAGGCCGGATCGTACTGGTACTCGGTGCTGACACCGTTGGGGAGCGTCAGCAGCGTGCGGCGCCCGAGGGCGTCGTAGGCAAGGGTGGCCGGGCTCAGTGGTGCTCGGGTGATGGCCGTCAGCCGGCTGGCGGCGTCGTAGGCGTAGGTCACCGGGCTGACTCCGGGCGCCTGCATGAGGGTGCGCCGGCCGAGCGCGTCGTAGGCATACGTCAGCGTGCCAAGCTCGGTGGATTGCGCGAACAGCCGATCGAGGGCGTCGTAGGCGTTCTCGATGGTGCCGCTGACCGAGTCCGCGGCCACGACCAGCCGCCCGGCGGCGTCGTAGGCGAAGCTGGTCGTGCTGCCGTCGGCATAGCTCACCCCGGTCCGCCGGTTCAGCGCGTCGTAGCTGAAGGTCGCCACCTGCCCCTTCCGGTCCGTGTGCTGCAGGAGGTTGCCGACCCCATCGTACTGGAAGCTCTCCCCGGCGCCCACGGGATCCGTGCGGGTCGCCAGGCGGTCCATCGAGTCATAGGTGTGCGTCGTACTGTTGCCTCGGGCATCGGTGATACTCAGCAGGTTGCCGTTGGGATCGTAGCTGAAGCCGGTCAGCCCGGCCACGGCATCCGTGATCTGGGTGAGCTGGTTCAGGGGGTCGTAGGCGAAGCTGATCGTGAAGCCCCGGGGATCGGTCTGGGCCGTGAGCCGGGAGACGGCATCATACGCGCGGCGGGTCGTGTTGCCGAGGGGATCGCTCACGGTCGCCAGGTCGCCCTGAGCGGTGTAGCCGAAGGTGGTCGTGTTCCCGAGGGAGTCGGTCGTGCTCACCGGCTGGCCCTGGGCGTTGTAGGCGAGGGTGGTCGTGTTCCCCAGCGGGTCGGTGATCGCCGTGAGGTTCCCCTGGGCGTCGGAGGCGAAGCTCGTCACCTGCCCCAGCGGGTCGGTGATCGCGGCGACCCGGTTGAAGGTCGGCTCGTAGGTGAAGCTTCGCACGTTCCCGGCCGGGTCGGTGAGCGTCGCCACGTTGCCCTGGGCGTCGTAGCCGAAGCGGGTGACCCGGCCGAGGGGGTCGGTGATGGCGGCGCGCAGATTCGTGCCCGGCGTGTACTCGAAGACCGTCGTCTGGCCCAGGGCATCGGTGGTCGAGAGCGGCAAGCCCAGGTCGTTGAAGCGGTGGACGGTCACGTTCCCCCGCGGGTCGGTCATCGTGGTCGCCGTCACCCCGGAGCCCTCGACCGCGTAGGCGAAGGTGAACAGGCCGCCGTCGGCCTGGGTCTGGCGGACGACGCGCCCGGCCGTGTCGTACTCGTTCGTCAGATAGGTGATCCCCCGCGGGTCCGTGATCGTGACGATGCGGTGGCTCGCGTCGTAGGCGTAGGTCGTCACGCCGCCGGCGGGGTCGGTCACGCTCGCCAGGTGGCCCGCGGCGTCGTAGGTGTACTCGACGGTCCGGCCGAGGGGATCGGTCGCGGAGGTGATGCGGCCCGCCGAGTCATAGGTCAGGTCGAGATGGCGCCCGGCGGGCTCGGTGATGCGGGTGATGAGACCGAAGAGGCCGGGCGCGGGAGACGCGCGCGTGATGGTGACCGTGTTGCCGTGGCGGTCGGTGATCGAGGCGAGGCCGGCGGTGTTGGCGAAGCCCACGATGCGGTCGTAGCGGTGGACGGTGCCGTCCTTGGAGCGGAGCGTGAAGCTGAACTCGGGGCCGACGAGCCGGGTGACGACGGCGCCGAGGAGCGTGGGATCCGAGGAGGCCCACTGGTTCGCGATGCCCGTCGGACGGAGCTGGAGGGTGTTCTGGTCGGCCGTCGTGAGGGTGAGGGTGGTGCCCGTGGCGCTGCTGGTGATGCGGCTGTCGTAGGTGGCGACGTTCCAGCCGAGGCCGAAGAAGCCCGGGCGGGTGTCGTCGCTGCGGTAGCTGCGGCGGACGGCAATGGGAATCCGTCCGGGCAGGACCAGGTCGGTCTTGTCGACGGTGAAGATGCCGGTGGCGAGATCGATGGGGTCACCGCCGAAGAGGCTGTAGAGGGACCCCCAGAGCCGCTTGAGCGCGGCGCGGACGATGTCCCAGAAGTGCCAGGCGAAGCGCGGGAGGCCGACGCCCGGGTCGCTCACGACCTGGGTGCCGTCGGCGCTCACTGTCCCCGTGCCCCACGTCTGCCAACTCCCCGCAGCGAGGTCGAAGAAGTACAGGTCCGCCGGCGTCCCGGGCTCGGCCCCGGTGGTGTTGGGGAAGCTGATCGGCAAGGGCTGCGAGGGCACCGCCCCGCCCGGCTGGATGGTGAAGAGCAGCGGCGGGGCGATGCCGGCCGGGAAGGGCATGGGCGTGCGATCCACCGGCACCGGGGTGAGGGTGATCTGGGAGACGGGATTGCCGTCGGCGCCGGTGATCTTCGTCCCCTGGGGGATGGTCACGACAAGCCCCGGGATGAGTGGGGTCGTCGCCTGGACCTCCGCCGTGGTGAAGCCGGCGGCGTCGAGCGGGAGCGTGATCGGGTGCGCGGTGTCGAGCACCGGCAGGTAGAGCACGAAGGGCACGCGCGTGAGGCCGCTGGCGGCGACGTCGATCTGGACTTCCACCGGTGGGTACTGCGCGGTCGGCGTGCTCGCCGTGCGGCCGTCGACCAAGAGCATGTTCGGCCCTGAGGGCGGGGCGAGGAGGACGAAGTTGCCGCCGGCGTCCGTGAGGGTGAACGCGCTCCCGAGCGTGATCGTGACGCCGGGGATGGGCTTCGGCACCGCCTCGGCCGTCAGCACCCGGCCCGTGATCGCGTGCGTCTCCGGGGCCAGGACCTCGAGCGTGAACGCCGCCGTGCGCGTCTCCGTCCGCCCGTCGACTTGCGCCTCGCCGGTCGCCGTGACGCCGTAGGTCCCGGGCGCCACGGTGCCCGCGACGGCGAGGGTGACGAAGACGCTCGCGCCGGGGGCCACGAGAGTCGAGGGCGAGAAGCTGGCCGTGATGCCACTGGGAAGCGCCGAGAGGCTCAGGCTCACCAGGCTCGTGAAGCTCCCGGTGCCGCCGGCCTGGATGCTGACGGACGTCTGATCGCCGGCGATCACGCGGGCCGTTGCCGGGGGCGTAGGCGCGGCCGTCAGCGTGAAATCGCCCGTCGGCGTCACCGTGAAAGCGTGGCTCGCCGTGCCGCGCCCGGTCGTCACCGTGAGCGGCCCCGTGGTCGCGCCGAGGGGCACCGTGGTCGTGATCTCGGTCGGCGTCACCGTGCGCACCACGGCGGCGAGGCCGTTGACGGTGACGGTGGTCGCGCCGGGGACGAAGTTGGCGCCGGCGATCGTCACGAAGGTGCCGACGGAGCCGGTGTCCGGCGTCACGCTCGTGATCACGGGCCCGAGCCTGACGCTGAAGCTCCGGACCGCGGGCGTGGGATCCTCGTTCCCCGCGAGATCCCGCGCCGTCACCTCGAAGGTGTGGGCGCCCTCGGCGAGGTTCGTGAGGCTGGCCGTCGTGGCGCTCCCGAAGGGGCTCCAGGCCCCGCCGTCCAGGCGCCAGGCGAAGACGAGACTCGCGGGCGGGGTGAGGGTGTCAGTGCCGCCGAAGCTGAAGATCGCGTCGCCGACCAGGATCTCGCCGCTCGGCCCGTCGGTGATGGCGGTGTCGGGCGGGGTGTTGTCCACGATCAGCGTGCGCGTGGCCGCGGCCGCGTTCCCCGCCTGGTCCTGGGCCTGCGCGGTGAGGGTGTGGGTGCCATCGGCGAACTGCGTCGTGTCCCACCCGGCCGTGGCCGTCACCGCGGGCGCCGGGGGCGGGACGTTGGGCGTGAGGGTCGCCGTGAGCGCCTGGCTCCCGACGCTCAGCGTGAGGCTCGCCACCCCGCTCCCCGCGTCCGTCGCCTGGGCCGCGATGCCGACCGAGAGGCGCACGTGGCTCCCCGCGGGCGGGGCGGTGATCGTCACCGTCGGGGGCGTGGCGTCGGCGACGTTCACCTCGCGCGCCCCGATGTCGAAGGCGGCGGTGCCCCCGGCCGTGCCGAGCGCGGGCCGCACGCCGGGCGCCTGGTAGTCGGCCTCGAGAAGCGCGTTGAAGGCCGGGTCGAGGCCGAGCGTGCGCGGGTCCATCCCCCGGTCGATCAGGGGCGAGCCCGGGGCGGGCGTCACGTCGTCGTCCCCCGTCCCCACGAGCCCGTCGGGCCCGGCGAGGTTCTGGTAGAGGGTCGCCGGGACCTCGCACCCGGGGCTCGCGCTGACGCCGGGCCCTTCCGTCCCCGTCGGCGTCAGGTTCCCGGAGTCGGTCGCATCCAGCGCCGGGCCGTCGATCTCCCCGAGGCGGTTGCCGCAGACGAGGTTGTTGAGGAGATGGATCCCCGCGGGGTCCGGGCTGGTCGAGCCCTCGCGGCTGACGCCGACGCGGCCGCCCGTGGAGCCCGCGGCGGTGCCGTTGCCGGTGATCGCGTTGTTGACGAGCCAGACCACGTGGCTGCGGGTGACGCGGACGCCGCTCCAGGCGTTGCCGTGGATGGTATTGCCGATGAGCCAGTGGGGGCCGCCGTCGGCGTCGAGGGTGGCGACGCCGTGGCGCCCGTTGGCGTAGATGAGACTGTTGAGGATGAGCGTGTCGGGGTTGCCGCGGGCGATGGTGATGCCGCCGGTGCACTCGGAGGAGCCGTTGCCGACGATCCGCAGGCGCTCGAGGTGGATGGCCTGGTTCTGGTTGTTGCCGCCCAGGAGGGCGATCGCCTGGCCCCCGGCCCCGGTGATGGTGAGCCCGCGGAGCGTGACGAACTTCGACTGCTGGAAGCGGACGCCGTGGCCGCTGGTGCACTGGGTCGTGGGGGGCGCCAGGACGACGCTCCCGACCGGCGCCGCGGGGTCGGCCTCGATCACGATCCTGTCGGCCTCGGTGATCGCTGCGCTGTTCACGCCGCTGAGCGCGAGCTGCTCGACGTAGGTCCCGGCCAGGATGCGGATCGTGTCCCCGGCCTGCGCGGCCGTGATCGCCGCCTGGATGGTCGTGGAGCACGGGGTGGCTCCGCCGCACGTCGGGTCCGTGGCGCTGACGGTGCGGGTGACGCCTGCCTCCGCAGGAGCGAGCGGGGCCAGCGTGACGAGCAGCGCGAGGGCCAGGAGCAGGCGTCGTCTCATCGGGGCACCTTGTAGGGCGCGCTCCGGAGCCGGTGCATCTCCTCGCGCGTGAGCGGCCGGGCGCCCTCCACCGTCGTCCCCTGCTGGGGGACGCCGTCTTCGTCCACGATCCGGTCCCACCGGAAGTCCCGCGGCTGCTGGAACTCCTCGAGCTTCGGGTGCTCGCGGCTCGTGTAGAGCCCGAGGCCGAGGGCGCGGGGGTTGCCGTGGCAGCTCTCGCAGGTCCGGGAAGCGCGCACCACCGTGTGGGGGACGATCGGGTTATGGGCGAAGCCGAGCTTCTTGAAGGCGTACTCGGTCTGTCCCTGCGGGTTCACGTAGGTAAACAGCGGCTGGGCGCGGGGCACGAAGGGCACGACCTTGCCGCGCCAGTTGACGCCGAGCACGGGCTCGGGGTCGGCGAAGCGCACGCCTGCGGTCAGCCGAAACCACCCTTGTTTGGCGTGCTCGCCCGAGAGGTGGTCGAAGGCGACGGTGACCGGCCTCCGGTACGCCGTGTAGTCGGCCTTGATGTGGCAGCCGTAGCAGGTCGGCGCCCAGGCGGTGTGGCAGGTGAAGCACTCGGTCCGGGCCAGGTGCGTGGGCTCGTGGTCGGGCGGTTGCGTCGCCAGCGTCGCGAGCTGGGGGACGGAGTGGACCCTCCCCGTGAGCTTGCCGACGAGCGTCACGGTGCCCGAGGGGTTCGGGGCGCTCGCGACGAAGACGTTCCTGAGGCGGCGTCCCTGGGCGGTGCGCCCCGTCGCCAGGCGCTCGGGCGTGCCGTGGCAGCTCTCGCAGCGGATCTCGACCTCGTAGTGGCGCTTGGCGTAGACCTGCCCGTCGCCGTGCATCTCCCGCTCGGTGTGGCAGTCGATGCAGGCGAGCCCCCGCTCGAAGTGGACGTCGGCCGGCTGCCGGGTGTAGGCGTGGCCGTGGAGCAGGTCCTGCTCGTAGGTGAAGGTCTGCCGCCCCTCGGGCGGCGCCTCCATGAGGCCGCGGTAGCTCATGGCGGCGCGCGAGCCCCCGTGGTGGCAGGTCGCGCACTGGGTCACCGCGATCCGCTTCGTCAACTGGTGGCGCAGCGGCCGGCCGACCTTGTCCTTGGGCATCGCCTGGTCGCCGCCGCGGCTCTTGCCATCCTCGGCGTAGGGCATGTGGCAGGCCGCGCAGCCGGTCGCGCGGTAGTTGCCGCGCAGCGCCGTCGGCCGCGTCATCGTCGCGCAGGAGTCGCTGCCCCCGGGTCACGGGCGCGTAGTTCCGAGAGGGGGTTGGCGTGGTTCACTCTGCCTGGAAGGAGTCGCGCGGCGGTCAGCCCCGACTACAGGAGATCCGAGGATAGGTCCACGTGCTCCTGGAATGGCCGGACGAGTCCTGTGATCGTGACCGTGGCGATCTTGCTGCCTTCGTCCAGGGCGAGAAACCCGTCCACCGAGAGCCGAACGAAGCCCCGGGGGAAGTTCTCGGGTCGATCCGGAGGTATCCCGGCTATCTCCTCGCGCGGGAAGGCCCATTGCTTGACGAGCCGGCCGCGGCCCGTCGCGCTCGGCCGCACGACCAGAAAGAACTCGTAGCTATAGTCATCCCTGGTAGCAGTTCCCTTCATGCCATGTGTCTGGACGATCTCCTTGCCAAAGAGTTCGACGCTCGCCCCTGGGCGTACCACGCGCGCTACCAGCCCACCGACGGCCGACCAGCCGGCGCCCCCAAGGGCGGCCATGTTGCTGATGTGGATCCCATAGCGCGTGCCACCCGCGAGAACTGGAGACGATCGTATGGTGTCGTATCCCACGAAGGGCCATTTCTCGCCGTCAAACCATTGGCCGTATTCGGCAGTCAACATGTGTTCTCGCCAGGCCGCGTCGAGCGCTGGGGGGACTCGGGATGGTCGTCCGCCATCGTCCACCTCCCGCCGTGATCGAACCACGGCTTGTGGGTGGACTCAATGCCGAGGGGAGCAGCATACGCCGGCCGAGCCGGTCGAGCACGTCGTAGCTGTTCGTCACGATCCCGCCGACCGAGTGGTGCAGGCGGACGAGGCGGCCGGCATCATCTTCTGCGCAGCAGATTATGCTATGCGAGTCGTCCAAAATATAAGTCGCGCTGAAGCCGAACCCACTTCACGAACTCTTCCTGTGTCAGCCAACCGCCTTTCTTCTCGTCAGTAGTCGGTGTCTTCGCGGTCCAGTCAAGCTTCTCCTGCACAGATCCGAAGAATCTGTGATCCTCATCGGTCAGCACACCGTCCGGCACCTTTTCGAGGTAGTAGTCGTAGTATGCCTGCTCGAACTCGGCGACCGACCACTGGCCCCTTACCAGCTTCTCAATCATACCGAGAAGCGTTTCCTTGTAGCTCGTCTGCGCCATGAGCGTTCACTCCAACGGGATGAGCCTGCCGCTGCGAATCCCTGCGAAAACGTCCCGGGCTCGGTTCAGTCCGGCACTAACAACGCTGGTCTGTGTTGGATCCAGCGTGATTCGCACGAAGCCGCTCTTGCCATCTGGTCGTGCAACGTAAATGTTAACATTTTGGTTGTTGGCCTTGTCGATGAACCGCCTGCCGCCCTCCAGCGCCTGGGCCAGAATCCGCTCCGATGTCGTGCCGAAGCGACTCGCGACCTTCTCAAGCTTCCCAACGGCTGATCGGGCTACCGGAAAGCCGCCGATACTAGTCCTGGCAGCTTGCTGAGATGATAGGCGTAGCAAGCTAGCACACGCCTGCGGAAACCGCGCGCAAAGACTGGTCAGCGCCTGTGGGATCCTACTGAACATTTCCGGTAGTCTGCAAAAGAGGCACGCAAGAACAATCTCTTCATCGTCCTGTTCCCTTTCAAGGCCGAGGCGATCGACGAAGCTTGCGGGGCTGTTGCCGACATACACATATAGGTTTGACCCGCTGCCAGATAACCCAGCCGGATCCTCTTCCAGAAATCGATGGAGCCCCGGGTGATAGTACCGCGCCCGAGAGTAGTACAGCCCGGCGAGGCCGTCGTTTTCTCGCCCGGTGAACTGGAAGGGGTTCGGAAATCCCGGGTTTGTCGCGGCCGTGGCGCCGAAGGGGGCGTAGCTGTACTCCGTGGTCGGATTCCTTGAGGCGTCGGTCAGGGCGAGCGTGCTGCCCAGCGCGTCGGCGATCGGGAAGACGCTGCCCTCGGCAGTGGTCAGGCCGAGGAGTTCGTCCACCGCGAGCGAGCGGAGATAGCTCGTCGTCTCACCAGGCGTGAACTGCTGCGCGACGTCGAGGCCGTCGTAGAGGTACTGCGTCGGCACGCCGTTGACGGTCTTGCTGAGCCGCCGGCCGAAGGCGTAGGCGAAGCTGGCCAGGATCCCGGGCTGCTCCACGCCGATCAGCCGATCGCGGGCGTCCCAGGTGAAGGTGGTTGTGCCACCGGGCTCCGTGAGGGTCGCGAGAGCCGCGAGCGCGTCCGCACCGCGATCCGCAACGCCGGCTTCGCCTTCCCGAACGACCGCATCACCGTGAACCTCGCGCCCGCCGACCTCCGCAAGGAGGGCGCCGCCTTCGATCTGCCGATCGCCCTCGGCGTCCTCGCCGCCACCGGCGCCCTGCGCGACGGCGCGTCGGACCCCTTCGCGGTCGTCGGCGAGCTCGCGCTCGACGGCCAGATCCAGCCCGTGCGCGGCACCCTGGCCGTCGCGCTCGCCTGCCGCCGCCACCGCATCGCGACCCTCGTCGTCCCCGTCGACAATGCGGCCGAGGCGGGCGCCGTCGAGGGCCTGCGCGTCCTCGCGGCGCCGACGCTCCGCGAGGTGGTCGGGCTCCTCAACGGCGAGACCGTCGCCGCGCCTTCGCCCGCCGCGCTCCCGCCCTCCGGGCCCCCGGCGGACGATCTCGACCTCGCCGACGTCCGCGGCCAGGCGCACGCCAAGCGCGCCCTCGAGATCGCGGCCGCCGGCGCCCACAACGTCCTGCTGGTCGGCCCGCCGGGCGGGGGCCAGCCCGTGTACATAGGCCGACGAGTCGTACATCGATCCCGCATCCCCTTGAAATTATTGGCGCCAGCTTCTCTCCGATGGCTCCGGGAAAACCAGGGAAAGCGCCGCTGCCAGTGCGGCTGCGCAGAGGTGATCCGGCTCCAGCCCCGCCACTACTGGCGCGGCACCCCCCGCTACGTCCACGGCCACCACAACCGCCGGGGCCACTGGCGGGTGTTCCAGGTCCGGCAGGCCGGGTACCTGACGGTGTCGGAGGTCGCCAGGGCGCTCGGGATCGGGACGACGACGCTGCGGCGACGGGAGGGGACCGTCTATCCCCGTGCGGCCCGGATCGGGGGGATCCGGGTCTACCGCGACGCGGACGTCGAGCGGCTACGGCGCGGGAACAGCGCGTCGTCAAGCACAGCCGACACGAAATAGCGTTGCCGCGCGCCGGGCGGTTCGGCCATCGGGGACTGACGTCGGCTGCAGCTTCGGGGCTCTCCAACACGGGTTCGCTTCCCGAACGGGAATCCTCCGGTTTAGGTCACTCCTGGTGCTACCTGATTTTCACCTGACTCGCCCGATCATGAACTGGCGCGCACAGCAGACTTCGGCCGGCGAACGGCATCCCGGCGAGCACCGGAGCCTCGCGCCAGGGGTGCTACCTGATTTTCACCTCACTCGCCCGATCATGAGCTGACGCGCCCAGCATCTCTCTTCCCCACGAATCGGAACACCGCCCGTGCTGCGGAAGTCGGCGTCGATTCGGTCCATCACGCGAGATGCACGCTTCTTGTCCGCTTCATCCGCTTGGCAGAGTCCCGATCACTTCCTTCGATATCTCTGATCTAGCGACGTTCTATCCGCGGCAAAGTCGGCGTCCGTACCCACGAAGAATGTGTCTGCGTTATCGCCTATCGAATGCGAGTAGGATCGGAGTATCTCTTCCGCAATTGGGCGGCGTGTGCCGTTCGGCTCCACGTGTACGAACGTCCTGTACCGCCAGCCCAGCGGCTTCTTGCTTGAAGTGCACGCTCTGCCGCTGGCGTCGTAGCTAATGATGAGACGGATCCCTCGAGACAATGAGGGACATTCCGGCCGTTGATACTGAACCAGCGCCCAGCCGCGAAATTCGGGCGGGAGCTCATGCCGCAGCGGACGACCGACTCCAACATCGCCGAGATAGATCGCGAGGGCGGCGACAAGAGCAACGACCCCGGCAGTAGAGGCAGCGACCAGTAAGGATCTCACTTGAGTGGTATCGGCCCGATGGTGTTGAGATTCCACGGGCTTCTTCCCGACGCAGAGTAGTAACCGAACGGTACGGATTGACCGCTAGGCCCTCCGTACTGCCACACCTCCGCCGCGGGATACGGGGTCCCGTACTTTCCGCGGCGAGCCCGAGGTCAAGAGCGATCTGCTCCCTTCCTTCGACATCACTGCTTGCGGTTTGGCTCTCCGCATCAGTGTCGTTTGAGTCGGATGAGAGCCGCGACGACCGCACCGATGATGCCATAAAGAACGGCATTGACAAGGATAAGGATGGCGTAGACGAGCATGACATCACTCGTCGTAGACCCTGGGTGGATCGCCATCAGACCGAGCGAAGCAGGCCACAGCAGTGGCATAAGGCGAGTAACAGCATCACTGATTGCCCAGAGCTGGGCAGCGGAGCTTGCCTTCCAAACCCCAACGAGTAAGAGAGAGACCACGACGCCAACACAGGCGAATAGCCCCGCCAGGCGAATCACGGCAACCTCCGATATCGGAGACGCAGGCGATCCGCCAAGCCGAACGGTGCCACTAGGCCACCCGGGCCGATGCCCTTGACGCCGCATAATAGGAGGGCATCACGCACGAACTCTCCGCACGACCGCCCGCCGAGCTGATAGGTTCCAGGATTGGAAGTTCTCTGGTTGATGAAGTTCATGAGACACCTATCCTGTTCTGGCGAGGTCGGAATTCGGAAGGTCTCCTTGTGCGTCAAATGCGGCATGTTGTCAGAAGCCACGCGGCCGGGAGCGTGCCGGCGATCGTCACGTCCCCGGTCGCCAGGAGCGTCACCGGCGTGTTCGCCGTGTTGCGCGTGAAGCGCACCGTCACGCCCGCCGGGATCGTCACCGTCGTGAAGTGGAAGACGCCGTCGGGCGGCAGCGTGAGCGTCACGTCGCTCGTGGGCGCGAAGGGCCCGTCCGCCCCCGTGCTCCCGCTGCTGAACGTCTGCGCGAACGCCAGGGCCGGACCCAGCAGCAGCAGGCCGACGATCATGCTCAGCGGTGTCCTGAAGCCTCGCATCGTGCGCCTCCTCGATCCCATGCTCACCGCACGCCGCTCACTGCACCGTGAAGAGAGTGCCGCCTGTGCCCACGGCCGTGGACTGGCCGGCGGGCGTCGTGATCCGCACCACCCGGAGCCCCGGCGTCGCTCCCGGGGCGATCGCCAGCTCGACCGTCGCCGTCGTCCCCGTGCCGTCCACCGCCAGCGCGCTCACCGTGATCGCCGGGTCCAGGGCGTTGGCGAGGAAGACGTCCACCACCGTGGCACCCGTGAAGCCCGCCCCCGTCAGCGTGAGGACGAGCGAGAGCGTCCCGGCCGCCCCGCTCGCCGGCGTGAGCGCCGTGATCACCGGGACCAGCGTCACGGCCACGCCCGGCGCCGCCTCGAAGGTGAGCCCGCCGCTGCCGACCGCCACGCTCACGGCG
>Ga0209342_10004981_pt1 | contig 13666 bp, 11 predicted proteins | sample RifCSP16_2_FD_184023 | JGI IMG/M metagenome (GOLD analysis project Ga0209342, IMG submission 184023) | Soil microbial communities from Rifle, Colorado - Rifle CSP2_sed 16_2 (SPAdes) (version 2) | ecosystem: Environmental > Terrestrial > Deep subsurface > Rock core/Sediment | place: Rifle... | reverse complement strand
AGCACCCATAGGCAATCAGCAGTCAGCGACGGATGGCGCCCGAGGCTGTGGAGAGCGAACCTGCTCGCACTGCGGCTGCTGCCGTTGCCGAGTGCTGACGGCTGTGTGCCGACAGCTACCCCGCGGGGGCTTCCGAGCGTCGGAGCGCGGAGCGGTACCTCGATGCCAGCGCGGGCGCCCGCGCCGGCGAGCGGCGTGGAGTTCTCTTGGACCTCGGAGGGGACCGGTCTACCATGGATCTGCAACCTGGCGAGGCTCCGGGCTCAGATCGCGATGGAGGTGGCCATGTGGAGGATGCAGCCAGCACTGGTGATGGTCCTGTTGGTAGCTTGCGGGACGGAGGCCCCCGATCCGGCCGAGATTCCAGCCGGCGTGTGGTCCGGTTCCGACGCTCGCGCCACGGTGGGGGCTTCCGGTGCCGCCTTTGCTTTCCACTGTGCGGCCGGCTCCGCTCCCAACCCGTTGACGCTCGACGCCGACGGGGAGTTCGACCTGGCCGGCTCCTATGAGCTGCAAGCGGGACCGGAACCGTATCGCCAGCAGGCTGCCCGCTTTCGCGGCCAGGTGCGCGGCCGGACCATGACCCTCGAGGTACGGATGGACGACGGCTCGCGGGCTCAGGGTCCCACCGAGTTGGTCCTCGGCGCTTCCAAGTCTCAGCTCAGACGGTGCCGCTGAGGCACCACCAGCCGCCGCCGGATCAGAGCGTCATCGGGAGCGAGGCCACGGGCTCGGGCAGGGGTGCGACGGGCTGTGCGTTGAGGTAGGCGTTGGGGTCATGCTCCATGGCCCCGGCGGGCATCGATTCCCACAGCGGGCCCAAGTCGCGGCGCACCCGTTCCGTGTAGAACTCGGGGACGACGGTGGTATCGCCCTCGAAGAACCCGCGCACCGAGACGTCGGTGTCGAGCAGGCCACGCACCGTGGTCTCGTAGCGGATGCGCCCGAAGCCCTCCGAGGAGACGGCGCGCACCAGGTTCAGCGAACGGACCAGCATCCCGTCGTTCGCCGCCAGCCGCCGCCCGATCGACCGCCACGAGAACGAGTGCTTCCGGAGGTCGATGATGCGATCGTACAGCTCCGTCCAGGTGTAGTTCTTCGGACGCACGTTCATGGCCCGGTTGTTGTCGAGGAAGTGGAAGGGGAAGGGCAGCACCCGCCCGGCCCGCTGGAAATCGAGGTTCAGGGGGGCGGCCTGGCCGAAGGCCGAAAGCAGGGAGTAGGCGGGGAAGGCCCCTGGCGTCTTGTCCAGGAAGCGCTTGGTCAGCTCGAAGGGCTCGTGGCCGAAGTCGTCGTCCATGCCCAGGACGAAGTTGGTCTGGACGTAGGGGATGTAGCGGAGGATGGTGTTCACGTGATCGGAGACCTGGTTCACCTTCTCCAGCCCCCGGTTTCCGCCGGTCTTCGACTTCCCACCTAGCGAATACCAGGACTCGATGCCGGGCAGGATGGCCTTGAAGCCGTTCCGCCGGAGCCTCTTGAGATGCGGCTCCGAGAGCAGGGAGAGGCTGCTCTCGGCGGCGAAGTCGATGCGGCCTTCCGGCACCACCTCCTCGATGGCGGCCATCGTCTCTTCGAAGCGCACGCCGAAGTTGGGATCGTGCCACCCCACCCGCGGGTGCTTGACGCGCTGCAACAGGAACCGCAGATCCTCCTGGATCTGGGGGCGGCTCAGGGGCTGGTAGTCCACCGTCGAGTCGATGCAGAACGCGCAGGTATAGGGGCAGCCCAGGCTGCCGATCATCGGCACCAGCTTGACGATGGGTGTGGTGGCGAGGGTCGGCTCGATGAACTTCCACCGCTCCCTGACGCCCGGGAGCTGGGCCGGCTGCTTCTTGGCTCCGAGACGGAGACCGAGCGGGCGGTGGGGCGAGCAGTCCTTGAGCACCTCGCGGACCACCGCTCGATCGGTGAAGCCGAGGACGTAGTCGAAGTAGCGTGCGGCATCGTCGGGGTAGCACCTGGCGTGAGGCCCTCCCAGCACGGTCACCGCTCCCCGCCGCCGGCACAGGTCGCTCAGCGTGTAGGCGAGCTGCGCCGCGTGGGTGAACGCCCCGATGAAGACGATGTCGGCGTCTGCCGACAGGCGGCTCCGGAGATCCGCGCCTCCGGTGTAGCAGACGAAGTCGACCTGGTGGCCGGCTTCCTCGCACCAAACGCCGATGGCCTGAGGCATGATGCTCGCGAAGCTGGGCCCCATCAGCCGGCCCCACAGGCCGTGTGAAGCCTCCTTCGCGACGATGTCGAGGATCTGGATCTTGAGGGGTCGCAGGGCGGGCCTACGCTTCCCGCCGGCGACGCTGGAGGTTGCAGGCTGCCCCGAGGGCGCTGGTCATGTTCCTTCCTCCTCATAAGCTCGTCGAGGGGTTGGAGGACCCGCGCGGCTCAGTCCTTGGATCCTAGCACGCTGGAGCGCGCCATCGTGTCATTGGTTCGTAACCTACACCGCCGGGCACTCGGGAATGCCCAGGCATGGTACGATGGTCGTGTTCGCCTCCGTGCGGGCCCCCAGATTCGAGGCGCGGTTCCTGCCGACAATTTGCGTACCGGTCAACCTGACCGGGGCCCCTTCCCGCACTCGGCCTCTTGAGGTCACACTCAGATGACAACCTCGCTGCCAGACGCGGTTCCGGCCAACGGTGACGATCAGCAGAGCAAGTTCCGCCTGGTGGTTCTGGCGCTGCAAAGGGCCAGGCAGCTCCACGGCGGGGCCAGACCCCGAGTGGAGGTCGGTCGCCACAAGTACCTGTGGACCGCCATGCGCGAGGTGTCGGCGGGCATGGTGTCCTGGGAAGTCGTGCAGGAGGCAAGCCAAGGTCGGCCCTGGCGTCCCTAGCGACCGGCACCCGCCCGCACCCGGCTGGCGGGCGGATCAGGCCGGCGAGCGGTCCAGGAGATAGGCGACCACGTCAGCGGCCGAGTACGAATCGGTGCCGTTAGGCATCAGGCGAGCCAGGTTCCTGATGTCGTCGCCGGCGGTCAGGATGGCGGGCTCGGCCCAGCCCTCGCGCCACTGGCCGACGCCTACGGTGGCGAGCAGGCCGTTGCAGACGCACTTGCGGCCCTGGGTGTCCTCGAGCTGGCCGCCCTTGCGCAGGTAGTCCTCGGCCGGCTCGGCTGGGCACCGGTAGCCCAGGGTGCCGTCGTCCCGGCGGTACAGCTCGCGCAGGTAGCCGAGGTCGCAGCGACGCTCCCGCGCCTCATAGACGCCGGCTTCCGACAGCGTCCCTTCCAGTTGCACCACCTTGAAGGGGAAGCCGGTCGGTGAGGCCAGAGGGTCGGTGAAGACGCCGACACCGCCGTTTCTGGCGTGGCCGATCACCCGCTCCCGGAGCGCCGGATCCATGCCCGATTCGTTGCAGAAGGCGAAGGCGGTGCCGACCTGGATGCCGGCGGCGCCTTCGCTCTGGGCTTGCCGCAGCCGCTGGGGCGTGGCGTAGGACCCGGCCAGCCAGAAGGGCAGGCCCAGGGCGCGGATCTTCGCGAGGTCCACCTCGTCGCGCGAACCGTAGACGGGTTGACCCTGCTCCAAGGTCAGCGGACCGCGCGGCGGCGCGTTATGCCCCCCGGCGGTCGGGCCCTCCACCACGAAGCCGTCGACGCCGGAGGTGCGGCGGGCCAGGCTGATGGCCAGGGTGGCCGAGGCGATGATGGCCAGGAAGCGCGGCCGGCGCAGGGGCGGCAGCGGCTGGGACAGGATGTCGAGCGGGTTGAAGCGCAGTTCGAAGGGCTGGTCGGCGGCGGCGCCGGTGACGTGAAGGGGCAAGACCACCGGCTGATGACGAATCAGGCCGTCGAGCAGGGCGGGGACGTCGCGCGGGATGCCGGCTCCCACCAGGACGTAGTCGACACCCGCCAAGAGCGCGCCATAGAGGGTGGCGGGGGTGGGGATCTGGATCTTCTCCAGGAAGTTGATGCCCACCGTCCCCTGATGGCCTTCCTTGGCCAGGAACACCTCGACGAACCCGCCCACCACCGCCAGCTCGTGGCGACGGCTGGTGGGTGTCGCGGTGTACATCGGGACGCCGGAGAACGGCTGCCCGTGTGGCTTGCCGCCTGGAACGAAGTAGGTGGACAGGACCCGCTCGGCCACCGCGGCGTCCGGGAAGGCCCGGATGGCCCGGCGAGCGTCGCCGGTCGGATCGCCCAGTTGCAGGTGGCGCGCCAGCAGCATGTCCAGCGCGGTTCCGGACACCACGCCGAGCTGGCCGAGTTGCGCCACCGTCCGCGCTAGACGCCAGCCGGAGACGGCGACCCCCATGCCTCCCTGGATGATCGCCGGAGTCGGGATCGCGGCGACCGGAGCGGCGCCGCCGTCAGTGTTCCTTTCGGAGTCGGCCACGACGGCGACTCTAGCACGCGGGGTTCGCGGTCCATCCCCCGCGGCCCGGTATTACCGAACTGTGACGTGAGCGCGGTCCACGATGGGCGAACCGTCTCGATCCGGCGCGCTTGATCGCGCCAGCAGCCGCCAAAGCCAGGGGCCGCTCGGGTTGCGGCGGAATCGCACCAGGCACGGGTTGAAACGGCCCCGTTCTCGACCGCACCATCCCGGTGGACGCAAAGGCTAATGGCCCGAGGATCCTGCGCCCGGCCCCTTATGCACGGGGCGGATCCTCGATAAAAAGGAGGTCAGTATGCCATCCCTCGGAACCAGGCCCTGGGGCTTCCGTCGTCTTCATCTAGCCGTATCCCTTCCCGGTTTCGTTCTCGCGCTTTCCGGACTCCTGGTGGCCCAAGACGTCGGGCAGACCCAACATCGCCTCTCCACTGGGACCCCCGTGCCCCCTGGCGAGCTTGAAGCCGTGGGCACTCTTCCGGGCTGCACCGCGACCTTGATCACGCCGACCCTCGTCCTGACGGCCGCGCATTGCGTGTGCCCCGCATCGAGCCCGACCAACTGCTCCGCCCAGACGACCTTCACGCTCCACGACGTGTTCCCGATCGACGACCCGACCACTCCGGTTGACGAGTCGGCAACTCGGACCAACGTGACGATTGCTGGAGCCGTTCGCGTGCACCCGGAGTTCGGGATGCGGGGTTGGTTGCGCGAGGACTTGGCGGTGGTGACGCTCGTCCAGGCCGCGACCCAGCGTGCACAGGTGAAGCCCATCGCCGTCGCGCAGCCCCAAGACACACCGTTGCCCGGTGAGACGCTCACCCTCGTGGGCTTCGGCATGACCGGATCCGGCTGCCAAGGGCCGTCGTCTGGCAAGCGGAGGGTCGCGCTTCCGGCCAAGGGCAGCGAGTGGGGCGGCATCGGCTTCCAGCACCCAAACACCTACGTCTGCCCCGGTGACTCAGGCGGACCGGTCCTGAACGGGGCCGGGCATCTGGTCGGCGTGGCGTCGTGGGGAGACCAGAGCAGCAGCGTCTATCGACCTACCTCCTTCAGCTACAACTGGATCTTCGGGATCCCTCAGCCCGCCTGGAGCTCGTGCACCTGGGTGGGTGTGGAGCAGAACGGCATCAACAGCCATCAGCCTGGGCCGCCCTGGTGCCCCGACGGTAGCTTCCTGGTCGCTCTGGACTTGGATGGCGACAGGAAGGTGAGCGCCCATGACGCCCCGGTGATCGGCCAGGCGAGGTGCTGCAAGCTGGCGGGGGCTGAGCAGGCCCACTGGAAGGCGTGCTCGTGGGTCGGGGTCGAGCGCAACGGGATCAACAGCCACCAGGTGCTTCCCGCCTGGTGCCCGAACGGCAGCTACCTTACCCAGATCGATCTCGACGCGGACGGCACCACCAGCTCCAACGACTCGCCTGTCATTGGCCAGGTCCGATGCTGCGGCCTGGCTGGCGCCCCCTACGCCCTCTGGGGCTCGTCATACTGGATCGGTGTCGAGAAGCGCGGCGTCAACTCCCACCAGGCGGGCGAGTCATGGTGTGTCGACGGCGCTTTCCTCACGCAGTTCGACCTTGACGGTGATCACTCGCTAGCCGACCACGATGCCCCGGTGGTTGGCCAGGCGAAGTGCAGCCGGCCGCGGCCCTGAACCATGGCAGTGGGGCGCCGTGGGTGAGCGATGATCCCGGCTGTCTTTGTTGGCCCGTTCCTTCACGTCCTCGCCTTCTCGGTGGTGCTCGGCGGATCGGGTTCGAAGATGGCCTCGATCGTGCGTTCGAACAGGCGAGCCAGGGAAAAGGCCAGCGGCAGGCTGGGGTCGTAGCGGGAGTTCTCGATGGCGTTGATCGTTTGGCGCGACACGCCCACCCGCTGGGCTAGGTCGGCCTGCGACCAGCCCCGCTCCGCGCGCAGGACAGGCAGTCGGTTCTTCATCGCTGGTACCGGATCGAGGCCAGGAGCCAGGCGGCGACCCAGCTCCCGAGCAGGGCGCTGGCGACCCAGGGGCCGCGCAGCGGCGGCAACACGTCCTCTGCCAGAGCGTAGGCGATCAGCGCCACCAGCACGACCGAATAGCTCCACGACAAGGCCTCGAGCTGGATGCGCCGTTCCAACTCGTCGGCCGAGCGCATGGTGCGTGCGAGAAAGAGCACGGCGGCGCCAATGAGCGCGAGGTCCCGCACCGCCATCGCCAGGCGATCGACGACGACGTAAGGGGACGGGGTCGGCTCGTAGAACAGAAGCCCCACCGCCGCCAGCCCCAGGATCCACGGGTACTCGCGCCGGCGGACAATGCGATAGGTGGCGAACCCGCTCACGACCAGCGCTGCCAAGCCGGCGAGCACCCAGCGCATGGCGCCCGGGCTCGTGTAGTCGAGCAGCGTCCGGCGCATCAGGGCGACTCCCAGAACCAGCATCGCCGCCGCAAGCAGAAACTCGGCGAGTCCGGTTCGAGAAGCCCGCTCACTCGGCCAGGGGATGGACATGGGATTGCCTCCTGCCTCCAATGTAATGCACCCTTTCCATAATGTCAAGCCTCCTTTCCATTCGAGCTCCGGGAATACGCCGGGTCGGCGGAGCGATGCTCCAGATGGCCCCGCATGGCGGGTTAGGGGGCGCGGCAGGAGTGACGATGAGAAGCAGGCCGGATCGGGCGGACGCCACCCCACTTCCTCTCTATCTGCGACGGCGCGAGTTCCTGGCCTTGGGACCGGGGGTCACCGTGGCGGCGACCGCGCTCCTTCGCTCACGTTTGGCACTGGCCAAAGGCGAGCCCCCGCTCAGCTTCAAAAAGGGGCCCTACGCGACCGACGAGGGGCAGACGTCCTACGAGGACGTCACCCACTACAACAACTACTACGAGTTCGGGACCGACAAGCGCGATCCGGCCGCAAACGCGGCCGCCTTTCCGGCCCGACCCTGGACGGTGAGCTTCGAAGGCGAGATCGCACGGCCCCAGACCGTGAGCATCGACGAGCTCATGAGCTGGTTTCCGCTGGAGGAGCGCACCTATCGGATGCGCTGCGTCGAAGCCTGGTCGATGGTGATTCCCTGGGTCGGCTTCCCTCTCGGCGACCTCATCCGCCGGCTGGAGCCGACCCCCCGAGCCCGGTACGTCGCCTTCTCCAGTCTGCACGACCCGTCGAAGATGCCCGGCCAGAAGCGCGCCGTGCTCGAGTGGCCCTACGCCGAGGGGCTGCGCCTCGACGAGGCCCTGCACCCGCTGGCGCTGCTCGCGGTCGGCCTCTACGGCCGTCCGCTCCCCAACCAGAACGGCGCCCCGCTGAGGCTGGTGGTGCCGTGGAAGTACGGCTTCAAGGGGATCAAGGCCATTGCCAGGATCCGTCTGGTGGAGAAGGAGCCCCCGACCACCTGGAGTCGCATGGCGCCCAACGAATACGGCTTCTACGCCAACGTCAACCCCGAAGTCGACCACCCCAGGTGGAGCCAGGCCAAGGAGCGCCGCATCGGGGAGTTCTTCAAGCGCAAGACCCTGCCCTTCAACGGTTATGCGGACCAGGTGGCGCACCTCTACCGCGGGATGGACCCCCGCAAGCTCTACTGAGCGTGCGACTGGACCGGCTCCGGAGGCGCCTGACCCGCGCCATCCTCTTTGCCGCGTGCGCTCTCCCGGCGACGCTCCTCGGCATCGACGCGCTGTCCGGCGGGCTGGGAGCGAACCCCATCGAGGCGGTCATGAACCGGCTGGGCTTCTGGACCCTGGTGCTGCTGCTCTCATCCCTGGCCCCCACGCCGCTCAGGATCCTCCTCGGGTGGACGGAGCCCCTACGCTTCCGCCGGATGATCGGCCTCTTCGCCTTCTTCTATGCATCGCTGCACTTCGCGACCTACGTGGGCGTCGACCAGTTCTTCGACCTGGGGGCCATCGGTGCCGATGTCGCCAAACGCCGGTTCATCACCGTCGGCTTCCTGGCCTTCGTCTTGCTGGTCCCTCTCGCCGTCACCTCGACCGATCGCTGGGTACGGCGGCTGGGTTTCGTGCGCTGGAAGCGCCTGCATCGCCTGGCCTACCTGGCGGCGGCCGGTGGCGTCGTGCACTTCGTCTGGCGGGTCAAGGCGGATCTGGCTCAGCCGGTCGTGTTCGCCGTGGTCCTCGGCATACTGCTCCTGGTGCGCCTTTTCCCGGCTTCCGCGAGGCTCGCCGCACGCCGTGGCGTAGCGGAGGGGTGATGCTCCGGGCTGTGCCCGTTAAGGAGGCTCAGGCGAGTTCCCTGAACGGATTGAAGACGCGGATTCCGGGGCGGCGGAAATGCCGGTCGTTGCCGGTGACGATGGTGAGCCCATGCCGACGTGCGGTTGCGGCGATGTAGCTGTCCTCGATCGGCATTCGCCGGCCAGCCTGATCGAGTTGCCGTTGTTGCTCGGCCCAGACGTGGGCGACCGACACGTTGAAGCCGTGGATTCGCCCATGAAGCGCGTCGATCAGGCGCGTAAGCCACTCCTGGAGCGCCTCACGCTGGCGCCCCTTCTTGGTGCGAACCCAGTAGGCAAGCTGCGCGATGACGATGGCGCTTGTGTAGCAGCGCTCCTGTTCCGCCCGGAGCCAACCGATCACCTTCGGGTCGCCCTGGCTCTTCGCCGGTTGACTCAGCACGTCGGCGTCCAGCAGCCAGCTCATAGCTTCGAGCGGAAGGTCTCCCCGCGTCGCGGCGGGAGATCGTCCATCGGGACCGGACACTCCTCGAGCACCGCCAGCCAGTTCGCATTTCGGGAGAGGCGCCGGAAGACGATGGCATCCTCTTCGGGGTCGAAATCGGCCTCGAAGATGTCGCCGGGCTTCGCGGGGGCAAGAGCGGCGGGGACGGTGAGGCGGCGTTTGGCGTCGAGCGTGATTGCCATGGTGGGATAATCCCACTGCGGGGGTGCGAGGTCAAGAGCCGGCTGGCAGAGGCGAGCGAACGGGGTATCCGACCCGACCGCACCGGAGCCCAACGCTGGTTGGGGAGGCTTCCGTCGCATTCGCGCGGGCCACGCGGTCTTGACCGTGAGGGGGAGCCTCCCCCAGGAGGAGACGGGTGGCGGATCGGGACCGTCAGCCCCGTGCCGCGGGGGTGACACGCTCGCCGAGGACGACCCTGAGCTGATGCCGCACCCCATCGTCGGTGAGCGGAATCGCACGCGGATCGACCGAGGTCCCGTCGAGCACCGCCTCGAAGACGCCTCGCGAGCGGCGCTCCGGGTTGACGACGTCGATGGCGTAGCGCGTCCCGCCGAAGCGCCAAACGATCGAGTAGGCGGGCCAGGCCGCCGGGATGCAGGGATCGATCTCGAAGGTCGCGCCGCGGCGGCGGAGGCCGAGGATGCTCTCGAGACCGGCCCGGTACATCCAGCCCGCCGAGCCGGTGTACCAGGTCCAGCCCGCCCTCCCGGCATGAGCGGGGTGCGCGAACACGTCCCCCGCGAGGACGTATGGTTCGGCCTTGTAGCGTTCGACGTCGACCACGGTGCGCGTGTGGTTTGCGGGGTTGAGCATGTGGAACAGCTCGACCGCTTCGTCGCCGCAACCCAGTCGCGCCATGGCCATCACCGTCCAGACGGCGGCGTGAGTGTACTGGCCCCCGTTCTCCCGGACCCCGGGCGGATAGCCCTTGATGTAGCCGGGCTCCTGGGGCGAGCGGTCGAAAGGCGGCGTGAGCAGCGCCAGCAGCCGGTGTCCGCGCCGAACCAGGTGCGCACGGACCGCATCCATGGCGCGGTCCGCATAACGCTGAGGAACCGCCGCCGAGAGCACGGCCCAGGACTGGGCAATCGAGTCGATTCGACACTCCTCGTTCTGGGCCGACCCCAGCGGAGACCCGTCGTCGTAGTACCCGCGGCGGTACCACTCGCCGTCCCAAGTTCGCTCGAGCACCGCCGACAGCCGCATCAGCTCGCGGCGATAGCGCTCGGCTCGTTCGGCGTCGCCACGTTCGTCGCACAGCGGCGCGAACTCGGCGAGGACGCTGTGGAGGAAGAAGCCGAGCCAGGTGCTCTCGCCGCGGCCCTGCCAGCCCACGCGATTCATCCCGTCGTTCCAGTCTCCGCTTCCGAAGAGGGGCAGCCCGTGGGCGCCGGCAGTCAGGGCCTTGTCGATCGCGCGCAGGCAGTGCTCGAAGAGCGAGCCCCGCTCGGCCGACAGGCGCGGCTGGAGGTAGGCCTCGTGCAGGTCCGGGGCCAGCGCCGGGGCCTCCAGGAAAGGCACCACCTCGTCGAACACGCCCGCGTCTCCGGTGGTGCGCGTGTAGTGAGCCGCCGCGTACGGCAGCCACAGCAGGTCGTCCGAGCAGCGGGTGCGGGTGCCCCGTCCGCTCGGCTCGTGCCACCAGTGTTGGACGTCGCCCTCGATGAACTGGTGGCCGGCCGCCCGCAGCAGATGCTCGCGGGTGAGGTCGGGCCGGGCCAGCGCCAGCGCCATCGTGTCCTGCAGTTGATCGCGGAAGCCGAACGCCCCCCCGGGCTGGTAGTAGCCGGACCGCGCCCACAGCCGGCAGCTCAGGTCCTGGTAGAGGAGCCAGCGGTTCATCAACAGATCGAAGGAATCGTCCGGGGTGCTCACCTGCACGGCATCGAGCGTCCGGTCCCACGCCTGACGCACGCCGCGGAGTGCCAACTCGGCCGCCTCCGCGGAGCCGTGGCGCGAGACGAGATCGAGCGCCGCCGAGGCGTCCTCGGCCTGGCCCAGCAGGAACACCAGAACCCGTGCCTCGCCGGGAGCCAGTGATATCGATAGGTGCAGTGCTGCACAGGGGTCGAGGCCGGCGCCGAAGCGGCCGGAGAGCGCCTCGCGGGCCAGGGCTGCCGGCTGCGCCAGCGACCCATTCCGGCCCAGGAACGACGCCCGGTCGCCGGTTGCCGAGCGGGCGGCCGGGCTGGCGTGAAGGAAGGCCACGTGCCCGGGGTACTCGGTGTTGTAGGGATTGCGCGCCAGGATGGCGCCGGTCCCGGCGTCCAGCTCGGTCACCACGTGGCGAGCCTGGCCCTCGCGTGGCGGGCCCAGGACCCACTCGTTGTACGCGAACACGCCGAGGCGACGAGCAACCCCGCTCTCGTTGGTGAGGGTGAGCCGCGAGAGCTTCACCGGATCGCTCGCGTCCACGAAGACCTCGAGCCGGTGGCGGATGCCGTGCGCGATCCGCGAAAAGCGGGTGAGGCCGGCCGAGTGCTGGATAAGGAGGCGGGAGGGCGCCCGGCGCCGCATCGGGGAGAGCGTCGGTGACCAGGCTTCGCCGGTCTCGTCGTCACGGACGAAAAGCGCCTCGGCTGTCGGGTCGCTGACCGGGTCGTTCGCGAACGGCGTCAGGCGGTTCTCGCGGCTGTTGCCGGCCCAGGTGTAGGCGGACCCGGAGGCGGTGACCATGGTGCCGAACCCGGGATTGGCGATCACGTTGGCCCAGGGCAGCGGGGTTTCCGCTTCTCCATCGAGCAGCACCACGTAGTCTCGCCCGCCGTCGCCGAAGCCGCCCAGACCGTTGGCCAGGGCGAGCGGCGGTACCTCCAGGTCCGCGCCCAACGCAGCCGCCGGACCCGGTTGCCGTGAGCCCACCAGGTCGGGCGGCTCCGGCTCCGGCCAGTGGGCGTAGGCGTGCTCGAGCTGGGCCGACAAGTCGCCCCGATCGCCGCTGAGCACGGCCCGCGCCACCGCCGCCAGCAGGATGCGTTCGGCTTCTCCCATGCGGTCGCCGCGCAGCAAGTAGGCCCCGCCGGGCTGGTGGTTGGACGCCCTCCAGGGACCGTTGTCGAGCAGCGCCGTGAGCTGGCCGTGCATCTCGTCGAAATAGCCGACCGGGTGCTCGTTCAGGATCACGATGTCGGCGCGGAGCCCCTTGAGCCGCCAGTACTCCTGAGCTTGCAGAACCTCGCGGACCAGGGGTAGGTCGTCCTCCTCGACGACGCGGACCAGCAGGATGGGGAGGTCCCCCGAGATGCCGTGCGGCCAGAGGCCCTCCTGGCCGAGCCGGCTCCTGGCCAGGAGCTCGGGCCCGGCGCGCAGCGAGCGATCGGCGTACAGCACGCGCGAGGCCAGCCGCTCGTAGAGCAGCGCGTCCTCGCTGGTGATACCGAGGTGCCTGAGCGCGCTCTGGGCGTGGGCGAAGGCGAGGGCGAAGGTCCGCGCTGCCGAGCTCGGCTCGTGGTACTTCTGGGCGAGCGCCAGCGCGGTGTCGCGCGAGAGCGCCACCCCGGTGGCGAAGGACAGCCGCACGAAGCCACCGGGTGCCAGCCGGATGCGCTGGCGCAAGCTAACGATGGGATCGAGCACCACGCCGGTGGTGCCGGACAGGGATCGACCGTCGAGAGCCTGGGGATCGTTCGGCGAGCGCCCTCGGCCGAGAAAACGCGAGCGATCCGTCTCCCACTCGAGGGGGCCCTGAGTGCGACCTTCCAGGCTCAGGACGTGCACGGCCCAGAGCGCCGCCTCCTCGGCCGAGCGCGGCCGACGACTGCACAAGAGCGCCGTTCGCTCCGGCAGATACTCCGTCTCGACGAACAGCTTTCCGAAAGCAGGGTGGGCCAGGTCGTCCGCGGCCGGGGCGAGCACGATCTCGGCGTAGCTCGTGATCTCGATCTCTCGGGGGCGGTCGCTGTGGTTCGTCACCGCCAGTCGCCGCACCTCGACGTCGTCCTCGGTCGAGACCGCGACGTCGAGCAGCGTCGCGATGCCGTCGCCGTGGCGACTGAACGTCGCCTTCTCGGGGAGGAACGTCACCAGGTCGTCCTCCGTCTCGCCTCCCACCGGGTGATGGGTCGCCGACCACACCGCCCCGCTCCGCACGTCGCGGAGATAGATGAACTGGCTTCCCGGATCGCGGGTGGCGTCCTCACGGTGGCGGGTGACGACGCGACCCCGGCAGAAGCTGGCGCCCCCGCCCGCGTTCGTCACCACCGTCGTGTAGCTGCCGTTCGACAGGAACTGGGCGTGAGGCCACAGCGTGTGCGGCGAGCGGAAGCGGCGCAGGGCCTGAGCGGCGGCTGGGCCAGCGGCTCGCGTCTCTTCGACGGGGCGCGGCTGGGTGATCGGCGCCGCGCGCGGCACCCGCTCTTGCAGCAGCAGCTCGGTCGCCTTGACCCGCGGATCGGCATGGAAGCGCCTCACCATCGGATCGCCGAGCAGGACGTTGGCGAGCGAGACCAGCGTCATGCCCTGGTGGTGCGCCATGAAGGCCCGTACGACGGTTCCGCCGGACGGGCCGGCGCTTTCGCCGGTCGCCAGCTCGCCGACCGCCTGGTGCGTGTAGTCGATCGCCTCATAGTACCCGTAGGCACCCAGGCGCCCCTCGTCCGATAGGCGTTGCAGGTTGCGGGCCGCGAGCTGCGGGTCGACCATGG
>Ga0209342_10004980_pt1 | contig 13667 bp, 13 predicted proteins | sample RifCSP16_2_FD_184023 | JGI IMG/M metagenome (GOLD analysis project Ga0209342, IMG submission 184023) | Soil microbial communities from Rifle, Colorado - Rifle CSP2_sed 16_2 (SPAdes) (version 2) | ecosystem: Environmental > Terrestrial > Deep subsurface > Rock core/Sediment | place: Rifle... | reverse complement strand
AGGCCTCGGACTGATCTATCACGTGCAACAACTCTGTGTGTCTCGATGTTACACATCGTGTTACACACGCCGGAGACTATTTACTCGGCCCATCCAGTGGCCTCTCCTGCGCAGCTATAATCTCTGGAGCCCCAATGAGTAAAACAGAAGGAACAACCCTCCCTCCCTGGCGCAACTGGTTGCTGCCTTTGGCCTTACTGGTCCTCTTCCTAGCCTTGCGCCTGCCGGGGCTGGGCCGCTTCGTCACCACAGACGAAGCGCTTTGGCTGCGGCGCTCCGCCAACTTTTACCTGGCGGTAAGGCATGGCGCCTGGGCGGACACCTTCCAAAGCCCCCACCCCGGCGTATTGACTCAATGGGCGGGCGCGGCGGGCTTCTATCTGGTCTTCCCGCAATATGCACAAACCGGCTCCGCCGATATCCACGACAGCCAGTTGCTGCGCCTCATGGAGAACCGCGGCGTCAACCCCCTGGAAGTGCTGGCCGCCGGGCGAGCCATCCTGGTGCTACTCCACGGCGCCGCCTTCCTGGCAGCCTGGCCCTTCGCCCGCCGGCTACTCGGTCCCCGCATCGCCGCGCTGGGGCTGGCCCTCATCGCTTTCGATCCTTTCCTCATTGCGCATCAACGCCTGCTGCATCTTGATGGCTTGCTCGCTTCCCTAATGCTCCTCGCCTTGCTGGCCTATCTGGACTTTCTGCGCAGCGGCAGCCTTGGCGCCCTGGTGGTCTCCGCCCTCGCTGCCGGGCTCGCCTGGCTCACCAAGACACCGGCATGGTTTCTCTTGCCCGCAATTCTCGCCCTAACCGCATACGGCCTCTGGCAACACCGATCAAGTAAGCGCTCCCAATCTCCAATCTCCAACCTCCCTATCCCCTTCACCATCTTTCGGCGTTTCTGGCTCGCCCCAGTCGCCTGGCTGGCCTTGGCCGTCTTGCTCTTCTTTTTGCTATTCCCCGCCATGTGGGTCGCGCCTCTCGAAATCCCGCAGGCCATGGCAGGTTACGCCCTGGGCTCTGCCGAGGGCGAATATGGCGGACCGGTTTTCTTCAACGGGGTCATCTACCCCGATGGCGAATTAGGCGGGGCTGGTTGGCTCTTCTATCCGCTCTCGTTTCTCTGGCGCAGCACGCCCTTGGTGCTGGCTGGCTTGGGCTGCGGCCTTTGGCTTGCAATCGCCAGCTTCGGCCAAAAGAAGAAGCCGAAACAAAAAGGAGCGGACCTCCTTTACGCCTTGGCTCCCCCATTGCTCCTTGCTTTTTCCCTCGGCTTCACGCTCTTCATGACCTTGGCGGGGAAAAAATTCGACCGTTACCTGCTGCCCGCCCTGCCCCCCTTGATGCTCGTAGCCGCCTGGGGTTGGGTTCGCTTCAGCGAGATCATCGCCTATCGCGGTTCGCTGCCCTGGCTCCTTTCGCGGCTGGGCCGCGCCTCCTGGAGCCCGCTGGCTCTTTTGCTCGTCGTCGTTTGGCTGCAATTGCTCAGCGCCCTGCCCACCTTCCCTTATTACCTGAGCTATTAGAACCCGCTGCTCGGCGGCGGCAGAGGAGCATCAAAAGTGATGATGGTAGGTTGGGGAGAAGGGCTAGATCAGGCCGCTGACTACCTTAACAAAAAAACGGACCTGCCACTTGGCCGGGTAGCCGCCTGGTACAGCGTCAGTTTCAATTTGATGTTTAGCATGCAGGCGGATGACATCCCCGTTGTCTTGCAGCTTTCTCCGTCTGAATTGGCAGCCCTAATTGACGAGGACTATTTGGTGATCTATGTCCACCAATGGCAGCGCGGCACGCCGCAGAACTTATTGGATGCGTTGGCCCCGCTGGAACCCGAGTACCGCGTGTGGATCTCTGGCTTGGAATATGTGCGCGTCTACCGCCTGAACGAGAACTAGGCCAATCGCGAGCCGCGCCTCAGTCCTTCCGCACGCTAGCCCGAAAAAGCAGTAACAAGCGATTGGCCTAGGACCGCGAATCCCAGAGCGGTTCCTCGATCCCCCGTTGTTTATTCTCGTAGCGCGCCATCACGAACAACAAGTCCGATAAACGGTTTAGGTAGGCCAACGCCTGAGGCCTTACCGCTTCCTGCCGGGCCAGCGTCACCAGGCGGCATACCGCCCGGGCCACCTGCAGCACCGCCGCCCCCTGCGAGCCGCCGGGCAGGATGAAGTTCTGCAACGGGCCAACCTCGGCGTTCAACTCGTCGATCAATTCTTCCTGCGCCTGGATATGCTGCTCCTCGATCTGCGGAGTTGCGGCTTGTTTGCCCTCTTCAGCCAGGTACGAAAGCTCGGCGCCCAGGTGGAAGAGCTGGTTTTGTATGGGTGGTAGGCTTTCCGCCAACCGTGAGCTCAACCCTTGGGCCAAGGCCATGCCCAGCAGCGAATTCACTTCGTCCACCGCACCATAAGCCCGCACCCGCGGGCTGTCCTTGAGCACCCGCTGGCCGCTGCTTAGGGCGGTGCTGCCGTCGTCACCCGTCCGCGTATAGATCCTTGTCAAGCGCGGCATGAGCCGATTATACATTCCCATCCCGTTAGGATGTTTTCGTTAACAACTGCCTACCGCCAATTGTCCCCTGCTTTTGCGTTATCATCCAGCCATGCCGCACAAAGCCCGGCCAGTCCAAACAGCCTCAGAGGACGAAGAAAACCGGCGCCGCTTGCGCATCGAAGAACTGGGCCGAATTCAACTGGCCCGTCGCCTGCACGATGGCCCCATTCAAGCGGTTGCCGCTCTTGCCCTGCGCGCCCACCTGGTCAAACGCAAGCTGGTTTCGGAACCGCGGGATGCCGGCAAAGAAGTGCAAGAACTGGAAGCGCTGGCCCGCCGCACCACCCAGGATCTGCGCTACCTGCAATTCATGTTGGTGCCCCATTCGTTGGAGTCATCCGGCCTACCGGAGGCCTTGCAGGACCTGGTGCGCCACTTGGATGACCTCTACGGTCTCACGGTGCATTTAACCCTGGACGCGCAAGCCGCCGAGGCGTTGAGCGTAAGCCAGCAGCACTTGCTCTTTCACATCGCAGCCGATGCCCTCGACAATGCCCGCACACATTCCCAGGCCAGCGGAGTTTCCCTCAAACTAAACCGTCCAGAAACCGGTGTGGTGATCTTTGAAGTGGAAGATGATGGTTTGGGTTTTGACCCCAAGGCCACCGAAACAGCCGGCGAGCAGGCGAGCAAATTTGGCCTGGCTATCTTGCGCGAACGCGTCCAGCTGCTCAACGGTGAATTGCATATCCGCAGCGCAGCGGGCTCCGGGTCTCTGCTACGCGTCACCATTCCGGTGGGCCCCGATAGAAGATGAGAATCGCCGGCGCCGTGTGGGTGTTCGCTTTTCTAGTTTGGCTGCCTTTTGAAGACACTCAGATTGGGATGACAGCCGTGCTGGCGGCTGCGGGTGTCGCCTGGCTGGCGTTTCGGCTGCGTCCCTGGGATACGCCCGGCAGGTGGCAAGCCGCCCTTGGTGGCGGGTTGTTGGGCGCCGCCATTCCTGCATTAGCCATCTCGCTCATGGCCTTCAAAAGCGGCTTGCATGGCCACGGCTTCCCAGATTTCACCGCTCGCCAGGTGTGGTTGGCGATCGCCTCCTTGCCAATAAGTGCTGTGTTTGGCCTTTTGGTGAGCCTTGGGGCAAGGACCCTTAGCTGGGGGGTCGAAACCTGAGGGATCTCGATCGGTTTGTTGCGCTTCCCTTCCATTCAGCCCGAAAAAACGTCCCCCTAGACAGACGCCGAAACATATTAGAATAATCTCGGCCATGCGCAACTTCCTAAGACGTTCACGGGAACAGCCAGGTCTCGGGGATGGAGATTTGGACCGCCGCGCCCGCTTGTTAAACATCATTCTGCTCATCCTTATCGCTTTTACCGTCCTGCTCTTGGTCCTGTATTTTGCATTGGCTCCCTCCGATCGTTTCGGCCCCATCCTCGCGCTCTTGGGGCTGGGCGTGGAAATCGGTTCCTTTGCTCTGCTCAGGGCGGGCAAACTCAGGCTGGCCGGCCGGCTGTTGATCTACCTCCTTTGGCTGATCCTGATGGCCTCCACGCTCGCATCCGGCGGAGTGCATGGCACCTCCATCCTTGGGCAGATCCTGCTGATCATCATGAGCGGCCTGCTTATCAGCGAGCCTTTGGCGCTAACCCTGGGGGTCCTGACCATCCTTGGAAATTACCTAGCCATGCTTTTGGAAACCGGCCCCGGACTGTTTCTGAGCAGGACTCAGTTGCCGCTCACCACATATTGGGCCATTCAATCCGGATATCTACTTCTATCCCTGGGGCTAATGGTCTTAATTGGCCGCAGCATGCGTGGCAACCTTTATGCGGCTCGGAACAGCGAACAAAACCTGCTGAATCGCGTGGGGGAATTACGCCAGGCGCACGCCCAGCTGGAAATGAGCGAACAAACCTTGCGCCGCCGGGAGGCTATCCTTGAAACGCTGCGCGTAGCTGCTGAACGGTTGTTTCGAGACAAATCCTTCAGCATGGCCGTTCAACGCGTGCTGGAAGACTTGGGGGCGGCCACCGGTGTGGATCGAGTATATATCTTCGAGAATCATCGCGATACAGCTCGCCGCCTGCTTACCAGCCAACGGTATGAATGGGTGGCTGAGGGAATTTCCCCCCAACTGGCTAACCCGGAACTGCAGAGTCTCCTGGTTAAGGAGGCAGGCTTTAGTCGCTGGTTTGCCATCCTCCAAAAGAATCAAGTGGTCAAAGGGCACGTCAAGGATTTCCCCAATAGCGAGCGGGGCTTACTGGCCCGCCAGGATATTCTCTCCGTCCTCAATGTGCCCATCTTTATGGGAGACGACCTCTGGGGCTTCATTGGTTTCGCTGAGATCAAGTGGGAGCGCCAATGGTCTCCGGCTGAGGAAGACGCCCTGCGCGGTGCCGGCGGCATCCTGGGTGGCGCCATTGAGCGCCGCCGCGTCGAACAGGCGCTAAACCAGAGCGAAGCGCGCTACCTTGGCATTCTGCAGGACCAGTTTGACCTCATTTGCCGTTACAGGCCGGATGGCCGCCTGATCTTTGGCAATGAGGCTTACCTGCGCTTTTGCGGCATCAAACGAAATAACCTGGAGGGCCTGAATATTTGGGACCAGGTCCAGCCGGAGCGCCTCGAGGGATTACAAGCCAAGGTCAGATCTTTAACCCCGGCGGAACCTGTGGCCATCAGCGAATTCCTAAGTCGCCGCGCGGACGGCGCCTTGCGCTGGATCGAATGGACCGAACGCGGCATCTTTGACGAGAAGGGGAGCATGCTGGAGGTCCAGGCCGTTGGCCGGGACATCGACGACGAGGTGCACCTGAAGAAGCAGCTGGAAGAATCCTTGCTCAAGACGGAATCCCTGGCCATGACCGACGAACTGACCAACCTGCTGAACCGCCGGGCGATTATGGAACATGCCGAGGCAGAATGGAACCGCGCCCAACGCGAGCAACGGCCCCTGAGTTTGATCATTTTAGATTTGGACCACCTGAAACGGATCAATGACTCCTATGGTCACTTGGCGGGAGACCGCGCCCTGGACTGTATTGCCGGCCTGCTGCGCAGCAGCATGCGCCGCTATGACTGGGCCGGCCGCTGGGCTGGGGATGAATTCCTGCTGGTGTTGCCCGGCACCGGCCAAACCGAAGCACTGGAAGTGGCCGAACGGCTGAGAGGCCGGGTGAACAAATCCAGGGTCGCGGTGAACGAGAACCACGCGATCGAGTTGCAGATCAGCCTGGGGGTGGCGGGCATGGACATAGTAAATCCAGGCGATAGCCTGCAGTCTCTGTTGGGCCGTGCGGACCAGGCCCTATACCACGCCAAGCAGGAAGGCCGAGACCGTGTAGCTGTCGTTTCTTAATTGGTTGATGCAGACCAGGGGTGATTTTTAGGTTCCAAAAACCAGAATACTCCATCTAGGACTTTCATACCGATGTCCGCGGTTCGATTTTAGGTTATATTGACTTGGTACCTGCTATGCGAGACTTGGCCGCCGCCTGGTAACCTCCGTTGGACCCCTTCCAACACCTCAAAGCATTTATTCGGCTTAACCGCGGCGGAGACGTCTCCCCGGAACTTCGCTCCAAGCTGTTCGCTTATGTCCTGCTGGCCGTAGCGTCCTTTGTTGTCATCGGCATCCTGTCTTCCAGCAGCCTGATGCATTCGGAGCTAGTTGTACGTCTTCTCCAGGTAACTTCGGTCTTGCTGCTGGCTTCCATCTGGTGGCTTTGGAAACGGGGCATGCTTGACCTGGCCTCCTACTTCCTAGTCATAGGCTTTTGGCTAATGGCCGGCCTGGTGGTGCTCAGCGAAGGGGGCCGGGCCAGCCACTGGCTGGTACCGCAATTCCTTCTCATTATCCTCGCCCGCTTCATCCTCAACGGCCGAGTCGCAATTCTATTGGGCGTGGCCACCGCGGCGCTGGATTACTCCCTTTACCGATACGATCTCAATCAATATCTCCCGGCTGGCTGGCGTGAATTGGGTGCCGGTAATGACTGGCGCGCCATTGCAATAAGCCTCCTTTTCTTGCTTTTCATCTTCTACATCGCCGACACAGTCCTGCGTGAAACGTTGAGCCAGGCCAGACTCACGGAAGGGCGCTATCGCAATCTTTTTGACAAGAGCAACGACGCCATCTCTATCATCGGGCCGGACCTCAATTACCTGGAGGTCAACCAAAACGCGGCTGACCTCTTGGGCTATAAGCGTGAGCAGCTGATCGGCAAATCGGTATTCGAAACAGTTCCCCAGGATGAACGCAAGTCTGTGGAGCGTTATATTGCTCAAATCGAAAAGGAAGGCACTCTCCCCCCGTACGAACGCACCCTTATGCGCGCCGACGGCAGCCGCCGCATCGCCGAGGTCAGTGTTAACGTGGTCACCGATGAGCGCGGCCGCACTGTTTACTTCCAAAGCGTGATGCGTGATATCAGCGAGCGCAAGCGTCTGGAAGAGCAGTTGCGCCTCTCATTGGGAGAAATGGAAGCCCTGGCTATGCAGGACCCGCTTACCGGGCTGCTGAACCGCCGCGCCATTACCGACCACGCGGAAGCAGAATGGCACCGCGCCCGGCGAGATCGCCGCCCGTTCTGCGTGGCGTTGATCGACCTGGATAATCTGAAAACCATCAATGACAGTCTGGGCCACCAGGTCGGCGATAGGGTGATCGAGCAATTAGCCTCCACCGTCAGGAAAACTCTAAGGCGCTATGATTGGGCTGGCCGTTGGGGCGGCGATGAATTCATGCTGGTCCTTCCCGGCACCAACTTGGTGGAAGCCCAGGATATCGTTGAACGCTTGCGCAGCCACTACACTGCCTCCGAAATAATCACAGAAATGAAGGGCGACTTAAACCCCTACTTGAGCGTTGGCATAGCCTGTTTTTCTGGCCGGCCTGGGGACGAGGTCACCCCCGGCCAGCTTTTTGGCCAAGCGGACAGGGCGCTCTATCACGCCAAACAGGGTGGCAAAGATAGGATCGAAGTGTATAGGGACTCTGTCGACGCTCCCTGAGATAGGTCGCTTTATGCCCACCTCAGATTAGAAAACTTCCGTCTTTCACCCTGAGTGAGGCTTGAAATATTGGATTTCTCGCTCCTGTTTTTGCGCCTTTTTGGCGAGCTCCAAATCTGCCTTGCCCGGCCAATTAACCACAATTAACTATCGTTTAACGGGTTCACGGCGGTTACAATTAATTGGCGTTACTCAGCCACGCCTGGGGTGCAGCAACCTGCCTGTCGCCCCAGCCGACCGGAATGAAAAACCACCACTTCATCCCCCTCGCCAGTATTGCGCTCCTCGGCGCCATATTCGTCTTCGCCCAAGGGGCAGGAGCCAGCGGCCTACCCCAGGCAGAAGGCCATCGCACGGGGCCCGCTGCCCAAGCGGCCTGCGAAGTACAGGCGACCAAGGGTTTCCCGCGTTTCGCCCGCCTTATGCATGACCCGCAGTGGATGCCCTGGCCTTCCCGCATGGGGGACCCGGAATGGCCGCGGGGTTTTCACTTCGATTGGTATCCGGAGACCGTTCCTTTGCTCGGTACCCCCAGGGGAACAAAGGCCAGCGTCCGCTATAATGTCGCATGGCTCAAGTTTCTAAGGAAACTGCAGCCCAACGATGATGCCGCGGTCTGGATCGCCCGTATCGCCGCCGGGCTGTTCAATAACCAGGGCAACGAACTTATCCCCATCCTGGATCTGGATCAGCTCACCCAAGAGCCAGTGGCTGCTGGCGTTTCTTCGGGGGGCAACCTCGTGAAGGTGCTTGAAATAAGAAATGGATCCGCCCGGATCGAGATGCTCTACGTAAGATCCAGTCCACCAGACCGCCTCCTGGTCAATTACCAAACAACACCCTGGCTGGTTACCAAATTCACTTCGGTATCCATAACCGGAGGCTTGGGCAATGCCGGCGGGATCGACGTGTATTTTCCTAACCTATCCCATCTTGAACAAGGATACTGGGTCGAGCTCAACCGTCTTGAGCTGTTCCCGGACCTGCCCTTGTGCGCCACCGCCAGGGGAGAAATGCCTGTATATAACACCGTGGCCAGCTTCGCCAAACAGATCGGTACTCTCAGCGCCGGGCAGGTTGTGGTCGTGCGCAACTACCTGGCCCAAGCGAGCGATGTTTGGGGCCAGACGGACCAAGGGTGGATCTTGCTCGAATACCTCAACAGCGCTGGACGCCCGGTTTATCCCACCACTTGGGACATGGAAACCAGGCCCCCTATCTTATTCCCCTAATTTGTGCATAAAACTAAGAGAGCGCCATGAGGCGCTCTCTTTTGCATTATCTTACGTTCTATGTCCTAATAGTTGCAAACGAAGACCTTGGTCTTTTCCCCGGCGGCATATAAGTTGCCTTCCCTAAGCTGCCCACCGCAGGCAAAGTGCCCCCACACGTAAAACCCTTTCAGGATGCTGACCAGCTTGGTGTCACCCACGGGGATATCAAACACATATTGGAATGGGCCGGCGAACCAAACCCGCAGGAAGGCTCCGGTGTCGTTGATCAGGTTCACCTTAGTCAAAGCCAGGATCTTGCCGATGTCCTGGGTATTGGGGGCTTTGCTGCCCGGGCCGCCCTTGTCGCCGCAAACCGGCATGATCCAGGTAAGCGGTCCGTTTAGGTCAACTTCGCCAAACACCATCACCCCACAGGCCGTAAGGCGGTAATTGTAAATTCCTCGTGGGGGGGTCATGATCTTCACAGTCCCAGCCAGCACCTGCATATAGTAGGCGGTGCCGCTACCGTCGGTGGAGTAGAGGCGGATGGTTATGTCACGGTCAGAGCGGTTGTCGACGGTGAATCGCACCAGGTCGCTTTGGGCCGCCAGTGCGACGCTGGGCAGGGCCGCGGCCAGCAGGGCCACCACCATAATTACCAGCAGATTCTTCTTCCATTGCATGATTGGGTTCATCCGTTCTCCTTCATGGTGGGGGGCTCAAGCCGAAAGATGGTATTGCATGGACTATTGAATGTCAAGACGACTTTAGAACGCAACGACAAAAACCAGAAAGAGGGGTCCTTCCCTAGGAATTCCATAGACCTTGGTTTTAGCCTGGCCTAATTTACGGCTATTTTGCACGGCATATTCCGTTGCCGCTAGCCGTAGGCAATGCTACAATTCTGTCGTAAGGGTAATTAGCAATCATTACCATTCTCTACCATGAAAAAGGAGTAAAACCATGGCTTATGAGTTCACAAATTCGAAGGGGCAGAAATACTACCTGCATGCGCAGACCCGCGAAAGCAAAACCGGTAAACCACGCACCCTATACTTCTTCTCCAAAGAGCAAAAGGCGGGCGTTATCGAGGCCGTGCCCCCCGGCTACACTGTAGCCGAAATGGCTACCGGGCTCCCTGTCCTGAAGAAAATCGGCTAGTCCCTCTGCCTTCAAAAGCGGCGCGGAACCCCGCGCCGCTTCTGTTTTAATGACTAGTTTTGGAAAAATTACCCGTTGGAGGGCCTGGGTTACTTTCGGCGCAACACAAACCTCAGCGGTTCGATCCCCTTACGCTCCCAAAAGAGCTGGAAGCGCGATTTGACCGGGATTTTCAGCCCTTCCAAATAACGGTCCGCATGGGCTTTTTCGAAGCGAGCATCACACTCGGCCAGTTCCAGCATGGCAAAAAAGAAGGCTGGCTTATCAGAGGCCACGCTTAGCTCGCCGCCGGGCACCAGGGTGCTGGCCATGGCGTCCAAAAACTTGGCAGTGAATACGCTGCGTTTGAGGTCGCTGCGTTTATGCACGGGGTCAGGAAAATGCAGGTACACCCGCCTCCAGCTTTCTGCCTCCAGTAAAGGGGTAAGCAGCTTGAAATTCGCCCGCAGGATTCGCAGGTTATCCAACCTGCCTTCGGCCGCCAGGGCCGTGGCATAGGCAGCCGCCCGGGTTGAGACCTCGATGCCAAGGAAATTGATGCCGGGATCCTGCGCTGCGAGGGAAACCAGGGTTTCGCCGCTTCCGGTCCCGATCTCAACTTCCAAGGGGTGCCGGTTGCCAAACAGCGCCGCCGAGGTGAGTTTGGGGAATCCCGCCGGGCTGCGCAACAGGTCCTTGGCACCCCAATCCAGCCAGTATTTTGCGGCCGCACCCGCATCCGGCGGCTTTGCCTTGATTCTGGCGAGATGGCGGCCGCGCGACATGGCACTAAGGCCGCTCTCTTTGCAACCTTGATTTCTTACCCCAAGCCAGGACGTAATACAGGAGGAGCCCACAAAGATAACCCCACGCCAGGTTTTGGGTAGCCGAAGCCACCAGAGCAACCATCAGAGCCGCCGACCAATCCCGAGCTCCTCGTAGATCAGCAGCCAGCCGCAGATGCTGGAAGCCTACATAAGCCAGAAGCACTCCCAACGCCGAAAAAGGAATCAATCCCAACAAGGACAGAATATTGCTGCTTCCTAGCAAACCTAGGACCAGGAATATCGTGCCAATTATGATCAGCGCCCCGCCAGTCCGCGCACCCAGCCGCACATGGGCTGTCAACCCGCCGCTACCGTGGCACACAGGAACCCCTCCAAGGGCGGCTGCAGCTGCGTTACTCAATCCCATGGTCAGCAGCAGCCGGCGCGGTGAAACGGCAAGGGCGGCGTTGCCAAAATATTGTCGGGCAGCGTCGGCGGTGGCATATACCGAGTTCCCCAGACTTAGCGGGATTTGTGGCACAACCAGCAGCCAGAGTGCTGGCCAGAAATCTTCTACGCGCGGCACGACAGGTGATGGCAATGTGAAAACCAGCGGGGTTTGTGGAAAACCAAAAGCGGCTAGGCCCAACAGGCATCCGTACAGAATAACCAACAGACCAGCCCAGGATTGGCGTAACCACAAGCCAAACAAAAGCAGCATAGTTGCTCCAATGGCCGCCACCCAGGGTAATGGCAGGCTGAACTCACCCAGCGACCAAGCAACCGCCCAGCTTTCTTCAGGTGCAGTGATCAGACCCCAGGCGGAACGCAGCAAAAGCAAACCCAGGCCCACCTGGATGCCGCGCACCACCGGAGCCGGAAAAAAACCGGACAACCAACGCTCAGCTCCCGTAAACGCAAGTATCAAGAAGATGGCGGAAACCCACCAGGCTGCTGCGGCGATCATTTGGGGCGAAAGGTTAAGCGCCAAAGCTACAGCCGCCAGGGCTTTTAGCGGTTGCACGGGGATCGGCAGCCTGTAGGTGAAGGCATTGATGAAATAGGCAAGACCAATAACGAAAAAGGCGCCCGTGGCGTTCACGCCATTCAACGTGATAAGGGCCACCACCAGCGGCAACATTACTCCCAAATCTGCCAGTGACCCGGATAATTCAGAAATATCGAATCGAAAGCCGCGCAGAACGGCTAAACCCGGGCTAATCACTCCGCCACCGGCAAGGGGATGGGGTTATTACCGCCCGACGGATAGATTCCGCCGCACCGAAGCCAGAAAAAGCGTCCCTTGGAAACGGAAATGAAGAGTTACCCTCACCCTGCTTAATCGCGGAATAGTTCATCGGTGTGTGAACCTCGGACAATCCTGTATTAAGCCGCCTGAACGGATTATACCGCTCAGGTCACTCACACTATTATTTGATAAATGAACAAAAAGAGGCGCTTTCGCGCCTCTTGCTTTTTCTCTGACACTAGTTGTCTATCTGAGGGGACTAATGATAAAAGCAGCACTTCCTTCACCAATGATGAAGCTTCCTGTTTTGAATACGCCGTAGGCAGTGAAGGAGTAGCTGTAAGCGCCCGGGAACAGATTAAAACGGTTAAGCCCGGGAAGGATCACTAGCGAGTAGCCTGTTATGCCCTGGAGCGTTAGGCGCACCGGGAAGGAATAGTGGCTGCCGATACGCAGGTTGGTCGGACTATGGCTATCCAGGGTGGTCAGGGCGAGCTTGTAATCGACAACTTCGCATCCATAAAGGGTTATACGGCTAGTGCCATTCTTTTCGACTTGCACCTGGCCGCCATATGTGCCGCCACAGGCGGTGTAAGAGTAGGAATAGAACCCGGCCTGAATAGATATGAATTTGTTGCTTCCCAGCTCAACGGCCAGGTCATAACTGGCCGGCCCCACCAGATTGACGGTGAGCGCGGTTCCGAGATGGCTATCCACGACGAACTTGGTATAAATCGGCGTGGGTGGACACGGGTCTATGACCAGCCATTGCAGGTTATCCTTGACCTCGATTTCGCCACTGAACTTCTGGCCGCATGCTCCGTAGTTGTATTTGTAGGTGCCTTCTTCCACGGCCTTGATGATCTTGCCGGGAAAGGTGTCAAAGCTATAGTTTTTAGGGCCCGTCAAGATTACCTTAACGTCTTCTTCAGTGTTGTTGTGCACATTCAGGTTCCACATAGTGGCAGCCAGCACGGGCTGCACCACCGTTAGGGTGACTGCTAGTATCACCAGGGAAAATAGCCAGATCTTTTTCATGTTCGTTTTTGCTCCGATCACTAGTTTGAAGCCTTTAGATATGCCGCATGATACATTCCACAGCCCGGCTGCGCCAGGCATAATCCTGAAATCATAGCCCCTGCAAATGTGAATGTCAACCAAGAACCTAGGCCCGGCCCAACCGTATAATTGGCAGTGGTGAAGCGCGATCCCACCCAGCGGTTTTCGGACCGGGCAGAGATTTACGCCAGGTATCGCCCAGGCTACCCCGACGGGCTAAGGTACTCCTAAATTCGGAAACCGCCACCAGGTGGAGATCTACCTGTGCCGCGAATTAGATTTGTCCCCTCTTCCAGGACCTTCTGAACGCCCTGCTCCGCCAGGAAACCGAGCTGTACCCCAGTTCTCCCATCGCTGACCTGGGCAGGTGGCCCTCATCTGGAGCAAGCGTGACCTGGCGGTCAGCGCTTTCTTGCGAGGGTACGAAGCCCTGCTGGAACGGTTTGGCACCGACTATTCGCAGGTTGACCATCAGCGCACAGTAGCAGTTGAAAGCATCGCCGAGTTCTTCGCTCCCTCGCAAGCGAAGAAAGCCATGCTGCCCAACCGGCAGGTTCTCGATATAAGGGGCTGCGCGGCCGGCTGCTTTCCAGCTCCTACGTGCCTTCCGCTGGAGACGCCAATTTCACACCCATGCTGGCCGCCCTCGACGAGCTGTTTGAGCGCTACCAGCAAGGCGGCCTTGTTACCTTCCCTTACAAGACCATAGACTATTTTGGCCGGCTG
>Ga0209342_10004979_pt1 | contig 13667 bp, 6 predicted proteins | sample RifCSP16_2_FD_184023 | JGI IMG/M metagenome (GOLD analysis project Ga0209342, IMG submission 184023) | Soil microbial communities from Rifle, Colorado - Rifle CSP2_sed 16_2 (SPAdes) (version 2) | ecosystem: Environmental > Terrestrial > Deep subsurface > Rock core/Sediment | place: Rifle... | reverse complement strand
TCCGCCCCAGGGGACGCCGGTGACGCCCGGCGGTGAGACAGAACCGTAAGGCCCGGCGCTCGCGGTGATCGAGGGAAGGATGCCGAGAGTGCCGGAGGGCAGAAGATTCTGTGCATAGATGTCGAAATCGCCTGTTCTGCCGTCCTCCCAGGTGATGATCGCCCCGCCGGCCCCGTCGGTGGCGATCACCGGATCAAGCTGGTTGCCCCCGGCCACTCCGATTTTTTTCCCATCGGGAGTCCAGGCCGGGAAGCCGGAAACCGTGATTCTCTGTGCGTAGATGTCATATCCGGAGCCGCTCCTCCCGTCATGCCACGTGAAGAACGCGCCCCCCGAAGTGTCCGCAACCGTTTGCGGGCCGAGCTGATGCAGCGTCGCATTGCAGACGCCCACCCCGTTATGGGTCCAGGTCTCGCCGCCGAAGTTATTGAGGTGCTGAGCGTAGATGTCGGTGCTGAGGCCGTTGCGGTCGTCCTGCCATGAAATGAACGCCCCACCCGATCCGTCATTCGTCAGCCCGATGTTTCCCTGGCTGAGCGCCGCGGTACACACCGATTCGGCGACTGCGTTCCACATGAGGACCCCGGAAGTGTTGACCCTCTGCGCGTAAATATCCCAGCTGGTGCCGCTGCGTGCGTCCTCCCAGGCGATGATGGTCCTGCCGCCCGGATCGCTGACAGCCCTCGGGTTGATCTGGTCGAAAGCCGCGAAGGAAACCGGGATCCCGTCCGCAGTCCAGGCGGGCGTGCCGGACGGGTCGATCCGTTGAGCGTAAATATCGTAATTGGTGCCGCTCCTCAGGTCCTGCCAGGCCACGATGGCGCCTCCGCCTCCGTCGGTGACGATCTGGGGATTGATCTGATGTCCCCCGGTGGCGCACACCGGGACGCCGTCAATCGTCCAGACCGGCGAACCCGAGGAGTCGATCCGTTGTGCGTAGATGTCGTAGTTCGTTGCGCTCCTGAAGTCCCTCCACGAGATGATCGCGCCTCCGCCTCCGTCGGTGACGATCTGCGGGGCGTCCTGATTGCCGGCGGTGAGACACGCCGGCGCGCCGTCCGGGGCCCACCCGACTACCCCCGTCGAATCGATCTGCTGGGCATAGATATCCCAGCTGGTTCCGCTGCGGTAATCCCGCCAGACCAGGAGCGCACCTCCGTTACCGTCGGGTGCGATGTGCAGGTCGTAGGAATCATTGATGAGGGAGCAGATGGGGACGCCGCCGACGGGCCATTTTCTAAAGCCCAGCGTATCGATGCGCTGTGCGAAGATATCGTAGCCGGTACCCGCCCGGAATTCACGCCATGCGATAATGACACCGCCGGACCCGTCCGGAACCTCCCGCGGATCGATCTGGTCGCCTGTGCCGCCGGTCACGGGTGTATTCGCGGAGGAATCCATCGTCCACTGCGCCGCAGATCCGGTCGGGATCATGCAGAGCATCAGGAGAAAGCGAAGTGATAATCTGGAGAGAATCATACTCATGACTGTGATGACGGCACTGCACCGTCTCTTATATGGTAAAGAAATTCAGCCGGACCTCCAAGCGGGACGGCGATATTGGGCAACAGGGGGCATTTATAAGGAGTTCGACGCGTTCAGAAAGTGTCATGAACTACGGAAAAGGGCAAAAAAAATCCCGTCCTTCCGGGCGGGATTCGTGTATCGTGAAACCGGGGCGGCTTACAGCCCGTCCGGTTTCTTGGTGTCCGTTTTCTTGTCCATCTTCTTGTCCATCATCCTCCCGGCGGGCTTGATCATCGCCTTCACTTCCGCATCGGTCATGTCCTTCTGATGATGTGTTTTCGCGTGTATTTTTGTTATGGAGAGGAGCTCCGATTCGTCATGGCTGGTCACCCGGAAACCGCACGCAGGATCGCAGGAGAGTGACATGAGGGGACTCATGCCTTCATCCTTCATCTTCATCGTTTCGTCTTTCTTGAGGTCCTCTTTTTTCATCTCCATCTTCACATCGGATTTGGCCTTTACGGCTTCCTTCTCCTGTGAAAACGTGACCGTTGAAAAAGCGAAGATGAGTGTAACGGCGAACAGCGCCGTAAGCAATTGTTTGATCATGTGGGACTCCTTGATAATTGGGAAATGTGTGGGTTAGCTGGCCACAACCGCCGATCCGGTGGAATAAAAGCCTTGAAAAGTGACACTATCCGGGTAAGAATCTCCGGGACGGGTACGTGGCAACACAAATATAACATACTATTTTTTCATATAGTTCATGCCGGGACACCCGAACGTAAATAAATACCGGCTATTCTGGCTGAATATCGACGCCTTTTCTCGAAACCCGGGGTCATGGTCCCTTCAGAGTTAATCTCGGCCGGGCGTATATGCTGTCCCAGGCCGACAGCGCGGCTTTTGGATTCAGGTCCGCGTCGACCAGGCCAAGCGCCGCGAACAGGGGAAGTATCGAGCCGGGGGGCGGCGGGTTCGCCGATAAATCAAGATCGGTGAATGTAAGCTGGAAAACCGCGATCGCGCGGATTGTGTCGAGGAGCGCCGACTGTTTTTCGATGTATCTTTTCTGCTCCTGCTGGGAGGAGACGATCGTGTCGAGTGTCGCCGACGACCACCCCCCCTCGGTTACCATCACCGGGATGTTTCTTCCGCCCGGTATGCGGAGATAATAATCGGCCGGGAGGTCCTCCGGTTCGGCATACCCCGCGAGATACGGATACGATGAGAGACCCAGCTCCCCGATGAACGGAAAATCGGCGAAGTCCGTATCCACCCCGGCGTATCCGCCCCCGCCGAACCTGCCCCAGGCGTAGTCCACCTGAACGCTGACGCTCAGCTTCACCGCCGGGTCGATCGCGCGGACATCCGCGGCCGCGGCATTGACTGCCTGCCTGATCGCGGCGTAGAGGGCCGGCGGGGACAGACCGCGGATGAGGTTCGTTTCGAGGGCAAGGCCGAGATGCGCGGGCCGTATCATACTGTCCAGAACTACGGCGTAACGCCTGAACAATTGTTGAATCACAGGCTCGGCGATACTCCTGCCCATCGCCACGAGCGCGTCCGATTCGCCGGAACGGTTCAATCCGTTGGCGGGATCGAGGTACACCCAGATCTCGTGACCCTTGTACCGGTAATAATTGGCAAGACCCAGCTGATCGTGGACGATCAGCGATTCCGGCAGGACCCCGCTCAGCAGGGAGTCCCAGGGGATCTCGTAGCTCATGAGCGCTGCGTCGGCCCTGAGCGACCACATGTTGATGGCGGCGATCGCCTGGTTGATATCGGCCCGTGGCGGGATACCCGAAAATCCCATGCGGTAGGTCCGGGTTTTCCCGGAGGGTGGAATGACCGGGCCGTCAGCGCCGTCGCATCCCCCCGCCTGCAGGAGGATGGATCCCGCCAGCAGGGCTACAGCGCATACGCCGGATGGTCTCGTGGTCATTTTCGCGAAGTCATGTTCCCGCAGGGAATATATGAAAAAATATTCCCCCTCCCCCCCGGGGCGGGAGATCCGTATCCCCGGTTATTTCATATATTACCGCATGCACGACTTCATCCTGCTGCGGGACATCGTCATTATTCTCGCGGCGGTGATCCTGGTCATTCCCGTTTTCCACAGGCTCAGGATCCCGACGATGCTCGGCTTCATTCTCGCCGGGGTGATCATCGGCCCCCACGCGACCGGGCTCATCGGCGACATCACCAACGTCCGCATCCTGGCGGAAATCGGGATCGTGCTGCTCCTGTTTTCCATCGGGTTGGAACTCTCGCCCGGGCGCCTCCTGAAGATGTGGAGGAACGTCATCATCGGCGGCGGGCTCCAGCTCCTGCTCACCTCGGCCATCGTCACCTCGTTGGCCCTGTTGTATGATTTCTCGCTGGCGGAGGCGCTCTTCGCCGGTTTCCTGGTGTCGCTCAGCAGTACGGCGATCGTCGTCAAGCTCCTGTACGACCGCGGGGAAACCCACACGCCGCACGGGAGAATTGCCATCGGGATTCTATTGTTTCAGGACCTCGCGTTCGTTCCCCTCATGCTCCTGATACCGATGCTTGCGTCCGCGGGCGATCTCTCGGCCGGCCCCGTCGCCGCACGGGTGTTGACGGCGGTCCTCGCCCTCGCGGGAATCATTCTCGCCACGCGATACGTCTTCCCCTGGTTTATCAACTACGCGATCAGGACCAAGAGCAGGGAGCTCTTTGTGATGGTCGTGGTCGTGCTGTCCCTCGGTGCCGCGTGGCTGTCCTCCGCACTGGGACTTTCCCTCGCCCTCGGCGCGTTCGTCGCCGGGCTTGGACTCTCGCAATCGGAATACAGCCATCAGATCGCCGCCGAAACAGCGCCGCTGAGGGACGTCCTCGGAAGCCTATTCTTCACCTCCCTCGGGATGCTGGTGAACATCGGGCACATCGCACAGAGTCCCGGCCAGGTGGTGGGCCTTGCCGTGCTTGTGCAGGTCCTCAAGATCGCGGTCGTCACCCCCGTCGTGTTGTTGCTCAGGAACCCGCCCCGCGCCGCCATCATCTCTGGATCCGCCCTCGCGCAGGTCGGGGAATTTTCCTTCCTGCTGGCTGGTACGGGACAGGCCTCCGGCCTGATGGACGCGGGCTTTTACCAGAGTTTCTACGCGATCACAATCATCAGCATGCTGATGACTCCGCTCCTTCTCTCCGCCGCGCCGGCGCTGGCCGAGGTCATCCAGAAGGTCTTCCCCGGATTCGCTTCGCGCGAGGCGGGCGTCGACGATACCGGCGGACGGGAGTTGTCTGACCACGTCATCATCCTGGGGTACGGTCTGAACGGAAAGAATGTCGCGAACGTGCTGCGGGAAACCGGACTTCCGTACGTTGTCGTGGAGTTGAACGCGGACCTCTACCGCGAGGCGGTCGCGGCGGGCCACCGGACGATGTACGGCGACGGCACCCGCGGGGCGATTCTCTCCGAATCTGGCATCGCCGGGGCGCGCGCCCTCGTCGTCGCCATTTCGGATCCGCTCGCCACGCGGATGATCATCCGGACGGCGCGGACCCTCAACCAGAACGTGTTCGTCATCGCCAGGACCAGGTACGTGTCGGAGGTAGGCGAGTTGTTCAGGATGGGGGCGAACGAGGTTATCCCGGAGGAATTCGAGACCTCGATCGAAATTTTCACGCGCGTGTTGAGGGAATACCACCTCCCGCGCAACGTGATCGCCGCGCAGGTGGAGATTCTCCGGCGCGAGGGATACGGCATGATGCGCGGGTTGAAGCTTCCCGAAGCAACGCTCAGCCAGCTCGAGGAAATCATGGCCGCAGGGACGACGGACACCTTCCTGGTCCTCCCCGACTCGCCCTCGGCGGGAAAGAGCCTGCTGGACCTGGATGTCCGGAAGAAATCGGGGGCGAGTATCCTTTCGATTGTCCGCGACGGCAAACCGATCGTGAATCCCCCTCCCGACACGCGGCTCGACGGGGGTGATATCCTCGTCCTGGTCGGCACGCACCGGGACGTGGACAGGGCGTTTGACGTCCTCGAGGGGAGGACCGACATCCAGCCCTGACGCCGCTCAGCCGACTGATGCAATTCTTCAGGTAATTACCACACACTATGATCAACAACATTCTGAAATCGGACCTGTTCAGGGGGGCGCCCCGCGCGGAGATTGCGCAAAGTCTTCCGGCTTTCGAGGAGATCCGCGCCGGAAAGGGGGAGATCATTTTCCGTGACGGCGCGCGTGGAGACTGCCTGTACCTGATCCTGTCCGGAAAAGTCAGGATCGTGAAATACACTTCTTCCCGGGAGGAGGTCGTTCTCGGTGAACTCACTTCCGGCCGGGTCTTCGGAGAGCTTGACGTGATCGACAACAGGCGCCGGTCCGCCGGTGCCGTCGCCCTTACGGAATGCCGGCTGCTTCGTCTCGCGAAGAGGGACTTCCTGAAACTCATGAAGAAATGTCCCGGGCTGGGGCGAAACCTTCTCGTGATCATCGCCGGCCGGCTGAGGGCGAGCAACCTGACATATGTGCGCCGCGGGGAGGGCAATATTCTCGACGCCCGCATGCGGATCCGCAGGCTTGAAAGCCTCAACGACGCCGCCTATCTTGTATATTCCTCCCTGAACCTGAGAACCCTGCTGACGATCATACTGGATACGGCCGCCGAACTGGTGAAGGCGGGAAGGGGAACGCTCTACCTCATCGACGAGGAAAAACGACAGCTCTGGTCCCACGTGGAAACCGGATCGGGATCAGTCGAGATCCGGCTGGCTCTGGGGGAGGGCATCGCGGGCCACGTCGCCCGGACCGGCGAGGTCGTCAACCTCACAGACGCATACTCCGATCCGCGATTCAACCCGGACATCGACCGGGCATCGGGGTTCGTCAGCCGGACCATGCTCTGCACCCCCCTGCGGAACAGGAAAGGGAAGATCATCGGTGTCCTGCAGCTGCTGAATAAATCGAGGGGATCGTTCGACGCCGGCGACGAAGCATACATCGAGGCGCTCTCGGTCCACGCGGCCAGCGCCATCGAGAACGCCCGCCTGGCGGAGCGGATGATCCACGAGGAACGCCTCTCCGCCGTCGGACGGATGGCGGGGGCAATCGTGCACGATATTAAAAATCCACTCAGTGTCCTGAAGCTCTCCGCGGAATTCCTTTCCGGAAAGATATCCGATCCCGAGTGTCAGCAGATCACCCGCATGATGATCGAACAGATCGACCGGTTCAATTCCATGGCGCAGGAGATCATCGAATTTTCCAGGGGAACCAGTTCCCTGAAAATCAGAAACGTTGAGACGTCACGTATCATCGAGACTGTAATCGAAATTTATTCGGGCGAACTGGGACGAAAAGGGATCGATCTGAGGAAGGATATCCGTTTCAGCGGGGACCTCGAGGTGGATTTCGATAAAATTGTCCGGTGCCTCCAGAATGTGATCGGTAACGCGCTCGACGCGATGCCCCGCGGGGGAACCCTCGGGATCACCACCGGACGGCAGGGTCCATTTATTAAAATCGAAATCACGGACACTGGACCGGGAATCCCGGAAGAGATCAAGTCCAGGATATTCGAACCCTTCGTCACCAGCGGCAAGCGGAACGGGACCGGCCTGGGTCTGCCGATCGTGAAAAAAATCGCGGAGGATCACGGGGGGAAGGTTGAAGTGGAAAGCGTTACGGGGAAGGGAACCACCGTGAGAATTTCCCTGCCGGAGGGGAGGTCGGGATGACAGGCCCCGGCCATTTCTCCCCTTTCGGGCGAGTGTCCCGCTCAGGCAGACCATCACTCTATTACCTTTTGAACCCTTCCCCCTGCCGGGGCCATAGGAGACTTTTACTCCCAAGTGAGTGCGCCCTGCCGGGCGCACAAAACGAAAGCCCGACCGGCATCCCGCCGATCGGGCTTTCAATTTAATCCTGGCAACGACCTACTCTCCCATACCGTTACCAGTATAGTACCATCGGCCCTGCGGGGCTTATCTGCTCTGTTCGGAATGGGAAGAGGAGTGACACCCGCGGTATGGTCGCCAGAAAATCCGAGTCCATCCCCGCGTGAAGGCGGGATGACCAAAACCTGTGTTCAGACCGTCGCCGGTAAGGCGGGGTCCGTAAATGTCTTTCGTGTGATGCACCACAATAACCCGGACATTCCGGGAACGAGCGACACCGTAGTGAACCAATAAAAAATTAAGGTTAAGACGCACGACCTATTAGTACCACTCGACTCGCGCCTTACAGCGCTTACATCTGTGGCCTATCAACGTAGTAATCTTCTACGGGTCTTTAGAGGTCTTGCGACCTGGGACATCTTATCTTGGGGTGGGTTTCGCACTTAGATGCTTTCAGCGCTTATCCCAACCGGACGTGGCTACCCAGCGTTTGCCGCTGGCGCGACAACTGGTACACCGTCGGTCCGTTCACTCTGGTCCTCTCGTACTAGGAGCGACTCCCCTTAAATGTCCTGCGCCCGCATAGGATAGGGACCGAACTGTCTCACGACGTTCTGAACCCAGCTCACGTACCGCTTTAATTGGCGAACAGCCAAACCCTTGGGACCTTCTCCAGCCCCAGGATGCGATGAGCCGACATCGAGGTGCCAAACCTCGCCGTCGATATGAACTCTTGGGCGAGATCAGCCTGTTATCCCCGGAGTAGCTTTTATCCTTTGAGCGATGGCACTTCCACTTGCGACCATCGGATCACTAAGTCCTGCTTTCGCACCTGCTCGACTTGTAGGTCTCGCAGTTAGGCGCTCTTATGCCTTTACACTCGACGCATGATTACCGACCATGCTGAGAGCACCATTGAGAGCCTCCGTTACATTTTAGGCATGTGTGTTGTCCTGTCGACCGGAATTTTATAGCGCATTGAGGGGACGATGTAAGGATCGACGATATTTCTGAATATTTCGAACGAAGTCCCAGAAATATAAATCTGCAATCCCTCTTCTTGTTCCCTTTCACCACACTCGAGATTAAAACGATTCAATGTAGCGATCAATTTTGCTATCTCATTCCGGGTATAGCAATGAGTGTTGAAAATAACGCCCTTGGATTCCCGAGACTTGATCGATCCATCGTCCATATACCAGTAGGAGATACCCCTGGGTGTTAATAACCGATGAATGTTTTTCGGCACGACCTTTTTCTTCCCATCGTAAAACTGGTGGGCATAAAACCGGAACGAAGGATGACTCACCGTCTGAAACCAGACGTTGTCGTGAGTACCATCGACCTTCCGTTGAGGGGGAGTAGGGATCCACTCCCGGAAGATCTCGTACAGATGATTCGCATACTCTTCATGCGAGACAGAGTATTCGAACTTCACCCTGTACGTTCGTCCTCGATTTTGTGTTTCGAGGTGTGCATCTCCGAGCAGAAGGCCGATCAGCGTTTCACGCTGGAGATCGGTCAACTTCAAGGAAGACTTTTTCTGTTCAAGTTCTCGTGAATACATTGCTATGATTTCGACCAGAATCCCGACTGTTGTGTCGGGACTTCGCATCGCTGCGAAGATCAGACTATATCATTCCCTCCACGGTATTCTGTAAAGGGATCCGGCGTATAGTCGTTGAGGGGTTCGGGATGTCCCGAACTTCCCTGCTGATTGTCCGCACTGATGAAGTTTCACTGTTTCGAAATCCATGCGGATTCGGAACGAGTCCCATCAGATACTGCACCACCTCACGATTTGTTAACGGAGTGAAAACAAATGACGTGTGTGAACGGATGTTCCAGCATACAGCCAGATGTGGGTCTGCATGTCACCATGCAGAAGCCCCTGATTTATAATGCGGTCGAGGCGACCGCCCCAGTCAAACTACCCGCCTGGCAGTGTTCCTGTACCGGATTCACGGTACGAGGTTAGAAGACAAACAGAACAAGGGTGGTATTTCACTGGTGACTCCATCCCGGCTAGCGCCGGAACTTCAAAGTCTCCCACCTATGCTACACATGTTTTGTCCGTATTCAATGCCAAGGTATAGTAAAGCTTCACGGGGTCTTTCCGTCCATATGCGGGTAACCGGCGTCTTCACCGGTACCACAATTTCACCGAGCCCATGGTCGAGACAGTGACCAAATCGTTACACCATTCGTGCAGGTCGGAACTTCATGTTATTCACTGTTTCCAGTGGCACAGACTATACCTTTATCTGACGTCGAACGTGTTTCATTACTCCAACATCAGATACCAGCGTGTTGTGGCGCTCATAGATTTATCCTGAAACATCCAGGACAGGAGACGCCACCGATCAGATTAAATGGAACAACCTGATTCAGTCGTTACGGGGTCACGAAGACTTCCCTCGGTATTACCCGCCCGCCCGTTGCGGGGTAGGGCTTCACCGATATGAGCTGGAATATCACAGGAACGAATCGCTTCGTTCCGGGGCAAGATTGCCTTACCCGACAAGGAATTTCGCTCACTTGATATCCGAAGACTTTCATCTCCGAGTGGACTATATCTTCATCCCAGTGGGATGCTCAGCGTGCAGTCTCTGAGGATCCTCCGATCGGGTGACCGGAGTTTCCTGCGGATTGTCCAATCTACATCATTTTTACTGCTCTCCCAGAAGGGAGAACGAGTAGATGAAGCTCTAAGGAGGTTCCCGCATACAGCTGAGTATTGCTCCCGCCATTGCTGACGGGACAGGCAGCTTTTAGTACTACCTTAGGACCGTTCTCATTGTTGCTGTCCTGAACGTTTTTGTCAGGAAGGTTTCATATTTCTATGAAACTCTCTACATCGCTGCAGAGGACGGACTATATCATTCCTCTGGTTGAGAGGATCTGGCGTATAGTCTCTGAGGATTCTCCGGATGGATCCCGGAGTCTTTCCTGCTGATTGTCCGCTGTCCCTCCCGCTCATCGCGGGGAGGCGCCGCTTACGCATTGTCACTGCCCCCTTGCGGGGCGAGTAGCGTAAGATACTACGGAGTTTCCAGCATATAGCCAAATTTTATAACTACAACACTGCGTCCCGCCTTTCAGGGCGGGGGGTCCATGCAGTTTTTATAGTTACGGCCGCCGTTTACTGGGGCTTCAGTCGCAAGCTTCGCATTGCTGCTGACCCGCTTCCTTAACCTTCCAGCACCGGGCAGGTGTCACACCCTATACGTCCACTTGACGTGTTAGCAGAGTGATGTGTTTTTGTTAAACAGTCGCTTGGCCCATTTCACTGCGATCCCGACACGCTTCGGAGAGTAAATCCCCTGACCTGTCGGGACACCGCTTATCCCGAAGTTACGCGGCTAGTTTGCCGAGTTCCTTGACCATGGCTCACTCGAGCACCTTAGAATACTCTTCTCATCTACCTGTGTCGGTTTACGGTACGGACTGTCTGCAATCTCCCATACGAGGATTTTCTCGGCAGTTGGATTAGGATCAGTTTGTTCCCTTGCGGGATCCCATTCGGCTCTCGGCGATAACTGGGATGCGGATTTGCCGGCATCCCACGCCTACGACCTTAGACCGTCTAAGCCAGCAGACGGCTGATCTTTCACTCCTGCGTCACCCCTTACGGTCGAACGATTGCATACAGGTACAGGAATATTAAACCTGTTTTCCATCGCCTACGCCTTTCGGCCTCGGCTTAGGGTCCGACTAACCCTGAGACGATTAACGTTGCTCAGGAAACCTTAGATTTTCGGTGTCAAGATTTTTCGTCTTGATTATCGTTACTCATGCCTACATCTGCGATTCCATCCGCTCCAGCACGCGTCGCCGCGCACCTTCGGCCCGAAGGCCCTGCGTCCACCGCAGTCGCAGAATGGAATGCTCCCCTACCACATCGTATTGCTACGAGTTCACAGCTTCGGTGCAAGGTTTAGTCCCGGGAATTATCGACGCCGGGTCGCTTGACTAGTGAGCTATTACGCACTCTTTCAAGGAATGGCTGCTTCTAAGCCAACCTCCTAGTTGTCACTGCAACCCAACATTCTTTGTCTGTTAACCTTGACTTGGGGACCTTAGCTGGTGATCTGGATTGTTCTCCTCTCGGCATCGGCGCTTATCCGTCGTTGCCTGACTCCCGGGAAACATGTTATCGGAATTCGGAGTTTGTCTGGGTTTGGTATCGTTGTGACGACCCTAGCCCAATCAGTGCTCTACCTCCGAAACATTATCACCCGAGGCTAGCCCTAAAGCTATTTCGGGGAGTACGAGCTATCACCCAGTTCGATTAGCTTTTCACTCCTATCCTCAGCTCATCCAAGTAGTTTTCAACCCACACTGGTTCGGACCTCCATGAGGTTTTACCCCCACTTCATCCTGGCCAAGGATAGATCACCGGACTTCGCGTCTACCGCACGTGACTGAACCGCCCTGTTCAGACTCGCTTTCGCTACGGCTGCTGGACTGAATCCATTAGCCTTGCCACGTACGAGTAAGTCGTAGGCTCATTAAGCAAAAGGCACGCCGTCACTCATCGGATCCGTTGCCGGACCCGACTTGCTCCGACCGTTTGCAAGCATACGGTTTCAGGTACTATTTCACCCTCCTGTTAGGAGTGCTTTTCACCTTTCCCTCACGGTACTTGTTCACTATCGGTCACCAGAGAGTATTTAGCCTTAGAGGATGGTTCCTCCGGATTCCCACAGAGTTCCACTTATTCCGTGGTACTCGGGATCGCACGCCAGGGAGTCACTGCATTTTCGCTTACAGGATTTTCACCTTCTGTGATTCGCTGTTCCAAGCGATTCAGCTAACACAATGATTTTTTACTCCCCGTCCTATCTGCAATTCGGACAGCATGCGCCCCACAACACCCCCGATACAACGGTTGCATCCTTTAATGTATCGGAAGGTTTAGGCTCTTCCGCGTTCGCTCGTCACTACTGACGGAATCGTTATTACTTTTTCTTCCTGGGGGTACTGAGATATTTCACTTCCCCCCGTTAGCTCTGCCCCGCCTATGTATTCAGCGGGGAGTCCTCAGGCATGACCCTGAGGGGGTTGCCCCATTCGGAGATCGTCGGGTTGAGGGTTGTTTCCACCTATCCGACGCTTATCGCAGGTTACCACGTCCTTCATCGCCTTCTGGTGCCAAGGCATCCACCGTATGCTCTTTGTAGCTTAACCAAAAATCTTATTGGTCCACACACATAGATGTCGCCCGTTCCCGCGAAGGAACGGGTTATTCAAGATGCATCTACATATTTGGAAAGAACATTTATTAGGTTTTAGTAGTCCGTGTTCGACGCCCTTGTTCGCCCAGCGGCTCGTCCGCCATTACGGCCGGCGAGCATGGACAACTACTAGCAGTCTACTGACAGACAGACTCGATTAGATTGTCAAAGAACTTTCCGGCGGCTCAAGACGCCGCCGTTACGGCTTTCGTGGAGCTGAAGGGATTCGAACCCTCGACCCCCTGGTTGCAAACCAGGCGCTCTCCCAGCTGAGCTACAGCCCCGTAGCCGGACGATAAGAGCCGATCCATCTCCGCCGCACGCTTCGGTGGGCCTGAGTGGACTCGAACCACTGACCTCACGCTTATCAGGCGTGCGCTCTTACCACCTGAGCTACAGGCCCGGTGTTAATGGTGTTGATGATCTGATAAAGAACACACAAGTGTTCCTTGAAAATAGTGTGCAATTCCACTAGCCAGTCTTGTCGAACCGTTTCCTCGAAGCGCTCCTCCGATGTGAGATCGAAGAGAGCTCCTTAGAAAGGAGGTGATCCAGCCGCACCTTCCGGTACGGCTACCTTGTTACGACTTAGCCCCAGTCGCTAGTTTTACCTTAGACGCCTGCCTCCTTGCGGTTGGCGCAGCGCTTTCGGGTACCCCTAGTTTCCATGGCTTGACGGGCGGTGTGTACAAGGCCCGGGAACGTATTCACCGCGTCGTGCTGATACGCGATTACTAGCAATTCCAGCTTCATGGGGTCGAGTTGCAGACCCCAATCCGAACTGAGGTTGGTTTTTTGGGATTGGCTTCACCTTGCGGCTTCGCAGCCCTTTGTACCAACCATTGTAGCACGTGTGTGGCCCTGGGTGTAAGGGCCATGAGGACTTGACGTCATCCCCACCTTCCTCACTACTTGCGTAGGCAGTCCACTTAGAGTGCCCAGCATTACCTGATGGCAACTAAGTGTAAGGGTTGCGCTCGTTGCAGGACTTAACCTAACACCTCACGGCACGAGCTGACGACAGCCATGCAGCACCTGTACTCCGCGTGTATTGCTACACTAGCCGGCTTTCACCGGTTTACAGAGCTTTT
>Ga0209342_10004976_pt1 | contig 13670 bp, 10 predicted proteins | sample RifCSP16_2_FD_184023 | JGI IMG/M metagenome (GOLD analysis project Ga0209342, IMG submission 184023) | Soil microbial communities from Rifle, Colorado - Rifle CSP2_sed 16_2 (SPAdes) (version 2) | ecosystem: Environmental > Terrestrial > Deep subsurface > Rock core/Sediment | place: Rifle... | reverse complement strand
TCCCGCCCTCCGGTGCATCGCGATCCCAGCAATGCCGACCTCCGGCACGACCGCGTCTGGATTCGGACCCAGGTGCTCCCATCGCTGCGCGAGCGCCTGGCCGAGCGCCTGGATCGCGCGATGCTCGATCTGGCGGCGCACGCGGCGCGGGAGCGGGAGGCCTGGGGCGCCCTGCTCCGGATGTTCCCGGATCTCGGGTTGACGCCGGTATCCGGCGGCGTCGAGGTCTCCGTTCACCCGCTGCTGGCCGTGGAGCCGGTGTTGGCGGAGGCGCTGCTCCGGGCCCTGGCCCGTGAGGCCGGAGGCCTGCTGGGGCCCAAGCGAAGCGGACGCCTGCTGGCGTTCGTCAGGGGCGCGTCCAGCGGCCGGAGGGCGGAGTTGGGGGAGGGGTTCCTGGCGGAGGTGTCATTCGGGCGTCTCCGGCTGTCGCGGGCGGTGGACCAGGCGCCGCCCCAGCCGGCGGAGTGGGGACGGGACCGCGAAGGCCGGCTGACGTGGGGGGCCTGGGAGTTGGCCTGGCGACCGGAGCCGGCCGGGGTCTCCCGCCGCGCCGGCTGGACGACGTGGGTGGATCCCGGGGGGGGCGGCGTGATCCGGGCCGCGGCCGCCGGAGACCGCCTGAAGCCGCTGGGCGGCACCGGCCACCGGGCCGTGAGCCGCATCCTGATGGAAGCTCGTGTGGCTCGGCGGCTGCGGCGGCGCTACCCCGTTCTCCTGCATGGTGACCGGTTGGTGTGGGTTCCCGGCGTGTGCCGGGCGCAGGTGGCCGTGCCGCAGGCGGGCGCCGCGGCGGTGCGGCTGGAGGCGCGCCGGCTTGATGAAAGAGTTGGCGCAGAAGATGCGGTTGGGTAAGATTCGTCGTGGGAAGGAAAACGCATGGCTGAGCGCACACCGCCCAATCGCAAGCTGAGCCTGGGCATGATGAGCAAGAACATCGTGTTCTGGGTGCTCATCGTGCTGTTGTCCATCTTCTTCTATCAGATGGTCAGCACGTCACGCCAGCAGTCGCTGGAGATCAGTTATTCCACGTTCAGCCGGGAGCTGGAGCGGGACAATGTCGCGAAGGTGATGTTCATCACCAGCGGCCAGATCCAGCTCATCGAGGGAGAGTTGAAGCAGGCGGTGTCCGCCGACGGACGCCAGGTGCAGCGTTTCACCCTGGTCCTGCCGGTGCAGAACTCCGATGATCTGATGCAGCGCATTGAGGCGAAAGTGGGCTCGATCGCCGCCAAGGAACCCAAGCCCTCCATTGGCGCGGTGCTGCTGCAGTTGCTGCCGTGGTTGATCCTCATTGGCCTGTGGCTCTTCTTCTTCCGTCAGGTCCAGCAGGGTGGGAACCGCGCGTTCGCCTTCGGCAAGTCCAAGGCCAAGCTGCTCACCGGAGACACGCCCAAGGTCACCTTCGCCGACGTGGCGGGGGCGGACGAGGCCAAGGTCGAGCTGCAGGAGATCATCGAGTTCCTCAAGGACCCCCAGAAATTCCAGCGGCTCGGCGGCCGCCTGCCCAAGGGCGTGCTCCTGGTGGGTCCCCCGGGGACCGGCAAGACGCTCCTGGCGCGGGCCGTGGCCGGCGAGGCGGGACGTCCGTTCTTCTCCATGTCGGGATCCGATTTCGTGGAGATGTTCGTGGGTGTCGGCGCGTCCCGGGTGCGCGACCTGTTCGAACAGGGCAAGGCCCACGCGCCGTGCATCATCTTCATTGACGAGATTGACGCCGTGGGCCGCCACCGGGGAGCCGGGTTGGGCGGCGGTCACGACGAGCGGGAGCAGACGCTGAACCAGCTGCTGGTGGAGATGGACGGCTTCGAGTCGAACGAGGGCGTCATTCTCATCGCGGCCACCAACCGGCCGGATGTGCTGGACCCCGCGCTGCTGCGGCCGGGCCGGTTCGACCGGCAGGTCGTGGTGGACATGCCGGACGTGCGTGGCCGCGAGATGATTCTCAAAGTACACGCGCGGAAGATTCCGCTGTCGGAGGACGCGCGGCTGGACGTGATCGCCCGGGCGACGCCGGGCCTGGCCGGGGCGGACCTGGCCAACATCGTGAACGAGGCGGCCCTGCTCGCCGCGCGCCGGAACAAGATGCGGGTGGAGCTGCAGGACTTCGAGGACGCCAAGGACAAGGTGATGTTGGGCGTGGAGCGGAAGAGCCTGGTCCTGTCCGACGAAGAACGCAAGCTCACGGCCTACCACGAGGCGGGCCACGCCCTGGTGAGTCTCAGGGTCCCGGGGCTCGACCCGGTACACAAGGTGAGCATCGTGCCGAGGGGACGGGCGCTTGGGCTCACGTTCTCGCTGCCGGAGGAAGACCGGCACAACTACACCAAGGCGTACATCCTGGGTCGCCTGGCCATGGCGTACGGCGGCCGGGTGGCGGAAGAATTGATCTTCGGGCCGGACAAGGTGACCACCGGCGCGGCGCAGGACATCGAGCACGCCACGGAAATGGCCCGCCGCATGGTGGCCCAATTCGGCATGAGCGAGGTGGTCGGCCCCATTCTGGTGGGGGACCGCGAGCAGCAGATCTTCCTTGGCCGCGAGATCTCGTCGCGGCACGAGGTGTCGGAGAAGACCGCCGAGGTCGTGGACGGGGAGATCAAGCGGATCCTGGAAGAGGCGTTTCAGCGGGCGCGGGAGATCCTGGCGGCTAACCTGGACACCCTGCACCGCATGGCCGCGGCCCTGCTGGAGCGCGAGACGCTCGACCGGGGAGACGTGGAATTGATTGCGGCGGGGAAGGACCTTCCGGCCAAGGCCGCGACGGCGGCGTCCGAGCTGCCGCGCGCGCGCCCGGCGCTGGAGAAGCCGCGCGTCCCCGAGGCCGGTCCGGTGCTGGGGACGCCGCCTGCGGAGCCCGCGGGGGCGTGATTGGCTGCCGGCGCTCACCACCACGCGACAACGTGACGGCATGACCGCATGAGGGCATGGACGGCATGGAGCCGCCGGCTATGCCGGTATGCCCTCATGCCGTGATGCCGTGATGCCGTGATGCCGTCATGCCGTGATGCCGTCATGCCGTTATTCTGAGTAGTGAGTATCACCTCCAGCATCGGTGCTGTTTCTCTGCGCGACGCCGCCATTTGGCGCATGCGCCGCGGCACGCTGCCCCTGGCGCGCCCGCTGGTGGTCGGCATCGTCAACCTCACGCCGGACTCGTTCAGCGACGGCGGCCGGCATCTGGAGCCGGACCGGGCACTCGCGCATGCCGAGCGCCTGGTGGCGGAGGGCGCCGCCATGCTGGACCTGGGAGCGGAGTCCACCCGTCCGCACACGACCCCGGTGTCGGACGACGAGGAGTGGCGGCGCCTGGAGCCGACGCTGACCGGCATGGTGCTGCGATTCCCGGAGCTCCCGGTGAGCGTGGATACGGTGAAGGCCACCACCGCGAGGCGCGCGCTGGATGCCGGGGCCTGGGCAATCAACGACGTGTCCGCCCTGCGGCTGGACGCCGGCATTGCCGACGCCTGCGCCGAGCACGACGCGGGTCTGATCTTGATGCACTCCCGAGGCGACGTGCGTACCATGGCGACCTATGAGCACGCCACCTACCAGGACGTGACGGCGGAGGTGAGCCGCGAGCTCCAGGCGGCGGTGGCGCTGGCCCAAGAGCGCGGCGTGCCGCGCGGGCGCCTGGTGCTCGACCCTGGGCTCGGGTTCTCCAAGACCCCGGAACAGAGTTATGCGGCGCTCGCGGGCCTGCCGTCGCTGGCCCACCACGGGCTGCCCCTCATGATTGGCCCCTCGCGCAAGCGCTTCCTGGGCGCGGCCACGGGACGGGACGTGGCGGAGCGCGACGTGGCGACGGCGGCGGCCTGCGCCATCGGATGGATGCTGGGCGCGCGGCTGTTCCGGGTCCACGCCGTGGCACCGGCCCGCGACGCGCTCGCCGTGGCCCAGGCCGCGGGCCGCTCCTGATGCCGCTCGAACACCTGCGGTTCCTGGTTCCGGGATGGCGGGACGTCCTGGAGATCATCATCGTCGCGTTCGTGATCTACCAGATTCTCCTGTTCCTCGCGGGCACCCGCGCCCTCCAGATCCTGGTGGGCCTGTTCGTGCTGGGTCTCGTCTATTTCGCCGCCCTGGTGTTCAAGTTCAGCATGATCGCCACGCTCCTCGGCGTGGTCTTCACGTACGGCGCGTTCGCGGCGGTGGTGGTGTTCCAGCCGGAGCTGCGCCATGCGCTGGCCCGGCTCGGCCGATCCCGCATGCTGCGCCTGTTTACGCCCAACAACGCGAGCGCGGTCGCGGAGGAAATCGCCGACGCGGTGGAGCGCCTGTCCCGCACCGGGACCGGGGCCATCATCGCGGTGGAGCAGGATGCGCCGCTGGATGACTACCTCGTGTCGGGAACCGCGATGCGCGCCACCGTCTCCGCGGATCTGTTGACGACGGTCTTCACCCCCTACTCCCCGCTGCATGACGGCGCGGTCCTGATTCGCGGCGACCAGATCATCGGCGCCGCCTGCGTGCTGCCGCTCACCCAGTTTCCCGTGACCGACCGGTCCCTGGGCACGCGGCACCGGGCGGCGCTGGGGCTGTCGGAAGAGACCGACGCGCTGGTCGTGGTCGTTTCGGAGGAGACTGCCAAGATTTCGGTCGCCTTCCGGGGCCTGTTGACTCGGGGCCTTACGCGGGAGCGGGTGCGCGACTTGCTTTCCGGCCAGGCGGAGCCGGCGTTGGCCCCGGGGCCGGCCGCCTGAACCGGTTCCCGGCATGGAGAATCTCCCCGGCTTGACCCTTAACGGGTATTAAAATGAGCGCTGAGCACACGCCGTTGCCCACCGAGCGCCCGCCGTACCTGGCCGCGCTGGCCGTTTTCCTCATTGTCCTGGCCGGATACGTCGGGACGCTGGGGCCCACGGTCACCTTCTGGGACGCCGGCGAGTTCATCGCCACCTCCAAGATCCTGGGGATCCCGCACCCGCCGGGTACGCCCTTGTTTCTGCTGCTGACGCACGTGTGGGCCGGGGTCATCCCGTTTGGCGAGTATGCCTGGCGGGCCAACCTGATGACGGCGGTCTTCAGCGCCGCCGCGGCGGGGTTGTTCTTCCTGGTGGTGAGCCGGGCGTTCCGCGGCCCCTCACCGTCCGAACCTCGCGATCGGGTGTTCGAGGTAGGAGGCGCGGCGGCGGCCGCCCTGATCTCGGCGTTCGTGTTCACCGTGTGGCTGAACTCGAACGAGACCGAGGTCTACATGGTCTCCGCGTTCAGCATCGCGGCCGTATGCTGGCTGGTCTGGCTCTGGCGCCGCCATCGCGGCACCGGGCGCGCCCCGCACATCCTGCTGCTGGTGGTCTACCTGATGGCGGTCTCGCTGGGAGCGCACCTGCTCACGCTGCTGGTGGGCCCGGCGGTGATCGGGTTCATGTTCTACACCATTCAGCACGAGCCGCTGCGCGACGAGCAGGAACGCCGGGTGGAACGGGCCCAGCTGGCGGTGCTGATGGGCATCTGGGCGCTGCTGGTGGGCACCGGCATGGGGAGCACCGCGCTCCTGGTCCTGGGCGGCCTGATCTTCATTCTGGGGGCGGTGTACGCGGCTGCCACCGGCGCGCTGCTGTTCGCCGTCACGGTGCTCGCCCTCGCCGCGGTGGGCGCGTCCACCTACGTGTTCCTGTACGTCCGCGCCGGGCTGCAGCCGTTCATCAATGAAGCGGACCCGTCCACCTGGGAATCGCTGCTGGCGGTGATCCGGCGGGAGCAGTACCCGCCGCGCTCGCCGCTGGACAACCCCATCTTCCCCTCCGGTCCGGACAACCCCGGCCGGAGTATCTCGCTGCTCCTCCTGCAGATCCAGAACTACCTCCAGTACTTCGACTGGCAGTGGGCCAACAGCCTCCGGACGTCGCAGCCCGTGTTTGCCTGGCCCCGCCTGCCGTTCACGCTGTTGTTCACCTCACTCGGGATCTACGGGCTCCAGGTGATCCGCCGCCGGGACCGCGGCATGTTCTGGTTGCTGTTTCTGCTGTGGCTCACCACCGGCCTGGGACTGATGATCTACATCAACTTCAAGCCCGGGTATTCCATTGGGTATGATCTGTTCCCGGACCCCAATCACCACGAGGTCCGGGAGCGGGACTATTTCTACACCGTGTCGTACCAGGTCTGGGGCTTGTTCGCCGGCGCCGGGATCGCCGGCCTGTATCGGCTGTTGCGGCGGGAATTGGGAGCGATGGGCCGGTGGGCGCCGGCCGTGCTGGCCCTCGCGGTGGTGCCGTTTGGGATGAACTTCAAGGCCGCGAGCCGCGCCCACGGGAAGGACGCGCGGCTGGCTCGCGACTTCGCGTACGATCTGCTGCAGTCCGTGGAGCCGTACGGCATCCTGTTCACCAACGGGGACAACGACACCTTTCCGCTCTGGTACCTCCAGGAAGTGGAGGAGATCCGGCAAGACGTCTCCGTGGTCAACCTCTCGCTGGGGAACACGGATTGGTACATCCGCCAGTTGCGCGACAATCCGGTGCGGCCCTTCGTGCCGGCGCAGGCGCCGTGGTATGCCGGGATCACGCCTGCACAGCCGCCGCCGGCGCTGCATACGCTCCGGGACCAGGAGATCCGCAACCTGCAGCCCCAGCTGCTGCCCCGGAGCATCCGCTTCGTGGCGGGGCGCGTGGACCACACCTATCCGGAGAACACGCCGCTCTACGTGAAGGACATACTCATTCTGCGGCTCATTCAGGAAAACGTGGGGCGGCGCCCCATCTACTTCTCGCTCACCGCGGGCAGCAGCAGTTGGCTGGGCCTGCAGTCGTACCTCACCCAGCACGGGCTCGCGCTCAAGCTGCACGCGTCCGAGCCGCCGGATACGTCGCGCCTCGGGCCCGGTCTCGCCGGCTTTCCGCCGGTGGATGTGCCCCGCACCGACAGTCTGGTCTGGAACGTCTACCAATACGCCGAGATGGCGGAGGCGGACACGCTGGTGCTGGAGCCCACGGCCCGCAACATCGCCACGAACTTGAGCATTCCCCCGCTCTCGCTGGGCCAGGCCTATCAGCTACGGGGCGAGCGGGACCGGAGCGTGAAGAACTTCGAGTTCGCGTACAAGCTCGGTCCGAGCCCCGAGCTGGGGCAGGTGATCCGCAGCCTGCGGGGCCGGGACAGTGGCGTGCTGTTTGGAGACACGGCGCAGGTGCCGGGGCGGTGATCGGAGCGCCCCTGGGGCTATCTTCATCAACTGTGGCATTCGCCGATGTGCCCGCCAACCTCGCCCGCGTGCGGGAGGACATCGCCCGCGTCCAGTCGCAGGAAGGCCTGCGGGTGCCGGTGCGTATCGTGGCGGTCACCAAGGGCCATCCACCGGACGCCGTGTCCGCCGCCGCCGGGGCGGGACTCTCGGATGTGGGCGAAAACCGGGTACAGGAGGCGCTGGAGAAGCAGGAGCAAGCGGCCGGCGTGGCGGTGACCTGGCACCTCATCGGCCACTTGCAGACCAACAAGGCGAAGCAGGTCCCCGGCCGGTTCGGCTGGGTGCAGTCGGTGGATTCGGTACGCGTGGCGGAGGCCCTGGCCAAGGCGGTCGAAACTCGGGGCGGTGAGTCCGGGCTCAAGGTCCTGCTCCAGGTCAACGTGGCCGGGGAAGGGCAGAAGAGCGGGTGCGAGCCCGCGGCGGCCGGCGACCTTGCCGCCCGGATTCGGGACCTCGCCGGCCTGGAACTGTGCGGATTGATGACGATGGCCCCGCTCACCGAGGACCAGGCGGTGCAACGGAGGGTGTTCGGGGACTTGCGAGGCCTGCGGGACGACCTGGAGCGTCAGGGGCACCGGCTCCCCGAGCTGTCCATGGGGATGTCCGGCGACTTTCACGCGGCGGTTGCGGAAGGAGCCACTATGCTTCGCCTGGGAACGGTGTTGTTCGGGGAGCGTTCCTCATGACCGACGACGGCTTCCATCTCACACCCGTAGACATCCGGGCGCAGCAATTCCATCGCTCGCTCCGGGGGTACGACCCGGCCAGCGTCGAGGAATTCCGCCAGCAAATCGCGAGCGAGGTCGAACGCCTGTTGCGGGAGCGGGGGCAGATGGAGGAGCGGCTCCAATCGCTTCGGGAGCAGCTGAAGACGTTTCGAGAGCGCGAGAAGGCCCTGAACGAAGCCCTGGTGGCGGCTCAGCAGCTTCGCGCCGATACCGAGCAGTCCGCGCGCCGGGAGGCCGACCTGGTGCTGCGCGAGGCCCGCGCCCAGGCGGACCAGATCGTCCAGGAGGCGCGAGGCGCGGAGCAGGCGGTCCGGCGGGACATGGAAGGTGCCCAGCGCCAATTCACCGCGTATCTCGCGGGGTTCCGGACCTTGCTCGAGCGATATCAGTCCGAGGTGGACGCGCTGGAGGCGCACCGGCAGGACGGGAGTCCGCCCCGCACCCCATGAGCGTGGCGACCCTGTCGCGGGACGTGGACGAAGCCCTGCGGGTCATCCGGTCACGAACCCGGGTGGAGCCGCGGGTCGCCTTGATCCTGGGCACCGGTCTGGGCGGCCTGGCGCGGGAGATCCAGGTCGCGGCGGAAATCCGCTACGGCGAGCTGCCCCACTTCCCGTTGTCCACCGTGGAGAGCCATTCCGGCCGGCTGCTGTTCGGTACGCTGGGTGGCCAGGCCGTCGTGGCGATGCAGGGACGCTTTCACCGGTATGAGGGCTACACCCTGCAACAGGTCACCTTCCCGGTGCGGGTGATGCGGGGTCTCGGGGCGCGCACCCTGATCGTCTCCAACGCCTGCGGCGGGATGCATCCCCTGTGGGCCCCCGGGGAATTGGTGCTGATCGCGGACCACATCAATCTCCTGGGCGACAACCCGCTGGTGGGACCCAACGACGACGCGCTGGGCCCCCGGTTCCCGGACCTGTCCGCGGCCTACGATCCGGACCTCCGGGGGCTGGCGCGCCAGGTGGCACGCGAGCGCCAGATCGTGTTGCGCGAAGGCGTCTACGTCGCGGTCGGCGGCCCCAACCTCGAGACCGCCGCCGAATACCGGCTGCTCAGGGCCCTCGGGGCGGACGTGGTGGGCATGTCCACCGTTCCGGAGGTGATCGTGGCGGTACACGGTGGCATGCGGGTGCTGGGCGTTTCCATCATCACGGACGCCTGCCTGCCGGACGCGCTCAAGCCGGCGAACGTCCAGGAGATCATCGCGACGGCCGCCACGGCCGAGCCGCAGCTTACGCGCCTGGTGAAAGGCGTGCTGGAGCGACTGTGAGCCGCTACGCCCCGCTGGAGTATGCCGGCCAGCACGCGCTGGAGCAGGAGATGCTGGACCGGTGGCGCGCGGAGGACCTGTTTCACCAAACCCTCCGAGCGACGCGGGACGGCCCGCCGTTCGTGTTCTACGAGGGGCCCCCAACCGCCAACGGCAAGCCGGGCATTCACCACGTCTTCGCCCGCACCATCAAGGACCTGATCTGCCGCTACCAGACCATGCTGGGCCGGTCGGTCACCCGCATCGCGGGATGGGATACCCACGGCCTGCCGGTGGAGATCGAGGTCGAGAAGGAGCTGGGGATCCGCGGCAAGCCGGACATCGAGAAGCTGGGTGTGGCCGAGTTCAACCGGCGCTGCAAGGAAAGCGTGTTCCGCTACAAGGCCGACTGGGAATCGCTATCGGAACGCATCGGCTACTGGCTGGACTACGCGCGGCCCTACGTCACCTATACCAACGAATACATCGAGAGCGTATGGTGGCTGCTCAAACGGCTCCATGAGCGGGACCTGCTCTACGAGGGTCACAAGGTGCTGCCGTACTGCTGGCGGTGCGGCACCGCGCTGTCGAGCCACGAGTTGGCGCTGGGCTACGACACCCACAAGAGCCCGTCCATCTTCCTGCGCTTCGAGGTGACGCAGGCCGGCAAACGTAGAGCCGGGACGGCTCGCAACAGGGTCAAGGAACCCCAGCGGTTCCTCCTGGTCTGGACCACCACACCGTGGACCGTACCGTCCAATGTGGCGATCGCCGTCCACCCCGATTTCACCTACGTGGAGCTGGACGTGGACGGGTGCCACGTGATCGTGGAGAAGACCCTGGCGCACAAGACCATCCCCGGCGCCACCCACGGGAAGGCGCTGGCGGACTACCCGCAGGTGGCGGAGTACCGCGGGCGGGATCTGGTGGGCTGGCGGTACCGGCAGTTGCTGGATGCGGTGGCGGTGGATGCCAAGAAGGGCTTCCGGGTGGTCGCCGGCGACTTCGTCACCAACGAAGAGGGCACCGGGCTGGTGCACCTGGCGCCCGCCTTCGGCGCCGACGACTACGCCACGGTGATGCGGGAAGGCCTGCCGTTCTTCAACGTGGTGGACGCGGGCGGCCGGTTCACCGGGACCACGTGGGACGCCATCAACGGCAAGACCGTCTTCGAAGCCAACCCGGTGATCGCTGAGCGACTGGAGCGCGAGGGTAAGCTGTTCGGCCGCTATCAGCCCGAAGGCTACGAGCACAGCTATCCCTTCTGCTGGCGGTGCGACTCGCCGCTCATCTATTACGCCCGCAAGTCCTGGTTCGTGCGAACCACGGCGTTCCGTGACCGGATGCTAGACGTGAACCGAGGCATCGCGTGGTTCCCGCCGGAGGTGGGAACCGGGCGCTTCGGCGAATGGCTGGAAAACAACGTGGATTGGGCGTTGTCCCGCGATCGCTATTGGGGGACCCCGTTGCCGGTGTGGCGGTGCAGTGAACACGAGGACCACCTGGTGGTGATCGGCTCCTATCAGGAGCTCGCCGAGCGGCTCGGCGCCAGCGAGCTTCCGGCGGACTTCGATCCCCACAAGCCGCACATCGACGCGCTGACGTTCCCGTGCCCCCACTGCGGCTTCTCCGACCCCTCCGGCCGCTCCGCCCCCGGCCGGCCGGCGGGCCGCCGGAAGGGAGTGCCGGCCGGCGTCATGCGGCGAGTCCCCGAAGTCATCGACGCCTGGTTCGACTCCGGGTCCATGCCCTATGCCCAGTGGCATTATCCGTTCGAGCACGAGGCGGAGTTCCAGGCGCATTTCCCGGCGGAGTTCATTTGCGAAGGGCTGGACCAGACCCGCGGCTGGTTCTATTCGCTGCTCGCCATCGCCGCGGGCGTCTTCGACCAACCCGCCTACCGGCACGTAATCGTGAATGGCTTGGTGCTGGACGCGGAAGGGCGGAAGATGTCGAAGCGGTTGGGCAACGTGGTGGATCCGGTGCAGGTGGTCACCGAGTTCGGCGCCGACACGGTGCGACTCTTCCTCCTGGCCTCCAGCCAGGTCGCCAATCCCAAGCGCTTCGACGCGGCGGCCATTCCGGAGCTGGCGGGGGGATTCATCAATCGCCTCCGGAACACCTACGGGTTCTTCGCCCTGTACGCCGAGGACTGGGAGCCGTCGGCCGCCCCCGCCCTGTCCACCCGCCCGCCGGTGGACCGCTGGCTGCTGGGCCGGCTGGACGCGCTGGTGGCCGCGGTGCGGGAAGCGTGGTCCGGCTACGACGTGACCGCGGGAACGCGCGCCATCATGGATTTTTGCGACAATGATCTGTCCAACTGGTACGTGCGCGTGAACCGGGCGCGTTTCTGGGCGCCGGACACCTCGGCGGACCCGGCAGCGCTGGCCACCCTGCACGAAGCGCTGGTGACGGTTACCGGCTTGTTGGCGCCCGCCGCGCCGTTCACCAGCGACGCGATCCATCGGCGGGTCACGGGAACCTCGGTGCACTTGATGCCGTTCCCCACCGACCGTGGCCGGCAGGACCCGGGTCTCGCGGGCGCGATGCAGGCCATCCGCACCCTCGCCTCGCTGGCGCGGGCGGCGCGGGACGCCAACTCCCTGAGGGTGCGCCAGCCGCTGGCCCGGATGCGGGTCGCGGTGCCGGCCACCGTGCGCCGGGACCGGTTCGAGGAGCTGCTGCCGCTGCTGGGCGAGGAAGTCAACGTCAAGCAGGTGGACGTGGTGGCGTCGGACGAGGAGCTGGTGCGCCTCCGCGCCAAGCCGAACTTCGCCGCGCTGGGGAAGGTGTACGGCCGGCAGACCCCGGCGGCGGCGGACGCCGCCCGCTCGCTGGCGCCGCCCGAGCTGCGGGAGCTCGAGGCCGGCCGCACGGTGCGCGTCACCCGCGATGGGCACACGTTCACCATCCGGCCGGAGGATGTGGTGGTTGAGCGGGAGGTGGTGAGCGACTGGCTGATCCAGTCGGTGGGCGCCTACGTCGTGGCGTTGGACCCGGCCCTGTCCGATGAGCTGGTGCGCGAGGGTCTGGCCCGGGAGGTGGTCAATCGAGTCCAGAGACTACGAAAAGAGGCCGGATATGATTATGCTTTCCGGATTGCCGTGAGCCTTTCCGGCGCCCCGGACGTGCTGGACGCCGTGGCTCGTTACCGCGACTTCATCGCGGGCGAGACCCTGGCCCGCCGTCTGGATACCGGTTCGGACCTCCCCGATCCGGACGTGTCGCAGCGGGTGGAGATCGACGGGCGCGGAGTCCTGATCTCGCTCCGGCGGCATGACGGCTCGGGGCACCACGGAACGACCGCGTGAACCACGAGGACGCCGCATGAACAAGAAGCAACTCGCTCATCTGGAAAAGCGTCTGCTGGAGGAGCGCGCCCGGGTGATGAAAGAGCTGGGCCACTACGAAGAGTCCTTCAGCGCCACGCTCCAGGGCGCGGACGGCGACCTCTCGTCGTACTCCTTTCACATGGCCGATCAGGGCACCGACGCCATGGAGCGCGAGAAGCAGTTTCTCTTCGCGTCGCAGGAGGGCCGGTATCTCTGGCACGTGAACGAGGCGCTTCGCCGGTTGTACTTCGCGCCCGAGAAGTTCGGGAAATGCCACGAGTGCGGTGAGGAGATCGACTTCGAGCGGCTGGACGCGCTCCCGCACGCCCGCCTCTGCATCAAGTGCAAGGCCAAGGAGGAAGATGGCAAGCGACGCTAGGCGCACCGTCTTCTGGATGGTCGCCTCCGGCGTCGTGGTCGTGGATTACCTCACCAAGCGGGTCGCGGAAGCCACGCTGGTGCATCGGCCGGTCCCGCTGGTGGGAGACTGGCTCAGCTTCCAGTTGGTGTACAACCCCGGGGCGGCCTTCGGCATCCACGTCGGCGACTATTCCCGCTGGGTGTTCATGGGCCTGGCGATCGTCGCCCTCGTGGTCCTGGGCTCGATGGTCCGCCAAACCGACGGCTCGCAGCCGGCCCGGCTGGTGGCGTTGGGGTTGGTGTGCGGCGGCGCCGTGGGCAACCTGATTGACCGCGTTACCAGTGCGCGCGGCGTGGTGGACTTCATTGATGTCTGGATTGGGCCGTTTCACTGGCCCACCTTCAACGTCGCCGACATGGCCGTTTCATGCGGCGCGGTGCTCCTGGCCCTGATTCTCTGGAATGAGGGCCGCCGCGAAGAGCCGGCCCGCCGAGCACAGGCCGACGCCGCAGGCGCCTCCTAAGCAGGGTGAGGGGGAACGGCGAATCCGTAAGAGGTAAGGGGTACCCCTCACCCCTTTCCGCAGTCCATCCCGGTGACTGACGACACGCTGTACTTGACCTTCCAGGTCACCGTCCCCACCACCGAGCGGCTCGACCGTTTCCTCGCCGACCAGCTGAGTCTCTCTCGTACCCAATCCGCCCGTTTGATCGCCGCGGGCGCCGTCCTCGTCAACCACACGCCCGCTCGCGCGTCCCACTCGCTGGTCCGAGGCGACACGGTGCAAGTCACTCTGTCCCGGGAGGACGGA
>Ga0209342_10004971_pt1 | contig 13677 bp, 19 predicted proteins | sample RifCSP16_2_FD_184023 | JGI IMG/M metagenome (GOLD analysis project Ga0209342, IMG submission 184023) | Soil microbial communities from Rifle, Colorado - Rifle CSP2_sed 16_2 (SPAdes) (version 2) | ecosystem: Environmental > Terrestrial > Deep subsurface > Rock core/Sediment | place: Rifle... | reverse complement strand
AAGCCTCGTACACCCTACCGAATATCCAAAGGCGCAATGCAGACCCCCATAGAACCAATGCATCTGAACTGGCAAGTAATTATTATATCCGCTACCAGACCGACAGCGTTGAGTTGAATACATACGATGAGTATTCTGGTACTTCTGTTCAGGTGATACTTTCACCAAAGATAGTAGGCAACCAAAAAAATGTATTGTTGAAAAACCTTACCAATAAGAACCTTGCCTTTGCGCTTGGGAAAAGGAAAGAAACCCTCACCCTGCCAGAGCAGATTATTTCTTTTGTGCTTAACAATGCGCTCGGCTTATTCCTGTCTATATTATTCGGATTACTTGGGCTTATCATTGCCATTGCAGGGAAGAAGTTTGTAACGCCCCTTTTTCCTGCGCTCAACCCGAATAAACGAATAGGGTATTTACTACTATCCTCTGATTTTACCGGAGTGCAGAAATTAATAAAGATCGCCACGCCGCAAAATGTTCACGGTGTATTGCGTGCCGAACTTGCCTCTGATAACAAAGAAAAAACAAGTGCTGAATATCTTTTGAATACCTATCACAATGCCTCCCTCCCGGTAACTGCTAACAAGAATGTTCATAATCAATACCTGCTCTACCGTGATAAGATAATACCTATGTGCTGCACTGACTTTTTGAAGATCAGGGATAACAATGTGATTAAAACATTTGACCAGAAGTACGCACGGGTGGAAAGTCTTTTGTGGAACATTCATGATGGAACTGCAAAAATAAATTACAGAGTGAAACAACGATATACAGACAACCTTAAACTAACAACTATAATTGACGGCAAATGAACCTGCAAGACTTAGACAACCTCAAAAAGCAAACCGAAAAGATAATGAAGGACGTGAAGCCTGCATTCGACAAGGCTTCAAAGCTCATGGAGAAGATGGCTCCGAAAAGTTCCAAACGTGGACATTACAATGGAAAAGCCTGTACCGTTACCCTCTCGCAATCAGATGCCCTTATTATTGAGTTTGATACAAATGGCGAAGGGGCAAGAAATTACAAACGCTTTGATATTTAAAACATGGCAGTCAATTTAGTTGAGGTAAAATATTTCGATGAGTTCTCCGGCACAGGGGGAACTGGCGCAGACTATATCATTGGCTGCGTGGGCGACAAGGCACGGGTAGAGCTTACATTCGAAGTCGAATGGAAGTCTGTGGATGTGCCTATGACATTCGCTTCTGCCGCCGGGGTCAATACCATTACCCGTACCGACAGCGGATCATTTATTGACGATGGCTTTAAGGATGGGGACATTATCGAGGTATCGAGTACCACCTCAAATGATGGTACAAAAAATGTCCTGAAGGTCACTGACCTGACAATGACCGTTACTACTGCCCTAACAACAGAAACCTCAAGTACAACGACTATCACCGGGGTAACGGTCATCAATGATATTGACTATTATTTCAATTTGATCGAGAATGATGCGCCGGAAGACTATCACTCATTAGTAGATAGAGATACGCAACAGCGTTTCCGCTCCGGCGTAAATAGCCAGACGGGAACCACGGCCGTTGATATGATCGTATCAACAAACAGCAAGGGGTGGTATGATGATTACCCCCCCTCCATTGTCGGTGTACCTAATTCAACAACAGGGGCATGCAGCGGCAGCGGTGCGGCCTGTACGGTCAATGCAGACTGCCCACCCGGACAGACCTGCGTACTGCCTAACCCAAGAAGTCCGCAACGCTTTAAGATTGCGCATGAATTTATTATCAAGCCGTTATTCCTTAACGGGCAGCTTTCTAATTTCCAAAATGGCCTGCCACCCGCACCGGAATATTTCGGCGACAGAAGGGCATTGAAGTACATTGCCAAGATAGATGCGAAGTTCACACGCACAGACCCGGAAGTACCACATACATCAGCGTTCGATCTGAAAAAAGGGAACACCGCTTGGTTCAATGAGTTTCTCAACGGAGAGGAGCCAACGTACAGAGTGGACAGTATTGCCTACACAGATACCATTACAGGGGCAACGCTCACAGCTTTGCAATATTGCCGCAAGACCAACGTGCAGGTGAATGTAACATCGCTGGGCGGTAAGTTCAGCAACAGCGCAACTAAACTGGTGTTGCACCATGCATATATGCCGCTCGAGGAGAGTGACTATATCAATACACGCACCTCACATCCGTATAACTTCCGATATGACCGGGCATCCGTTACCCTCGGCAGTGCAGGGGTGAATGGGGAGAAGTTAGGAACAGCGGTGCAGGCTATCACAGCTTTGTCGGCAACATATATCTCGGCTACGCAGGCTCGCCTCAACTTCACCATTGACTACACAAACCTGCTCAATACTACCAATACATTCATTGATGCGAAGGATGCGGCGAACAGGAACTACTTTCTTGCCGTTACAACGCAGGATGATGCTATCACTACATACCGGGCAATGGACAGGAACGCTGTGCTTGCAGATGTGAATATACTTGCATGCAACAAGGATGAGGCAGACCTGTTTGTTATTATTGATTACGTGCGGTTCTATGAACACCCGGATGAAGTAACCAACCATTTCACGAATATGAATATGTGGGAACGGGATGGTATCTATTCCCGGACGCAGTTCTTTTTGAAGTCTGGCACGGGGGCAAAGATCAACAGCCTTGAGTTGCGGATAGAAGCTGTACATCCGACAGAGGATAGCTTCACGCTCGAAAGTAAAATATTTGACCTTACCGGCTTCCGGCCTGATCGCAACGGGGTGCAGGATATTGATATTTCAGAGGAGCGGGAATTTGTTTTGCTCGATGGCGACCCACGCAAGCGGGTTTCATTCCGCAGGCTACCTGCACTCGACATTGTGAATTATTCCGCATACGAAATTGACTACGGATTTAAATTCCGGTGGGAAACATGGAGGGATTTGTTCGGGGCATCGGATGATTTCCCGGAGGCAAAAGAGAACTGGGCAAGATATAGCGATGATCCCGACTGGTCGGTTCAGTTCAATGTGTACGCATCTGTTGAGCGGGATGATAATGTTACGGATTTTATCCACAAATCTGATCTGGGCATACTGGCCGAAGGTGAGCAGGGCGATGCACCCGTTACCGTGACCATAGAAACCTTTACGGATGATGAGGTGACGAACCTTGACGGTAACATCCTGACCGATGATAACACGCTTGTAAAGGCCACCTTCACGGGCGACTTCTCCTCTCTTGGAACAGGCACAACGGGGTACTACGGGATATTATTTCTGGACAATGAAACGGTGGGCGGTACAGATTTCGAGCAAGAGTGCAGCAGCGTGGTACTACGTCCGGCGGACAGCATTTGGCTTGACACAACGGGCGGGGCGGGCGTGGCAACGCTCACTGTGGTGGATGCAACGACCATCACATTAAAGGCGGTATTAAGTGCAGAGAGGTTGAAGTCCTATCTGGTAACTTTCGGTATCGGTGTGGATGATGTTATGATTGCAGCCCATTTGGGGTTACGAAATGAAATTGCATTACTTTTACAGGAGAATGGCTTTCCGCTCCTGCAAGAAAACGGGGAAGGTATTGAAATTTAAAAAACTAAAACTATGGCCGAATCAAAAAAGATTTCAGAATTACCTGTCGCTGCAAATGTTAGTGATCTTGATACATTAGCAGCTGTTCCGGGAGGTACGGGTACGACCTCATCACTAACGATTTTGCAGGTAAAGAACCATATACTTTCTGCTTCGACATTCCTCAATCGGGCGGGCATGAATGGGGGTGGTGTACTCGACCCTATTTCTACCGTTGGTACGGATGCCTCTGTATCGCAGAAGGTACTGGGTACATATACCATGCCTGCCGGCACGCTGCATACCAATGGCATGGGTATTAAGATATACACCCGTTGCATTTATGCAGCAAACAACAATCAGAAAAATGTCGAGATAAAATTTTCGACAACATCTTTTACGGTAGGTGGTAGCGGGGCTGATGTGAATGCAAAAAAAGAGTTTGCCGAACATACTATTATCCGGCTAACGGCAACAACTGTACGCTGGCGGGGGCAATCATTATTCTATGATAGTGCTACATTGAAATTATATGCCGCCAATTCTATATTCGATGATTATGACGATACGGTTGCAAATATGGATAGCACAGACATTGTAATATCTATAAATGGCACGAATGGAGTGGCCACAGCGAATGATATTCAAAGGGATGAATTTATTGTAAAATTATTCTGAATAATGCCAATAGAAACCACTAACGCTAATAGTGCGCCGCATACACGGCGTAGGGCGACATTACGCAGACCATCATTCCGGCCTGCTGTAACTGCGCCCGTGCAGATCGTGGGATTTGTTCCCGTATATGACAGTTCACTGGTGGACTGTCGGGAGTTCATTGATGACTGCTGCTATACTAATCCGGTCTTTGCAAATGAGAGCGGGGGCAATGCGTGGGAGAATGACAAGAGTAGTTTTCTTTTCGGGATGCCTTCAGCCCCTCACCCGGCAGTACCCGGAAGTCCGAATTACAGTATTACCTTCAGATTGGAAAAGCTGGTTTCAGCCGTGTGGACGGTGCAGACGGTGTTGAACAATAACAACAACGGTACGTTCTATAATGTGGGTACTATCACCGGGTTCCCCGCCTATATCGGGTATCAGATTGATTGGCAGAAAGTATTACAGAATTTCGATGATGGAAATTATCGCTTAAAAGTATCTGCCACAACGTACGGCGTTGTAAAGACACTCTATTCTTTTCCTTTCTGCTTGCACACTTATTCATGCGATAATGTCCACAAGACAACCCGGTTTGAGGCGACCATCAATACAAAGATCGGTAGCATAGACGATCAGACTGCAATGTTTGATCTGACTGGAATAAATTGGTATGACAGTGTTCGGATGAAAGGCTTTTTCGGTTACGAAAAGTCCGAGTATTCAGAGGTGAATATTGAATACGATAACGGGCAGGTGAACAAGATCAGGGATGAGGCAATACAGAAATACCAATGGAAAAGCGGGCGGCTGCCAAAATACATTCATGATCGTTTCAAGGCTTACGGACTTATGGCCGACACGCTGAAAGTATCGGATTTCAACCGCAACAATTCTGATTACGATATTAAGCAGAAAGCAGTGATACGTGACGGGGCGTATTCGCCGGAATACAATATCAATTCCCGGCTATCATTCGTTACTGTTGATTTCAAGGAATATCAGCAGAATGTAATAAAGGAACTTTGTTAAACAATTTTAAAACTAAATTATTATGGGAGCAGAACATCAACAACTTGTAAACGAGTTCGGTCTTAATGGCCTTACTTTCGCAAGCGGAACAGGAACTACCTCCGGCACTTTTTACTGTGCCTCATTCACCGAGGCCAGCGTAATAGGTGCTGTCACTATCACCGGGGCAGATGGCGATACTATGTCGGGTATTAGTGTACCCGCCGGATTCTCCATCTATGGCGTGATAACATCTATCACGCTGACAAGTGGCAAGGTCATATTATATAAATATAGAGCATGAGATTAGGAACGGGAACGGGTCTGTCCTCCGCCACCGATAGCGTGGCACACCCATCTGATATGAGTGGGCTTGTCTGTTTTTGCGAGGCTGACGATGTTGTGTATAGCAATGGGTTGTTCATTGAGCGTGTCAATGACAAGAGCGGCAATTACAACCATCTGCTGCAAAGCACATTGACACGGCAGCCGCAGCAGGTTCGCAACGCAATAAACGGGCAACCGCTTCTTCATTTCGATGGTGTGGATGACTCCATGTCGGCAGGATTCTCACTCGAACAATCCTATACACGGATCCTTGTTTACAAGTTGTGGCAATGGGTGAATATCCGTACTATTTGCAGCGGCAAAATAAACGCCCATCTACTGCAAACCATTACGGCAATACCGCAGGTGAGAATGCTCACCACTGGTGCGCCTATTGGAACTATTAATTCCGATGTCGGACAACTTCTTGTTGTAACACAAATATTCGGAATGGAAAATTCCCTGTTTAAAAAGAACCGTGATGGAGAATTACTCGGCAACGTAGCCAACACCATTGCTAACGGTGTTACAATTGGTAGTACCCATACGGTGACAAATATTTCATCCATTGATTTTGCCGGATTAGCAATATACAACCGTGCATTGAGTGATGCGGAGATATTAACCTGCATAAAATATTTTGAGAATAAATATGGCATACGTTATGACACCAATAAATACGTGAGTAAGTATAAACCACCTTCCGCATGGGCAAATGATCCGGCGGCGTTCGGGGATCAGGCGTGGGTGTCTATGGATAAGTCCGCCGTGAGTGATAATGTATATGCAACAGTATCGCTGGGTTTGTCGCCATTTCATAGCAGCCAAGTGATAAAAGCGACAGGATTCGGTTTTGCCATTCCATCTACTGCCACCATCACGGGTATTATGGTTGAGGTACAGGTCAAGGCCGATGTGGCGAGTGCTGCCTCCGATCAGGTCGCATCCGTGCTGAAGGTGAACGATTATGCAGGTGACGATCAGGCCGCAGCGGTCACTATTGGAACTGCAAAAACAACGAAGATATACGGCTCCCCGACATTTCTTTTTGGAACAACATGGACACCTGCTGATATTAATAATAGCGGGTTTGGTTTTGGCTTCGCCGTTGGAACCGATGGTGTTTCTTCCGCAACGGTTGTGGGCATAGACCTGATCCGTATAAGTGTATGGTACACAGATGTAACAATTAACCCATGATACTGATATTCGATACACTCGCCGCATTTGACAACAGAGAGTTATCATTGCGTAATTCCATTGGTATTCCATTTGGAAATACAAACAAGTATGCCGAACCAATCATCCACCCGGTAACGGGTAAGGTGGCCATGACGATACATGAACTTGCCATACCGCACCTCACGGTGAATGAAAAAGCAAACCTAAAGGAATTAACAGACGACTGGTTCCCTGCCGAATGAGCATTGCAAAATTAAAGTCCGCCATCCGTAAGCTGGAAAAGCTGCCTATCTTTATTGAGGTACAGGCAGATAATGTCATTAGCAAGGAAAAGGCAGACCTCATAGGTGCAAATAAAGAACAGTTGAACGAGCAGGGAAAGGGTAGTGATGACAAATCGCTGGTATATCTCAAGCCACGCAGCGGGAAACTAAATAGCAGCGGGGCATACACAGATAGGTACGACAAGTTCAAAAGCAAAAAAGGTAAGCAGACAGACCACGTTGATTTAAGATTGTCCGGTAAATTTCAAAGGGGGATTACCCTTGTGAAGTTCGACCGCAACCATTGGGTGTACGTGGGCAATGATGATAAGACACTGATACTTGAGGCGAACTATGGCGATCATATCCTCGGTATCACAGAGGACAACCTACAAATATTTTCATCTGCCGTGATGGAACCTGCGCTGCAAAACAAAGTGGATAATTATTTAACCCGATAAAAATATGAGTTGTGCTACTATACCCAACAGATTTACCAACCCCGTTTTACATGCGAAAATCATTCAGGATTTTCAGGAGAGGTTTGACGATCAGCTCCAATGGCTTGAAAAAGTTTATCCGCTGGCTCGTGTGGGGGAAACAAAAAAAGAAGATGGCTCCACGTTCCGCTACCCGCAGGTATATGTGAATGACGGGGGAAGGGATTATTACGACCTGCGCCCGGATGATAACCTTTCGTGTTTTGGTTTCTTTGAAATGAACGATGCCTACCCGGTGAACGTAGATCAGTCAGAGGTCGGCTTCAATATTTCTTTTATTGTCTGGTATAACCTCAAGAAATTAGACAACGGAAAGAACTACGATTACTCTGCTGAACTTCTTGCCCACGTCTTAAAGGTGCTTGAAAATTATACGGAATATTCATCCTCTATAACTGACCTCGAAATCGAGCCACGCCCGGAGGAAGTATTTAGTAAATATTCTTTCGAGCAGACTGATAACCAATACCTGATGTACCCATTTGGGGCATTTAAATTATCATTCACCATTGCTGACACCATTAATGCGGATTGCTTCGATGATTTCAATATAACAGGGGGAGGTAGCTGTAACGACTGATGGCCACTTTAAAACATAAGAGTGACAAGGCACTCAACCTCATCAATGGCAATGAGGTGTTCGGCAATGAGTATATCATTTCCGAAAGTGATACTGGGCGGGTGAAGTTCGGCGATGGTGTTACCCCATATAATTATCTTGGCTATGCAAAAACACCGGGGGAATACGCAGAGGCAACAGGAACGAATACCTATATCATCACTTCACCGCAGATCGCAATAACTTATTTCACCGGCCAGCCGTTCCGGGTGAAATTCACAAACACGAATACCGGAGCATCAACTTTGAATGTTAATTCACTCGGCGCAAAGGCATTGGTTAAAAACGCATCCGACCCCTTAGTAGCGGGTGATGTAACGGCAGGTCAGATATACAATGTGTGTTACGATGGAACAAACATGCAAATTATCTCCCCGGTATTCACCTCCGCAGGCAGCGGATGGGATAACGAACCGCTTGTCGGCATAGGCCCTACTGGCATCATTGAGGAATGGTTCGCACCTCTTGCCGTTGATTACTCGGCAAGTACAGGGTTCATTGCCAACCGTATTTTTGCAGAAAAGTTTTTGATAAAAAAAACGATCACCGTAGATCAGATGAGGTGTGAATGTACAACGGCGATAGCGGCAAAAAGCGCACAAATTGGGCTATACCATGACAATGGGTTTAAATTCCCCGGCGCATTACGAGTGGATGGTGGCACTGTGTCGTTGGCTACCACGGGCATAAAAGCAGTTACATTCGGATCAGCACAGGTACTTACCGCAGGAACGGTGATATGGCTTGCGATCAGCACGCCAGATGTTAACACGGTTGGCTTTCGGTATGGCATTCGGAGACTTGGATTCATTGGTCGCCCGGCCGGAGTATCAACAGTACTACCGTGGGGATGGGCAACAGTACACACATTCAATTCGACAATGCCCGACCCATTTCCAACCGCAACAATAGGATATATTTCTCAAACAACTCAGTCACCACTTGTTGAATTACACCGGAGCGCATAGATGGCATTTAATCAAACATGGCGGCAGATATACCTGCCAGATGGCAGTACCACAATGGTACTGATCGAATCCATTGAGGTTCCAGACCCGGAGCCTATGCCGCCCTCATTGGAGCAGCAGGTCATTGATTTAAGAAAAGAAATTGAATTATTAAAATCAAAGTTATGACCCCCGGCCAAGAGGAGAAGTTAAACAACCTGTGTCAGTCCGTAGAGCGGATTGAAATATTCCTGCGTGGTGATAAGAACCTCGACACCGGGGGGATGAAGCAAACGGTGGACTGGCACACAAAAAAAATACGGGAGTTTGAAAGGGATAAGGTCAAGGTAGTGACCGGGGCAACTATCTTCGGGGCTATCGGAGCGGCCATAGCCGGGTATATAAAGTATCTTATTTATGGGAACCACTAACACTAACTCATCATGGCACTAACAGATATTATCACCAAGCTGGTCGGCGGATCTGCCGGAAACATTATTGAGAGTGTCGGGGCTGTTGCCGACAGGTTCATTCAGACCCCTGCGGAGAAGGAGGCATTTAAAGCTGAGATCGCCAAAGAGGTGAACAGGCACAGCGAAGTGGCACAGGCGGCGGCATTGAGCGAAACAGAAGCCTATCTCAAGGATATGGACAGCGCACGCAGCAGGGAGATCGCCATTGCGACAAGCGACAAGGCTCCGACATTCAATAAGATCATCACGCCACTCTTGGCGGTGTCCACCATTGCACTAACCTTTGTGATGTTTTATGCGCTACTTTTCAAAAAGTTAGGGGCGGAAAAGGACATTGTCATTTACATACTTGGTGCGCTCACCACCATTGTAGGAAGTATCATCTCGTATTATTTCGGGAGCAGCAACAGCAGCAAGAGCAAGCAGGACACGATTTCAAAAATGCTGAATGACAAATGATACCCTTCCTCGGCGTTATCGTGATGGTCATTGCCGTACTTTCAATGATACTTTATGACTATTCGAGGGATGAGGGGGAGGATTAAAAAGGTGCGCCCGGCAAATTTGTGTTTTTTTATTCGAAAAACTTTTTCCACTTTTGCAAATATGGTACTGAAATTAATTCGCAACACCTTCACCCCCCAGTCCACCATCGGCGACCTCTACGCTGATGGGGTGTTCCTTTGTCATTGCCTTGAGGACGTTGTCCGCCCGGTGGACGAGCCGAAGGTTTACGGCAAGACAGCCATTCCATACGGCAGGTACAGGGTTGTACTGACCATGAGTAACCGTTTCAAGGTTATCCTGCCCCTGCTTGTGGATGTGCCGGGCTTCGCCGGGGTACGCATACATTCGGGCAATACAGCAGCCGACACAGATGGATGCCTCTTGCCGGGTCTGTCAAAGGGTGTAGACTTTGTTGGCAACAGCCGGGCGGCCATGGCCAAGCTCCAGCCCCTGATCGCCGCCGCCCCTGAATGTTGGCTTGAGATCGTTCAGGCAGGGATGCCCGCCTGACCCCTTCCGGCTGCGTAGGACGGTCTAACGCCCTTTTTGTGGGTGTTCCCACGCCCCCGGATATTATCGCTTCCCTATCGAAGGCAAGGAAACATCCGTTGTGGGTTTTGTGGGTTTTGCGGGTTACTCGTATTATTAAATAGGAATCGGCAAATTACGCTGATTTCGCCCCTTTACCCACGTAGGCAAGAGAACACCATCGAACCTGTCTAATTTTTCGATAGGTTGGGGTGCATCTTCTGCGAAAGGAAGGGTAAATCATCGATTTCTTTATATTCTATAAAAATCGGCCGCCTTATATTCAAAAGATCATTGTCTTTGTAAAATGCCATCATACGGGCTTCTTCGTTAAGTGCATAGTTTTTGTCGAAGGTTGATAAAAGTATTGCCATTTTAGGCCGTAGCCCTTCTTGTTTCAATTGAAGTACCCATTTTAATTTTCTATTGTCCACAACATTTTGTCCATGTAGATGCCCATTGAGCCTCTCCCTTGCACACTGCGCACATCCTATGTACCGGACAACATTATTACGGGGATCTATTAATACATATACCTCCCATGTAAAAATTTGTATGTTATTGGGAATATATAAATACGGGAGTGTACATAGTATCATAAAATTGTTTTTTTTGTAAAGATAATATAAATGTTACATTTGCAACATGAAAAAAAATAATCCCAATAACTTAAAGATGGTTGGCGCATACGCTAATCATATCGGACGCAACAGGCAGTACGTATATCGCATGATATGGTCAGGACGCCTGCCATTTTTGAAAATAGGGGGTATCATGTTTATAGCGGAAAATGCTAAAATCAAGAAAATTCAGCATTGTTAATAACTTATGGATATTTATTTTGCTTGAAATGTTACAGGTGTAACATTTTCGCTTATCTTTGCCCTATATCAATAGCAAACACCGACCCGGCGGAACCGGGGAAACTAAAAACCCAAGCAAAATGAAAACATTCGCAACAATCACATTCAGAGGCGTGGAGCTACAATGCGACTGCTTTTATACCACGGCAACGCCGGACTGTGGCGATACCCCCGGCACAGGTGCAGAGGTAGAAATAGAATCAATAGAATGGGAAGGGAAGGAAGTATTCCACCTTATCAGTAGCTTGCTCGACCATGCCCCATCAGCATGGAATGACCTTGAAGATGAATGTCTGCGTGAGATACTGGGCATTAATTCCATACCCCCAACATTTTAAAACTCACGCCCAATGACAATATCAACAGCAGTTATCGAGCAGCGAATAGTTATCAAGTGGGAAGGCCGTAGGTTATACTTCAATAGCGGCAAGTGGTGTGTGATGATCGCCGGCCACATCACCCGATTTGATTTGCTCGAAGAAGAACAGGCTGTAGAAATGTTACTCGAAGGGAAAAATTTATGCAGCCAACCTGTTGTTATGAAATCGGTTTGCGCCTACGAAAAGCACGACAAAGAAATGAAGGAAATAGGCGAGTGTAGATTTTGTGGAAAACGAGAAGGTTATTAGAAAATAAGAAGCATGACCAATACCATATTTGTTACTCACATAGGCGAGGTTCGCCTATTAAAACCAAAATCAAAATGAAACTTGAACTAATCAAAAAGACCGAAGTTGCCGGAGATGTGTTTTGGCAGATATTTATTAACGATGAGTTGCTACGATCACTGCGGGTAACACTAATAACCCCGGATGCTGAACGTATTATGAGAGAAGAATACGAAAAAATTAAGAAGAACAATATCATAGCTGGCATTGAAATTATTGAAAGCTGCGAAATTCCAAATGTTTAACCAATTAAAACCCCAAGCAAAATGAATGAAGTGCAAACAAATAAGTCAGCAGATGCGGTAACTGTGAAATCTCTTTTCGCACGGGATGATGTGAGGAAAAAGTTTCATGAAATGATGGGCAAAAAAGCGCAGGGATTTATGACCTCCGTACTTCAAATTGTTGCAAGTAATGAAATGCTCTCAAAGGCAGACCCGGCAAGTGTGTACCATGCCGCAGCAGTAGCGGCGACACTTGACCTTCCGCTGAATAACTCATTGGGCTTTGCGTACATTGTTCCATATAACGCCAAGCAGAAGGACGGGTCGTATAAAACAATTGCTCAATTCCAGATAGGCTACAAGTCCTACATACAACTTGCACAGAGAAGTGGGCAATTCAAAACAATATCCGCTACCCCAATTTACGAGGGGCAGATAACTGAGAGTAATCCGCTCACCGGATATACATTCGATTTTTCGCAGCGCACCAGCGACAAAGTAATTGGGTATGCTGGGTACTTCGCCCTATTAAATGGGTTTGAAAAGACATTATACATGACGGTTGATGAATTGAAAAAGCACGGTAAAAATTTCTCACAGACCTATAAAAAGAATTTCGGACTGTGGGAAACTAATTTTGAAGCAATGGCAACAAAGACCGTGATTAAACTTCTGCTATCAAAGTACGCACCGCTTTCGATAGAAATGCAAAAAGCAGTTATCACAGATCAGGGGTTGATAGAGGACGAAGATGCTACTGTTGTAACTTACCCGGACAACGGAGAAGAACAGGTACTAACCGAAGAAACCAAACAAGCAACACAGGAGCGGGTAAGCGACCTATTTAACGGGGAGGGCAAACAATGATAGGTCAGGTAATAGCAGAATCGCAATGGGAACGCTCACGGCTTGGTCGACTAACGGCATCTGGTATTCATGTTCTTTTATCTGAGCCAAAAAGCAAAGCAGATAAAGAGGCTGGACTTCTCTCAAAGGGTGCGCTCACTTATATCAACGAGAAGTGTGCAGAGATACTCACTGGAACAGTTAGGCAGTTCTCATCCGCTGCAACAGAATGGGGCAATGAGCAGGAGCCGCTGGCGATAGAACTACTTAAAAAAAGATACCCGGATTTGGAATATTTCGGCAACCAGACCAGAAAGTTTTTCCAGTACGGTAAATTTGCAGGTGGTACGCCCGATGCTATTGATAGACGAACATTGAAAGTATTTGAAATCAAATGCCCAGAGAACCCAGCAAATCATGTGCAGTACCTGCAAATGCAAACAGCAGACGATTTAAAATCGGCAGAGCCGGAATATTATTCACAGATACAGATGAATATTATATGTGTTGCG
>Ga0209342_10004970_pt1 | contig 13679 bp, 16 predicted proteins | sample RifCSP16_2_FD_184023 | JGI IMG/M metagenome (GOLD analysis project Ga0209342, IMG submission 184023) | Soil microbial communities from Rifle, Colorado - Rifle CSP2_sed 16_2 (SPAdes) (version 2) | ecosystem: Environmental > Terrestrial > Deep subsurface > Rock core/Sediment | place: Rifle... | reverse complement strand
CCGGTTTTTTGAAGATATTGTCCGGCAACGTAGATAAGCCGCCCTCCTGGTACCGGGATATCGTCTCTCCCCTATATGCCGGGATTGAGCAATCAATCCGCGATCTGGTACTCGACCGTGTATGTGCGTTTCCCGTCAGCGTGCATTTGAACGATTTCCTGTGCTGTGACCGGTTTGATATCATGGATAAAATTTCCTCAATAAACCTGCCCGTACTGATAATCAGCGGTGAATCGGATACTATGACGCCGGTTAAGTATTCCCGGTATCTTGCCGACCGCATTCCCGGATCGCGCCTGGTGATAATCCCCGAAGCGGGTCACATGGTTTTTCTCGAGAAACCCGATGAGGTGAACCGGGAAATCGAAAAAAGCTTTGGTGGAATGATATAACAGGGATGGCGCGGTTGCGCAACCGCGCCTTCAGGAAGCCCCCTTTTTTTGGGGGGGGGGCGTCACCCACAACCCCATTTATATCGAAAAGTCCGGCGTGCTGCCGCCCGCAACGCGCTTATTTTTATATTTTTGTATGAGGTCTTCTCAGCCTGATCTGTGACGCCGGCCTGCTTAATATGTATCCGCCATGGGCGCCTCTGAAAGTACCGATCGCGTTGAAAGCCTCATGCCAGAACCCCCTATGAATCGATCCCTTCAAACAGCGCGCTCGACAAGTAGCGTTCTCCCGCGTCAGGCAGGATAACCACAATAATTTTACCCTTGTTTTCCGGCCGGGCCGCAATTTTTGCAGCAGCCGACATTGCCGCTCCGCTTGAGATCCCGACGGTAATTCCTTCTTCCTTATGCAGGCGCCGGGCCATCTCAAACGACTCTTCGTTTGACACCGCGGCAACCTCATCCACGAGGCTCATATCAAGGACTTCGGGTTTGAAACCGGCCCCGATGCCCTGTATCTTATGCGGCCCCGGCTTTGGCGTTTGACCGTTTAGAATTGCGGTAAGCGCCGGAGAGCTAATCGGCTCTACCGCCACCGACCATATTGACTTGCGTTTCGCCTGCTTGATAAACCGGCTAACGCCGGTAATGGTACCGCCCGTTCCAACTCCTGAGACGAGAATGTCTATTGTGCCGTCCGTATCGTCCCAGATCTCAGGTCCGGTTGTTTTATAATGGATATCGGGATTTGCCGGGTTCTTGAATTGCTGGGGCAGGAAATATTTTTTTGGATCTCCGGCGATTATCTCTTCGGCCTTGGCGATCGCCCCGGGCATCCCCTTCGGGCCTTCTGTCAGGATTAAGTCGGCGCCGAACGCCTTAAGCATGCGGCGTCTCTCCAGCGACATGGTCTCCGGCATGGTCAATATTAAAGGGTATTGACGGGCGGCGCACACATAGGCAAGCGCGATCCCGGTATTGCCGCTTGTCGGTTCAATAACCGTTATGTCCTTCTTTCCGGGTTTAAGCTTTCCGTCCTTCTCGGCCGCCCAGATCATGGATGCGCCGATGCGGCATTTTACCGAGTAGGCCGGGTTGCGTCCCTCAATCTTTGCAAGTACGATGGCAGGCAGGCAGGCCGCGATCCGGTTTATCCGCACCAGCGGCGTTCGCCCGATGCTCAAGCTGTTGTCGTCATATATTCTTGTCATAATTGTTCTCCTTGATGATTAAAATACTTTTAATTGCGCGTCAATTTCGCTCATATGGTTCCTCCTCATGATAAACACTAGTAAAATGATAGAATAACTAGTAAATAAAATATACTTATTTTTTGTCAGATAGATTATAAAAAAAATAAAAAAATCAATTTTTTAAAATTTATAGTCAAAAGTGATCGAATCATAAATTATGAAATTTTTTATTCGATTAAAACATGACATAATTAAAAGTCATTAATATTTTTTAAAAACTTATTGACATATTGTATTACATTTGCAATAATCCGTCCATTCGGTAAAAAATCTGAACAGTCGGATTTTTTTTACCTATAATCCAACTTTATAAAATAATAATTTGAATAACATCATTAAAATTGGGGACATCAGGAAAAGCCAGATTCTTGAGGCGGCTTTACGAACATTTTCTCAGGTCGGTACTTATAATGTGACACTTGACGATATAGCTGAAGAAGCGGGGATGTCCAAAGGCGGCATCGCTTACTACTTCTCTTCAAAAGAGGGCCTGGTTAAAGAGGTCTTTAAAGTTTTCTTCGAACGCATATTCCAGCGAAGCAAAGAGACTATGGATCAATACACGGACCCGATGGATAAATTGCTTTCGTTCAGCTGGCTCTATGACAGCAACGATCCGGACGTGAATCACGGATACCAGCTTCTTTTCGATTTCATGTCGATGGCGGTCCGGGACGAGGAATGCCGGCAGATATACCATGAATGGGTAAACAACTGGATCGTACTCCTCAAAAAGGCTCTTATTGAAGGGATTGAACAGGGGAAGTTCAGAAAAATCGACGCGGATTCAACCGCTCGTTGTATATCATCCATCTATCACGGTATTGCAATGCGGTGGTACCTTGACCGGGATTCCAATCCGACAGAATGGGCTGTCAAATCTTTTACCGAATCTATAACCCGTCTCATGGGTGTGTAGATATAATAGTAACTGCTCAAAAACCGGGGGTGATCATGTTCTCCGCCCGCCTCCGGCGGGCGGAGAATAAAATACCCACCTGTTTTTGAGCAGTTACTTATAACACTATTGAAGGAGGCCTTCTATGGCAGTTTTCAAAAACGCGGAAAGCATGCTGGAAATTCTCGGGGGAATGTTTAATATGGTATTGGAGAATAAGGAAGTGGCCCCGAAATTTAAGGAATCCGGCGTCGTGATAAAATTCAACATCACCGATCCTGATGCCACGCTCTGGGTCGATACGGTGAATATGAGGATATTGTCCGGAGCTCAGGACCTGAAGGCGAACGTGGAAATGGATTTAAGCGGCGATTCCTGCCACCAGTTCTGGCTCAAAGAGCTTAAGCTGCCCATTGCTCTCGCAAAGGGTAAGATTAAGGCCAGAGGCCCGATGCCGACTATTTTAAAGCTTCTGCCGCTGTTAAAGCCCGCATATGAAGCGTATCCGGATATCGCGAAAAAGAACAATCTTCCTGTAAAGTAACGGCCGAATTACGCAAATAAAAGGAGATTATTATGAGCAAAGAAAGAGCGCTGAAACAATTTGAGGAAGACCGCATTCAGGCGGTCAGGGTCGCGGCGCGGCTTCTTCTCGCGTCCGGGACGACCTCTCCCCGCGTCGGCGGTGTCGGCGAGTGCACGACGCATATTTTGGATGATGAGTGCGTCATCGAAGAACTATGCCAGAAGATAGAAGCCATGGCCGATGAAAAGGAGAGCTGGGCCTTTTTCAAGAGGGATGCAGCCATGCTGAGAGACGCTGACGCGGTGCTGGTAGTGACATCACTGAGAAGCCTCACCGACCCTTCGGACATCAGCTGCAACATGTGCGGATATATGACCTGCGATTATATGCGGGAGGTCAAGAAAATCGAAAAGGGGACGGGCGTCGCCTACACGGGTCCGATCTGCTCATTCAGGGCAACGAATGTCGCATACGCGATTGGAGGCATCATCAACCAGGCGCGCACGCTCGGCATAGATCACGGCATCTACTGGTCCGCCGGCGCAGCAGCCATGCGGATGGGGATCCTGCCGCGGGATACCGGCTTTGCACTGGCGGTAGGCATCTCGGTGACCGAGAAGTCCCCGTTCAGGGATATACCGCTCCGTTACAATGAAATCAATGACAGAACCATGAATGACCGGATAATCAAAAGGCTCTGGCCTCAGTTCCGGTCAATATACAGCTAAAGGAGGCTCGTATGGTAAGAATAGAAATGCAGGAACTAATTGACAACGGTCTTGCCAGGGCCATGGAACTGATGGCCGTAGCAGCCTATAATGCCGTTAAATTCAGCGACCGGAATACGTTTAAAATGGCCGTAATGGGAAAGGAAGATATGGAAAGTATATCCGAGTTCTGTTATTCCCTCGGCGATATGTCACCCCTCGGGGCCAGGGACGGCCGGGCGCTCCAGTCCATGGTGAAGGAGCCGCTTGCCATGCTTATCATCGGCGATAAACGCAAATCCGATTTTAACTACAACTGCGGCGCCTGCGGCTACAGAACATGCGCCGAACTCAACAAGGCAGAATTTGTCGAAGCCCTAACCTCCAACGGGCCCTTCTGCATGTTCAAAGCCATCAACCTGCACATGGCCGCCAACGCGGCAGCGGCAATGGCCTGGAAGCTGGGTCTGCAGTGCAGGGTGTTCAGCACCTTCGGCTTCGGGGCAAAGGCGATGGAAACGCTCCCCGATGTCGATACTGCTGTCGCCGTCATGGCAAGCGCGTCGAAGCGGGATCCCTTCTTCGACCGGCACCAGTACTGGACCAAGGAGCACTGGGATGAGATTTTCCATAAGGAATTTCCGACGTTCGTGCGGGGGTTTATCGGCGCCCTTGAAGAATAAGTAACGATGGAATTTTCGGGAGGTGGATTACAATGGGTAAGGAACATTTAAACCAGGCGATCTGCTCTCATAATATTGAGATGAAAGCCGATGAACAGCCTGATAGGGAGATATTGACGTTTATCGGTGGTGTGGAAGACGAGCACCTGACCTATAAGACCATTCATGAGAATTCGAACAAAGTGGCGCGACTTTTCCTGGATAGCGGCATTGAAAAAGGCGACAAATACATCGTGTTGATGCACAACTATCCGGAATTCGTGTATTCGCTTCTCGCGGGACCAACGGTGGGGGCCATGATGATTCCGATCGATCCCCGGTCGAAGGGAAAAAGGCTGGAATATTATTTCCGCAACTCCGGTGCGAAGGGCGTTATCGTTTCAGACGTGTGTCTGCCGCAGATCGAGGAAGTCCTGCCGAATCTGCCGAAATTGAACCTGGTTTCCGTCGTGTCGAGACCGGAATCCAAAATCCCGCCAACGACGAAATATCACAACTTCAACGAGGTGATTAAGAAAGACACCTGGCAGCGGGTCGACCAGCAGATATTCGATGTGCGCCAGCCCATGCAGATCATATACACGTCAGGAACCACCGGCGACCCGAAAGGGGTGATGATCCGCAATAGTAGAACGGGCGTCTTCAATATCATGACGCGGCTTATATGGAAGTATAACAGGGAGGAAGACATCCTGTATACCGGTCTCTCTCTCACGCACGGCAACGCCCAGGCGGTTACGCTCTTTCCAGCCATGTATCTCGGGGTGAAGGCTGTTTTCACCCACCGCTTTACCAAGAGCAGGATATGGGACATTTGCAGGAAATACGGGTGCACTTCCTTTTCACTGCTCGGCGGCATGTTGGCCGGCATCTATATGGAGCCGGAAAAACCAGACGATTCTGACAACCCGGTCAGGCTGGTTATCAGTGCGGGAACACCGCTTGTCCTGTGGGAGGCGTTTGAAAAAAGGTTCGGGGCCAAAATCCTTGAATGGTACGGGGCCGTCGAGGGAGGGTTCGCCTGCAATCCAGTCGGGAAAGGACCTATCGGGTCATTCGGCAAAACAGTGCCGGGCGTCATGGAAATGAAGGTGGTAGATGAGAATGACAAGGAAGCGGCTCCCGGCGAGAAAGGCGAGCTCATATGCAGGAATATCAAGGGCGAAACGAAGGTCGATTACTGGGGCTTGCCCGAGGAATCAGAGGCGAAAACGCGGGGCGGATGGTTGCGGACCGGCGACATCGTTCACAAGGACAAGGATGGCTGGCTCTTTTTTGATCACCGCAAGGGATCCGAGCTGCGGAGGGCCGGGGACTTCATACAACCGGAACACGTTGAGAAGATAATCGGCGAGCATCCGGATGTCAGCGACATCTGCGTGTACGGGGTCCCGGCTGCCTCAGGTGCTCCCGGCGAAAGCGATCTTGTCGCGGCAGTCGCACCCTTTGGGGGGAAGAAGATTGATCCGGCTTCCATTTTTACCAAGTGCAAGAAGGATCTCGCAGCGAATTTCATCCCTTCCTTTCTTCAAGTGGTAAATGAAATTCCCAAAACGGTTTCGGAAAAGAACCTTGACCGGAAGCTCAGGGAGGACTTTCAGAAAGGAGAAGGGGAGATTTATAAATTCGATGATTTTAAATGACAACATCTTCATAGAAGGATGATCGGGGAAGTTACTATACAATTCAACAGGGGGAATTTATGAGCTATAGAGAACTGAATACGCAACTAACAGACGAACAGGTGTCATTAAAGGAGAACGTACACAGGTTTGCCGTCAACGTTATGCGGCCGGCTGCAATTGAACTCGACAGGATGACCGCGGAAGAGGTCATAAAGAAGGGCTCGCCGTTCTGGAAGGTCATGAAGCAGATGTATGAGATGAAATATCATACGGTTCTGGTGCCAGACGAGTACGGCGGAATGGGACTTGATCCCCTGAGCCTCCATATTTTTTTCGAGGAACTTTCGTACGGCAGCGTCGGAATGACTGTCGCAGCGGGTGTCGCCTGCTTTCCTTCGTTCTATGCTTCCATGGTGCCGGAAGATTTTCTCATTGAGAATGTCATCATTCCGTATGTGAATTGCACTGACGCCACTAATATGGGGTGCTGGGCCATAACTGAACCGGACCATGGCTCGGACATTTTAATGCCGGGGACCGAATTCTACCACGACCCGAAAATAACGCAGAGCGTCAAGGCGCATAAGAAAGGAGACCGGTGGATCATCAACGGCCAGACAGCTGCATGGGTGTCTTGCGGACCGATTGCGTCTTCGGCTGCCCTTTTCGTCGGCATCGACCCGAAGCAGGGGATGGCCGGCGGCGGGATCTGCATCATTGATTGCACTCAGAAAGGCGTCTCAAGAGGAAAACCCCTCGACAAGATGGGACAGCGCGACCTTCCCCAGGGCGAAATCTTTTTTGACAACGCAGAGGTGCCGGAAGAGTACATGATCGTCGACCCGGATAGCTACGAGGCCCTTACCGACACCACGCTGGCAATTGCCAACGCCTGCATGGGTGCGTTCTTTACCGGCGTCGCCCAGTCGGCGTACGATATGGCGGTTCAATACGCCAAAGAAAGAGTGCAGGGCGGGGTGCCGATAATCAAGCATACGACGATCAAGGAAAAGCTTTTTTACATGTTCAGGAAGATTGAGCTGGCGCGCGCCTATTCCAGAGCGGCCCTGATCTACAACTTTAGCACGACCCCGCCGCATACGCAGTATTCAATTGCGTCAAAAACATATTGCACTCAGGCAGCCTTTGAAATCGCCAGCGACGCGATGCAGATATTCGGCGGCAACGGCGTCACCAGGGAATATCCGATAGAAAAGATATTCAGGGACGCGCGGTCGGGATTGATCGAGGACGGCAGCAATGACTCCCTTGCGCTTGCGGCGGCTGACCTGATGCTGAGGGAAGATGGTTAAGGATTCCGCATCATTTTTAAGGGGGTTCATTACATGGGAAATATTTACATCATAGGATCCGGAATGATCCGATTTAATAAGTATCCCGAGGGAACCGTGAAGGGCATGGCCCGCGAAGCCATAACCCTGGCGCTCAAGGACGCCGGTCTTGAAAAGAAGGATATGCAGGCTGGATTCTTCTCGAATACCTTCTGGGGAATGTTCGACAACCAGCACTCGATACGGGGACAGGTCGTTTTCCGCGGCATGGGCATTGACAAGATCCCCGTGACCAACGTGGAGAACGCCTGCGCCGGCGCGTCGACCGCCCTGCATCTGGCCTACACGGGGATCCGCGCCGGCATGTACGACGTCGCCATAGCGGTCGGCTCGGAAAAGATCACCCATCCCAATAAGGCGATGTCGCTCGGCGCGTATGCCGCCTGCATGGACGTGGGCAATTTCAAGGAACAGCTCAAGCTCCTCGAAAGCGTCACTAAATCGCTTAAGGACCTGGTGATACCGGTTCAGGACACCGCTCCGGGCGAGGGGCGGAGCGTGTTCATGGACGCCTACGCTATGGGAACCCGCTGGCATATGAACCGCTTCGGCTCGACGCAGCACCAGCTAGCTGTGATCTGTTCAAAGAATCATTTCCACGGATCGCTCAATCCCCTGTCGCAGTACCAGCATGATATGACGGTCGAGGAGGTCCTGGCCGACAAGCTGGTGGCATGGCCTCTCACCAGGCCGATGTGCGCGCCGGTGGGAGACGGCGCAGCGGCCGCGATCATCTGTTCGGATAAGTATTTGAAGAAGCTTACCGGCGCGCGGCCGGTTAAAATCATAGCCTCCGTTCTGGGCCAGGGGAGCGACCGGGACATGGATGGTGAGGATATCGGCGAGCGGCTGTCGAAGCAGGCCTATGAGATGGCAGGCGTGGGGCCGAACGACATCAGCCTGGCCGAGCTCCATGACGCAACGTCATGGGGCGAGCTGCACCAGACCGAAGCGATGGGCTTCTGTCGCATGGGTGAGGGCGGACCGTATGCCGAATCCGGAGCGACCAGGCTGGGCGGCACAAGGCCCGTCAACACGAGCGGCGGCCTTGAATGCCGCGGACATCCTATCGGTGCTTCGGGCCTCGCCCAGATCCACGAGCTGGTACTTCAGCTCAGAGGTGAAGCGGGAAAGCGGCAGGTCGAAGGTCCGCGCATCGGTTTGGCCGAAAACGGCGGCGGCAATATCCGCGTCGAAGAAGCGGCGATGTGCGTTCATATTCTTGAAAAAGCATAACCGGACAGGTGACAGATATGACAGCAAGAAAAAATTGCATTTTTATTACCGGGGCGGCTTCCGGAATCGGCAGGGCGACCGCGCTTCTGTTTGCGGACAAAGGGTGGTACGTGGGACTGTTTGATGTGAACGGTAAAGGTGTGGAATCGCTCAGCAGGGAGATCGGCCCGAGCAATTGCTGCTACAAGGCCATGGACGTTTCCAATACCCAGAGCGTCAGGAAAGGAATCGAATATTTTTCAAAGAACACGGGGGGAAGACTGGACTTATTGTTCAACAATGCGGGGATAGTGAGAATGGGGCCTCTGGAAGACATTGATATAAAAGAACAATTTCGTATCATCGATGTAAACCTGAAGGGAATGCTCAACTGCATACACGAGGGCCTGTAATTGTTAAAGAATACAAAACAATCCCGCATCATCAGCATGTCCTCGGCTTCCTCGCTGTATGGAACCGCACATCTGGCGGTTTACTCGGCAACCAAATCTGCAATAAGCTCCCTAACGGAGTCCCTTAATCTTGAGCTGGACAGGTACGGTATCTTCGTCAGCGATATAAGAGCTCCCTATGTGAACACGCCTCTGCTCGAACAGGACGTCAAGGCGCCGTCCATCGAGAAGCTCGGGATTCACCTTGTTCCCGAGGATGTCGCGAAAATGGTATTCAAAGCGTCAAAGAGCGGGAAAATTCATAACGATACAAGGGGAATGAAACAGCTGCTGTTTCTCCTTATGCTGCCCGGATTCGTCAGAAATAAAATAATTAAGCTCCTGCTGCTGCCGGATAAATAGTGTATAGCGGGGATTGTCATGGCAAAAAAAATCAATGTATTTATAACAGGCGTGTCCGGATTCATTGCTCAAAAAATCGTGGAGCGCTTCAGCGAGCGCGATGATATTGGATCCATTATCGGCATCGATATCGTCGAGCCTCCCTGCTACTCCGACAGAATCACCTTCATAAAGCACGATGTGCGTGACGACATGGCGCCGGTGATGGCGCGGTTTGATATCGACTGGGCCATCCACACCGCCTTTGTCGTATCGGTATTGCACGACAAAGGCCTCATGGAGGATATCGATTTAAACGGAACAAAAAATTTTCTCAATGCAAGCGGTAAACTCAAGATCAAGCATGTGATACAGCTGACCTCATTTTTACAAGAATCCGCTGGGCAGGCATCTCATGAAGAAGATCGTAGTGCTTCCCAAAGACGCGCAGCCATTCCAGTTTGTGCATGAGGACGATGTTGCCGACAGTATTTATTTCCTCTTGAAGAACAGGCACAGGGGCGCGTTCAATCTTGCCGGCGACGGCACGATGATTTTTCAAGAAATGATCAAGATGACCAGGGGAATTCCTATATCCCTGTCATGTGCATTGTCCTCGGATTCCCTTTTGGAAAAATTGGCGGTGCGGTTTCGCGCGAATTGCCGCAGCTTGCATGGATCAGGTGACAACCCATCGCGCTCATTCTCGCTGCATGCGATGAAATATTTCTTGTTTTTCCAACGACATCTCTATGTAGTGGAGCGTCGGATTATGCCATGAAAAAATGCTCCCTGTATATCATGATTCTTTTCTGCATGTTCACCTTGCGCGGTTTTGCCGCTCAAAAGCTGGACGAGGAATTTATGCAAAAGAAAAAGCGGGGATGGTACGCCACTCCGTCGCCCCTTCTGAGTTATTACACTGATAACGGGCTGGGATTCGGAGCATGCGTGTATGTATTTTATAATGGAAAGGAAGAAGATAAGGGATTCGACGAGATCCCGTACTTTACCCAGATATACGGCCAGTTTTACCAGACAACCAAAGGCTGGAGTCAGTACGAGCTTGACTGGGATCAGTACCGCCTATTCAAGACGAATCTCCGGATCCGGGCCTCCATGGTGTACGAGAAAAAATTAAACGCCAATTATTTCGGCGTCGGATCAAAAACCACGCATGATAACCTCGAAGACGCCAACCTGACGACGCACCAGACGTGGAGTCATTATTATAGGCGCTTTCTAAAAGACGACTACCTCCTCTTCGATCGGGGCTATTGGTGGCATTTCGTGAATTACAAATATGACAACTATATGTACATTGGGCCGAAGGGTTATGTGAATCTGATCGGCAAATTCGCGGAAGATATACCGGTGATTAAAAATTTCGAATATCTGGTAGGGTTCCAGGCCCAGCATATGTCGATACGGCGGTGGGACTTGCACGGATACCAGGTCAATGGACGGCGGTTTGTGGAATTCAATCCGACCCGTCTGACCCGAGAGCGGCCTCAGGGCTACCAGGGTGGGTGGTCCAATTTCATACGGATCGGCCTTGCATATGACTCCCTGGACTACGAGCCCGATCCGACGCAAGGAATACGGGCCGAATACTGTGTGGAGACGAGCCAGAGGTTCTTCGGTTCTGATTACGTGTACTACCGGAACACCCTGGGGTTTCGCTGGTACCAGACATGGTTTAAAGGGTTTACCCAGGTGCTGAGACTGGCCTACACCACGTCAGCGCATAATATGCCGTTTTTCGACATGAACAGGTTCGCTTTCTTCTGGAATCGGGAGACTGGACTGGGCGGGCCCCGCACCCTGCGCGGGTATAAGAACGACCGCTTCGTCGGCAAAACCATGACCCTGGCAAACTTCGAGCTCAGATATTATATTGGCGATATCGTCATACCGGTGCTGGGCCGCTTCGGCTTCAAGATCATCGGATTTGTAGAAGCGGGCAATGTGTATGATAAGTCGGGTTATCCGTTCGTTCATCCCCGGTGGAAAGATTACAAGTACTGCTACGGCGGCGGCTTTGTTGTTCCCTGGAATCAGGCAACGATCATGCACCTCTATGTCGGCTTCAGCAGAGAAGACTACGCTGTCTCTCTTGATTTTGAGCACGGGATCCGATAGGCGTGCGGTTAAATCCGTCCGCCATCAGCATTCCAAGCGTTTTTATTCTTGAATTTTTATCTAAGTGAGCCGCTACTGGTATCACTGCAAGAATTCGAGGATGTGATGATCCCCATACTTTCCATTGTCGGCAGGTCGGGAAGCGGTAAAACCGTCCTGTTAGAGAAGCTCATACCTGAGCTGATCCGGCGCGGATACCGCGTGGCCACGGTGAAGCACGATGTGCATGGCTTCGACATTGACCGGGAAGGCAAGGACACCTGGCGCCACCGGAAGGCCGGCTCCGTATGCACCGTCATCTCATCGTCACAACAGCTTGCACTGGTCCGAGACATGGACCATGACGCCTCTCTGGATGAAATCCGGGACCGTTTTATCAGTGACGTGGATATCATTATTACAGAGGGATACAAGCAGGAGCGTACGCCCAAGGTGGAGGTTTTCCGAGCCGGCGAACATTCCGGGCCAATGTTCGCAAAGCACGCAGACCTGGTCGCCCTGGTAACCGATGTGCAGCATGATAGCACTGCGCCCTGCCTGGGCCTTGACGATATCGCAAAGCTTGCCGATATAATTGAGAAGAAATTCTTACTATGACGGGAACGGACTATCTTAAGAAATGTTTTGCTCTCACCGGCACTATAGCGACCGGCAAGTCGGTTGTTTCTGCGATGCTCGCCGAATTAGGCGCCCATGTCATTGATACTGACCTCATTGCCCGGCAGGTTGTGGAGCCGGGCCGGCCCGCGCTCCTTGAAATAAAGGAAGCTTTCGGTAAAGAAGCCGTCAATCCAGACGGCACACTGAACCGGGAAAAGGTGCGGGACCGTATAATCAGCGATCCCGGGATGCGCAGCAGACTGAACGGCATCACCCATCCGCGGATCAACCGGATCGTGATGGATCACATCGTATCGTACGGCAAACTTCATGACGGCATGCCCATCATCATAGATGTTCCGCTCTTGTACGAATCCGGTTGGGACAAGCTCTTTCCCGACGCGATCCTGGTGTATGCTCCGGAGGCGGTTCAGATCGAACGGCTCATACAGAGGGACCGGCTGGACCGGCGAACTGCCGAACTCACTATTGCCGCGCAGATAAACATTGAGGAAAAAAAGGGGAAGGCGCGCTTCATAATTGATAATTCTGGCTCCCTTGACGACACGCGAAAACAGGTAATGAGATTGTTTGAGCAGCTTTGTGCAATGATTATTGGACAATAAATTATTTTTGTACAATATATCAAGTTATTATACCGATAACTGATCAGGACAAGCCCTTCCATATATTTATTTCAGGATCATCGTTGCAGGTACGGCAGAAAACATGCGGGTCCCCGCTGCCGCACCCGTTGCACCATATATCGAATACGCGGCAATCTTTACAGAGCGGCTTGTCGCAGCCGTCGCAGTAAACCGCGGCTTCATTTTTACCGCATATGGCGCAGGTTTCGCCTTTAGCAAGTCGTATCTTATTCATAATAAAAATAAACCATGAATCACCCGGTATTTCAATCACAATAATTGTTTTCAAATCTCGCCGCGCATTGAATAATATTTTTATATGAATAGCTAATTTTAATTGATATGATTGCACAGGTATGATTTGCTTGCAATGCATATCTGATGTAATCCCTGATATCGAGGGCCGCAATGAAAGCAAAAATTGATCAATCGTGGAAACGCTCGTCCTTCATGGTGATTATTTTCACGGCCCTTATGGTTCAGCTTCTCGGATCCTATCACGCCGGTTCATATATTGTCGGAAATTATTTTTACGCGCTTTGGATCTTACTGAGAATAGCGGTGCCGGTCGGGATGCTCTTATTGTTAAAAGTGCCGCTGTCTCAGATCGGCCTCGGCTTGCCCCGGTTTGACCGCCGGACGAAAAACATTGTGTTCTTTACGGTTGCAATCCTGCTTTCCGCTTTCATCGGAATATTTTTTCTTCGCGGATATTTCAATTTTTATTCTACCGCGTTTGCGGAGGGCGGGAGTGGGGCGCTGGCCCGGTTCGTCAATTTCATGATTTTTACCTCTTCGACGCTTACCGGGTGGGAGTTCCTTCACCGGGGCTTTCTCCTCATGGG
>Ga0209342_10004969_pt1 | contig 13682 bp, 11 predicted proteins | sample RifCSP16_2_FD_184023 | JGI IMG/M metagenome (GOLD analysis project Ga0209342, IMG submission 184023) | Soil microbial communities from Rifle, Colorado - Rifle CSP2_sed 16_2 (SPAdes) (version 2) | ecosystem: Environmental > Terrestrial > Deep subsurface > Rock core/Sediment | place: Rifle... | reverse complement strand
GCTCGCGCTCGGCGCGTTCGTCGCGGGGATGCTCATCTCGGAGACGCAGTATCGCCATCAGGTCGAGGAGGACATCAAGCCGTTTCGCGAAGTGCTGCTCGGGCTGTTCTTCATCACCGTCGGCGCCCAGCTCGACCTGCGGGTCGTGGTGGCGCACTTCTGGTGGGTGGCTGCCATGTTTCTCGTGCCGCTCGCCGCAAAGTTCGCGATCGTCGCCGGCCTGTCGCGGCTGTTCGGCTCGACACCGGGCACGGCGCTGCGGAGCGGGCTCGCGCTCGCGCAGGCCGGGGAGTTCGGACTCGTGCTGATCGCGCGCGGGACCGAGCTCGAGCTCCTCGATGCGACGCTGGTGCAGGCGGCGATCGCGGGCATCCTCCTGTCGATGTTCGCGGCGCCGTTCCTCATCCAGCACAGCGACCGCATCGTCCTCCGGCTGTCGAGCTCGGAGTGGATGCTGCGCTCGCTCCAGCTCCATCAGGTCGCGGTGCGGAGCATCGCGACCGAACGCCACGTCTTGCTCTGCGGCTACGGTCGCACGGGGCAGAGCCTCGCCCGCTTCCTCGAGCAGGGGGGCATCAGCTACGTCGCCCTCGACCTCGATCCGGAGCGGGTACGGGAGGCGGCGGCCGCCGGCGACACGGTGGTCTTCGGCGACGCCTCCCGCCGCGAGACGCTGGTCGCGGCCGGCGTGAACCGTGCGGCGGTGCTCGTCGTGACCTACATCGACCTTCCGTCGGCGCTCAAGGTGCTCGGCCACGCGCACGAGGTGAACCCGGCGCTGCCGGTGATCGTGCGCACCCGCGACGACAGCGGCCTCGAGCGGCTCGAGGAGGCGGGCGCCGCGGAGGTCGTCCCCGACACCTTCGAATCGAGCCTGATGCTCGCTTCGCACGCGATGCTCATGGTCGGCGTGCCGGTGCGGCGCGTCGTCGGGCTGATCCGTGGGGTTCGCGAGCAGCGTTATCGGCTGCTGCGCGGCTTCTATCGCGGGTCATCCGACGACGCGGCCGACCTCGACGAGGCGAACCAGCCGCGGCTCCATACGGTGAGCCTGGAGGCCGGCGCGTATGCCGTCGGCCGGACGCTCGCGGAGCTCGACCTCGGTCGCCCCGGCGTGGAGATCACCGCGGTGCGGCGACGCGGGATCCGCGCGGACGAGCCCGGCCCGGAGACGCGCTTCGAGGCCGGGGACGTGCTGGTGCTGCTCGGCCGCCCCGACGCGCTCGACGCGGCGGAGGCGAGGCTGCTGCAGGGCTGAGGCGCGACGGCCCGCCCGATTAGTCGAGCCGCCGGCAGAGGATGTACGCGTCGCTGTCGGCGGTCGTGAACGCCGTGATCGTGGCGTTGGCGTCGGCGATCGGCTGATTGTCCGCGCTCTGCTTCGCGGCGCGGATCAGCCCGCGGCGCGGGTCGCCGTCGTCGAGCACGTTCTCCACGCCGATCGCGGTCTCGCCGGGAAGATTGGCAGCGCACACCGCGAGGCGTGGGAAACCGAGCGGCGCCCACTGGACCCCGATCACCCCGGAGTAGTGATTCAGCGGCTGTGCAACGGGCGTGACCGGCGTAGGCGGCGCGATGATGAGCTCCGCGAGCCGCAGGTGCCACCAGAAATTCAGGGACTCGCCGGATGCGGCGTCAACGGTGAGCGCGGTCATTGGGTCGCCCGCCGGCGGTGGCGCCTGATACAAGCCGCTGATCTGGCCGTCGCCAGTGCCGTTCTTCGATTTGCCGACCCATCGGCTCGCGGCGCGCGGATCATCGCCCGGAAGCGCTCCGTATCGATCCTGATAGTTGAGGACCGCGACCTTGAGGCCCTCGAACTGGTTGGCCACGAACTTGATCCGCGACTGCGTGAGGATACCGTCGCCGAGGAGCAGGAGGCCCATGAGGAGGCCGATGACGAAGAGCACGATCGCGACTTCCGCCAGCGTGAAGCCATGCTGAGAGTCGCCGGGCCCGGCCGGCCACCGCGGCCCGGGAAACGGGGTAGGGATTGCCATCTCCTCTTTGCTCAGGGTGACGCGCTGCTCGCGTCCCCGGGGTGCTTGTGATGATTTGTTGGACCCCTGCCGGCAACGCCGACGCCCCCGGGGCGCGGGAAAAGTACCGCGCCCCGCACGCACGGGCCATCAATCCATGCGCGGCAGTGTTGGCTAGTTCACGAATTCTTCACGCGTGCCCGCGCCGAGGTGGGCGCGCGCGTCGGGTTCACAACGCCGCGCGAGCGCGGTGCGCGATCTTGACGGAACGGCGACAGCGATCCGCAGCGCGCTGGGTGCGCAAACGCGTCGGGCGAGCCGCAAATGACAAAGCCCGCTGGTGCTCGTCGCGCCAGCGGGCTTCGCTTGCAGCGGACTTAGTAGGCTGCGCTACACGCCTCGGCAGAGGAGGTATTGGTTGGCGCCCGTTTCCGCGTAAGCGGGATAGGGCCCTGCCGGAATTGCGGGGTTGGAGGTGAGTTGCAAGGCGGCGCGGAGGCTACCGGTTGTGGAGCTCTGGTCGTCGGTCGCAGTGTCCACCGCGATCGCGATCTTGTCGGGAACGTTCGCGGTACAGACGATCAGGCCTGCGAGCCCCATCGTCGGCGCGCCTAGACCGGTCTGCGCGCCGATCATCCCGCTCACCGCGTTGGTCGGCTGATTCGAGGCAACGTTGGACGGGGTCGTTGCTCCGGGGATGAAGCCCGATTGCCGGAGATGCCACCAAAAGAGCCGAGATTCAGGCTCCACAGCGTTGGTGGTCGGAAGGTTGTAGGCCCCGTCGACGGTGCCGTCACCCGGCGAGGACGGCACCGCGTTCGCACCGAGCGCCCACCGCGCCTGTGCGCCCGCATCATCCCCGGGGATCGCCCGGTAGCGGTCCTGGTACGAGGCGTAGGCCGCCGTGATGCCGTTGAAGTCGTTGATCACGTTCTTGATCCGGGCCTGGGTGATCATCTCCTGGCCCTTCAGGATTCCGCCCAGAAGCAGGCCGATGATCACGAGGACGATCGCGATCTCGACCAGGGTGAAACCCGCCTGCCGAGTAGTGGTTCGCATTGTCTGCTCCTTGGTGCCTGGCCCGGGCTCGCCGGGCAAGTGCAGGGACAAGAGCAAACTCGATGCCAGGCCGATTTGACGGTTTGTGACGGAAATCACGGGTTTTCCGGGGGGGTCTCGGGGGTCGGACGTCGGGAAACTGCCAAATCCGTCACGCCCTCGACAACCCCAGACCCGGCTCCCCAGACCGGGGGTGCCGTTCCGCCAAGGGGTTAGGGCCGTTTCTGCCGTTTTTCCGCCTCGATGCGCTCCTCCAGGAGCTGGAGGCGCCGCTCGAGAAGCTCCAGATCGCGCTGATCCTTGACCTGGCCGCTCGCAATCAGGCCGCCGATCAGCAGCCGTGCGGCCTCCAGCTCGTTCATGTCCTCGAGAATGAAGGGCTCCATCTGCCGGACCCAGGGCGGGGCATCGGGGGTCGTCGTGTGCTGCTGCAGCGCAACAGCATACTTCCGGGCGAGCGGGAGATCCTTGAGCTGGTGCTTGGCGATGATCGTGGCGTGCGCGAGCCAGGGCCAGCGGCGGTTGGGATCCTTCAGGTACTCGGCGTACACGAACTCCAGCATCCGCCGTTGCTTGGCCGGATCGGGGACCTCGGCGTAGAGCCGGCTCGCTGACATCAGCGGGTATTGCCCGGCCGGATCGAGCTCGAGAATCCGACGTAGCCAGCCCTCGAGGTGCTCGTAGTTGAGGTCCCGGTACGGGATGCGCGTCCCGGCCTGGTAGTCGAAGGCTTGGAGATAGAGCATGAGGAGCCTTGCGAGCGCGATCGGCTCGCCGACCGCGGCGAGGCGCAGCGCCTCGACGCTCGGCGGCGGTCCCAGATCCTCGGCCTTCGCCGTCGGCTTGGGGTGCGAGGACGCAAACAGCACCTGTAGCACCAGCGCGACCGCGAGGAGCCCGATGAGCCAGCGAGGTACGTCGGCAAGCGGGCGTTCGCGCACGATCAGAGGTTCTGCCGGTGGAGGTCGAACTGCGCTGCGGCCACCAGGAGGACCGTGTACACCGCCGTCTGGACGAGCACGCTCGTGATCGCGCCGGCCGTCGGCGGCCCGGCGACGAGCCAGCTTACCTGGGTCATCTCGTCGAGCCGCGGCAGGACGAGCGCGATCGCTTGCACGATCCAGGTCGCTGCGCGGTCCGTCCAGGCGACCGACGCCCCGGCCGCCGTGGCGATGATCTGCAGGGCCGCGATCGAGCGGGCGAGCACGTAGAAGCCCAGCACCGCGGCGAGCGCGGGGACGACGTGGGTGAGCGTGATGACGCAGAACAGGCTCATGGCCGTGACGATGACCAGTTCGCAGGCGAGGGAGAGCCCCCACAGCGGGGCACCGGCTACGGGCGCGAGCCAGGCCACGGGCACGGTCAAGATGGCCGCCAGCAGCACGGCAGCCGTCGAGAAACCGACGAACTTGCCGAACAGGTACGCCGCGCGCGGCCAGGGCTGGGCGAGCATCAGCTCGAGCACCTTGTCGTTCACCTCCCGGACCATGCTCATGACGACGAACGCCGCAGTCAGGAAGACGCCGGCGCCGCGCAGGAGTGCGGCGATGATGGCCACCTGGATCCCGGCCGTCTCGATGATTGCGACCTGTTGGAGGAAGCCGGCGATCCCGAAGCTCAGCGCGAGCAGCACCGCGACGAGCCAGAGCATCCGGCTGCGGAGGGCCTCCAGCAGGGTGGCCCGCGCGATCGGGGCGATGATTCTTGTCATGTCCGGCACCGTTTCCCGCTTGCCACTGGCACGAATCCTGCCGTTAAATCAAGCCTAATGTCCGCGATTCCTGAAGACAAGGCGTCTTCGGCGCGCGCCGGCCTCGCACCGAAGGCGGCCGGCCGCGCCCTGCGCCTCCTCGTCATCGCGATGCTCGGGTCGCTGCACGTCGCGGCGATGGTCGGCGTCGAGGACATCTGGGCGCGGGGCCTCATGATGGCCCATCTCGGCCTGTTCCTGGTCTGGCAGCCGTTCATGCAGGGCGGTCAGCGGCTGAAGGTGAGCGAGGTCGTGCTCATCGCCCTGATCACGATCGCGATCCTCGGCTTCATGAACTGGTGGATGCTCGGCCTGTGGGTGGCGGTCCTCTCCGGGATCGTCGGGGGGAAGGTGTTCCTCTTCCAGGCGCGCTGGCTGCGGCTGTTCTACCTGACGGTGTTCTCCTACCTGGTCGCGCTCCTGCTGCTGTGGGTCGTCCCGAACGGGTTCCCGAACGCGCCGCTCCAGGCGGAGATCATGCTCCTCGCGCAGTACGGCCTGCCGGTGGCGTTCGCGGTCATGCTCGCGATGCCGGTGGAATCGGACACCGCGGAGCCGCAGATCGTCGACTTCTTCTACGCGAGCATGATCTTCCTGCTGCTGGCCGCGCTCGTGCTGGGAAGCTTCGCGTTCATGACCACCGCGAAGATGAACTACGCGCTGTCGCTCACCTACAGCCTGCTCGTCATCGCGGCGGTGCTCATGTTCATGAGCTTCGCGTGGAACCCGCGGGCGGGGTTCTCGGGGATGCAGATGGTGTTCTCGCGCTACCTGCTCTCGATCGGGCTGCCGTTCGAGCAGTGGCTGCACTTCCTCGCCGAGCTCTCCCGCAGCGAGTCGCGGCCGGAGCAGTTCATCAAGGAGGCGTGCGCCGGCCTCGCCCGTTTACCCTGGGTCACCGGCGGGACCTGGACCTCCGGCGCGGGAACGGGCGAGTTCGGCGCCTCCTCGAAGCACACCGTCGACTATATCGGGCGCGAGGTCAGCATCCGGCTCTACAGCCGGCATCGGCCGAGCCCGTCGCTCGTCTGGCACTTCAATCTGCTCGGCCAGCTGCTCGGCCAGTTCTACGTCGCCAAGCAGCGCGAGCTCAAGCTGCAGCAGCAGACCTACGTCCAGGCGCTCCACGAGACCGGCGCGCGCATGACCCACGACGTGAAGAACCTGCTCCAGACGCTGAACGTGCTGTGCGCGGCGGCGGAGCGCGACCCGGAGGGCGATCCCTCGACGCTGCAGGCGCTCATGCGGCGCCACCTGCCGACGGTGCTCCAGCGGCTGCAGCACACGCTCGACAAGCTGCAGCGCCCGCAGATGGACAGCGGCCGCTTCATCCAGGCCGACGCCTGGTGGGAGTCGCTGCAGAGAACCTACCAGCTGCGCGGCGCGCAGTTCGCCGGGCGGGGCGTTGAAGGCGGCGTCCTGCTGCCGAAGGATCTCTTCGACAGCGCGGCGGACAACATGCTCCAGAACGCCCTGGAGAAGCGCAAGCTCGATCCGAGCCTCGCGGTGAACGTGAGCCTCGAATGCGGCGACCACGTCGTCCTCACCGTGCAGGACACCGGCCGAGCGGTGCCGCGCGCCGCGCTCGCCGGCCTGCTGAAGGGGCCGGTGCCGTCCGAGACCGGGTACGGGATCGGGTTGTACCAGGTGGCGCGCCAGGCCGAGCTCTCGGGCTTCAGTTTCCGCCTGGTGCGGAATGACCCCGGGGACGTGTGCTTCGAGCTTCGCGGCGAGATCCGCCGCGGCGGCCCGGCGCTTCGCGACGAGCGGCGCGCGGCGGCGACGGGCGCTCAGAGCTGACCGGCCCCCGATCGGGGGGTCATGCCGCCGCCTCCTGGGCGGCGGCAGCCTTGCGACCCTGCAGCGCGTAGACCGTCGTGTCGCCCTTGCCCTTGAGATAGATCGTCCGGGGCGGGTCGAAGTCGAACTTGTTCCGCAAGCGGCGGTAGGTAGTCACGTCGACCTGAATCGAGCCGGGCACGCTCTCGGCGGTGATCCGGCTCGCGATGTTGACGGTGTCGCCCCACAGATCGTAGATGAACTTCTTCTTGCCGACGACGCCGGCGACCACCGGTCCGGTCCCGATCCCCATGCGGATCTCGAGGCGATGGTCGTTGATGACGAGGTCCGTCGCCAGCAGCGCCCGCATCTCGAGCGCCATCGTCGCGAGCGCCTCGGAGTAGTTGATCGTCGACTCGTCGTTGAGGCCGCCGGCGACCATGTAGGCGTCGCCGATGGTCTTGATCTTCTCCAGTCCGTGCTTCTCGGCGAGCGCGTCGAACGACGAGAACACCTTGTTCAGCATCGCGAAGATCTGGCTGGGCGAGAGCCCTTCGGCGAGGGTCGTGAAGTTCACGATGTCGGCGAACATCACGGTCACGTCGGCGAAGCCGTCGGCGATCGTGCCGTCCTCGGCCTTCAGCCGCTCGGCCACCGGCCCCGGCAGGATGTTCAGCAGCAGCCGCTCCGAGCGCTCCTGCTCGAGCTGGAGCAGGCGGTGCGCCTCCTCGATGCGGGCCTTCGACTTCTCGCGCTCCACCGCGGCGTAGCGCAGCAGGAAGTAGACGATGCTCGAGATCGCGATGAAGTTGAGCGCGAAGAACACGACGATCGTCTTGGGCGGGACCGCGGGCGGCGCAACCCCCTCCGAGAACAGGTAGTAGTCGGCCCCGGCTGCGGTCGCGATCAGCGTGATGTACGCGACGAACCAGGGAACCGACTCGCGCGGGCTGTAGAGCAGGATCGCTCCGACCGGGGCGAGCAGGCCCCACAGCACGAAACCGCTCGCGGTGATGAAGTCGCCGAGCGTCCACTGCAGGACGAACGGGAAGAAGAGGAAGAGGCACAGCTGCAGGACCCGGAACAGGTCGAAGTTCCGCGTCACCAGGTAGAGCACCAGCGTGCCCAGCGAAACGAGCTGGTAGCCGACCGGGACCGAGGTGTCGATCTTCAGGCCCAGCCACTGGTACAGCGCGAGCCAGAGCACCGGGGCCGCGGTCGTCAGCCCCATCGCGAACATCAGCAGCGACTTCTTGAGCTTGACGTCGTCCGAGTCGCCGGGCTCGATGCCGGCGGTCCTCAGGCGCCTCCACAGTTCGCTGACGGTGCTCATCGAGTTCGTTCTTGTCGTCGCCGCTGGCGCCGCCGGGCGGCTTCGCATTCCACCGGCATAAGCCGCCATTCTACGATGCCCCGCCAGGGCGAACCGGCGGGAGCGCCGCCCGGATGCGAACGACTTGGCGTCGGGACGACCCTGCCGCCGGGCCGGGTGTGGAACTATTTCTCAGATCGCGCCGCCGGCGATCAGGCGGTTGTACAGGATGTTCGGCGAGATCCAGATCACGAGGTCGTCGAAGCCGGCCGCCGGGGCCGGGTTGAACGGGGTCGGAGGTCGGGCGACGAAGATCCGGTCGGCGTTGCCGTTCTCCACCTCGTCCACACCGACGCCGGCCGCGACCGCGTTCTTGCCCGTCGAATACACGATTGCCGGTGTCAGAAAGCTCGGCACCGGGGGCGGCCCGGGACCGCACGCGGGCGTAGCCGGCACGGCTCCGGCGCTGGTCGTGCACACCATGAGGTCGGGAGCGATCGGCGGGGCCGCGAGGATGTTGCTCCTCATTTCGCCGGGGGCGGTGAAGAGCATGATGGTGTTCGCTGGCGGCGTCGGCGAGAAGACCTGCGTGACGGAATAGCGGATCGGCTGAAGCCAGCTGTCCAGCAGGAGACCGAAGTTGGGGCTCGCGGGATTGGTCTCGATCGGGCCGATCCCGAGCGTCGCCGCCGGCACGAACCCGTTGGGGCTCGAACAGCGGCCATGAGCGGGTACGGGGCCGGGCGGCGCGAGGATGATGGCGCCGCAGGCCCCGGCACCGCCGTTCGTGCAGAAGCTCTCTATGGCGTTGCCCGCGCCGGCAGCCGGGCAAGGTAGGCGGCCGTTGCGCAGCGCGAAGCCGATGAGCGCTTCGCGCGCCTGATCCAGCGTCCGCTGGGTGTCGGTGATCTCGCGCGCTTCGGTCTGCGCCGAGAGCGTCATGACCGTTCCCCCGATCAGCAGGGCAACGATCACGAACACGATCGCCAGCTCGGCGAGCGTGAAGCCGCGCTGGCGCGCCATGTGGGGCGTGGGGCTCACGGCGTGACGACGGCGATCTTGTCGTTGAAGGTCAGCGAGCGCAGCCCGCGCGCGAACACGGAGAACGATGGCGGCGACGGATCGGCCTCGTTGAACAGCGGCGACGTGGCATTCTCCACCTCGAAGTAGCTGGCGATGGCCCACGGCCGCGCGCCCCCGGCGAGATTGCGGCCGGCGAGCACGAGCACCGATCGCGCCGCGGTCGGCGGGCCACCCGCGCCCTGCACGGTGATCCCCGGAGCGCAGGCCCCGGGCCCATTCAGCCGGCAGCCGTCCGTGACCGAGTAGTAAGCGAGTCGATACCACTGGTTGGCTGCGAACCAACCAAGCGTGGCGTCCGCGGGGTCCACCGCCGGGCTGAAGCGGGGCGCCGGAAAGGTGATCGTCACCGTCGCCGGGCCGGCAGGGGGCGCGGGGAGATTCAGGTTGAAGAAGACGTCCGCGTGACCGGTGGTCTGCAAGGCATTCGAGAGACCGAGGACGGGGGGCGTCGCCAACGGGCCGGAGAGGTCGCTGACCGTTACCGCGAAGGCGGCCGCGCTGTTGAACGGCAGGGCGAGGCTCCTCGCGACGTTGTTCAACGTCCCGCCGACGGTCGCGCTCATCGCCCCGCCGTCGTAGGTGAACGAGCAGCGCCAGCGCACGTCGTCCGACGGGTCGGGGGGCGGGCCGGGCGGACCGTTGTCCACGACGATGACCCAGTTGCAGCTCGCCGGCGTGATCGGCGTGACGATGTCCCCGAGGCCGAAGCCAACCTTGGCCGCGCCGAACGCGCCCGCCTGCCATCCGACCCACCCGTTCGCGAGATCCTTCGTCCAGAGCGCATCGTAGTAGGCCACCGGCAGCAGACCGTTGATGTGGCCGTCCCGGCCGAAGTACATGCTCTGCGGACGATCCGGGGTGGTCGGCGGGCCGACCGGCGGAACGGGCGTGAGGTCGTCGTACGGCGCCGCGAAGGGATGGATCCCCCACGCGGCGACGTACTCCTGGATCCTGGGCACGATCTCGGTTTCGAGCCGCCTCGCGACGACGTTCTCGACCGCGTCGAACAGCTCCTGGTGCGTGACCGTCACGAACTGGTCGTTGAACGGCCCGAGCGGGCAGGCAGGCGCGGCCTGCTCGCAGCGCTGTGCGGCGACGAAATTGCCGCCGGCGTCGAGGTCGCTGTTCGCGCCCTCGAGGTATTGCACGACGTCGTTGACGCCCGCACCGCTCCGGTTCTGACCGGCCCCGGCGAGCGTCTGGCCGGGCGCGAAGATGATGGCGACCACGCCGGCGGCGGGCGTGACGCCGGCGACCGCGAGCAGGCCCAAGGTGTCGCTGTTCACGACCTGCGATCCGTCATTGCGGAAGTTGGGCGAGATGACGTACCACAGGCGCTCAGCGCTCGCGTCGCGAAGGTCTGGAAGGCCGAGCGTGACCCACGGCAGGCGGCCGATCTGGCGCCCGGTGTCGGGACAGGTGAATCCGCCGTGAATGCCGCCGGGGATCGCTTCGTTGTTGTTGCCGTAGAACCCGGCGCCGCCCGCGATCCCGTTGTTGTTGAGGTCCGGGCAGGGCAGGGCGCCGGGCCGCGCGGGACGCGTGGCCGCGTATGCGATCAGCGCTTCCTTGGCCTGCTTGAGCGCGACAGTGGTCACATCGTCGCGCTTCTGTTGCAGCTCCGCCGTCGCCGTGTTGACGCCGGAGAGCAGTGCATACAGCGAGCCCATCACGAGGATGACCAGCAGCAGGACCGCGACGACACCTGCTTGGGCGGTCCGACGGGTGCGCATGGGTACTCGCATGATTGCCTGTTCCGGCCGTCCTAGCGCGCCGGGGAACCCTGGATCCGGATCTCCCCGCCCTGCAGCGGATCCGTCACCGTGCCGCGCGATCGGTCGAGCGTCTCCCCGACCTTGACCGAACGGCCTTGCACCCCGACCCGCGCGGGGTCGCGGCTCCGATACGTGTCGTCGTGCGCAACCCCATTGATCCACGTGGTCGTCTTGCCGCCGGACCGCGTCACCTGGCCGTTCACGGTGACGAGGCTTTCGGCCGCCGGTGCCTCCCGGTCCACGATGTTGCTGGCGCGCCGCCGGTCGAGCTCCTGGCGCTCCTGGGGCGTGAAGAAGAGCCGGCCGAGGTCGTCGGCGAGCGCCGGCACGGGGAACGCGATCGACGCCGCCGCGCAGAGCGCGGCGAACGCGGGCCGGGCGACGTGGATAAGCCGATCGGAATCGCGGAGGTTGGTCATCCCTTGCTCGCTCGTTTGTCGCGGATCGTCACCAGGTCCAGCTCGCAGACTGCGCGCAGGCGCGGCGCGAGCCCGCGACCCTTGCCCGCCTCCGCGGTGCGCTCGATGTTGCACGCCTTCACGACGACCAGCGCGCTCAGCGCGCTGCGGAGATCGCCGATGAAGCGGAACAGATCCTCCTCGTGCAGGAGCGCCAGGTCGAGTTTCATCGGGCTCGCGAGGAACTCCACCTCGCCGCCGCCCGTGATCCCGGGGTACTCGGCCGGGCGCTGCGGGCCGATGGCGTACTTGACCTCCGCGAGCTTGCGCGCGGCCTTGATCGCGTTGATCCGATCGACCCAGTCGAGACGCCGCTCTTCGCCGACCACCCCGCGATCGACGAGCTTCCGGTATTCCACGATCCGCTCCCTGATCTCGCGGGCTTCGTCGTTCGCGCGCACGAGCTTGTTCTGTTCCGCCCCCCGCTCCGCTCTGGCCGCCTGTTGGTCGGCCTGCGCCGAGGCGAGCAGCTGGCTCGCGACCGCCAGCGCCACGCCGCCGGCGGCGATCAAGGCGATCGCCACGAGCGCCGGACCGACGAGGCGGTGACCCGTTTTCGGCGGCAGTTTCATAGGCTCAGCTTGCGCGCGATGATGACGGTGAACGGCGGGACCTTTTCGGCGTCGGCGCCGATGTCCCCGCTCAGGCTGCTCTGGGAGCCGGTGTCGAACGGCAGCTTGACCTGGAGCACCTCCGCGCCCGGGTGCGTCCGGAGACGACCCACGAACTCGTCGACGGCACCGTTCATCCGCCGGTAGTCGGAGGATTGGACCCCCACCACCTTTCCGGTGACCTCGGCGACCTCGTAGAGCTCCCTCGCCTGGGGCGCAGCGGTGGGCGGTCGCGCCGGCGCGCTGCGGGGCCGCCCGGGGTCGGCGTCGCGAATGCGCTCCCTCGGGTTCGCGGCGAGCTCCCAGCGGATCCGCTCCAGCTGGATGGTCGGCGACGCATCGAGCGATTGCGAGAGCGCGGCGGCGAGCCGGTCGGGCGCCGAGGTCTGCTTGGTGAGGCTGTCGTACCGCTGCATCGTCGCCCGGAGGTTGTCGGTCGTCGTCGGAAGCTGCGGGAACGCTTTCGTAACGCGCTGGTACTCGTCCGCCGCCGCCTTGGCGCGCTGGCGGTCGACCTCGACCTGCTCCTCCAGGCCGTGGCGTTGCGTGAGCAGGATGCCCGCGTAGCCCAGCGCGAGCAGGCACATGACCGCGCCGCCGGCGACGAGGCCGACCCGCAGCTGGTGCAGCCGGAAGTGCTGGCGCAGATTGTCGCCGGCGTACTGCACCGCGGGGGGGCGTTGCGCGAGGAGGTGCAGAAAAAGCACCTCCGCGCCGGCGCCTTCCGGGTACTCCTTCAAGCCGATCGCGCGCGCCGCCTCGCCGAGCTCGATCACCCCTGCCCGGACCTGGGGCATGTTGGGCCCGGCGGCCTGGACGCGACGTTTCTCCCCGGACGGGGCGATGAGCACTGCGTCGATCGCTCCGCCCTCCCGCGCGACGACGCGCATCGCCGTCAGGTACTGATAGACGCGCGTGGTCTCGCGGTCGAAGGCGTCCGCGACGCGAGCCGGGTCGGCGGCATCGGCCGCCTCGAGCGGGCCGAGACGGCTGAATCGGATCTTCCCGCTCTCGACGTAGGTCTGCCTCAGGCCCGCCTGCTGGAGGGAGACGAGCAGCAGCGGCGCCTTCTTCGACCCGAGCTTGGCCGCGAGCTGCGGCGCGAGCAGCGCGACCGAGTACACCCCGGCGACCGCCGCCTCCTGCTCGCGCAGCGCGGCGAGCCAGGGCTGAAACTGGGCGTTGTTCGTGAACGAGCTGAAGAGAATCCGCTCGTCGCGTCGCTGCGTCTTCTCGTAGCCGAGCGACAGCGCCACCGACAGGCTGGTGTCGCGGTAGCGTTGCGCGAGCTTGCGGGCGATGAGTGCCCGGCGATCGCTGCCGCGGACGAACGGCACGTTCTCCTGATGGAAGTCCTCCTCGACGATGTCGACCAGCACGTAGAACAGGCTCGCCGGCGCGCCGCGCAGCTGGGCGGCGAAGGCGTGCGCCCCGTCCTCGTTGTTGGCGTAGGACGATTCGACGACGAGTCGGCCATGCGCCCACCGGTACAGGAGCACGCGGGTGGCGGTGAAATAGAGGAGGCGTTTCTGCATCTCAGAACTTCAGCTTGCTGATCGTGTCGTAGATCGGCCCGAGCACCGAGAGCATCACCCAGCCGAGCAGGATGCCCATCACGACGGTGAGCGTCGGCTCGATCATCACCTGGATCTTGCCGATGCCTTCGCGGACCTCGCGGTTGAAGAAGTAGCTCACGTTGAGGAGCGCGGTGTCGAGCGCCCCGGTGCTCTCGCCCACGCGCAGCATCCGGACCACGAGCGGGGGGAACATCCCGACGTCCTGGAACGCCGCCGTGACGTTCTTGCCGTCGGCGATCTCCTGTCCGACCGCGCGCAGGCCTTCCTGGATCACCTGGTTGCCCGCGGTCGGACAGGAG
>Ga0209342_10004967_pt1 | contig 13690 bp, 9 predicted proteins | sample RifCSP16_2_FD_184023 | JGI IMG/M metagenome (GOLD analysis project Ga0209342, IMG submission 184023) | Soil microbial communities from Rifle, Colorado - Rifle CSP2_sed 16_2 (SPAdes) (version 2) | ecosystem: Environmental > Terrestrial > Deep subsurface > Rock core/Sediment | place: Rifle... | reverse complement strand
GCCGAGGTGGGCCCCTCTTCTATGCCCTCCTCGAGGGCATCGTTCCCTGCCCGCTCGACGAGATCACGCTCGAGACGCCCGAGAGCGATCCGCGCCTCCGGCCGCACCGGAGGGTGAAGGCCGTCTGCTTCGCCTCTCGGCTGCTCACGCCGAACGGCTTCATCGAGGTGCCCGAGGGCAGCGTGGTCTCGGTGAGCCGCGCCCTCCAGGTCTCGGTGTCGGGGCTGAACGGGGTCTGATCACCACGGGGCGTGCCGCCCCGCCCCGCCGGCAAGCAAAGCCCTCGACTTCACAGCACCGACCACGGCCTCGGCACGAACAGCTCCTCCCACGTCGCGATGGCGAACCGATCGGTCATCCCGGAGAGCCAGTCGGTGACCGCCCGCTCGACCGCCTCGCCTTCCCGGGGCGCCACGCCGTACCGCGCCGCGAGCCGCCGGGGATCCTCCAGGCACCACGCGTGGAGGTCGCCCAGGATCCGCTGGGCCTTCACGAACTCGTCGTGCACCACCGGGTTCTCGTAGACGCGCGCGTACAGGAAGTCGCGCAGGGCGAGCAGCGCCCCGTGCACCTCGCCGGTCATCTCGATGTGGCCGCCCCCGTCCACGTCGGAGCCGCGGATGACGTCGTGCACCAGCCGCGCGAACCGCTCCGAGGGGCTCCCGCCCAGCGCGCGCCGGATGTCCGGCGGGAGGTCGCCCTCCCCGAGGAGCCCGGCGCGCATGGCGTCGTCCAGGTCGTGGTTCACGTACGCGACGATGTCGGCGATCCGGACGATCTCGGCCTCGAGCGTGAGCGCCTTCTGGCCCGACCCCTCGAGCAGCACGTTCCCCCTCCCCTTCGAGTGGCGCAGGATGCCGTCCCGCACCTCCTCGGTGAGGTTGAGGCCGCGCCCGTCCTTCTCCAGCACCTCCACCACCCGCACCGACTGGATCACGTGGTGGAAGCCCCCCCCCACCACCCGGCTCAGCAGCCGCTCCCCGGCATGGCCGAAGGGCGTGTGGCCCAGGTCGTGGCCCATCACCATCGCCTCGACCAGCATCTCGTTGAGCCGGAGCGCCCTGGCGATGGAGCGGCCCACCTGCGCCACCTCGAGCGTGTGGGTGAGCCGCGTCCGGTAGTGGTCGCCCCTCGGCGCGAGGAAAACCTGGGTCTTCCCGGCGAGCCGCCGGAAGGCCTTGCAGTAGACGATCCGGTCGCGATCCCGCTGGTACACGGGCCGCTCGTCGTCGGACGCCTCGGGCCGCTCGCGCCCAAGGCTCCGGGCCGAGCGGGCGGCGCGCGGGTGGAGCGTCTGCTCCTCCAGGTCCTCGAGCATCTGGCGGATGGTGGCGGGCATGGGGGTCTCCCCCTCATCCATAGAACGACGCCTCCAGCGTCGCGAGGAACAGGTTGGACAGCGCGTGGGCCACCACCGGCGCGGCGACGTTGCCGGTCCGCTCGCGCAGCCAGCCGAAGAGCAGGGCCGGGAAGAAGGTGCCGAGCCGCCAGGGCTGGAGCACCACCAGGTGCCCCAGCGCGAAGAGGAGCTGCGTCCAGAGGAACCCCGCCCCGAGCCGCGCCCCGAGGACGGTGACCCCGCCGCCCGGCGCGGCGCGCGCCCACGAGGTCTGCATCCACCCGCGGTAGAACAGCTCCTCGGGCAGCGCCACCACGGCGAGCTGCACGGCCACGAGCAGCGCCAGCCGGTCCGGCAGCCGCGGCGCGAACCGCGGGGCTCCAGCGTACGGCGCGAGGACGCGGGCGAGGGCGCCCGGCAGGTGCGGCAGGACCTGGGCGTAGGCCGCGAAGGCGGCCGCGAAGAGCGGGAGGACCACCGCACACAGGGCGAGACCGTCCAGCGCGCCGCGCCCCCAGAGCCGCCAGGTGCGCCAGTCCCGCACCCCGTGGAACGGCGCGCCGTACGCCTCCCAGCCCTCGCCGCGCGCCCGGAGCCGTCCATCCGGCAGCCAGATGAAGAGGAACGCCGCCACGCCGGCCAGGTTGGCTCCGAGGAGCCCGGTGGGCTCGACGAGCGAGACCGCCTTCGCGGCGGCGATCCCGAGCACGACCTTTCCCCACGTCAGCACCAGCGTCCTGGGCGGATCGGCGGGCGTGGCGGGAGGCGCGGTGGCGAAGGGCGCGGACACGCGGCGGGGATCGCACGGGCGAGGTGGGCCAGTCAACGCCCGTGCGCGGCGATGTGGGCGTCGCCCCGACCTCGTTTTCGGCGGCGTGTCCCTCGTGTCACGGATGGTGAGCGTGCTACTCTGGGTCCCCAGGAGCGCACCCATGACCTCGACCCGTCCGATCCCCGACCCGCTCTCCCTGGGCGTAGCGGCGCGGAGCGCCGCGAAGTCGAAAGTCCGGCGCCGGCTCCTGGCCGGCCTCGTCCCGTTGCTCATCGCCGCGGGCACGCTGCCGCTGCTCGCGCCCACCTGCGGCGGCGGCGCGGAGGGCACGAAGACCTTCTCGCGCAGCTCCCTCATCATCCCGATGGACCGGTGCTACCAGTACCAGACCGACGGCGTGACCGGCCCGGACCAGCCAGCCGGGTGTCCGCAGGCAGCCGACCCCGGCGACGTGATCAAGGCGTACGGCCTTGTCTACGAGCTCATCCGGAACGACGTGGCCGTCTACTGGGTCATCGACCAGAGCAAGAGCTCGCTCACCGGCTACGATCTGTCCGTCCAGTACGCGGGCGGCTTCCCGGTGCTCAACTACGACTGGGCGACGGGCGCGCCAGGCGGCCCGCCCACCACCACGCCCGATCACCTCATCCGCTACATGGGTGGGCCGTTCGTGGTGGACGGGTCCGACTACGCCAAGGCGTCTGCCGTCCTGCAGGCGCACCCCAGCTTCGGCGCCGTGAACGTCCACGTCTCGAACGTCGCGTTCCGGGGGTGGGTGAAGAAGACCATGGCGGGTGGCTGGGACGCCGGCGGCACCGTGCCGCCCAAGCTCGCGCTGCTCGACATCGGGAGCGGCAACTGGACCAGCAGTACCAATACGTGCAGCGTTGCCGGCCTCGCCGCCCCCCCATGCATACGTGATCCCAAGAACGCCGAGCCGGTGATCGAGGGCTACCTGGCCAGGGCTGGCATCGGCTCCGGGACCGCAGGGGGAACAGCCTCCGGCACGCACGGCGAGATCTACGACCGGCTCACCATCCAGGACTTCCAGCCGGCGGCCGGCTCCACCGACCCTCGGACCAGCCGCCTCTTCACCAACGGCTACCAGATCCTCTGGGTGCCCCACTGGGTCGCCCCGGGCTCCTGCTCCAACTACACCGACACCACCGCCAACGGCGGCCACACCAAGATCTGGAACTGCACCCAATCCGTCTACTCGCGGCCGCTGATCGACCAAACGCTGAAGACCATCGGTGCGTTCGCGGGCGACGGGAAGGACGTCTTCGCCGAATGCGCCGGCCTTGGCAGCTTCGAGGGCGCCTTCCGGTCCGGCTCCAACACCAGCTACACGCTCGACTACGAGGACGGCGACCCGACCACCCGGTTCCAGACCACGACGGGCGTCCGCTACAACGAGATCCCGAACGACCCCTTCCCGGCGCCATCCTTCCTGGGCAGCTTCCCCTCACCGCTCATGCAGCTGGGCGACTTCCCGTTCAAGCCGGTCACCGGCGCCATCGAGGACTACCGGCCCCCCGACAACGGCGCGTACCACGGCGACCTCACCCGGCTCGTGGCCGCGAGCGGGTCGTACAGCAACTGGGACTTCTTCACCCTCCGCCCGGCGGGCGCGGGCCACGGCACCATCGTCTACCTCGGCGGCCACAGCTACTCCGGCGTCCAGGGCACCTTCCAGATCGCCGGCTCCCGCCTGGTGCTCAACACCCTCTTCAACCTGGGCGCGGGCTGCACCGAGAGCGGCGTCTCCTGCGACACCGGCCTCCTGGGCGTCTGCGCCAAGGGCGTCATGAAGTGCTCCGACTCCGGCCAGCCGGTCTGCACCCAGACCGTGCAGCCCTCCACCGAGGTCTGCAACGGCCTCGACGACGACTGCGACGGCATGGTCGACGAGGTCCTCGAGGCGGCCTGCTACGAGGGCCCGGCCTCGTCGCTGGACGGCAGCGGGAACCCGAGGGGCATGTGCCGCAAGGGCATCCGGGCCTGCGAACGGCAGACGAACGGCACCTACGCGATGGGCGCCTGCACCGGCCAGACGCTGCCCTCCACCGAGCTGTGCAACGCGCTCGACGACGACTGCGACGGCCTGTCCGACGAGAGCCTCCAGCAGGCCTGCTACTTCGGCCCGCTCTCGACCGTGGACCCCGACACCGGCCTGCCCATGGGCATCTGCAAGCCGGGCTTGCAGACCTGCGCCACCGGCAACTGGGGCCAGTGCGTGGGCCAGGTCCTGCCCTCGGAGGAGGTGTGCCCGAGCGCCCTCGACGAGAACTGCGACGGCTGGGTCAACGAGTCGACCGGAGAGGGGTGCGGAAGCTGCAGCCCTGGCACGCAGGTCCAGTGCTACGCCGGGCCCGGCGGCACGGACGGCGTGGGCGCGTGCCACCACGGCACCCAGAGCTGCAACACGAGCAACTCGTGGGGACCCTGCCTCGACCAGGTGGTGCCGCACGCCGAGATCTGCGGCAACGGCGTGGACGACGACTGCGACAACGGCGTGGACGAGGACTGCGGGTGCACCGCGGCCCAGGACTGCTACACGTGCGACGAGGACCCCAACACCGCCGCGCCGTCGTGCGCCACGCGGGACGTGGGCACCTGCCGGGCGGGGAGCCAGTCCTGCGTCGCCGGCGAGTACGTGGGCGCGTGCGCGGGCGAGGTCCTCCCGGTCCCGGAGACCTGCGACGGCCTGGACAACAACTGCAACGGCACGCCGGACGACGGCGCCACCTGCGCCGGCGGCTTCTCCTGCGAGCACGGCGTGTGCGTGCCCTCGCTGTGCGGCGTCGAGAACATCTGCCCCGAAGGCTACGAGTGCTCCACTGGTGTCAGCGGCGACCCCGACGGGACCAAGTGCGCCCGCGCCACCTGCGGCGGCGCCGTCTGCGACGACGGCAAGGAGTGCCAGTACGGCGCGTGCATCGACCCGTGCCAGGGCGTGACCTGCGGCGACGGCTCGGTCTGCGCCAGCGGCTCCTGCGTGGGCGGAAGCTGCTACTTCACCGGCTGCCCGGACGACCAGCTCTGCCTCCAGGGGCAGTGCGTCGACGATCCGTGCGACGGCGTCACCTGCCCGGGCGGCACCTTCTGCCGGCAGGGAGACTGCGTCCAGGCCTGCGCCTTCATCACCTGCCGGTCCGGCGAGATGTGCGGGACGGACGGCTTCTGCGAGCCGGATCCGTGCACCAACGTGACCTGCGGGCCGACCGATCGCTGCCTCAACGGGAGCTGCGTCGACGACCCGTGCCTGGGCGTCGGGTGCGGGCAGGGCCAGGCCTGCCAGGAGGGCGTCTGCATCGACGACCCGTGCACCGGGGTGGAGTGCCCGGCCGGCCAGTGCTCCGGCGGCCAGTGCTACCCCGTGGGGAACCCGAACGTCGTGGAGACGCCCAGGACGGACGGGAGCGGCGGCGGTTGCGGCTGCGGCTCCGGCGCGGCGAGCCCCCTCGCCGCCTTGCTCCTCCTCCTCGCCGTCCCGCTCGCGCGGCGGCGGCGGGTCGGGCGCGGCGGCGGCCTCGCGCTGCTCCTGGTCGCGGTCTCGCTCCTCGGGAGCGCCTGCAAGAAGAGCGGGGAGCCCGGCACCGTCGACCTGTCCAGTTGCGAGGTCACCTGCGAGGGGGAGGACCGGTGCATCGACGTCTGGACCGACCCCGCCCACTGTGGCGCGTGCGGCAACGTCTGCGGCGAGGGGAACGTCTGCGTCGACAAGGTGTGCGGGCCCGCCAGCACGGTCGCCCCCTACATCTCGGGCGTCTCTCCCGACGAGGCCTCCCGCGGCGGCTCGGTCCAGGTGGAGGTGACCGGCCAGCGCTTCGCGGCGGGTGCGACGCTCCGCGTCGTCTCGCCGGCGGGCACCTCGACCTACGACACCGAGCTGGTCGACGCAGGCCGGCTCCGGGTGGACGTCGACCTCGCGGAGGCCGCCGCCACGACCACCTACCTGCGCGTGGTGAACCCGGACAAGGTGATCTCCAACGCGGTCCGCTTCGACGTGACCACCCCGTCCCCCGCCATCGCAGGGATCGACCCGACCTCGGCCCTGACCGGGAAGATCACGGAGTTCACGGTGACGGGCACCGGGTTCATCGACGGGAGCCGCTGCCACGTGACCGGCCCGATCCTGGCCGAGCAGGTGATCCCGAGCGAGCTGGCCACGGAGAGCACGCTGAAGTGCACCTTCGACGCGACCGCCATCGCGCCAGGCGCCGGCTTCCAGCTCTGGGTGGTGAACGCGGCGGACCCCGACCCGCTCGAATCGAACAGGATCACCTTCGCGGTCACGAGCAAGGACCCCGTCATCAGCGATCTCAGCCCGAACCAGGGCACCTCGGGCGAGGTGGTGGCCTTCACCGTCACCGGCGACGGGTTCGACGTGACCAGCGCCGTGCTCTTCGCCGGCAGCCCGGTCCCCACCACCTTCATCGACGCCAGCCAGCTCTACGTCGCCCAGCTCCTCCTGCCCACCTGCGGGAGCTGCACGCGCGAGGTGAGCGTGCGCAACGGCGCAGAGCCGGGCCCGTACAAGACCTCGGCCACCTCCCGCACCTTCTACGTGGGCGCCGACCCGCCGACCGTCTCGGGCCTCTCCCCCGGCTCGGCCTACCAGGGCCAGACCGGCGTGCTCCTCACCTTCAGCGGGAGCAGCTTCCCGGCAGCCCCCGCCCCCGGCACCCAGATCCAGCTCCAGCCGCCCGGCGGGAGCTTCTACACGCTGGGCTCGGCCGTGAACGGCGCCTTCACCGCCGTCACGGCGACCACTGGCTTCGTCACCGGGGCGGGGTGGTCGAACCAACCCGCACCCGCGGGCAACTGGCTGGCGCGCCTCGCCTACCCCGGCGGCGGGACCTCTGCCTCCTTCTCGTTCCGGCTCCTCTCCAACACGGCGATCCTGCAGGCCGCCAGCCCGCGCGGCGAGATGCAGGGGGACTCGGTCGTCCCGGTGACCCTCACCGCGGTGAACCTCCGGCCGGACCCCAGCCCGGCTCCGCACTACGGGATCAAGGTGGTGTTCAACGGGCAGGACTGGACCCCCACGGCCGTGAACGCCGGGACCGGCACCGTGACGGTGAACCTCTCCACCGTCGGCGCCAATACCGGCACCTACGGGCTCCAGCTCCGGAACCCGGTCGCGGTCGCCTCCAACTCCCTCTCCTTCAACGTGACCCCGGGCCCGCCCACGCTGTCGAGCCTCACGCCCAGCGCCGCTCCGCAGCAGGAGACGCCCGTGACCATCACCCTCACCGGCACCAACTTCGCCAAGCCGGACGGGAGCGGCAACGGCGGGTCGATCGTCCGCGTCTCCGCACCCGAGCTTGGGGTCACGGACTACCCGATCCCTTCCACCAGCACGATCGTGGACAGCCCGACCAGCATGCGCGTCCAGTTCGACACGCGCACCGGCCCCCCGGGCGCCTACGACGTGTCGGTCTGGAACCCGGGCGGGCCGACGCCTCCGCAGAAGTCGAACGTGCTCCCGGACGCCTTCAGGATCCAGTGACGCGCCTCCCGCCCCTCGCCGTCCGCGGCGGGGGGCGGCCCGGAACCGGGGGCTAGGGGCTCCGGTTCCGGGCCGCCCCTGCGTGCGTCCGTCCCCGGGATCGAACGACGGCGTCTACTTCGGGCCCGGAGAGGAGATCCTCTCGCCGCCCGCCAGCTCGCCCTTCAGTGGCCTGACATCCGGTCGAGCGCCTTGCCCACCAGCGCCACCACCGCCGCCGGGTCGAGCGGCTTCCTCAGCACCTCGTCCGCGCCGATCCGCCGGTACATCTCGACCTCGCGGTCGGTGAGCCGGGAGGACATGAGGACGAGGAAGGTCTTCTTCCAGTGCGGGTGCGCCTTCACCAGACGACACACATCCGCGCCGTTCAGCTTCGGCATGTAGATGTCGAGGAGGAGGGCGTCGGGATCGGAGCTGGCCATCTTCCGGAACACCTCCTCGCCGTCGGAGGCGCTCGCCACGTCGTACGCCGCCTCCTCGAAGGCCGAGGTGAGCGTGTCCACCACCGCCTGGGAGTCGTCCACGATGAGGACCGTCTTCCGCTTCGCCATCCCGGGCCCGTTATACTCCAGAATGCATGATCCGGGAGCCGGCGGTTGCGGGGACCTTCTACCGGGACGGCGCGGCGGCCCTGGCGAGCGAGGTGGACCGCCTCCTCGCCGCCGGCGGCCCGCCGGCGCCGGCGCTGGGGGTGCTCGTCCCGCACGCGGGGTACATCTACTCCGGCGCGGTGGCGGGGGCCGTGTACGCCCGGGTCGCCCTCCCGCCGCGCGTCATCGTGCTGGGCCCCAATCACACCGGCCTCGGGCGCGCCGGCGCGGCCCTGTGGCCGGCGGGAGCGTGGCGCACGCCCCTGGGCGAGGTCCCGGTGGACGCGGCGCTCTGCGCGGCGCTCGCCGCGGCGCAGGAGGTGGCCGACGATCCCCGCGCGCACGCCCGCGAGCACTCGCTCGAGGTGCAGCTTCCGTTCCTGCAACGGGCCCGGCCGGACGTGGCGATCGCGCCCCTGTGCCTGGCCCACCTCTCGTACCCCGAGTGTGAAGCGCTCGGGCGGGCCGTGGCGCGCGCCGCCGAGGCGACCGGCGCGCTGGTGATCGCCTCCTCCGACATGAGCCACTACCTCCCCGCGGACCTGGCCCGGGCGGCCGACGAGCGGGCGCTGGAGCGGCTCCTCGCCCTCGATCCCGAGGGGCTGTACCACCGGGTACACGCTGAGGAGATCTCGATGTGCGGGATCATCCCGGCCACCGTGATGCTCGTCGCGGCGCTGGAGCGCGGCGCCGCCGCGGCGCAGCTCATCCGGTACGCCCACAGCGGCGAGGTGAACGGGGACCTGCGGCGGGTGGTGGGCTACGCGGGCGTGGTGGTCCGGTGAGGCTATGCTAGTTTTGCCCCGCCATGGACAAGCCCCGCGTACGCTTCGCCCCCTCCCCCACCGGACACCTGCACATCGGCGGCGCGCGCACGGCGCTCTTCAACTGGCTCTTCGCGCGGCGCCGCGGCGGGACCTTCATCCTGCGCATCGAGGACACCGATCGCGAGCGGTCGACGCAGCAGGCGGTCGACGCGATCCTCGAGGCCCTCCGCTGGCTCGGCCTCGACTGGGACGAGGGGCCGGAGGTGGGCGGCCCGCACCCGCCCTACTTCCAGACCCAGCGGCTCGAGCTGTACAAGGCGCACGCCGAGCGGCTCATCCGGGAGGGGAAGGCCTTCGCGTGCACCTGCACGCGTGAGGAGCTGGACGCGCTGCGGAAGCAAGCCGAGGCGGAGAAGCGCCAGTTCCGATACCCGGGCACCTGCCGGGAGAAGCCGTACGATCCGTCCAGGCCGCACGTGGTCCGGATCCGCGTCCCCCAGACCGGCGAGACGAGCTGGGACGACCTCGTGAAGGGGAGGATCGCCACGCCCCACGACACGCTGCAGGACGAGGTGATCCTCCGCGGCGACGGCGTGCCCCTCTACAACTTCGGCGCGGTGGTGGACGACGTCACCATGGAGGTGAACGTGGTCGGCCGCGGCGACGACCACGTCAACAACACCGCCCGGCAGATCCTGATGTACCAGGCGCTCGGCTATCCAGTGCCGGCCTTCGCCCACTTCCCCATGATCCTGGGGGCCGACAAGGCGCGGCTCTCGAAGCGCCACGGCGCGACCAGCGTCACCGCCTACCGCGACCTGGGCTTCCTCCCGCAGGCGGTGGTGAACTACCTGGTGCGGCTCGGCTGGTCGCACGGGGACCAGGAGCTCTTCACGCTCCAGGAGCTCATCCAGGCGTTCGACATGAAGGACGTGGGCGCGACCGCCAGCATCTTCAACCTCGACAAGATGGCCTGGGTGAACCACGAGTGGCTGAAGAAGCTCTCCGACGAGGAGCTGGCGCGCCGCGCCCTCCCCTGCTTCCAGGCCGCCGGGCTCCCCGCCCAGGACGACGCGAAGCTCCGGCACGTCTGCGCCGTCGCGCGCGAGCGCGCCAGGACCTTCGGCGAGTACGCGCAGCAGTTCCGCTACTTCTACGCCCCCATCCAGCTCGACCCGAAGGCCAGGGACAAGTTCCTGACCCCGGCCACGAAGGGCCTCCTGCAGGCGATCCGCGACGGCCTCGCCGCGATGGGCGCCCTCGAGACCGGCGCCCTCGAGGCGCTGTTCAACGCGACCGCCGCGCCGCTCGGCCTCGCCCTCGGCAAGGTGGCCCAGCCCGTGCGCGTGGCCCTCACCGGCGGGACCGCGTCGCCCGGCATGTACGACGTCATCCAGATCCTCGGCAGAGAAGAGACGCTGACGCGGCTCGACGAGGCGATCCGGCTCATCCCGTGAGCGTGCGGCGGGTGAGCAGGTCGCGCAGGAGCGGGACGTCCGGCGCGAGCGCCGCGCACCTCGCGAGGAGCGGCGCTGGGTCCCAGGCGGCGCGCCCGAGGTGGAACGAGAGGGCGTTCCCCTGGACGTCGAGCACCGCGAAGGACACCCGCGGATCGCGATCCCGCGGCTGACCGCACGAACCCGGGTTGAGCAGCGTCACGGCGCCCTCGCGACGCAGGAGCGGGTGGTGCGTGTGCCCCATCACGACGAGGTCGGCGTCGACGCGCCCGAACCGCCCGAAGGCCCGGTGATCGGGGTAGATGTACTCGTCCACCGGGTGCCACGGGCTCCCGTGCACGAGCAGTACCTCCGCCCCGCCCAGCCGCAGGCGGCGCGACGTCGGGAGGGCGGCGAGCCAGGTCAGGTCGTCGGGCGACAGCTCCGCGGCCGCCCGCTCCAGACCTGGCCCGTAGCGCGCCCGGTACGCCGCGGGCGCCGGCACGGGAGCCGCGGGGGGCTCCCGGAGCCCGAGGTGCGCGAGCAAGCACACGTCGTGGTTGCCGAGGATGCACTCCGCGCCCAGCTCGCGCAGCCGGCGCACCACGGCTGGCCCGTCGAAGTAGTAGCCGAGCAGGTCGCCTCCGAACAGCAGGCGATCGACGTCGCCCACGGCGGCGAGCGCCGCCTCGAGCCCGGCCAGGTTGGCGTGGACGTCCGAGAGGATGCCCACCCTCATCGCCGCTCCGGCACCCCGCGGACGAGCCCGGCCGGCGCATCGAGCCGTCCCGACTGCATCTGCTCGAGCTGCTCGAGCGGCACGAGCACCTCCGCGGTCCACCGGAGCACGGCCCCGCGCCGGAGACGGCCGCGCGGCACGGGCCGGCGCTCCAGGGCGTGCAGCAGCACGGCCTCCACCTCGTTCCAGCCAAGCTCGTGTCGAAGCGGCGTGGTGCCCGAGAAGCGCGCGTTGAACTCGAACACCACCGGACCGCGGCCGGTGCGGCGCAGCTGCACGTTGATCGGCCCGCGCGCTCCGGGGAGGGCGGCCGCCACCCGAGCGGCATATGCCTCGACCTCGTCGTATCCGTTCGAGATGGCGGTGTGCGTGTTGCCGTGTCGAAGCGTGCGCTTCAGCGCGACGGCGGCGGCGCACGCTCCCGCGTGGACGATGGTGCCGACGGTGTACTCCTCCTCGTCGGGGCGCAGGTACTCCTGCACCACCATCCCGTGGACCTCGAGGGCCCGCTCGAGCTGCACCCGGTCGCGAGCCACGGTGAGGCCGACCGAGCCGGCGCCGATCCGGGGCTTCACCACGAGAGGATAGCCCACCTCGTCCGCCAGGCGGTGGGCATCCGCCGCCAGGGCGGAGCGGGGTGCGTCGAAGCCGTGCGCGCGCAGGAACTGCACGGTCAGCCACTTGTCCTCCGCGATCGCGATCGCCTCCGCGTCGCTCACCACCACGTGCGCCCCGGTCTCGGCCTCGATGCGGGCGCGGTTCGCGGCCAGCGCAGGCAGCTCGAGATCGGTCCCGCACAGGATCAGGGCCACCCGCTCGCGCCGGGCCACCTCGATCACCGCGTCGGCATATCCAGGCGCGTCGCAGCGGGGCAGCAGCCGCGCCGCGTCGGCGAGGTACAGACCCACCGCGGCCGGCGCCGCGTCGCAGGCGATCACCCGAGCGACGTGGTCGGATGCCCGGAGCGCCTTCAGGATGCCTTGGCCCAGGAGGGCGCCCGCTCCGGTCACCAGGACGTCGTAACGCATCGACCACCTCGGATCCGGTCCGGCTTGCCTGGCGCGGGCTCTCGCCTCGTACCAGGAGTCCGTGCTCCACCTGCCCCGGAGCGTCCCCCCTCGCGCGCTGTGCGTCGGATGCAGACTATCGGGATGACACATGGAAGCTCTGGCTCGCTCGTGACCACCAGACGAAACCTCGCGCTCGCGGTCAAACGCGGCATCGACCTGCTCGGGGCAGGGGCAGGGCTCCTCGTCCTTTCGCCTCTGCTGGCAGTGACCGCGCTCGTCCTTCTGGCGCAGCAGGGCCGGCCGATCTTCTTCCGGCACGTGCGTCCCGGCCTGGGCGGGAGACCGTTCACCCTCGTCAAGCTCAGGACGATGCGGCGCTTGCATCCGGGCGAGCTTCCTTACCGGAGCGATGCACAGCGGGTGACCCGGCTCGGCCGCCTGCTCCGCTGCACCAGCGTCGACGAGCTGCCTGAGCTCTGGAACGTCCTGCGGGGCGAGATGAGCCTGGTCGGGCCCAGGCCGCTCCTCATCGAGTACCTCGATCACTACTCGCCCGAGGAGCATCGACGCCACGTCATGCTGCCCGGGATCACGGGCTGGGCCCAGGTGAACGGCAGACACGCCATCAAGTTCAGGGAGCGGTTGAAGCTCGACGTCTGGTACGTGGAGCACTGGAGCCTGTGGCTCGATCTCAAGATCCTGGCCATGACGGTGCACCAGGTGCTCTCCCGGCGGGACGTGCTGGTGGTCCAGGGCCCCGAGCCCGGGTTCCCGCTGCCGGGTGCCGAGGCCCAGTCCGCCCGAAGTGAAACGGGCCAGGCCCGTGGCCGCGCCGCAGAGCGCGCCTGAACGAGTCGCCAGCGCCAGGCCTCCGCTCGCTCTCGTTCGAAAGCCGGGGCGCGGGTCCAGCGGCGCGTCGCGGTCACGTTCACGTCGTCGTCCGGAGCTGGTGATTCCGCTCGGGTGGCCGCTCCTCGAACGCCCCCGGCGATCCGACCTCCGGTCCGCCCGCGCCTGCCTGCTTCCCCAGCAGCGCTGCGAGGTTGCACGCCCGGCCCCGCTGGGATACCAACTTCCCCGACCTATGAGCGCCCCCCCGCGCCCCCAGAACTTCCTCGCCGACATCATCGAGGACGACCTCGCGCACGGCCGCACCGGCGGCCGGGTGGTCACCCGCTTCCCACCGGAGCCGAACGGGTTCCTCCACATCGGCCACGCGAAGTCGATCCTCCTCAACTTCGGCCTGGCCAGGGCCTACGGCGGGAGGACCCACCTCCGCTTCGATGACACGAACCCGATCACCGAGGAGGCCGAGTACGTCGAGGCGATCGAGAACGACGTCCGGTGGCTCGGCGGCGACTGGGGCAAGCACCTCTACTACGCGTCGGACTTCTTCCCGCGGATGTACGAGTGCGCCGAGCGGCTCGTCCGCGAGGGGAATGCCTACGTCGACAGCCAGTCCCAGGTCCAGATCCGGGAGCAGCGCGGCTCGTTCGAGCGGCCGGGCGCGAACAGCCCGCAC
>Ga0209342_10004966_pt1 | contig 13692 bp, 11 predicted proteins | sample RifCSP16_2_FD_184023 | JGI IMG/M metagenome (GOLD analysis project Ga0209342, IMG submission 184023) | Soil microbial communities from Rifle, Colorado - Rifle CSP2_sed 16_2 (SPAdes) (version 2) | ecosystem: Environmental > Terrestrial > Deep subsurface > Rock core/Sediment | place: Rifle... | reverse complement strand
CGTCCTGATCCTGAGCCGGTTCACGGGTGCGTCACGCGAGCTTCGCGACGCGCTGCTGGTAAACCCCTACGACATCGAAGAGATGGCGGAGGCGATCCGAAGTGCGGTCGAGATGCCGCCTGCCGAGCGCCGGAGCCGAATGGCCCGGATGCGGCGGGTGGTGAGTGACGACAACATCTACCTCTGGGCAGGCCGTCTTCTCGCCGAGCTTGCTCGGCTCCCCGTCGAGGACCTCGGAGCCAAAGAGCGCTAGCGCTAGCGTGTTTCACGTGAAGCGTGAAGCGAAGGAAGAACATGAAGGGACGCTCTCTCCCTGCGCTTCATTTGGTGTGGCGGTCTAAAAGCTGATAGCTGATTGCCCCTACAGATTTCTCCCCCCACGGATTTCGCCTCGGCGAAATCCAAACGTGGGGGCACCCATGTCTGGTTTGCTCGCAAACCTATGGGTGCGAAATCTCAACGCTGGGGGCACCCATGTTGCGGTTTGGCGTTCCGCCAAACCGATGGGTGCTGAACGCTGATGGCTTTCTAGCTAGCTAGGCAGGCTGATCAGAAAGGTCCAGATGCAAGGCGGCGAGGAAGCGAGGAGTGAGACGTACTTAGATGTACGTTGCAACGACCAAGCGACGAAGCCAACGCCGCAGATGGGCCTTTTTCAGCAGCCTGCTAGGCGGTGAGGTGGACGAGGAGCGAAAGGTAATCTCTGAGGTGCCGGGTGATCAGGAAGTTCCGGCGGACATGCTCGCGTCCCGCCTCCCCCATCTTTCTCATCAGCTCGGGGTTTGAGAGAAGATAGCGGATCCGGTACGCCGCGCCTTCGACCGAGTTCACCGTGTACCCCGTCACACCGTAAACAATCTGAGTCGTGATCCCCCCTGTGGCCCCGCCGATTACAGGCTTTCCCTTCCACATCGCTTCGGCCACGGTCAGACCGAACCCCTCGCGGGTCGACTTCTGAATCACGATTGTGGCGGCGCGCTGGAGCGCATTGATCTGCCGGTGCGCGTCGGGCGGGAGATCGAGAACGTAAATGTCCGGGTCGCGCTCCGCTGCGTTCCGGACTTCTGAGAGCACCTCGGCGCCCTCGGGGTCGTCAGCCGCCCCGCCGCCGGCCAGGATGAGCCGCACATCGTGGTAGCGCTTCACGATGCGATACGCGTCGATCACTCCGAGCGGGTCCTTGAAGCGGTCGAATCGCGAGACCTGGAGCAGGATCGGCTTGTCCGGGGGAATCTGGAGCGAATCGAGGATCCGACCGACCTCGTTCTTGCTGAGCGCCCGGTTCTTCTCCGAAAGCGGATCGATCGACGGGTAGACGACAAACTGCGGAATCGGAAGGCGCTGGGCGAACGAGGGGAGAGAGAAGACCGCAGCGTCGTACTTCATCACGTACCGCCTGAGGAAACCCCAGATCTTCCGGTCCGGGGCAGAGAGGTCGATGTGACAGCGCCAGGCCCACTTCCCCTCCGCCGGCCGAGCCTCGACGAGCGGCGCAGGCTGGGGGTCGTGAACGAGCACCAGGTCTCCAGCGAGCCTGAGCCTCTCCGCGCTCGCGCGGTTGACCTCGATGTAGTGGTCGAGCATCGGCTTCGTGATCGCCTGCTCCATTCCCTGAAGCGCGTTGTGGAAGGCCTTGGTCGTTGCGAAGAAGGCCGGGTCTCCCTCGATCACGTCCCACGTGGTCTTGACGCCCAGCTCGTTCATCATCGGGACGAGCCGCTGGAGGATCTCGGCCACCCCGCCGCCAGACCGTGTGGAGTTGACGTGAACGAAATGTCGCCCCCGGACCCGTTCCGAGAGACGAAGCAGGAACTCCACGGCCCCTTTGGGGGCGACCCGTCGGTAGGCGTCGATCACGCTAGCCGCCATGGTCATGAGCCCCTTGGGCCATTGCGGCTTCGGTCAGGCGGAGCAGCTCGGTCCTGATCCGCTCAAGCCCCCCGAGGTAGGGATTGATACGGGCGATCTCCTCGCTCAGCGAGGTCAGTCCGAGTTCGCGGCTGAGCCACTCGCCGAAGTCTCCGCCGCGTATCCCGCGCCGAACCCTCGCCTCAAGCGTGTGGAGATAGATCGAGCTTTCATCGATCTCTCTGAGACATGTGATGAACTCCTCCAGCGTGCGCGCCTCGAGGCCGAGCGGAACCTCCACCACGTGGGATTGAACGAAGAAAAACGGCTCGCCGAACACGACCCGCGGGACCGGATTGAGATCAGAAATATGGTCATCGATGATCGTGATCAACGCTTCGCGCAGCCGCTCGAGGTCCTCGAACTCAAAGGGGTCAACGACGGCAAGGCGTTCCGCGAGCACCTGGTCTCGCACCTGGGAGGCCACCCAGTTCGCGAAATCGTTCGGGTAGGCCCCGGTCACCTGATAATGCCGGAGGACCACACTGTGCGTGTGGTAATACACGGACCCCGAGGGGACCTGCTCGAGGATCTCCATCAGCTCCCGCTCGTCACGCGCCCGGTGCCCGAGGATCTCTCGCAGCTCGATGCATCCGTAGAAACGGAAGGCGCTCCGTGCCATGTGATTACACTCTGCGATCAATATTACCCCGAACACGCGCGAAATCACGAACTCTGGGGCGTCTACACCATATGGCGCCGTGTTACACTGGGGCGGACAGTCTTCCAGGTTCGTTGGCAGGAAGAAGGAGGACAGTGAATGAGCAAGCTGATTTTTGCTGGAGTCGTCCTGGTGATCGGCCTTGCCATCCATCGTGCGCTTCGGAACCGGGCTGATGTTCTCCCTGTGGGTGTTCGCTCAACCCTGCTCAGGGGTATTCTGCTCGTCGCGATCGGCGTTCCAGCCCTGGTCCTCGCCTTCTCGATCTTTCGGATCATCCCCGCGGGCCACCTTGGGGTCAAGGTGCTCTTCGGCCAGGTAGAGCCGATCCCACTTCGGGAGGGGCTGAACCTGGTGTGGAATCCGCTCTACGACATCGTGACCGTTGATGCGCGAGTGCAGAAGCATAGCGCGAAATACGACGCGGCCTCCAAAGACCTCCAGGCTGTGCACGTGGACATGGTCCTGAACTATCGACTGATTGCGGACCGTGCCCCTGATGTGTATCGGAGTATCGGCCTGAATTATTCGGGGGTGATTATCGACCCGGCGGCCCAAGAAGTCCTCAAGGCCAACACGGCCCTGCACAACGCCGCGGAGATCCTCATAAAGCGCCCGGCAATTAAGGCCGACGTCCAGCGAGACCTCACGACATGGCTCGCCAAATATGGGATCGAGATGAAGGAAGCGGCCCTGGCCAACATCCGGTTCGATCCAGCGTACGAGAAGGCCATCGAGGCAAAGCAGATTGAGGAGCAAAATGCTGAGCAAAAGCGTTATGAACTGATTCAGGCCCAGCGCCAGGCTGAAATCGTCGCTGCTGAAGCCAAGGGTGTTGCCGATGCTCTTCGGATCAAAGGCGAGGCCGAAGCCGCGTACAATAGCAAGGTTTCAGCGTCATTAACACCCGTCCTCATCCAACAGCAATACCTTTCGCGATGGGATGGAAAGCTCCCGCAGTACGCCTTCGGGGGCAACGCGGTCCCGTTCGTCCAGATTCCCGGCTCACCAGGGCGTTAATCCTGCTCTCACCATAAACCGAGCATGGTGTGAGACGGGAAATGCCGGAGCCTGCTTCGCCAAAAGGAATCTTCGCGGTCGCGGACCTTCCCGAGCCGCCGCCGTTCAGTCTGAGGAACGCGATCGCGGTCATCGGGCCCGCCACGATTCTGGCCAGCCTCTCCATCGGATCAGGAGAGTGGCTGCTCGGACCTGCTGCGACAGTGAAGTACGGCTTCGGCATTCTCTGGATCGCCACCGTCTCCCTGCTCCTTCAGCTCTTCTTGAACATGGAGTGCGTCCGTTACACGCTGGCGACAGGCGAGCCGCTCTTCATGGGGTTCATGCGGCTCAGGCCCGCGGGGTATTGGGCCTGGTTCTGGGCCGTGACCACGTTCCTTCAGATCGGCTGGGCCGGCTGGGCCGCCACCGGAGCAGGGGCGCTTGCGGCACTCTACCTCGGAGCGCTTCCTGGCCCTCGCGATTCCGGACTGGTCGCCTGGATCGGCGTTGGGACGTTCTTGGGGGCGGTCGCGCTTGTCTCCGTCGGTCGAGCCGTCGAGCACGCGATTGAAGGTTTCCACCGGATCATGGCGGTCGCGATCATCGCTTACTTGGCGCTTCTCGCATTCTTCTTGATCCCGGCCACCCGGTGGAGCGCGCTGGTCTCTGGCTTTCTGGGCCTGCACGAGCGAGGGTTCGGGCCGTTTCTCTCTTCGCCCGACTTCTTTCTGCTCAGCGCGTTCGCGGCGTACGCGGGCGCTGGCGGGACCATCAATGCCACGCTTTCATACTGGGTGCGTGACAAGGGCTTTGGAATGGGTGGGTGGACCGGCTATCAGGTCGCGCCGGTCGGCGACAAGGAGATCGCGATCTCCCGGCCTGGCGTCACGTTCCCGACGGGTGAGGAGTCCATGCGGAAGTGGAACGGGTGGTGGAAGTTCGTCGCGTGCGATCAGTATCTCTTCTGGCTGGCCGGAGCGTTTATCACGGTGGCATTCCCCGTCCTCGTCTCCTCCGTTGCGTTCCCGCCGGGAGCTGAGATCCGCAGCCCCGCCATTGCCGGCGAGCTGGCCCAGGGACTCTCGGCCGTGAACAGCTGGTTCTGGGGCCTCACGCTCGTCACCAGCGCGTGGATACTCGTCACGACGCAGATCGGGATCATCGACGGATTCAGCCAGATCATCACCGATCTTCTCTGGAGCGGAAGTCAGGCAGTTCGAGCGCTTGGGAGCGTGAAGGTGATATACCGGGGAGTGCTCGGTCTCATCACCGTGGCTGGACTGCTCGCGCTGGCCGCGCCGCTGTTTGGTCTGGGACTGGAGCCGATCATCCTCATCCAGCTCTCCGCCAACTGGGCGGGAGTCAATCTGCTGATGCTCGCCATCCAGACGATGAGGGTCAATCGGAAGCTGCTTCCCATGGCGCTCCGACCTCCGCTCTGGCGCGAGATCATCGTCGGGCTCTGCGCTCTCTTCTTTCTTGCCCTCACCTCGGCCTGGCTCTTCCTCTCTCCCGAGGCCAAGACGTTCGCGCCTTACGTAGTGGCCTTCTTTTTGATTGCAGCGCTGGTCGCCGTGGGCCTTGGAAATCTGGCCGAGCGACAACGGCGTCTCGCGAAGGAAAGTGATCAGTCACTCGCCGGCGCTTGATCCGCCGCGTCACGCCTGGCGCTTGACTCTATTGCGCAATACTGAAGGGTGCCACGGCATTAGCCGCTGTCCAGGTTTCTCGCTCTCGCGGAACGTAGACTCGCGTTCTCAGTCGAACGGAAGCTTGGGCAACGCCATGAGCCGCTCGACATATCGTGCTCGATCAAACGCGCGCCTGTCCTTGACGATCTCGAACATCTCCGTTGCCACCACTGCCGACAATAGCCGCCACACCTCTTCCTCCGGGATCCCCTTGCTGAGGAGCCGGTCGTACGTCTGCCGCGTCTCTGGCGGGTCATTGTCGCGTATCTGGTTCTCAACGACTTCGCGAAAAGTCTTCCGAACGAGCGCAGGATCGTGGTCCTTCATGGCACGGTCGCTACCGCTGTGCGGCTAACGCGCGCGCTAACCGGCGCGCGCCACCTTTGCGCGCGTCCGTGCTGAGCGCGTTGTTAGACGTGACCGGGCCTCACGCAATCGTCCCGACACGTACTTGTGCAGGACGCTTGCGATCAGGGTTTGGTAAGGTACTCCCTCTTCATACGCTCGCGCTTGAATATCCATCAGGTCGGCGGTGGAAAGACGGATATTCACTCGCCGATTCTTGATGAAAGTCACGCGCGCCGCCTCGCGGAGTGCGCGAAGTTGCGCCTTCGTCGGGCGCGCAGAGAGCAAAGTGCCTTTCTCGTACGCCCTAAGAATCCCCTGTTCGTAGCGATCAAGCTTCTTCATCGGGCTCCTTCCTTCCAAGGTAATCGCGCGTCGCCTTCCGGCTTGGAATAGCGGTCTTCAAGAAGTAGTGTGTGCTCTCCTCGACCGAAGGGACGAGGTAGACGTAGTCACGGTAGGCCACCACGAGCACGACCTGCCCCGGATAGCGCCTCTGGTTCGGGTGAACGAGAACGTCCCTGAGCCCACCTTCCTCGATAGCAAGAACGATCTCTTCGAAGGAGATATCGCGTTCAGCCTTCAGAGTTTCATTCTTGTCCGTGCTCCACCGAAACGGCTTCACTTCGACAGTGTAGCTCGATGTGTGCCTTCTGTCATCAACCTCGGTTTAGCGCGGCGTGGTCACGGCTAACGCGCGCGCTAACCGGCGCGCGCGACCTTTGCGCGCGTCCGGCGAATGGGTGAAGGGTCAGGTCTTGAGTTTAACAATTGCTGACAGAAAAGGTACGATCACGCGCTTTTGTATCTGTGCGGTCTGGCCCACCTTCGGCTTCTCGGGCCCAAGTAAGCGGGCCGCGGCCTCAGGCGTCACTAAGACCTCCCCGAACTGGAGGAGGACAGCCCCAGCGCGCGACGCGGGGAACGGCTCGACTGTGCTGGGGATTGACCGACCCCAATCCTTCTCGGTATCGGCCTTGAAGTACGCCACAGCTCGCGCCACTGGGTCGGCGCCGGGCGCGCCTGGCATGTTCTCGGTGGAGCGGAGTAGCACCCCGACGAAACCACGCCGGTCCGGCGTGCGGAGCGCGGCCTCCTGGATAGCAAACTCCCACTCGTCCGTGAGCGCGTAAGCCAAGCAATGCGGGAGCCGGTTCTCAAGGTAATGAGTTCGCCCGTCCTTGATAATGATGATTTCAGACCCACGCCGCTTCACCTGTACCTGGGCCGCTGATTCGCGAGTAGGTGGTGGCGTCGTCGCACAACCACTGACAAACAGAGCGAGGAGACAGACGAGCAGCTTAGCTTTCGGCCAACGGACTCCCAGTATCCGAACTTCAAGCATCGTAGGAATTCCTCACTCCCCTCCGTCGAGAAAGGCTACATACAGTTGCCGCGGTTCATTCATCGCCGGAAGAACGTGACGATAAGCTGCGGCCGCCGAAGGCGGCCGCAGCTTCAACGGCTGGTTCGGTGTGAGACCATGGGCTGTCATACGAAGGTCGCAAGCGTACCGAAGATCATTAGCCAATAACCGAGGCGGTAGGTGTTGGCTATTCGTGTAGTCATCAATCTGGTTCCGAAGCTGATCCGCTGCTGATGGAGGATGACCGACAACTTGGCGACCAAGAACAACACGACACCCAAGAGAACGATGACAAACGCCCACGGCTGGCGAACCTCGCCCCGGGTGATATTGACTATTGCCACGGCGAACAAAAGGGCGACCAGGATCCAGCTCACCGCGTTGCCGATTGGGCCGAACTCGGAACAACGTCGCATGACGCCTCCACTCTTCGTTCTACGCCGAACGTATAGAGTTTTATCCCTGATGCCTGGCAGGCAAAGGAGTGGACACCACCGGGACCTGCGGCGGCATCGGGGATAAAACTGGTTGGACTAAACCGCTGAGCGGAAATTTACCGCTTTGCTATGGGGATTGTAAAGCGGAAAGGCGGCTGAGAGGGGAGCCAGGCGTCCGCGGAGGAGTGTGAATCGTGAACTGCTAAAGTCAAGACCTGACCACACATAGCGTCTTCTCTTGACCCGCCGACTCGCGGAAACTTAACCCTGTTGCGTTGCGCTGACTGTCGGTCGTCGCCTCAGGGAAGCGTTCGGGCCGAGGCTGTGTTGGAGTACGCGGAGTTGCCGATCGAGTTGTAGGCACGCACCCGGTACCAGTACCTCTTGTTGGCCTGGAGCCCGGTGTTAGTGTAGCTCGTTACACCGGCACCCACCGTGGTGATCGTGGTGAAATTTACCCCGTTGGTGGAGCGTTGGATCCTGAACCCGCTCTCGTTGCCTGAGTTGTCTGTCCAGGTGAGCCGGATCTGGCTCCTCGACAGCGCGGTCGCGGCGAGCCCGGTGGGCGCAGCCGGAACGGTGGGCGGCGGGGCTGGCGTGGTGGCGCTGGCCACGTTGGACCAGCCGGAGGGTCCTGCGCCGTTGACGGCCCGCACGCGGTACGAGTAGGTGGTCGAGGGCTGGACCGTAGCATCCGTGTAGGTCGTGGCGTTGGGGCCGGCCGTGCCGTGGAGCGTGAAGACCACGCCGTCGGTAGAGCGATCCACCTGGAGGCCATCCTCGTTGCCGGCGTTGTCGGTCCAGGCCAGGTCGATGCGCCCGCTTGAGGCGGTAGCACCGAGACCGCTGGGGGCTGATGGGGCCGTGGGTCCTGGGCCTGAGCCCTTGATCACAGTGAAGTAGTCGCGCACGGCGGCAGTCTGGTCGATGAACTTGGCGTCGAGGCGGCTGCCATCCACATCGATGACCATGGAGCCCAGAACGTTGAGCGAGATGAACATCGCCGGGTGGTTGAGTGACCCTCCGCTGATCTGCCCTGAGCTGCCGGCCACCACATAGACCGCGCCCTCGTGGGGCGCCGGGCCCGGGCTCGGCTTCCGGTAAGCACCGCTGCCGTCCTCGCGACCGCTGCCGGCGTCCTTCTTCATTGCCGTGGTGAGGGTTGAGGAACTGCCGTAGTGCCCCTCGAGAAGGAAGGATCGCTCATAGGAGTGGCTGTGGCCCGCAAGCACGAGGTCCACGCCGCCCGCGTCAAGGATCGGGAGCGCGTTCTGGCGCATCTGAACCAGCTCGGTGCCGCTGTCCGAGTCGTGGCCACCCCGGCTATAGGGTGGGTGATGCCAGTAGGCGATGGTCCAGGTCTTGGTGTTGGTGGCCAGGTCCGCCCGCAGCCAAGTGAGCATCGGCCCGCTCGGCGAGCGGTCGCTCTCGGACGAGTCCAGCGCGATGAAGTGGATATTGCCGTAGTCGAATGAATAGTACGCCTCAGTGCCGGAGGTCACGCCACCCGCCTCGCCCTGCGTGGGCAGACTCAGCATATTGTAGTAGGGACCTGACTGGGTGGCGGAGTCCGAGCTGATGGCGTCGTGGTTGCCGTAGCTGGGCCAGAGCGGAGCGTGACGGAGCAGCATGGGATAGATGTCGAAGATGCCCGCCTGGTACTCGGCGTCAGTGCCGTTGGGATAGGCGTTGTCGCCTAGCATCAGCCAGAGGTCAGTGAGTCGGCTGCCGGTGTGGTTGAGATAGGCGTCGCGCACCGCGACCTGGTTGGCGCTGGCCGTGCCCGCATCGCCAATGACCCAGATGCGCGTCGGCTTCGCCGTCCCTGCTGGCGGCGGCGTGACGAAGAAGTGGTCGGCGCCGCCGCCGGCCAGCGGCCCGGCAGAAGTCCCGACGGCGTAGTAATAGCGCGTGTCGGGAGCGAGTCCGGTGAGGCGCACCTCGTGGTCGGCGCCGAGTCCGGCCGCATCGGCTGCGTTCGTGAGGCTTCCCGGGGCTGTCCCGTACAGGACGCGGCCGTCGGTGGCCACGTTGGTTCGCCAGCGCACCACCATGCTGGTGGGATCGGCCAGTTGCAGGTACGGGCCGCGCGTGACCGTCCCCGCGTCCGAGGCGACCAGCTCCAGGTTGAAGGTCAGGTCGGAGCTGGTTCCGTTCGCCTGGTGGACCTCGACCGCGATCACGTTGGTGCCGGCCACCAGGACGCCCGGCGAGAGCGAAGTCGTGACGTAGGTGCTCTCGTCGCCGCCCCCGATGGCGACGGTGGCCGGGGTCGTGTAACTGATGGTGCCGCTGGGCATGTTGGACCGGAAGACCTCGACGCCGTTCATATAAACAACCGCGCCGTCGTCCCGGAGCAGGCGCAGAGTGACGCTCACGAACGCGACCGGATTGGCCGCGCTGAAGGCGCGGCGGAAGTAGGTGGTGAGGTACTTGGCGCTGGAGTTGGGCCCGTAGCTCACCACCGTCGCCTCGTCGCCGTCTCCGTAACCGAGCTGAGCCGGTCCCGATTTCCAGGTGCTGTCGTCGAAGCCGGGGGCGCGCCACGCCGTCCCCTGGTTGGAGCCGTCGTCGAGGTATTTCCAGACCGCGCCCGCAGGCACGAGGACGGTCTCGGCGGCCTGGACCGGCAGGACGGAGATGAGCGCCAGGACGACAAGCGCCCAGGCCGTGAAGATTCGAGTCGGTACGGTCAACATCGTCGTCCTCCTAGTGATCTACGAAATAGTGACGTTTTGTACCTTATTTTTCTTGCTGCGGTCTGCGGCGGCGGTGGGAGCCCATCACTGGACTCACGATAAATAAACACCGCCTGGACGGACACCCTATCACGGTACGATGCGAGCCTCAATAGGAGTTTATTGAGGAAGATGTCTCAGCCGATATCTCTGCGCGGTCAGACTCTGGCGAGCTGGGCGACGACTTCGATGTGCGGGGTGTGGGGGAACATGTCGATCGGCTGGACGGTCTCGATCCGATATCCGCCCTGGACCAAGTCGCTGAGATCGCGCGCCAGTGTCGATGGATTGCAGGAGACATAGACGATCCGCCGAGGGGCGAGGTTCAAGAGCGCTTTGAGCGCCTTGGGATGGAAGCCCGCGCGCGGTGGATCCGCCACTGCAACCTCAGCGCGCATCCCTTGACGGAGCAGCTCGGGGAGCGCGAAGCGCACCTCCCCCTGAATGAACTGGCAGTTGTCGATGCCGTTGGCCTTCGCGTTTCGCTGCGCATCTGCGATCGCAGCGGGGGCCACCTCGATCCCATAAACTTTGCGGGCGCGCTTGGCGAGCAAGAGGCTGATCGCCCCGGTGCCGCAGTAGAGATCCACCAGCGTCTCGCCGCCGTTGAGGCCCGCATACTCCAGCACGAGGCCAAAGAGCCGCTCGGCTTGAAGCGTGTTGGTCTGAAAAAACGAATTGGCAGAGACCTGGAATGTCAGCCCCCCGATCTCCTCTCGAATGTGGTCGCGCCCGCCGATGAGGTGCTCTTCAACCCCAACCGCCACACTCGCCTTTTTGGGGTTCACGTTGACGACCACGCCGGTCACTTGGGGAGTGTCTCCAATGAGCCGCTGGATGAGATCCGAGAAGACGCTGAGCGCCTGCTGAGCGGTGACGATATTGACGATCGCCTCGCCCGTGCGCTTGCCTTCCCGAAGCATCATGAAGCGGAGCAGACCCTCACCGCTCTCCTGGTCGTAGACGGAGAGTTCGCGCTCGCGGAAGAAGTGCCGCGCCTCGTTGAGCAGGTGGTTCATCCGCTCTGACTGGAGCAGACAGCGCTCGATGTCCAGGACGACATCATAGCGGTCAGCCTCATGAAGACCGACCACGGTCTGCCCCTCCACCCTCGCCACGGTGAACTCCATCTTGTTCCGGTAGCCATAGAGCTCCGGCGCGCCAATAATCGGGCGAAGCGGGATCTCACCGAGCCGGCCGATTCTCGCGAGGCAGTCAGCCACCTGTTTGGCTTTGAACACGAGCTGGGTCTCATACTGCACGTGCTGCAGGCGGCAGCCGCCACAGCGACCGAAGTAGGGGCATGGCGGCTCGACACGGTGCGGAGATGGCTGATCGATCGCCTCAATGACGCCCCGGCCGAATCGCGAGCGGGCCTGGGTGAGACGAACTTGAAGGTGGTCTCCAGGCACTCCGCCCTTCACGAAGACGACATAGCCATCAACCCGACCGACGCCTTCGCCACCAAATGCGAGATCATCGATCGTTACCGTCAGCAGGTCACCGCGTCTGTGTTGTCCCATGCGTCTCCACACCTTTCGAGCCTGTACGCTCCGAGGGCTTCACTATAACGACCGGCTTTTTGGAAGTCAACGCAACAGACCTGGGTAAGCATTCAGCGGTCAGCGATTAGCTATCAGCCTCGAACCCAGGAGCCGTTGTGCCGGTTTTCCTAGGAGCCTGACTGCTGATCGCTTGTTCCGAGAAATTTGACGCGCGAGTCCTCAAATGGTATGTAGATAGAGAGTTTCTGCACACCATCGTGAGCATGCCGTCCAGTACCATTCACTTCCCTACGCGCCTGGATGAGTGGCCGACGTTTCGCCTCTTCTCCCAGGCGTACTCTCAGGGGGCGCGCCAGATTCAACTCAGCGGCCTCTGGGGAGCGGCACGCTCGCTGGCCCTCTTTCACCTGCTCGAAGACGAAGAGGCGCCGGTGCTCTTCCTCACATCGAGCAGTGCCGCGCTCCAGCGGATGGTCCATGACCTCCGCTTCTTCAGTGACGTTGCGGGGGATGCCGGCGGGACACGAGCCTGGGCATTTCCGCCAGGGCATGCAGTCCTCCTGAGAGGTGGCCACCAGGATGATGGCAGAGCCGAGCGCGCGCACCTCCTCTCACGCCTCCTCGCGCGCCAAGCGCTCTGGGTGGTGACGACCCCTCGGGGGCTCACGACTCCGCTCCTCACCCCCCAAGAGTTCGCTACCCGGACGAGCCGTCTCGCGGTGGGCGAAGAGGTTGGGCGTGAGACGCTGATCAAGCAGCTCGACGCGGCAGGGTACGAGCGTGTGGAGACAGTGGTGGAGGTCGGGCAATGGGCGGTGCGGGGTGGAATTGTGGACTGCTTCTCACCTTCTCTGGAGGGGCCGGTTCGGATCGAGTTCTTCGGCGACGAAATCGAGTCGATCCGAGCGTTTGATCCGACGAGCCAACGCTCGGTCGCATCGCTTGAGCGCTACGAGATCCTGCCGTTTGTCAACGTGCTCGAGTCCGAGTGCAGTCTGCTCGATTACCTTCCGCCTTCGAGCCTCGTCGTGCTCGAGGACCCATCGCTCCTTGATGCTCCGCCTGACGATGCCCCTGCCGCGCTCCCACTCGCCGAGCTGCTGGCTGATCGGCCCCGGATCGAGCTTGGGCTGCTTTCAGTGGAGGAGTCGCCGGACGTTCAGCGCTTCACCCTGCAGACACGATCGGTGGGGAGCTTCCGCGGCCAGTTCCGTCAGCTCGAGGCCGAGCTTGGCCAGTGGATGGCCGAGGGGTTCAGGGTTCGCTTAGTCTGCCAGGACGATCTCCAAGCCGAGAGGCTTCGCAAGATCCTTGAGGAGCACCGGATCACTGCCGAGCTCGGCGAGCGGCTCTTGGGGCCGGAGCGATGCCTCATCCTCATTGGGGAGTGCTCGACCGGCTTTCAGGTTCCAGAGCTTGGCGTTGTGCTGCTCACAGAAGAGGAGCTCTTCGGCGCCAAGCGCCGAACACTGCGGCGTCCACTCTTCCAGCGCGGCGCGGCGATCACGGCCTTCACCGATCTGGCTGTGGGCGATCTGGTGGTCCACGAGGAGCACGGGATCGGGCGCTACCTCGGCCTCTGCACCCTCTCGGTGGACGGGAGGGACGCCGACTATCTGCTCCTGGAGTACGCTGAGGGCAATCGCCTCTACCTTCCCGTGTCCCGGCTCGGTGCCGTCTCGAAGTATCTCTCGAGCGATGGCGAGCCGGCGCGCCTCGACCGGCTGGGCGGCACGGCGTGGCAGCGGGTCAAAGAATCGGTTCGGGCCTCGCTGAGGAAGATGACCGAGGAGCTGCTGCAGCTCTACGCCACCCGGAGCGTGATCGATGGCTACGCATTTTCGCCTGACGCGCCGTGGCAGCGGGAGTTCGATGCCGCGTTTCGATTTGAAGAGACGCCTGACCAGCTCCGCGCCATCGAGGACGTCAAAGCTGACATGGAGCAGCCCCGGCCCATGGACCGGCTGGTGGCCGGCGATGTCGGGTACGGAAAGACCGAGGTGGCGCTGCGCGCCGCGTTCAAAGCCGTGCAGGACGGC
>Ga0209342_10004965_pt1 | contig 13693 bp, 18 predicted proteins | sample RifCSP16_2_FD_184023 | JGI IMG/M metagenome (GOLD analysis project Ga0209342, IMG submission 184023) | Soil microbial communities from Rifle, Colorado - Rifle CSP2_sed 16_2 (SPAdes) (version 2) | ecosystem: Environmental > Terrestrial > Deep subsurface > Rock core/Sediment | place: Rifle... | reverse complement strand
CGGCCCGGATCCGCTTCCGGGGAGACGAGGGTCGTCGCGGGAGAGGCGTCCCCCGCCCCCCCTCCGGCGGGGTCCGGTCCGGGGCGGCGTCGCCTCTGTTTCCGGCCGAGGCAGGTCGAATCCGATCGCGCGGAGATGCTCGAACGGGCCGCGGCGGTCGCTCCGGGCCCCGCGGCCCCCGCCACACCCTTTTCCGGGTCCCGGCGCGGAGCGCCCCCGGTGCACGTCGAGCCGGAGGCATTCAGACGCTCTCTTGCCTTGGCCGGAACGGCGCTGGACAAGGTCGGACCCACTCTGACCTCGGTCGGACCCACTCTGACCTCGGTCGGATCCACTCTGACCTCGGTCGGATCCACGCTGACCTCGGTCGGAACGAAGCCGGAGCTGAACCCGTCCCCGCGCAACGCGCTCGCTCTACCCGCCCCGCTCCTGCATCCGCCGGATCCCCGCGACCGGCCCGATCTTCCAACGCGGCAGGATCGCCGCCAGTCTCCGGAAGTGCTCCAGCGCCTTCTCGCGGTGCGCCGCCGCCCCGGCCGCGTCCCCGGAGACGGCCCTCGCCCCGGGCACGCGCCTCCGCGCGGACAACGGGCCCGCGTACCGGGCGGACGCGTTCTGCGCCCACGCGCGGGCGCTCGGCCTGGACCTCGAGCACATCCAGGTGCGGACGCCGGAGGACAACGGCGTGATCGAGTCCCTGCACGCCGGCCTGGGCCGGGACACCCTGGACGCGCCGGTCTTCGACACGTTCGCGGAGGCCGAGGCGTTCCTGGCGTGGGCGTTCGTCGACTACAACGAGGTCAAGCCGATGAGGCGCCTCCGGTGGAGGACGCCGCGGGAGTATCACGAGGAGATGGTGAAGAGTGTTAACTGAACGGGCTCAGGAGGTGCCCAGTCCGGGGGGTCGCACACCAGGCCTATGATTGGGCCGATCTTGCTGATTCGGCACGTAGCTCGCCAAGAACCCGTCCTATTTCACTCATCTCCCCGTCTCTCTAGCTAGCTGTAAAGTGGCCACCCCTCTGGCCGCCTAAGGTGGTGACACATATGTCCGCCTCGACGGCGGTGTCCGATGGTCGAGAGAAGAGCGCTGACGCGAACCGCCAACCTCCGGCGGCGCGGATGAAAACGGCCGAGGCGGGTCGGTGGACGACTCCACAGTGAGCTTCAGCGTCTAGCCCGGGCATCCCCTGCCCGCTCGCGCGGCGGTCTACCGGGAGATCTCGATCTTGCCCTGGCGGCCGGCGCTGACCTGGACCTCGCCGCGGAACTCGCGCGCCCAGCCGTCCGTGATCTTCACCTTGTCGCCGACGCTGACGCGGTCGATCTCGTCGTTCCACAGGCTCAGGGCGACGACCCCGCCCTCGGAGTCCTTCCCCTTGGCATCGCACACGCGGGAGGTCCCCCCGAACTTCGTGTTCACGTTGCGCGTCTCGCCCTTCTCGCTGATCGTGATCTCGAGGGAGTCCACCTTGGCGTTCGCCCGCACGTCCTTGGCCTTCATACCCGCGTGGAATGGCGAGGGGGGTTTAAAGGTTTGGCCGCGGAAACCACGCCCTGTCTCCATGGAGTGCGGACGCGTTCGGTGAGGTCTCGGAGCGCCCCGCTCCCCCTCGGGAGGCGGGATCCGGCCCCAGGGTCACTTTTATATCCACCCTTCCAGATACAGCGGCCGGGTGCACTCTATGCGGGAGACCGAGTCTATCTTCGAGCGGATTGAGCAGCAGATCAAGGAAGTCCGGGAACGGGAGGACGGGAAGGTGGAACAGGTCCGGGCGCTCCTCTCGCGCCAGGCCGAGGTCATCGCCTACCTCGCCGACCGCGTGAAGGAGCTGGAATCGCGCGTCCAGGTCGAGGAGAAGTGGGACGCCGAGGTGGACGAGGTCCTGCGGCTCATGGCCTTGGACGACTCCCATGTCTGGAAGTTCCGGAAGCACAAGGACGTCTACGAGGAGATCGCCCGGAAAGGAGCGAGCGCCACGGGTCCGTGAGGCCAGACCCCGCGAACCTATTTATCTGCACGGGGTGTTTCGGCGGGAGCGTAACGATGAACCGCATCAAGGTGGTCTCCGACCCCGCCGAGCTCGTGCCCATCCTCCGCTCCGTGGACACGGAGGTCAAGCGCAGCATCTTCAAGGAGCTCAGCAACACCTGGCTCACCGCCAAGCAGATCGAGGAGAAGTACGGGGTCGAAGGCTCCGAGGCGCTCGTCTTCTTCGAGAAGGTGAAACTCGTCGAGACGAAGTGGCAGACCGGGGCGAGCATGTCCCCGGAGAAGGCGTACCACGCGTTCTACTCGCAGTTCCACATCAACGCCTCCGCGCCGATCCAGGAGATCTCCGATGTCCTCTTCGTCGCGATGATGCCGGAGAAGGACTACCGGAAGATCGAGGAGCGGATCTTCAAGACCGTCGGCGACGACGGCAAGTTCACCGGGGACATGGCGGACGAGCTCCAGGTGACCCAGACGACCCTCAAGGCGTACGTGAAGCGCTCCCACCGCCTGGACTTCCGGGGGCACCGGATCATGCGGTTCCAGGACTAAGGGGCCATGCCCGACGAGAACCCGTTCGAGAACCAGCCGGTGGAGCACGACCGCCGGCGGCGTGGCCGGCCTCCCCTGCCGGCGACGGCGGAGCCCCTGCTGGCCCCGGAACCGACGCCGCCGGCGGTGAATCCATTCGAGGGGCGGGCCAGCTGGGAGACGCCCCGGCGTGCGAAATCCCCCGCCCGCGTCACCGCCAAACCCGCCCTGCCGTCGCTTTCGGCGGTCTCGGACCATCGGACCCTGGCCCTCGGCGCCGGCTTCGGCCTCATCTGGGTAGGCATCTTGTTCTACGTCAGCGTCGGACTAGTCGCCGAGTGGCAGGGCGCGGCGGTTGCCTTCGGTGTGGGGGGGATTCTCCTCTCTGCGCTCACCCCCTACTTCTTCATGCACGAGCACCTCACGTGCTGGAAGCCGGCGCTCGCCCCCGTGCGCGCGAAGCTCCTGGCGGGGGCGATGTTCGCCCTTCAGATTGCCCTGACCTTTGCGCTGTTCCTGTCCTTCGGTTCGGCCCCCCTCACCGCGGCGGCAGTCCTGGCCGTGCCCCTCGTGGCCTGGCTGAGCATCGCCCTCCTCCTCTTCTCCCTCTACTACCAGGCCCCCTCCTGAGAGGCTCGGGGAGGGGTTCGTTGCTTGTCGTCCTTCGGCTCGGACACCGGCCCGAGCGGGACAAGCGCGTGACGACGCACGTGTGCCTCACCGCCCGGGCCTTCGGGGCCGACGCCGTGCTCGTGGACACCCCCGACCCGACGCTGGAACGAACGGTGGCGGGGGTGGCGGAGCGCTTCGGCGGGACGTTCTCGGTCCGCACGGGCGTGGACTGGCGCCGGTACCTGCGGTCCTTCCAGGGCACCCGCGTGCACCTCACGATGTACGGCGGGCGGTTGGACGCGGCCCTGAAGCGGATCCCCCGGCGCGGCGACCTCCTCATCGTCGTCGGTGCGGAGAAGGTCCCGCGGCTCGTGTACGATCTTGCGGACCTCAACGTGGCGGTGGGGAACCAGCCGCATTCCGAGGTGGCGGCCTTGGCGGTGTTCCTGGAGCGCTACACGAAGGGGGCCTGGGAGAAACGGCGGTGGCGCGGTCGCATGTCGATCCTTCCGTCGCGGCGCGGGAAGCGCGTGCGCGTGTCGCGCAAGTAGGAAACCTTTAACGGACCCGGGGCGGTCGAGCGGCCGATGCGCGGCTGGATGCCCGTCATCCTCCTCAGCCTCCTGCTCGCCACGGTGCCGCCCTCGTCTGGACTGACGGCCCCGAGGCCGACCTACGCGGTGGGAGACTACTGGCTGTACTCCATGGACGCGACGCTCTTTTCGTTGAGCCTCCATGGATCACTCAACCTCACCGTGGAAGGGTTCCGGACCTTCCGGGTGAACGGGACGGACTTCCCCGTGGTTACGGTCCTCTTCGAGGGGGAAGGGACCTTCCGGGGGGAGGTCGGGGGCGAGCTATTCCTCGGGAACTGGACCATCCAGCGTTCGGAACTCTGGGAGACGCAGGGGTACAAGGTCCTCCATCGCTACAACCGGACCCACGCGACCGGGTTGGGACAAACGAGTAGGCTGAACTTCACGCTGGAGGGGGTGGACGTGACGACAAACCTGCTCCTCCGGGACACTTGGACTTTTCCCGTTGTGGCTGGATCGGCTGGCTTCGTGGAGGCGAACGTCACCTCGCCGCAGTGGTTCAACGTCACCAGCGCCTTCGGTGAGACGCGCTTCGCAGAGAATCGGACCTACACGGAACGGCGGAACCTGACGGCCCTCGAGGTCGGGACGATCGCGGTGCCGGCCGGTGCCTGGGAAGTTCTCCGAGTGAACGAGTCCATCCGGGGGGGTTGGGTGGAGCACAACTATTCGCCGGCCGTCGGCGGGGATGTCCGGCAGGAGATGTTCAACGAGACCGGGGCTTCCGTGAGCCGCCTCGAACTCCTCGCCTACCGCTACCAGGTCGGGGGACCCCCGCCTTCCGACCCGACCCGGGGGTCCGACCTCCTACTCGCCGTGGCGTTCGGCGGGTTGGTAGCGGGAGGCGGGTTCGTGGGGTTCTGGAGGCTTCGCCGCCGGAAACGTCCGCCGCGGTGGCGCTCGTACGAGGAGGAGCTCGCGGAGGAGAGGGACGTAGGTCCGCCAGAGGGACCGGATGATCCGGAAGGGGCTCCGGGAAGAGGTGGCGGGTCGTCTTCGGCGGGAATAGGGCGCTCCCCCCTGCCCGCGCGATGACCTCCTGCTTCGTCACGCGCGCCACGGCGGCCCCGGGCCATGTCGTCAGGGTGATGTCGTCCGAGCTGTAGTCGATCAGGTAGACCGGGACCTTCGTGCAACCGAGGGCGAGGAGGGCGTGGTAGCGGTGGTGCCCGTCGAGGATCACGTAATACCCTTCGGCGACGGCGATCGGCTTCTCGAGGGCGCCGTCCGCTTGGATGAGCTCGCTGAGCTTGAGGAGGAGGTTCGCGTCGACGCGCTCGTGGGGCCTCAGCTTCGCCGCGTCCATGATGGCGAAACGTATCCGCATGGCCAGCTCCCCGACGTCCCGATGGGGCCGGCGGAGAAAACCTTTGCGCCGCCCGGGCGGGCTAGGGGGCCGCCGGAGCCGCGGCGGACTTCGAGGGCGCTGCCATGCCCTTCTTCACCGAGACGCGCTTCGGGAAGTACCGGAGGAGGACGACATCCCCGACGCTCTGGATCCAGCGGAACGGGACGCTCACCGCCATGGAACCCTCGACGAGGAGGGGGTTGGTTTCCTGGACGAAGATGCCCTCCACATTGCCGTGCTCGATGTCCAAGACGAGGTTGTTCACGTTCCCCAGGAAGACGCCGTTGTTCGTATACACCTGAAGGCCAATCAGTTCCGACAGTTCCTCGAGCATGGGCTACCCATCCCTTGCGGTGTTCCCCGAATGTCCGTTGGGTAGATGAAGATGTCGGCGGTCCGACATGTCACCGAGCCTATCAACGGGCCACCAGAGCCTGGGGAGTCGATGTCGGGCCCACCGGAAGTCAGGCGCCACCGATCCCATGGGTTGCTGCCGCGAATTGGATTTGTGCTCGCTGGAGTCTCGTTTGCGGTGGCTTACCTGTCGTTCACATGGCTTGACGTGCTGGGCACAGCCTGGTGCCGCGACGTCGAGGTCCACTGGCTGACCAACCGTGCCCTCGCCGAAGCCTTCACGCTAGTCTCCCTGGGTCTCACCGCCACGTCCCTCGGGGTGTCCATCGGCCTGTTGGCGGTGGAACCCGCACGGGGTCGCAGGTGGAGTCCATGGGCCCTCGGCCTCTCCGTCTTCGCCGCGATGCTTGGGGCCTGGGGTGTTGGGTACTCGTTCGTGGGGGTCCTGTGCGGCTAGACGATCGCCGCCGCGACGTCCTCGATCTCCCGCTCGCAGTACTTGCAGGCCAAGACGAGGGGCTGCTTCTCCCGCGTGAGGAACTCCGTCTCCACGGGCTCCCGCTGGTTCGTGATGCAGTTCGGGTTCGCGCAGCGCAGAATGCCCACGACCCGGTCCGGGGCCTGAACCACGTGCTTCTCCGCCACGTTGTAGTTCCGGATCACGTTGACGGAGGCCTTCGGGGCGATCAAGGCGATCTTGTCCACCTCCTTCGGGCGGAGCTCCCGGTCCTCCACCTTCACGATGTCCTTCCACTCCATGACCTTCGAGGGGACGTGCATCGCGACCGTCACAGTGGAGCTGACCTCCCCCGTGATTCCGAGGATCCGCAACACCTTGAGCGCCCGGCCCGAGGGGATGTGGTCGATGACCGTCCCGTTCTTGATCGGCGTGACGCGGATCTCCTTCAAGGGATCACCCCGAAGATGAGGCTGAGGAGGGCCATGCGGACCCGCACCCCGTTTTGGGCCTGCTGGAAGTACTTCGCGTGGGGCGTCCGGTCCACCTCCGGCGCGATCTCCCCGAGGCGCGGGAGGGGGTGCATGATGATCATGTGCTTCTTCGCCTCGCGGAGCATGTCGAGGTCGATGCGGTAGGAGCCCGCCACCTTGGCGTACTCGGCGGCGTCGGGGAAGCGCTCCTTCTGGATGCGCGTCACGTAGAGGACGTCGACGTCCTTGACCAGCTCCTCCAGGGTGTTGGCGGTCTTGACGTCCCGGCCTCGCTCCTTGATCTGGGACAGGATGTACCCCGGCAGCTGGAGCGTCGGTGGCGCGACGCAGTACAGGTCCACGTCGAAGTTGCACAGGGCGAGGGCGAGCGAATGGACCGTCCGTCCGTACTTGAGGTCCCCCACGAAGGCCACCGTCCGCCCGTCGATGGTGTCCAGCTCGTCCCAGATCGTGTAGAGGTCCAGCAGCGTCTGCGTCGGGTGCTGCCCCGCCCCGTCCCCGCCGTTGATGACCGGCTTCGAGGAGAACTCGGCGGCGAGGCGGGCCGCCCCCTCCTGGGGGTGGCGGAGAACGATGGCATCAGCGTACGCCTCCACCATGCGGACCGTGTCGGACAGGGTCTCCCCCTTGGCCACCGAGGAACCCTCCAGTCCGCCGAAAGAGACGACGTCACCGCCAAGGCGCTTCATCGCCGACTCGAACGAGAGCCGCGTCCGGGTCGAGGGCTCGAAGAACACCGTGGCCAGGATTCGCCCTGCAAGGGAGCGCTCCGAGGCTTTGTGGGGGTCGACGACCATGTCGTCGGCGACCTTCAGGATGTGCTCGATGTCGGCCCGGGAGAAGTCCGCGATGGACAGGATGTCCCGCCCGAGGAAGCCGCCCATCGGGGGACGCGTAGCGGCTGAGCGTAGTTAAACCTGAGGGGGGGTTCGGGCGCCCCGGGTGCCCATGCGGATCACGTGTCGCGGCAGGAAGACCACGCCGCCCTCCGCCTTCATGTACCGCTCCCACTCCTCGCTGTTCGCGCGGACCTGGTGGGCGCGCTCCACGGCCACGGAAGCAACAACCTGCCGGACGATGGCGTCCACATCGACGCCGAGCACCGCCTTGAAGAGGTACTTCAGGCGCTCGTTTTCAGCCTCGGCCATGGGCAAACCGGTCCCATGGGCCCACGCTATATAAAAGGGTGTCCGGCTGGGTGGTTCTGCCTTGACAAAACAAATAAAAAGGGGTTCGCGGGGGGCGCGAACCCTGGGGTTTGAGGAGGGGTCAGCCGAAAAGGAGGCCGACCCGGGGGGCGGGCCGGCCTTGGGGTTGAGGAGGGGTCAGCGTCATGGGGCCACCGTCTCCGGGGGTTCCTTCGGGGTCTCGGCCGGGGGCCCGACCTCGACGGCCTTCCAGTCCCCGCCGAAGTCCTTCGTGATCCCGGTCGCGAACTGGAATCGCACCCGGAGCTTCCCGTTCTCGAAGAAGATGTAGGCGTTGCGGAGCTGGCTCTGGTAGAGCGAGATGCGCTTGCCCTTGCGCGTCAGGGCGCGCTCGACGCAGGCGAGGAGGCCGGCGGCCTCGAGGGCGTGGATCCGGCGGTAGGCCGCGGCGATGGGGATGCCGTACTCGCGGCTTAGCTCGATGGCGCTCTTCGGCTTCTTGAAGGTCGCCACGAGGATCTTGGCGGAGTACTCGTCGGTGACGAGGCGCGAGGCTTCCAAGGGGTCCATCGAGTTGTGTCCTCCTCTCTGGACTGTATCCATGCCCCCCTCTAGTCTTAAAGCGGGTACCTATAGTTGCATGGCCCGATTCTCAAGAATGAGAACGAAGCTCAGCCGCCACAGCAGGAATCCCCGCCGGAGCAGCCGCAGCCGTCCCCGCAGGACCCCTCGTGCCCCTTGGCGGTAAGGACGGGGAGGACGACGGGCTCCGACTTCTTCTTCGCCACGGCCGCGAGGAACGTCTCCATCCAAGTCCACCATGGGGTCGGGGCCGGATAAAGATGTCTAGGTGAGGTGCTTCGTGACGAGCCTCTCGAGGGCGGCCTTAGGCTTCGCCCCGACGATCGTGTCGACCAGCTTCCCGCCCTTGAAGATGAGGAGGGTCGGGATCCCCATGATCCCGAACTTCATCATCGTCCCCGGGTTCTCGTCGGCGTTCAGCTTCCCGAAGGCGATGCGCCCGGAGTACTTCACGGAGAACTCCTCGATGGCGGGGGCGATGGCCCGGCAAGGGGCGCACCATTCCGCCCAGAAGTCGACCACCAGGTAGGGGGTGTCCCGGACGGCGGCGTCGAACGTGTCGTCCGAGAGCTTCAGGAGGTTCGCGCCCATCGGGGTGATAACCCGTCAGCGCTCTATAAACCCCACGAAACCGGCCGCCACTGCGTCCAAAGCCACCTGGACCGCGAGCGACCGACCTGAAAGGCTTATATAGAAGCCCAAATATAGCCGAGTCGGGATTCCCATGATGCAGGGCCAACCAATCATCATCCTGAGAGAGGGCACCGGCCGAGAGAAGGGCAAGGGCGCCCAGTCGAACAACATCGCCGCCGCCAAGGCGATCGCCGACGCCGTGCGGTCGACGCTGGGGCCGAAGGGCATGGACAAGATGCTCGTCGACTCCCTCGGGGACGTCACGATCACGAACGACGGCGTGACCATCCTCAAGGAGATCGAGGTCGAGCACCCCGCCGCGAAGATGATCGTCGAGGTCGCCAAGGCCCAGGACGACGAGTGCGGGGACGGGACGACGACCTCGGTCATCCTCGCCGGGGAGCTGCTCAAGAACGCCGAGCTCCTCATCGACCAGGAGGTCCACCCGTCCGCTATCGTGAACGGCTACCGGCTCGCTGCCGCCCAAGCGGTGAAGGTGCTCCGGGAGATGGCGTTCGATGTGAAGCACGCGGACGAGGAGCTCCTCCGCCAGGTCGCCACCACCGCCATGGGAGGCCGGTCCCTCGGGAAGGAGAAGGACCATCTGGCCGAGATCTGCGTGCGCGCCGTCCGCGCGGTCGCCCACGAGGTGGGCGGGAAGCTGGTCGTCGACTCGGATGACGTCAAGGTCGAGAAGAAGCAGGGAGGGTCGGTCCACGACACCTCGATGGTGGACGGGATCATCCTCGACAAGGAGCGGGTGCACGAAGGAATGCCCAAGTCCGTGAAGGACGCCAAGATCGCCCTCGTGAACCGCGCCCTCGAGATCAAGAAGACGGAGTTCTCTAGCGAGATCCGGATCCATGACGTCGGGAAGGTGCAGGCGTTCCTCTCCGAGGAGGAGAAGACGCTCCGCGGCTACTCCGACACCTTGAAGGCCGCCGGCGCGAACGTCGTCGTCTGCCAGAAGGGCATCGACGACCTGGTCCAGCACTATCTCGCCAAGGCCGGCATTTATGCGGTGCGGCGCGCCAAGGAGAGCGACATGGAAGCCCTCGTGAAGGCCACGGGCGGCCGCGTCATCACGAACCTCGAGGACCTCAACGCGCAGGCCCTCGGTCACGCCGGTCTCGTGGAGGAGCGGAAAATCGGGGAGGACCAGATGACCTTCGTCACGGGCTGCAAGAACCCTCGGTCGGTCAGCCTCCTGATTCGCGGCGGCACGGAGCACGTCGTCGACGAGCTGGAGCGCACCATGCATGACGCCATCCGCGTCGTCGGGGTCGCTATCGAGGACGGCAAGATCCTCCCCGGCGGCGGCGCCCCGGAGATCGAGCTCGGCCTTCGGCTCAAGGCCTTTGCGGCCTCGGTCGGGGGTCGCGAGCAGCTCGCCGTCGAGCAGTTCGCCGGCGCGGTCGAGGTGGTCCCACGGACCCTGGCCGAGAATGCGGGCCTCGATCCGATTGACACCCTCGTAGCCCTCCGCACCGCCCACCAGGAGGCCAAGGGGAAGACCATGGGCCTCGACGTCTACGGCGGCAAACCCACGGACATGCGCGTCCTCAAGGTCGTGGAGCCGTTGCGCGTGAAGACCCAGGCCATCGAATCCGCCACCGAGGTGGCGGTGATGATCCTCCGCATCGACGATGTCATCGCGGCCAAGAAGAGCCCGCCCCCGCCTCCCGGCGGCGGTGATGAGCACGGGGGCCACGGCGGCATGGGTGGCATGGGCGGAATGGGCGGCATGGGCATGTAGTCAGGCCGGCAGCACCCGGCCGAACTTCCCGCGACTCACCTCAAGCCCGAAATTGGTCCGCCTCACGAAGCAGTCAATCAGGCGCAGCCCCATCCCGGGCGCGAGCGCCAGCGTGGTGGGCAGATCGGCATCCTCGTCCCAGAGCACGAGCCTCGTCGCGCCGGTCGCATCATGTACCATCACGTTCGCCACTCTTCCTTTCCGACCGTCCTGTCGAGTGAACTCCCGGACCGGGGGGACTTCGTCCACCGTCACGCGGACGGTGGCTTCCATGCCCTCGACGAGGTCGGCCAAGCGCTGGTACTCGATGACATCCCGGCCTAGTTGGGCTGCCACCAGGAGGCCCGCCGCCCCCTCGTCGAGGAGGCCGCCCCAGGCCTCAATCACCGCCGCGACGTTCGATCGGAACTGCGCCTCGGACACCCGGTCCGATAAGGCTGCATAGGGGTCGGGCACACCCCCGCATCCTCGCCGACGGTTATCTCCCTACCGGCTACAGGCACGTCCATCACCGGGACGGGTGGCCGGCGCTGTTACACCTGCGTAGGTGTAACTGGACCCCCGAAGCGCCCCTCTCGTCTTCAAGCCCTATCGGAGACGGATGGTCTCGAGGTTCATCGGGGCCCGCGTCTCCATGCCGAACTTCTTGTACAGGCCCGAGGCGAGCTCGTGGCACTTGTACTCCTCCCCATGTCCGATGATGACGCGCTCGGGGCGGGGTTCCATCGTGCCCACATAGTTCAGGAGCTGCATCCGGTCCGAGTGCCCGGAGAACCCGTCGATCGTCTCGAGGTCCATCTTGATGCGCAACGTCAGGGGCTGGCCCTTGTCCATCAGGGTGATCTCCCGCGCCTCGCGCTGGATGCGCCGGCCCAGGGAGCCCTCCGACTGGAAGCCCACGAAGACGAGGGCGTGGAGGGGGTTGTCCGCCCAGCCCTTGAAGTACTCGAGGACCGGCCCGCCGGACATCATCCCGGAGGTGGCGAGGACGATGCACGGCTCCGTGTCGTCCACGATGTTGCGGCGCATGTCCTGGGTCTCCACGCGCTTGAAGATCGGGCTGAGGAAGGGGTTCTCCCCGGTCTGGAAGATCTGCGTCCGGAGCTGGGAGTTCATGTACTCCGGGTAGGCGGTGTGGATCGCGGTCGCCTCCCAGATCATCCCGTCCAGGTAGATCGGCGCCTCCGGGATCTGCTTCGTCCGCATGAGGTCCTCGAGGACGAGCATGACCTCCTGGGAGCGGCCGACGGCGAAGACCGGGACGAGGGCCTTCCCGCCGCGGCGGAGGATCCGGCCGGTGATCTCCTTCAGCTGGGCCCCCGCGTCGTGTCGGGAGGGCTGGACGTCGTGGAAGCCGCCGTAGGTGGACTCCATGACGAGGGTCTCGATGCGGGGGAACTTGTTGACCGCCGGGTTGAAGAGCCAGGTCTTCTCGAACTTGATGTCGCCCGTGACGGCGATGTTGTACAGCCCGTCGCCCACGTGGAAGTGGCACACCGCGCTCCCGAGGATGTGCCCCGCGTTCTGCAGGGTCAGGCGGATGTCCGGCGTGATGTCGGTGGTCTCCCCGTACTTCAGCGGGATGGTGTGCTTGACCGCCTCGCGGATGTTCGACGAGTCGTAGGCGGACTTCCTCGCCTCGCCCATGGCCACCTTGATGAAGTCGATGTGGAGGAGCGAGGAGAGGTCCCGCGTCGGGGCCGTCGTGTAGATCGGCCCGTTGTATCCATACTTGAAGAGCGCGGGGATGAGTCCGGAATGGTCGAGGTGGGCGTGGGTGATGACGACGGCGTCGATGGAGTCGAGGGGCATGACCTCCGGCGCGGAGAGGTAGGGGCTCCCGTTCTCCTCGGAGATGAGGACGCCGCAATCGACGAGGACCTTGGAGTCCCGCGTGCTGATCAGGCTCGCGGATCGCCCGACCTGGCGGAAGCCGCCGAGCGTCGTGATGCGCACCCAGTTCTCCCCGGACGGGATCTCCCGGCAGAGTCGTCGCGCCACCCCCTTGAGGAACGTCTTCTGCTCGTCGCGGACGCTTCGGAGGTAGGCCCGGACCTCCTCCACGGTCTTCGACGGGATCGGCGGCGTCCGGGCGACCTTCGGCGCCCAGCCCGTCTTCTTCTTGATCTCGTTGAGGACGGCCCCCTGCTTCCCGATGACCATGCCGGGCGCGAGCGCCTCGATCGTCACCTCGCCGGTTTCCTCCTCGAAGTAGACGTCCGTGAGCTGCGCCTCCTTGGGGATGATCTCCTTGATCAGGGCGGAGGCCTTCTCCTGCGGGGAGAGGAGGCTCGGGTCCGGCCGGATCGCGACGCGCTTCCGGAGTCCCTGGGCAATCTGACGCACGAGGTCGTTCGACTCCGCGAAGGCCTCCATGTTCTTCGTGTAGATGGCTACGACTGGGCCTTCATACTCGATGGTCGTGATCTCCACATGGTCGGGCAAGATCCGCCGGACCACGTCCCTGGCCTGTGCCAGGATTTCATCCATTCCCATGGTTGCCACTCGAGGCGAGCGGCGAGGGGCGAGCTGCCTTAGGTGAGCTTCATCGCCGCGCTGCGCCTCTTCACTTCCGCGTCGTCCGTTTCCTTGTATCCGTCCTTCGTGATGGCGGCGACGTCGATGCCCTCGCCTGAGGCGGCATCCCGGCGCATGGCCATCGTCACGGAACGGATCGCAAGGTCGATGCCCTCCTGGACCGGCATGTCGTCGCGGTAGTGGTCCTCGAGGACACCGTAGACATAGGGGCTCCCGGAGCCCGTGGAGACGTACTTGTCCGGCAGGCAACCCCCGGCCAGGTCCAGCGAGAACACATGGCCGCCCGAGCGGTCGACCCCGCCGATCACGAGCTGCACCCAGTAGGGGAAGTACCGGCGGCCCGCCAGGATGTTCGCGGTGAGCGTCGCGGCGGCCTCCACGCCCATCGAGGTGTTCCGCTTCAGCTTGTAGAGTTCCACCTCGGCGGTGATGTACCTCGCGAGCACCTGGAGGTCCCCGACCAAGCCGGCGGTGGTCAGCCCGATGTTGTCGTCCAGCTTGTAGACCTTCTTCGTGCGCTTGTGTGCGATGAGCGTGCCCGCCGTGGCCCGGCGGTCGGCCGCAAGCACGACGCCGTCCTTGCAGACGATGCCCAGCGTGGTTGTCCCGGTCTCGACTTCTCTCGTAATCTCGGACATCCAGCACACCTCT
>Ga0209342_10004964_pt1 | contig 13693 bp, 11 predicted proteins | sample RifCSP16_2_FD_184023 | JGI IMG/M metagenome (GOLD analysis project Ga0209342, IMG submission 184023) | Soil microbial communities from Rifle, Colorado - Rifle CSP2_sed 16_2 (SPAdes) (version 2) | ecosystem: Environmental > Terrestrial > Deep subsurface > Rock core/Sediment | place: Rifle... | reverse complement strand
CCTTCGGCGCATATGCTCGCTGGCGCGAGCTGGCCGCCGGCTTCGCCGTCATGGGGTGGTCGAGCGTAGCTCGACCGGAAATCGCTCAGACTCGACTAGGACAGCGCTTGCGAGCACGAGAAACGGCGAGAGGCGAGTCTGAGAGGAGATCTACCGTGCGTGCCCTCTCCGTGGTCGCCGCCCCCCTGGCGATGCTCTTCGCCGCCGCTGGCGGCCTCCTCTGGCATGAAGGTCCCCGCGCCCGGCATCTGGCGGTGCCGGTCCTGTCGGACCCCTCGCTTCCACCCGCCGCGACGGCGACGCTGATCGAGCTGCCAGCCTGCCGGGCGCTGCAGCGGGCGCGCGTACCGGGCCGGGTGACGGCGCTCCTCCAGGCCAGCGACGGAGCGCTATGGATCGGGACCTTCGACCACGGCGTGTACCGGGCAGCTCCGGGCGCGGCGCCGCGGGAGGTGGGCAATGGCGCCGGGAGAGAGCTGTTCGTCAACGATCTGGCCGAGCACGAGGGCCGGATCTGGGTGGCCACCCAGAGCGGAGTGCTGGTGCTCGAGCCCAGCGGCGAGCGGCCTCTGACGATCGTGTCGGACACGGCGGTCACCGCGCTCTACCGGCTCGGCGGCCGCCTCCACGGCGGCACCTCGCGCGGCCTCGTGAAGCTCTCGCTCGCGACCGAGGCCGCGGTGGTCGAGATCCGCGGACCGTTCGGCGACCCGGTGCGGGTCAGCGCGCTGGCGGCCAGCGGCGAGACCCTCTGGCTAGGCTCCTCCGATGGAGTCTACTCGTTGCCGACCACGGCGCTGGAGCGCGAGGGTCCGCTGGCGGCGCGCTGGCACCCGCCGGTGTTCGGCACGCCGCCGGCCCAGACCAACGTGGTCACCGCGCTGGCGCCCTTCGGCGACGGCGTGCTCGCCGGCACCGATGACGGCGGGCTGGTGCGGGTCACCGCCCAGGCGACCGCAGCGGCGCGCTTCGCCGAGCCGCGGGCCAACGAGGTGAACCCGGGGGCTGCGGCCGCGGTGGGGACTGGAGTCGCCCTGGGGACGCAGGGCGGCGGTCTACTGGTGGCGTCGAACTCGGCAGAAGGGCACCTGCGCCTGGGGCGGCCGCGGAGCTGGCCCGCGGGGCAGGTATCCGCGGTGCGGGCCGGCGGGGGTGAGCTCCTGGTGGGCACGGCGGACGGTAGCGTACTGACGGTGGAATGCCCAGAGGACGTACTGGCGCGTGCGGGCAGCGGCGCGCGGAGCCCTCCGCGATCCGGAGGCTGAAGAGCTCGGGGGTCACGCCTGGCGCGGCGTGGCCCCTCTTCCGTCGCCGACGGCGTCGCCGCCTGGCGCCGTGCAGCCGCGCAGGCGCGGGGGTGACCGCGCTCTTCGCTGGCCCCTCGCTCGCGCTGCCGCTACTATCCCCGCCCCCATGCGCACCGACAGCCGCGGCGACCTCGACCTCAGACCGGTGATCCTCGAACCGGGCTTCTCCAAGCACGCCGAGGGCTCCTGCCTGGCGCGGTTCGGCGACACGCAGGTCCTCTGCACCGCCTCGGTCGAGGACCGAGTGCCGCCGCACGTGTACGGTACCGGTGCGGGCTGGGTGACCGCCGAGTACGGGATGCTGCCTCGCTCGACGCACGAGCGTATGCCGCGCGAGGCCGCGCGCGGCAAGCAGGGCGGGCGCACCCTCGAGATCCAGCGGCTCATCGGTCGCGCGCTGCGCGCCGCGATCGACCTCAGGGAACTCGGCCAGCGTACGATCACCATCGACTGCGACGTCATCCAGGCAGATGGCGGCACGCGCACCGCCGCCATCACGGGGGGGTGGGTCGCGCTCGCGCTGGCGGCGAAGGGCCTGCGCGCGCGGAGGGTCATCTCGACCCAGCCGGTCAAGCGCCACGTAGCCGCGGTCTCGGTCGGGATCGTCGACGGAGCCGTACACCTCGACCTCGACTACGGCGAGGACTCCACCGCACAGGTGGACATGAACGTCGTCGCCACAGGGGAGGGCGAGCTGGTCGAGGTCCAGGGCACGGCCGAGGGGAAGCCCTTCACCCGCGACCAGCTGGACGGCATGCTCGAGGCCGCCCTGTCCGGGATCGCTCGGCTGCGGGACGTCCAGCTGCGGGCTCTCGATCGGTGATCATGATCCGGCTCTTCTTCGGCACGACCAACGGCGGGAAGCTGCGCGAGCTCTCCCGGATGGTGGCGGATCTGCCCGTGAAGGTCGTGTCGCCGGCTGATCTGGGGATGCCCTTGCCCGAGGTGGTGGAGGACGGGGATACCTTCCGGGAGAACGCGGAGACGAAGGCCGTCGCGTACGCTCGCTTCACCGGGATGCACGCGCTCGCCGACGATTCGGGTCTCTGCGTCGACGCGCTGGGGGGGGCGCCGGGAGTGCATTCCGCCCGCTGGTCCGAGGCGGACGACGCCCCGGCGAGCCCCGCGTGCGCTCCGCCCGGGGGCGCGACGCCCGAGCAGGGGATCGAGCTCGCGCGGGCCTCCCGCGACGAGGCCAACAACGAGAAGCTCCTTCGTTCCCTGGCGGGGGTCCCCGAGGGGCGCCTGGGAGCTGGCTACGTGGCGGTGCTCGCCCTGGCGCGCCCGGACGGGCGCATCGTGACCGCCGTCGAGGGGACCTGCAAGGGCCGCATCGGCCGGGAGCGGCGAGGCACGGACGGGTTCGGCTACGACCCGCTCTTCGTGCCCGACGCGCAGGACGGCCGGACCATGGCGGAGCTCGACCCCGCGGAGAAGGACGCGCTCTCTCACCGCGGTGCGGCGTTTCGCGCGCTCCGGCCCGTCATAGAGCGGCTGGCCTTTGACAAAGCAGGGGAGGAAGGCTAGTTACAGCGCTCTCGGTCGGGCCAGGGAGGCCGGACGCGGACTTCGGGGCGTAGCGCAGCCTGGTAGCGCGCCTGCCTTGGGCGCAGGAGGTCGCGGGTCCAAATCCCGCCGCCCCGACTCTTTGACAACAGGGTGGATGGCCGTGCAAGCGCGCAGGCCGAGTATTTTCGCGCCCGTAGCTCAGCTGGCCGGGGGTCCGGGGGCCGTCACTGGCCCCCGTACGAATCGGCGGTCGCGGTGGCGTAGGCGGCACGAGTATTGGCGCCCGTAGCTCAGCTGGATAGAGCGTCGGCCTTCGAAGCCGCAGGTCGGGGGTTCGAGTCCCTCCGGGCGCGCCATGCGCAGCCGACGCTTCGAATGCCTCCGGGCGCGGTGGACTTACGGTGGGTGTAGCTCAATTGGCAGAGCACTGGACTGTGGATCCGGGGGTTGAGGGTTCGAGCCCCTTCACTCACCCCAACATGTAGCGCCTGCGCCCGTAGCTCAGCCGGATAGAGCGGCGGCCTTCTAAGCCGCGGGTCGGGGGTTCGAGTCCCTCCGGGCGCGCCATGCGCGGCGGGGTCCTCGGGGGTATCGGGGGCGGAGCCCCCGATGTTGATGACGGCGAAGCCGGCGGCCTGTTTTGCGCCGAAGGCGCAGCCGCCGGAGCCCCCGATGTTGATGACGGCGAAGCCGGCGGCCTGTTTTGCGCCGAAGGCGCAGCCGCCGGAGTCTTCTTGCCCGGCATCGCCCGGTTCCCGTTGACACTGGCGGGGTCCGCGGTGTAGATACGCGGCCCTTCCACGATCCGGGCGCATAGCTCAACTGGCAGAGCAATGGACTCTTAATCCATAGGTTGAAGGTTCGATTCCTTCTGCGCTCATCAACATCCTGAAGCAAATCAAGCAAGTACAAGGGTCCGCCAGATGTCTGGCCGGGCCCTTGGCTTCTTGCCCCCGGGCTCACTCCTTCTTGCCGCCCTCGATGAGCTGGAACCTGGACCTGCCGCGCGGCGGAGGTCGGAGCGTGCCCGCCATCACCGAGTCCCAGGGCAGCGCGCAGTCGAAGCGGCGCCCCCCGAACGTCAGCGTGCAGCGGAGTCCCCACTCGTCGAGCAGGAGCTCGGGCGTGTCGCGGCCGACGACGAGGTTGAGCCGCACCAGGTCCTCGTCCGCCAGGTACTCGGGGAGGCTCACGCCGTGGACGGAGGGGGCGACGATGACCGAATCGACGGCATCCGCCACCCGGCAGGCGGCGAGCATGTCCCCGTATCGGCGCTGGAGCGAGAACAGGTGAAGGGCGCCCTCGGCCCACGCTGGGCAGGTGGGGGTGCAGGCGGCCTCGGGCGGATGCTGATGAGGCGCGTCCACGAGCAGATCCTTGCTCATCCTTACTACAGGACGCCGGACATGTAACGGTGCTAGCTTCGCGGCGGCGGGCGGGTGGCGGAAGGGTAGACGTTCCGGTCTTAGAAGCCGGTGCCGAGAGGCGTGAGGGTTCGAGTCCCTCCCCGCCCATTTCGCTTGACCGCGCGCCGTCCGGCACGTACCTAAGCGACCCTCTTCCCTTCCGGAAAGGCGTCTCGCGCCATGAAGATCGAGGTCGAAGCCACATCACCTGTCGAGAGGAAGGTCACCATCGAGGTCGACCCCGAGCGCGTCGGGAAGGAGCTCGACCGTGCGTACGAGACGCTGAGCAGGCGGGTGAAGCTGAAGGGCTTCCGCCCCGGCAAGGTCCCTCGCAAGGTCCTCGAGCGCCACTTCCGCGACGAGGTGCAGCGGGAGGTGGTCGAGAAGCTCGTGACCTCGACCCTCAGCGACGCCGTCCGGCAGGAGAGCATCGACGCCGTGGCGCCGCCACGGGTCGACGTCGTCCAGCCGAGCCTCGATGTGGCACAGCCGTTCCGCTTCACGGCGAGGCTGGAGGTGAAGCCGAAGCTGTCGCCGAAGGACTACCGCGGGATCGAGGTGAAGCGCCGCCCGGTCGAGGTCACGGACCAGATGATCGCGGACGAGTTCACGCGCCTCCAGGACCGCATGTCGCAGCTCGTCCCGGTCGAGGGCCGCTTCGACGCGATGGAGGGCGACTACGCCGTCATCGACCACGAGGGGACCATCGGCGGGCAGCCGTTCGAGGGGAGCGACGCGCAGGGGGTCAACGCGCGCGTCACGAAGGGCGAGCTGATCGACGGCGCCCTCCCCCAGCTCGAGGGCAAGAAGCTCGGCGAGATCCTGGAGGTCGACACGGCCTTCCCGCCCGACTACCGGGTCGAGTCCCTGCGCGGGAAGGTCGCGCACTTCAAGGTGACGTTGAAGTCGCTGAAGACCCGGCGGATCCCGGCCCTCGACGACGAGCTCGCCAAGGACCTCGGCATCGCCGAGATCGACACGCTGGAGAAGCTGCGGGCGCGGGTTCGCCACGACCTCGAGCAGCAGGAGACGCGCCGCGCGGACACGGAGTTCAAGGACGCTCTCGTGAAGGCGGCGCTCGACCGTAACGACTTCGAGGTGCCGCCTGCCATGGTGGAGCGGGCGATCGACGTCATGATCGACCGGACGTTCGAGCGGTTGATCCGGCAGGGGCTCGATATCCGCAAGGCCGGCATCGACCTGCCGAAGCTCCGCGTCGACCTGCGCGACCAGGCGCTGCTTCAGGTCAAGGGCGCGCTCCTGCTCGACGCGATCGCCGACGCCGAGAAGATCGAGGTGAGCGACGACGAGGTTCAGGCCGACATCGCGAAGACGGCCGCCGAGAGCCACGTCCCGCTCGCCGAGGTGCAGCAGCAGATGCGCAGCGACGAGGCGCGCGCGGCGCTAAAGACCAGGTTGCGCGAGGACAAGGCGCTTGCCTTCCTGACCTCGGAAGCTAAGCTCAGTTGAGGGGCCGCGCAGCGCCGGGGCCCCGCACCTCCAGGGAGCCCCACCGATGCCCTACATTCCGATGCCGTTCGTCGTCGAGCAGACGCATCGCGGCGAACGCAGCTACGACATCTATTCGCGCCTGCTCAAGGATCGGATCGTCTTCATGGGGACGCCGGTCGACGACGACGTCGCCAACGTCATCATCGCCCAGCTCCTCTTCCTCGAGTCCGAGGACCCGGACAAGGACATCTCCCTCTACATCAACAGCCCCGGGGGGTCGGTGACGGCGGGCCTCGCCATCTACGACACCATGCAGTACGTGAAACCACAGGTGTCCACCATCTGCCTCGGGCAGGCGGCCTCGATGGGCGCCTTCCTGCTCGCGGGCGGCGCCAGGGGCAAGCGCTTCGCCGTGCCCAACGCGCGGATCATGATCCACCAGCTCTCGGGTGGTTTTCAGGGGCAGGGGACCGACATCGAGATCCACGCCCGCGAGGCGCTGCGGCTGAAGAGCAAGCTGAACGAGATCATGGCGCGCCACACCGGGCAGCCGATCGAGCGGATCGAGAAGGACACCGATCGCGACTTCTTCATGGGACCTGGAGAAGCCAAGGAATACGGGATCATCGATGAGGTCATCGTGCACCGACATCGCCCCACGCCAGCGGGAGACCGCAAGCCCTAGTAGAATCGACGAAGGGCCGGCCCGAGTCCCGACGGGCAGGCAAGGAGGCGGTCTTGGAGAAGCGCGAAACCCTCTGCTGTAGCTTCTGCGGCAAGTCGCAGAAAGAGGTGAAGAAGCTGATCGCCGGCCCGACCGTCTACATCTGCGACGAGTGCATCGGCCTGTGCAACGACATCATCGCCGAGGAGATCGCCGGCGAAGAGAAGCGCGAGCAGAAGGTCCGCATTCCCAGGCCATCGGAGATCAAGTCGATCCTGGACGAGTACGTGATCGGGCAGGAGCGCGCGAAGAAGACCCTCGCCGTCGCCGTCCACAACCACTACAAGCGGATCGAGACGCGCATCAGCGTCGACGACGTCGAGCTGCAGAAGTCGAACATCCTCCTGCTCGGCCCGACCGGCTCGGGCAAGACCCTGCTCGCCCAGACGCTGGCCAAGATCCTGAACGTCCCGTTCACGATCGCCGACGCTACCTGCCTCACCGAGGCGGGCTATGTCGGCGAGGACGTCGAGAACATCATCGTGAACCTGCTCCAGGCCGCCGATCACGACATCGAGCGCGCGCAGAAGGGGATCGTCTACATCGACGAGATCGACAAGATCGCGCGCAAGAGCGAGAACCCGTCGATCACCAGGGACGTCTCGGGGGAGGGCGTCCAGCAGGCGCTCCTCAAGATCATCGAGGGCACGGTCGCGAACGTCCCGCCCAAGGGAGGCCGCAAGCATCCGCAGCAGGAGTTCCTGCAGGTGGACACCACCAACATCCTGTTCATCTGCGGCGGCGCCTTCTGCGGGCTGGAGGCGATCGTCGAGCGGCGGATCGGCGGCAAGAGCCTCGGCTTCGGCTCCGACGTGAAGTCGAGGGCGGAGAAGAACATCGGCGAGCTCCTGGCGATGGTGGAGCCCGACGACCTGCTCAAGTTCGGGATGATCCCCGAGTTCGTGGGGCGGCTGCCCGTCGTGACCAGCCTGGAGGAGCTCGACGAGCCGTCGCTCATCGAGATCCTGACCAAGCCGCGCAACGCGCTGGTGAAGCAGTACCGGAAGCTCCTGGAGATGGACGGGGTGCAGCTCAAATTTACCGACGGTGCGCTGAAGTCCATCGCCCGTGCAGCGCTCAAGAACAAGGCCGGAGCGCGGGGCCTGCGCGCCATCCTCGAGAACGCGATGCTCGACATCATGTACGACGTCCCGAGCAAGCGGAACGTGCGCGAGATCGTCATCTCCGAGGACGTGATCGACAAGAAGGAAGCGCCGCTCGTGGTGATGCAGAAGGAGGCCGAGAGCGCGTAGGTCGCGGTCCGGCCCCGATCGCTGTGAATGCCCCGCGCGGGCCGCCCCTCTCGAGGGGTAGGGAATGTATCGCCCCGGGCGGAGCTGGCCGAGCGGGTGCTCGCCCGTGCGCCGTCCGGCCGCGTGATCGTGCGCGCTCCGCCTGACGCGATTAGGCCGAACAACTAGGGCGGTCGGGGTGTTCTGGGTGATAGTCTCCCCGGCGTCTTCCCTTCAGGAGCCAACAGAGCGATGTCCATGTTCTTCCGCAACGACGACAAGCGGGATGGCAAGCCCAAAGCGCGTACGCTCCCCCTGCTCCCGCTGCGGGACATCATCGTGTTCCCGCACATGGTCGTCCCGCTCTTCGTCGGGCGCGAGAAGTCGATCGCGGCGCTGGACGAGGCGATGGGGGCCGAGAAGACGATCCTCCTCTGCGCCCAGAAGAAGGCGAAGACCAACGAGCCGACGGCCGACGACATCTTCACCGTGGGCACGATCGGCTCGCTCATCCAGCTCCTCCGCCTGCCGGACGGCACGGTGAAGGTGCTCGTCGAGGGCAAGAAGCGGGCGCGCATCGCGCGCGTCGTCTCGTCGGAGCGCTACTTCCAGGTCGAGGCCGACGAGATCGAGGAGCCGGTGGACCGGACCGTGGAGCTCGAGGCGCTCATGCGCTCGGTGCACTCCACGTTCGAGGCCTACGTCAAGCTCAACAAGCGGATACCGCCCGAGATGCTGATGAGCGTCTCGACCATCGACGATCCGGCGCGCCTCGCCGACACCATCGTCGCGCACCTCTCGCTGAAGCTGAACGACAAGCAGGCGATTCTGGAGACGGAATCACCTCAGAAGCGGCTCGAGAAGCTCTACGAGCTCATGCAGGGCGAGATCGAGATCCTACAGGTCGAGAAGAAGATCCGCACCCGCGTGAAGAAGCAGATGGAGAAGACGCAGAAGGAGTACTACCTCAACGAGCAGATGCAGGCGATCCAGAAGGAGCTCGGCGAGCGCGACGAGTTCAAGAACGAGATCCAGGAGCTCGAGGAGAAGATCAAGAACAAGCGCATGTCGAAGGAGGCCACCCTCAAGGCCAAGAAGGAGCTCAAGAAGCTGAAGATGATGAGCCCCATGAGCGCCGAGGCCACGGTGGTCCGGAACTACATCGACTGGATCCTCTCGCTGCCCTGGTACGAGTACACGGACGACAAGCTCGACATCGCCGAGGCCGAGAAGATCCTGGAAGAGGATCACTACGGGTTGAAGAAGCCGAAGCAGCGAATTCTGGAATATCTGGCCGTCCAGAAGCTCGTCGAGAAGATCAAGGGCCCCATCCTCTGCTTCGTGGGGCCGCCGGGCGTGGGCAAGACGTCGCTCGCCAAGTCCATCGCCCGCGCGATGGGGCGCAAGTTCGTGCGCATCAGCCTGGGCGGCGTGCGGGACGAGGCCGAGATCCGCGGCCACCGGCGGACGTACATCGGCGCGCTGCCGGGCAAGATCGTCCAGTCGCTGAAGAAGGCGACCTCGGGGAACCCCGTCTTCCTCCTGGACGAGGTGGACAAGATGTCGACCGACTTCCGCGGGGACCCGTCGGCGGCGCTGCTCGAGGTCCTCGACCCCGAGCAGAACTTCAGCTTCAGCGACCACTACCTCGACCTCGACTACGACCTCTCGAAGGTGATGTTCATCTGTACCGCCAACACCATGGGTGGGATCCCGGGGCCCTTGCAGGACCGCATGGAGATCATCCGGATCGCCGGCTACACGGACCTCGAGAAGCTCTCCATCGCGCGACGGTACCTCATCCCGAAGCAGAGGGAGGCCAACGGCCTCACCGGCATCTCGGTGGACCTCCGCAACGACGCTGTCCGCTTGCTCACCCACCGGTACACGAAGGAGTCGGGGGTCCGCTCGCTGGAGCGGGAGATCGCCAGCATCTTCCGGAAGATCGCCAAGGACGTGCTGAAGAGCGGGCGCGAGCGGAAGTACCTCGTCGGTCCCAAGACGGTCCAGCGCATGCTCGGGCCACCAAGGTACCGCTACGGCACCGCGGAGTCCGAGGACCAGGCTGGCCTCACGACGGGCCTCGCCTGGACCGAGCTCGGAGGTGAGCTCCTCACCATCGAGGCGACGGTCATGCCCGGCAAGGGCAAGCTCATGATCACCGGTAAGCTCGGCGAGGTGATGCAGGAGTCGGCGCAGGCGGCCATGAGCTACGTCCGCAGCCGCGCGGAGGTGCTGGGGCTCGACAAGCGGTTCCTCGAGAACGTGGACATCCACGTCCACGTGCCCGAGGGTGCCATCCCCAAGGACGGACCGTCGGCAGGGATCACGATGGCGACGACGCTCGTGTCCGCGCTCTGCAAGCTCCCCGTGCGCAAGGACGTGGCCATGACCGGGGAGATCACGCTGCGCGGACGCGTCCTCCCCATCGGCGGCCTGAAGGAGAAGGTCCTCGCCGCCCATCGCGGGGGCATCAAGACGGTGATCATCCCCAAGGAGAACGCGAAGGACGTCCGGGAGATCCCGAGGAAGGTTCGCTCGCGCCTCCGGATCGTGCTGGTGGACCACACGGACGAGGTCCTGCGCGAGGCGCTGTGCCTCGACGATCCCGAGGCGTTCTTCCGCAAGCTCCCCGCGGGCGCCGCGCTGCCCCCCAGCCCACCCAACTCCCCCAATCCGCCGTCGGCCCCCGAGGCGGCGCCGGCGGTGTGATCGCCTGGTTCGTGGCCTTAGGCCCCGAAGCTGCCTGAAGTCCATTCACGAGGGATCGATCACGGCGTAGAGCCTTTTCGCCCCCCTCGCGCTCGCTATCGGCGCGAGCCCGAGGCGGGCGAGCTCCCACCCGGGCGTATCGTCCTTCACCAGGACCGCGCGCCGCGCAGCTCGCCCATCCCTGCGGAACTGCCAGGCGAAAGCCCTTGATGGGGCGTACATGCCGTGACAACATCGGCGAGGCCTGGCCACGGAGCGGGGCTTCTGCCAGGGCGCGGACGAGTCGTCTCCAACCCGAGCGGAGGCAGCATGAGCCAGAACTCGCCGCCGCGAGACATTCAGGCGGAGTGCCTGCGGGACCTCGACTGGAGCCCTCAGAAGGCGGCAGACGCGCTCTCCCAGATCGCGCGGTACGCAAGCGACTACGCCTGCCAGTCCGCGACCTGGTATCTCCGCTCCAAGACGTGGAAGCGCCGCGGGGCCCGATGGCTTCGTTTACTGGCCATCGTCTTCGTAGCGGCGGCTGGCGTGCTGCCGATGGTGCAACAACTCATGGTCATGAGCGACGGCAAGGTGGTGGTTGCGCCGGTGTGGGCGTCGATCCTCCTCGCCACCGCGGTCTTCCTGATCGTGCTCGACCGCTTCTTCGGCTGCTCCTCCGGCTGGATCCGCTGCGTCCTGGCCGAGGCGCGGATCCGACGGCTGCGCCAGCAGTTCGAGCTCGACTGGCAGGCGCTCCTCGCCTCGTACGCGGGCCAGGCGCCGAGCGGCGAGCAGATCCAGCATGCGCTGGCATGCGCGAAGGCCTTCGTCGAGCAGGTGAACGCCGTCATCGGAGACGAGACGACGAAGTGGGTGGAGGAGTTCCAGGCGGCGCTGAAGCAGGTCGACGAGCAGGCCAGGGCGGTGCCGCCCGCCGCCGAGACGGGGAGCCTGGCGCTCACGGTCAGCAATGGGGAAGCGATCGCCGCTCCGGGCTGGACCCTGGCCATCGACCACGGTCAGCCGCGGACCTACTCCGGCAAGACCGCCTCCGTCGTCGGGCTGTTGCCTGGCGATCACGCCCTGCGGTTCAAGGGGATGGCGAACGGCAAGGAGCTGCGCGCCCAGGCCCTCGCCACCGTCCGTCCAGCCACGTCGTCGGTCCTCGATGTCACGCTGTCGTGACGGCGGGAGGACCGCCTCGATCCGTCGCGGCCGCGGGTCGGGGTCGCAGCCGCCAGTCCCCGGAGCCACTTGCGCCCACCGCTCTACCCCGCTAAACTCCCCACAAAAGTTATATAAACTTTGTCCAAATGAAGAAGACCGACGGGCGAACAGCCAAGGTCCGCAGCTTCTCGGCCACCGACGAGGACGTCGCGATGCTCGACGCGGTGGCCGCCTACCACGGCCTCACGAAGTCCGGCACGATCGTCGGCCTGGTCCGGCGCGAGTTCTGGCGCCTCTTTCCGGCCGGGACGGGCTCCATCAGGCCCGCCCATGGCGCGAGGGTGAAATGGCCATGAGTCTACCCGTCGTCCCGCTCCACGATCCGGTGGCGAGCCCGCTCGCCGGCAGCGAGCTGTCGTCCGCCCAGATCCGCGATCTGGCGGAGGAGATCCGCGCGCTCGCCCGCGAGAAGGACGCGATCATCCTCGCGCACAACTACCAGGTCCCGGAGATCCAGGCGGTGGCGGACGAGGTGGCGGACTCGCTCCAGCTCGCCATCACCGCGCAGAAGGCGCCGCAGGCGACCATCGTCTTCTGCGGAGTTCACTTCATGGCCGAGGCGGCCAAGGTGCTGAACCCCGGGAAGCGCGTGCTCCTGCCCAACCTCTCGGCCGGGTGCTCGCTCGCCGACTCCATCACCGCCGAGTCCCTGGAGGACTGGAAGGCCCGCTACCCCGACCACGCGGTGGTCACCTACGTGAACTCCTCGGCGGAGGTGAAGGCGCTCTCCGACATCTGCTGCACGAGCGCTAACGCGGCCACGGTGGTCCGCTCGCTGCCGCAGAAGAAGATCCTCTTCACCCCGGACAAGAACCTCGGGAACTGGGTGGCGAAGAAGGTCCCGGAGAAGGAGGTCGTCGTCTACGACGGCTGCTGCCCGATCCACGACGTGCTCCGGGGCGCGAGCGTGAGCCGCGTGAAGCAGGGCGCGCCTGACGCGGTGGTGATCGCGCACCCGGAGTGCCGCGAGGACGTGCTGGAGATCGCCGACGAGGTCTGCTCCACGACCGCCATGATCTCCGCGGTCGCCAGGCACTCCTCGGCGCAGACCTTCATCGTCGCCACCGAGCACGGGATCCTGCACCAACTGAGGAAGCGCTACCCCGGGAAGGAGTTCGTGATGGCGGACGGGTGCATCGGGTGTCGTATGCACTGTCCGTACATGAAGATGATCGATCTCGTGATGCTGCGGGAGTCGCTCGTCCGGGGGAAGCACGAGGTCACGGTCCCCGACGACGTCGCGGCCGGAGCGCGGCGAGCCCTCGAGCGCATGATCGCGGTGCCGCGAGATATCGAGTCGATGCGACGTCCCTAGCGTGGCGCACGGATCACGAGGGTCGGCGCGCCGACCCCCTCCGCGGCAGGGCCCGGGCCTGATAACCTCCCCCCCGGTGGCAAGCGCATCGGACAAGAGCACGAACCCGGCCGGTGAAGACCTCGGCGCGGGTGGCGGTCCGCAGGAGGGCTCGTCGCGTGGGGCGCCGTCGCGCGAGGAGCGCCTGGAGCGCGCGCTCGCGGGCGCGGGGCTCTCGCTGTGGGAGCTCGACGTGGAGAAGCTGCAGTTCTCCTACGACCTGCGCTACCCCGCGATGCTCGGTTTCGCCGCTGGTGAGGCGCCGGGCGGCCCGGAAGCGTGGGAGCTGTCCATACACCCGGATGACCGCGCGGAGGCGAAGCGGCGCCTGGACGATCTCCTGTCAGGGGGCGCTCCGGGGTACGAGAGCACGCACCGGATCCAGACCAGGGACGGCGGCTGGCGCTGGGTGACCGAGCGGGGTGAGGTGGTCTCGCGCCGGCCGGACGGGGAGGCGCTCCGCGTGGTGGGCTGGCTCCGGGACGTCTCGGAGCGCCACCGGCTGGAGGAGGACCTCGCGCACTCGCAGAAGCTCGAGGCCATCGGCAGGCTGGCGGGCGGGGCGGCGCACGATCTCAACAACCTCCTCACGTCGATCCTCTCCGCGGCCGAGTTCGCATCCGAGGGCCTCCCACCCGGCGCGCCGGCCCGGGAGGACCTGGCGGTGATACGGGAGGCGGCCGAGCGCGCCTCGCACCTCACCCGCCAGCTGCTCGCCTTCGGGCGCCGACATGTGGTGGCCCCGAGGGTCGTGTCGGTGAACGCGGTCCTCCTCGAGACCGAACGCA
>Ga0209342_10004963_pt1 | contig 13694 bp, 7 predicted proteins | sample RifCSP16_2_FD_184023 | JGI IMG/M metagenome (GOLD analysis project Ga0209342, IMG submission 184023) | Soil microbial communities from Rifle, Colorado - Rifle CSP2_sed 16_2 (SPAdes) (version 2) | ecosystem: Environmental > Terrestrial > Deep subsurface > Rock core/Sediment | place: Rifle... | reverse complement strand
GGGGGGGACAGAGGGGGGGTGGGGCCGGGCGCGGCGGGCAGCGCTGGGCGCTCTCGCTGAGCGGGCCGAAGCGGCGCCCGCAGACCGGACAGCGGCGCGACCGACATACTGCGGATGATCTGGCTGCCGGTATCGCGCACTTGCTGAATGACCTGCGAGATGTGGCCGGCTTCGTCGTCGGGCACGGCCGCCAGGTCGGGCGGGGTGACGACCGTGTCCCCCGTGCGCACCGCGTTGACGATCCACCAGGCGAACACCGACGAGATCGGGCGCGGATCGTCTTCCGCGTTCGTCACCAGCCCGCGCTCGACGACGGAAATCGCGTCGCGCTCGTAGCGCCGCAGCAGCGCCCAGTAGACGCGGTCTTCGGCCGGCTCGGCGGTGCCCAGCCGACGCGCCCACCAGCGCCACGCGACCAACAGCAGGACGGTGCGCTCCTCCGGCGACGAGATTTCCCAGATCTGGGCGAAGTGATGGCGTGCTTCCTCCTCGAAGCGCGAGCCGATCACGTCGTATTCGATCGGCGCGCCCCGGCTGCGCACGTCGAAAATCAGAGCGCAGGCGAGCTGCACCAGGAACGGGTGCGTGCCGGCCACCTGCGCGACGTACTGTCGGTCCTGCGGCGCAAACTGCACGCCCGAGCCGGCGAGCCGGCGCTCGATCAGCTCGTCCACCTCTGGCGCGTCGAGCGGATGCAGGCGTCGAAAGACGAAGTTATTGTAGAACGGGGAACCTTCGCCGTTCGCGATGCCCCGGCATAGCACGTTGAGCGGCTGCTGAGAGGCAATGATCAGCGAGAGCGTGTCCGGGGCGTGGTTGATGAGCGCGCGCAGGCTGGACAGGAAATTGCGCGTCACCGGCAGGTTCTTCACGTCGCGCTTGACGACCCATTCGAACTCGTCCAGCAGCAAGGCCAGCACGATGTGCTGTCCGCGCAGCGCGTGCAAGATCGATTCGAATTCGGTCGCTTCGACGCGATCCTGCGCGAGGAGTGCTTCCATCGCGGAGAGCACAGCCTGCCCCCCCCCGTCATCCCCCCCGTCAGACGGGGGGGACAGAGGGGGGGCGTCGCCCAGGACGCGCCCGAGGAGGATCAGCACGCGCTGCCAGAAACGGGTCGGCGTGAAGCGGCTGATCGACTGGCAGTCCACGTAGACGAAAACCGTGCGCGTGCCGGGCCGCGCCCAGCCCTCGCTCGATCCAACATCGGCGACGGCGCGCAGCAGCGACGTCTTGCCCATGCGCGGCTCGCCGCTGATGGCGACGCTGCCGCACACCGGGCCGACCAGCGCGTTGTAGCATGCGTCGATTTCGGCGCGGCGGCCGACGAAGTGGCTGGGCGGCGCGTAACGCCCGTACACGAAAGGGTTGATGCGTCGTGTCATAGGTGCGTCCTTCGGCTGTCTTTAGGTGCACAGGTGTCAGGTGTCAGGTGACGACTACCGCGCTCGCAGCAGCCCGTTCGCCAGAATGGTGACGAGCAGGCTGATGATGGTCAAGCCGAACGCGAGCGCCACAATCCAGGCCTGCCGGGCGCGCTGCTTCAGGCGCGCCAGCGCCCGCTCGCTCGCCTGCGCGACGCCGGCATCGCGCCTGATCGCTTCGGCCAGCAGAAGCTCAGCCTTCTGACCGTCGAGGGCCTTGTAGTCCCTGCGGCTGTGGCAGATCTCCAGCCAGGTTGGGATAGCCGCATTCCACTCGCCCTTCGCCTGATACGATTGCGCCAGGTTGAACAGCTCTTCCAGACGAACCTCTTCGCTCACGTCGGCGAACGCCTGGTGTGAGCCTTCGTCGTGAAAGTCGAACACGAGCTGCCGGTACAGCATCTCGGCTTTGACCCAGTCGCGGCGTCCGACGTGGGCGGCCGCCTCGGCGCGCAAGCGATCGATGTCGATCTGCTTGCGCCGCTCGGTGACCGACGTCAATCGCGCGAAGGCTTCGCGGTTGTCCGGCTGCAGTTCGAGCGCGCGATGGAAGGCGCTCTCGGCCTCGTCCAACCGATCGTGCTTGAGATGCATCGCACCGCGCGCCAGCCAGGCGCTCGACAACGCGCCGAAGCTGTCGGCGTCGCTGCCCACGACTTCGATCAGCATGGTGAGCGCGGCGATAGCGGCGTCCGGCTGCTCAGCCTGCACGCGATCGTCGGCATAGGCGAAGAAATCCGACTTGACGCGCGCCAAGAGTGACGCGGCATCGCTCGTGTCGGCGACCGTCTGCAGCGCCTGCTTGTAGGCGCGCGCGGCCTCCCGATATTGCCCGGACAACAGCGCCCCCCCGCCGCGCTGCAGCCAGATGCCGACGAGCCAGCCGTCGCTTTCCCGATCGCGCAGCATGAGGTCAGTCCGCAGCCGGGTGATGGCGGCGACGGCGGCGTCCCAGTTGCCTGCCGAGCGCTGCGCCTGGCTGAACTCGGCCAGCTTCGTTTTGATGTGGCGCGCAAGTGTCTGCGGCTGCTCGGCGACGAGCAGCGCCTTGCGATAATGCTCGACGGCGGCGTCGAGACGTCCGGCGGCCAGGTGGTCGTCGCCCCAGCGCATCCAGATAGCAGGCAGACGGCGGCGCGCGGTCTCGACGCTCGGATGCGCTTCCAGCGCGCGCTCGTAATCGACGACGGCGGCCGCGATCTCGTCGTGCGCCTCGAGCTCGACCGCGCGCTGCAGGCGGGCCTGCGCCAGGCCCGGGCCGGCGGCTCCGGCGTCGAGGCGGAACGCCAGCTCGTACTCTTCGATGGCCGTCGACAGATCGCCTGCCTGGTAGAACACCGAGGCCAGCAGCAGGCGAGCCTGCAAATGATTGGGATTGGCCTCGAGCGCGCGGCGACATTCCTCGATGGTGGTCACGTGATCGCCGACAGTGTGCGCGCGGCGGGCCATCTCGAAGTAGTTGTGAGCGCGCCAGTGCAGGCGCGTCTCGTTCAGCCAGGATTGCAGTTGCTCGTCGTCTGGCAGCGTCTCGGCCAGGCGCGACAGGCTCTCGAACGCCATCTCCCACATGCCGCGCGCCTCGGCCGCTTCGCTGAAGCGCCACATGATCGACTTCACGCGCGTCTGCACCGGCGGGTCGTCGGGCGCGATGGCCAGCGCGTGCGAAAAGGCCTCGACGGCCTGCGCGTACCGGTTGGCGGCCAGCTCGTCTTCGCCGCGCTTGATCCAGATGTCGATCAGGTTGCGCTGCGCTTCGTCGTCGCTGGGCGCCAGGCGCAGCACCTGCTCGAACTCGGCCGCGGCGTCGTCGAGATTGCCCCGCGCCTGATGCGCCTCGCCCAAAGCCAGGCGCGCGCTCACCAGACCGTCGCGGGTGCTGGACGGATCCATCTGGTACGCCTTCTCGTATTCGGCGATCGCCGCTACCAGATCGCTGGATTCATGCAGCGACAGGGCCAGCCCCAACCGCGCGCCGAAGTGATGGGGATTGGCGGCGAGTGCGCGCCGGTAGTCCTCGATGGCGAGCGCCAAGTCGCCGGACAGATGCGCGTCGCGCGCATTGTTGAAGTAGCGCGTGGCGCGCTGGCTGATCAGGTCGATGTCCTGCTGGGCGCGGTCGAGCGGATGCTCGCGATCGATCCAGCGCCGGACGAGGTCGATGGCGAAACGGTATGCTTCGCCGTCGCGCGCGATGATCTCCCATTCCAGGAGGCGCTGCCGCGCGCTGGTCAGCTCGACGCCGAGCAGGCGCACGCGGCGGCGATTGAGCGTCTGCAAGATTTCGTCTTCGCGGGCGCAAAGCGGCGACTTGCCGTTCGGCCCGCTGCCCGCCCCCCTCTCCCTCCCCCCGTCAGAACGGGGGGAGCCGGAGGGGGGGCGCGCCGTCCGCAGCGTTTCGGCCAGCGCCGAGAGCATAATGCGCTCGGCGCGCGGCAGGCCTTCCCAGAACCAGTCAAGCCCGCCAGTGCCAAGCTCCATCGCCTCATCCAGGCAGTCGCGCACGTCGTCCGCGTCGACGGCGCGGCGCGGTATGGCGATCAAGCGCTTGTAAATCACGTGGCAGATGAGCTGCGTCAGGTAGGGATGGCCGGAGGTCAGTTCGAGTATCGCGTCGATGGCTTCAGGTGAGTAGCTGAACTCGCCGGCCGCCGGCTGCGTGATCAGCTCGACGGCTTCGTGGCGGGGCAGGACAGAGATGCGCCGGAACACAGCCTGCTTGAACAGCGAGCGATAGTGGATGGGCAGCTCGTCGAGCCGGCGGCCGACGACGAAGATGCAGGCGAGGCGCGCATCTTGCTCGAGCCAGGCGCGCAGGAAGCCGAATAATTGGCTGCCCGCCAGCTCGTCTCCCGAAGACGACTCGTCGCCCAGCACGTCGAATTCATCGAACAGAATCAGCAGGCGTCGGGAGTCTAGTGCCCCGTAGACCCCCGGCAGAAATGCCTCACGGAACGTATCCCGGCCGGAGTTGAACAGGGCCGAGTCGGGGGCAGAGAGTTTCAGTGAGCGGGCAATCGCCGACGAGAGATCGCGCAGCAGCGTGGGCAGGTCGTGCTGGCCCTTGCCCTGCAGATCGAAAAGCACGCCGTGGAAGCCCTCTCCCGTCCGCGTGATGAGCTGGTGCAGGAGGGAGGTCTTGCCGATGCGCCGCTGGCCGTACAGGACGATGACGTTCTGAGAAGGCACGGCCAGCGTCTCGGTCACGAATGTGAAGACGTCTTCGCGGCCGTAAAATCCGTGCCCGCCGGCGAGCGGCGCGCCGACGACGTAGGGGTTGGCCAGACGCGTGTTCATAGGCGCTCAGTTTCTGCGATCTGGAGCCACGGCGCGTTGAGGGTCGTGCAAGGACGATAAGCTGCTGCGCGTCTCGGTTACGTGCACGCATTATAGCATCCGAGTTCCGCGGTTTGCGTTTCGTTTAAGTTACAGTCGCGAAATTTTGACCTGTCCCGCCCGCAATCGTGAAGGTAGACTCAAACACTTGGACTCCAGGCCGTAGCTGGCCGAGGCTGGACAGGCTCGACAGGAACACGCCACATAGGATCGGCGCAAGCACGCACGCCAATACCGCGCCGGCGGCGATGCCCAGGGCCAGGAAAATAACGGTGATGACGAGGTAATCGACAACCCTGGTCCATAGCCACTTCCAGCCGCGCACGAGCGCCGGCCCGGGTGACATGTGATCCAGCACAACGGCTCGCTGGGCGCTAATGCTCACCGCCCACGACAGCAAACCGACTACGAATCCGAGCGCGCCGAGCGCAGACAGCACCCCCAGTCCACCGAGGATAGATCTCTCATCCCGCGGGCCACCGCGCAGTAAGTCTGAGAAAGCGGAAAGGAATGATCCGGCTGCCAACACGCCGATGATGAATACGGGCAGGACGAGCAGCAGCCGCGTCAACAGCAGCGGCCAGAAACGGCGGCGGGCGGCGCGCGCGCCATCGGCCACGTTAACCGACCGGCCGCTGGCGAGGTCGTCGACCATGCTGATCAGGGCCGCCTCGCCGAAAGTGCCCAGGATAAGGCTAATAGCGCCAATGATCAGACCGCCGATGATCAGCGGCGCCAGATCGATGTTGGCGAACAGGTCAAACAGTAGTGTCTGTGCGCCGGGCGTCAAGCTCGTCATCGAGCGCACGTCGGCGAAGCTGAAATTGAAGTTGAAGCCGCCGCCGAGCGTGACCAGCAGACCGAACACCCAAAGCGCCTTGTGCCGCCATAAGATGGACCACGATTGCTTGAAAAGCCCCCAATGGTTCACGCCGTGCACTCCTCATTTTTTCCATATTGCTCGGCGACGGTTTGCTGTGAAATCATGCCTCAGGACAGAAGGATTAGTCGAGGAACTTCTGCATGCCCTCGATGATCCGCTCGAGCGCGCGGATCGACTGGACGACGTCGCCCGCGATCTCCAGGCTGTGATTTGCGCCGTCGATGACGATGCTGTCTCCCTCTGTTGCCTGCTGAACCTCAGCGAGTTTCGCCGGATCATACTGTGGATCTGCTGTGCCGATCACGAAGAGCGCCCGGTGACTGACCTGCTTGATCTGGACGCACAACTGCTCATTTCGCAGCAAGGGCGTCAGCCATACGCACTGCGGTCGCGGCAGCCGTGGCTCTGTCGTCAGGAGGTAGCCCATGGCGAGCGTGCCGATGGACTTGCCGACGAGCGTCACTTGCTCGTAGCTCCGTTGAGCCAGGGCCGCGTCACATGCCGCCGTGACGTCTGCATGGAACCAGCGGTCTTGCTCTTCATCCGGCAGTGCCTGAAAGTCTGGCCGCCGGTTGTAAGTGTACTCCACACGAAGGACATCTGCGCCGCGTGCGGCGAGCAAGCGTCCGGGGTAATACACGACCGGCATGTGCGCCGTGTAACCGAGACCAGGGAACAGAATCGCGACGTGGCGTGTCTCGCCCTTTTGGCGGAAGAACGTGTTAGGGACAGCCTCGTTTCGATAGCCGACGAGGTTTAATGTTTCAGCGGAATACACTGGATGCGCTCCGTTTCATCCTGACGACTTCCTGGCTGCAAAGAACAAAAACAGCGGAATCCGTTTCCGGCGTTGATACGTCTCCTCCCTTTGAAACCATTTTCGCTCAGGCCGCGACTCGCGCACACTCTCGACCTGAAACCCGGCCCTTTGCAAGCCTCGGAAATAATCCTCCACCGTCCGATGATACTTGACTACCTGCCCGCCCAACCATTGGGTCAGCCGTGGACCCACTTCAAAATAGTCATCCACAATCCAGTCTTGACGCGCGCCCCCAGCTTGCCAGGCTCGGTTACACGAGGTAATGACCGGATGCTCCACAGAAAACACAAACCGGCCATCCGGCTGCAAGGTCTGGAAGACTTGCTGAAAGACAAAGTCCACATCTTGAAGATAGTGGAATACTAACCGCGAGATGACGCGGTCGAAGGTACTGGAGGGATATGGCCACGCTTGAATGTCAGCCTGAACGACCCGGCCCGTCGTTCCGGCGAGGTTGTGTTTGGCGCGCTCGACCATGTTCCGGGAGCCGTCCAGACCCAGATACGAAGCGGCTCCTTGATCCAGGAGTTCTTTGGCAAGCGAAGCCTCACCACATCCCAGGTCGAGGATATGAGCCCCTCCGACATTGCCGAGCAGTTCCAACAAGACCGGCTTTTCGAGCGTGTCATTCGGGTTTTCTGGGCGGTGGCGATGATGCAGGTAAGTCTGGAAGACCTCGTCATTGTCGTAGAATACTGGACCTGCCTGGCTCAAGGCAATCTCTTCTTTCTAACCCACCGGTTGGAGAGCGCGCCTAACTTAGAAAGACACGATCGCGTCTTTCAAGTTGTCGTGAACCTCCAGAAACATATCGAAGCCTGCTATCTGGAGCACTCTTCGAACCTCTGGCGTGGGGTTGAGCAGCTTGAGATGAGGCGACTTGAGCGCGCCCGCCTGCGCCTTCCGCGCCGCCTCATCTCCCTCTGCAGTCGAAGCGTCGCGGAGCAGTTGGTAGATTTGATGGATTGCTCGAAGCCCGGCGCTGGTCAGGGACTGAACGCCGGTCAGATCGAGCAGCAGATAGCGCGCGCCGGCCTGGACGGTCTCCTGCGCCCTCGCCTGCAACTGCTCGGCGGTGCCGAGATTCATGCGGCCCTTCAGGTGAAAGATGGTGACCGGCGCGCGGCCTTGCTCCTGCGAGACGGAAATCTCCAATTCCTCCATGATGCGCCTCCCCTCCCGTTTTCGCGCTATTATACGCTCATTTGAGACTTCGGAAGTCTTCAAAGACTTCCGAAGTCTTGATTGCCGACGACGGCGGCTCGTGCCTCGCGCGCGAACGCCGGCGCGCGTTGTTTGGGGCCTGAGAGGATGTACTCCAGCGACTGGTGCCGGAAGTACGTGTCGTACAGCTCGGCGTAGTGGCCGCCCTGCGCCATCAGCGCGGCATGGTTTCCCTCTTCGATGATCTCGCCTTCGCGCAGCACGATGATCCGGTCGGCGGACTTGACGGTCGACAGGCGGTGCGCGATCAGGATCGACGTGCAGCCGGCCAGGATCAGGTCGAGCGCTTCCCTGATCTGCGACTCGGTGAACGGATCGACGCTCGCCGTCGCCTCGTCGAGGATGAAGATGGCGGGCTGCTGCGCGAGCACGCGCGTCAGCGCGACGAGCTGGCGCTGGCCCATCGACAGCCGATCGCCGCGCTCGCCGACGTCGGCGCGCAGGCCGTCGGGCAGCGAGTCGAGCCACTCGCCGCCGCCGATGCGCCGCGCGATCGCTTCGATGTCGCCGTCGCTCAGCTCGAGACTGCCGTAGCGGATGTTGTCGGCGACCGTGCCCGAGAACAGGAATGGCGTCTGCGAGACGATGCCCAACTGCCGCCGATACGACTGGAGATCGAACGAGCGGATGTCGTGACCGTCGATCGTCAGGCGGCCGGACTGGAACTCGTAGAAGCGCGCGATGAGCTTGGCGATGCTGCTCTTGCCCGCGCCGGTGTGACCGACGAGCGCGACGTTCTCGCCGGCGGCGATGCGCAGCGAGAAACTCTCCAGCACGGTCTCCTGCTTCGAGTAACGGAAATCGACGTGGTCGAAACGGATCGCGCCGCGCAGCCTGGGAGCGGGCCGGCCGCCGGTCTGCCGCACGGCCGGCTCGGCGTCGATCAGCGCGAAGATGCGCTCTGCCGCCGACAGCCCACCCTGGAACTGCGACCAAAACGCGGCGATGTTGATCATCGGGAACCAGAAGCGCTCTACGCTCGTGACGAACAGGAACCAGGCGCCCGCCGTGATCGCGCCGGCAACGGCGGCCTGCCCACCGAAATACACCAACAGCGCCGTCCCCACGCCGCCCAGCGCGTTGAGCACGGGAAAGATCGTCGCCAGCACCATCCCGCGCCGCAGGTTGATGCGATACGATAGCGCGTTCACGCGGTTGAATGATTCGTAGATGGCCTGCTCTTGCCGGAAGTTCTTGGCGATGTGGATGCCGGTCACGGCTTCCTGGATCGCCGCATTCACCTCGGCCATCGCGCGCGATCCCTGCCGCGTGACGTGGCGCGCGAGCTTGCGGAAGCCGGCGGCGGCGACGTACACGACCGGCGTCGTCGCCAAGAGCAGGAGCGTCAGCCGCCACTCGATGCTGAACAGGATCGGCAGGAGGATCAGCACGACCAGCACCTGGCTGATCAGGTCGGTGACGAGCACGACGACCTGCGCGAACTCCTGCGTGTCGGACGTGATGCGGCTGACGATGCGGCCCGTCTTGAACTCGTCGTAGAACGACAGGTCGTGCTGCACCGACGCGCGGAAGGCGTCGCGCCGCAGGCTGAGCATCACGTCGCCCGTCACGCGCTGCGTCAGGCGGCGGCGCGCCCAGTTCGCCGCCCAGTTCAGAACGCCGACCAGCGCGACGAAGGCGGGCAGCGCGACGACCAGCAAGTCGGATAGCTGCTCTTCCAGCGCGTCGACGCCGCGCGCGATGACGATGGGCAGCGCCGCGCCGAAGATGGCCATCGCCGTGACGAGCAGCGAGATCGACGCGACCTTGCCACGATACGCCGCAAAGTAAAGCGCGATGCGACGTATCAGGACGCGGTCGGAATATTCACGATCGTAGGCCTCGGCGTCGAGGCCGGCAAACATAGACATGGGTTATTCGTACCTCGCGAATATCCGACGATACGACTCCGACGTGCGCATCAGCTCCTCGTGCGCGCCGATCGCCGCCACGCGCCCGTTGCGCATCACCAGGATCACGTCCGCCCATCGGATCTGCGACAAGCGGTGCGTGATCAGGATCGTCGTGCGGTTCTGCGAGGCGCGCTCGATCGCCTGCTGGATGTGATCTTCGGTCGCGCTGTCGATAGCGCTCGTCGAATCGTCGAGGATCAGGATGCGCGGGTCGGTGAGGAAGGCACGCGCGATGGCGATGCGCTGCCGCTGCCCGCCGCTCAGCGTCACGCCGCGCTCGCCGACGACGGTGTCGTAGCCGTCGGCGAAGGACGTGATGAACTCGTGCGCCTGCGCTTCTTGCGCCGCGCGCTCGATCTCCTCACGCGTCGCGCCGGGACAGCCGAAGGCGATGTTCTCGGCGATCGTGCGGGAGAAGAGAAACAGGTCCTGCTCGATGATCGAAATCTGCCTGCGCAGCGATTCCAGGTTCCAGTCGCGCACGTCGACGCCGTCGATCAACACGCGCCCCGCGCTCGCGTCGTAGATGCGGTTAATCAGCTTGACGATGGTGCTCTTGCCCGATCCCGTCTGCCCGACGATGGCCAGCGTCTGGCCCGGCCTGACCTCGCACGACACGTCCTCGACGGCCTGCGCCTTACCGCGATAGAAGAAGGAGACGTGCTCGAACCGGATCGCGCCCTGCATCGGCGCGGCGTGGCCTTCTTTGTTTTCGTCCAGCTCGGTCCTAGCGTGGATCAGCTCCAGGATGCGGCGCGCGCTGGCGAAGCCGGTCGAGATCTGCGCGTAGGCGAAGAGCGAGATGAAAGTCGGGAAGCCGAAGAGGCCCAGCAGCCCCATGGTGGCGACGATGTCGCCAACGCTGACTTCGCCCGCGCGGTGCAGCGCCAACGCCTGAAACAGGCCGGCGCCGGTCGCCAGCCCCATCAGCAGCAGTGGCACGAAGCGCGCTTCGATGTCGCCCTGGCGCACGAAAGCGTCGCGATACGCGGTCGCGCCTTCGTCGAATCTTGCGATCTCGTATTCTTCCTTCGCCGCGCCTTTGACCGTCTCGATGCCTTCGATGGTCTCGGCCAGGATGGCATTCATCCCGCCGAAGCGGCGGCGGACGCGCTCGGTGACCGGCCTCAGCTCGACGAGGAAGCGCCACAGCGCGAGGAAATAACCGGCGCAGAACAGCAGCGGCACGAGGATCAGTTGAGGGTGAATGCGCGGCGCGGCGAGGATCGGCACCACGAGGAACATCGCCGATCCGATCACGAGGTTGACGCCCGGGTTGAGCATCAGGTTCATCTCGCGCACGTCGTTCGTCGCGCGCGCCATGATGTCGCCGGTCGACTGCATGTCGTGGAACGTCATGCTCTTGCCAAGCAGGCCGGTGTACAGCTCGGCGCGCGCGTCGCGCTCCAGCCGCTGGCCGATGATCTCGTTGCCGTAGTTACGCCCGAACTGCAGGACGCCCCGCACGGCCTGGGAGATGACGATGGCCAGCGCGGCGGCGCCCACCGTGGCGAGGTCGGGCGGCGATTTCAGGATCGCGTCGAAGGCGATGCCGGTGTACAGCGGAACCGCCGCCGCGAGCGCCGCGTTGCCGAACGCGCCGACGATCACGATCAGGATCAGCAGCTTGCTGCGCAGCAGGTGCGAGAAGACCCAACGCAGCGGCGTGCGCTGATCGGAACGCCAATCGAGTGCGATTGCGAATTCTGTGTTCATGGGGCTGATCGCAGATGGCTGATGGCAGATGGCTGATGGCTGATCGCCTTACGTTTCACGCTTCACGTTTTACGCTCAGTATCTCGTCGACTTCGCTTACTTCATCCTCGCTCAACATCCACTCTGCCCCTTTGACATTCGCCTCGACGTGTTCGGGCTTCGTCGCGCCTGAGATGACGGACGAGACCTGGGGTTGAGCTAGCAGCCAGGCGACGGCAAGCTCAGTCATCGTGTGCCCGCGCGCCTCGGCGAACTGCGCCAACCTTTCGACGATGAGGTAATTCGCGTCGGTCATGTACTTTTGCACGTACTTGCTGCTCTCGCCGCGCGATCCGGGTGGCGCACCCTGGCCGCGCTTGTACTTGCCGGTGAGGAACCCGCCCGCCAGCGGGAAGTACGGAAGGACGCCGATGTCGAACGCATGGCAATACGGAATCAGCTCAGCTTCGATGCCGCGCTCGAGGATATGGTATTCCGGCTGAACCGAGACAAACGCCGTCCAGCGATGCATCTCAGCCAGGTCATTCGCGCGACAGAGCTGCCACGCGGCGAAGTTCGACGCGCCGACGTAGCGCACCTTGCCCATTCGCACCAGGTCATCCAGTGCGCGCATCGTTTCTTCGATCGGCGTCTCGTCATCCCAACTGTGAATCTGGTACAGATCGATGTAGTCGGTCTGCAAACGCCGCAAGCTGACCTCAACGCCGTTCAGGATGCGGTAGCGCGATGCGCCGGCGTCGTTCGGGCCGTCGCCCACTCTGGAGCGCACCTTGGTAGCAATCACGTACCGGTCACGCCGATCGCGGATCGACTCGCCGATGAACTCCTCCGACTTGCCGCCGGCATACACATCTGCGGTGTCGACGAGGTTCAGGCCGAGGTCAAGCGCGTGGTGCAGGATGCGCCGTGTCGTTTCCAGATCGCACTTGTTGCCAAAACGGTTCGCGCCCAGCCCGACGGCGGATACTTTGAGGCCGGAGCGTCCGAGATTGCGATAATGCATGTGTTCGCTCCTCCGGGTGTGGAAGTATGTGGGTGACGATTATATCATTCCGTTGGGTAACTGCACGGCGGGCACAACAAAATCCTCTTGAGGCAGGCGCTTCAAGAGGAGATGGACATGTTGCACAGTGCCCCCACGGGAATTCGAATCCCGGTCTTGGCCTTGAAAGGGCCACGTCCTGGTCCACTAGACGATGGGGGCAGCCGCGCCAGTCGACGGACTGAAGCGAGCGGATTCTACCAGCCTTGATCTATTCGGTCAAGGTTCGTATATTACTTTCTGGTGATTATCTACAAATCCGTTCGTCCGCAGTTGCACTGCGGACGCTGGGCGGCAGCCCGCCCTGGCTTGCGCCAGCGGGCCAGGGTGCAACTGTCACCCAACATGAGCAATCACCAGTTACTTTGTCTTGACCCGCGCGCATGCGGATGGTATAATGCGCGCGCGATGGGTCAGCAAGCGCCGACATAGCTCAGCCGGCAGAGCAATCGCCTTGTAAGCGATGGGTCGCGGGTTCGATTCCCGCTGTCGGCTTGGAGGCGAGTCGCGACGCGACGTCGCATCCTGGGCGGTTACCCAAGTGGACAAAGGGGGCTGACTGTGACGAGAATCGCAGCCCTGCGGAGGAATCCGCAGGTGAAAACTCCCCAAATTCGGCGAAACCTCTGAGAGTGGCAACGCCGAGCCAAGCCCTTGGCGAGGGGAAGGTGTAGAGACTTGACGGGGAGCATCCAGAACGGATGAAGACAAAGTCCAGCCCACAAACAGCGCAGCGCTGGCAGCGAAAGCTGTAGCTGGGATGAAATCAGCTGGCCAAGCCTTCGGCGGTTCGAATCCGTCACCGCCCACATCGCCCCTCCCGGAGGGGCGATGTATTTTGCGCGCCTCTCAGATCCCGTCTCAAGCGAAGCAGTGGATCGAGGCAAGAGTCCATATCTTGCGCATTTTGGGATTTTCGCTATAATTCTTACGCTCAGCCGGTTGCCGGAGATTGGCGCGGTCGCAATTTGCCCACGTAGCTCAGTCGGTAGAGCACACCCTTGGTAAGGGTGTGGTCATGGGTTCGATTCCCATCGTGGGCTTTGCCTGCAGAGCAGAACGTTACCTACCGCCCGCGCGCAAGCGCGGCAGTTTTTCTAAACATCAGGGAGGTCGTCATTCATGTCGAAAGGGCATTTTGAGCGAACGAAGCCGCACGTGAACGTGGGGACGATCGGGCACATCGACCACGGCAAGACGACGCTGACGGCAGCGATCACCAAGACGCTGGCGCTGAAGAAGATGGCGGAGTTTCGGTCGTTCGACTCGATCGACAACGCGCCGGAGGAGCGCGAACGGGGGATCACGATCGCCATCGCGCACGTGGAATACGAGACGG
>Ga0209342_10004961_pt1 | contig 13696 bp, 11 predicted proteins | sample RifCSP16_2_FD_184023 | JGI IMG/M metagenome (GOLD analysis project Ga0209342, IMG submission 184023) | Soil microbial communities from Rifle, Colorado - Rifle CSP2_sed 16_2 (SPAdes) (version 2) | ecosystem: Environmental > Terrestrial > Deep subsurface > Rock core/Sediment | place: Rifle... | reverse complement strand
CGTGTCGTGATCGAACCCTGTTCGGGAAGTAGTGGTTCATCGCCGACGTCGCCACCGAGTAGTAGCCCGGTTCCGAGCCCACAGGCACGGGCGAGCTCGGGGAGGGCAGCCGCCAGTGCCACCCCCTGGGCCAGCCCCACCGAGGTTTCGAGCGCCGACGACACCACCGCCGGGAGCCCAGTTCGCTCCACCAGCGACAACGACTCCTCGATGCCCCCGAGCGGTTGGGCCTTGATCACCACGAGGTCGGCGGCTTCCGAGATTCGCTCCGGTGGGGTGCCGCTCCTCACCAACTCGTCGGCCGCCAGCGGTACGTCAACATGCCGGCGCAGTTCTGCCATCTCCTCGAAGGACGCCACCGGCTGCTCGACGTATTCGAGTCCGAACTGGGAAAGGGTGGCGATGCGAATGCGGGCCGTGCCGACGTCCCACCCGCCGTTGACGTCGATGCGAATGAGGCCCTCGGGCCCGAGCGCATCTCGGACCGCGCCCACCCGGTTCCAGTCGGCGCTCACATCGCTGCCCACCTTGACCTTGGCGGTCCTGCACCCGGACTCGGTCACCAAACGGGCAGCCGTCTCTGGATCGACCTCGGGAACCGTCACGTTCACCAGCACCGATTGTCGCCTGGGGAGGGGAAAGGGATGGGTGGCAGCCTCGACGGCCGCCTTCAACCACCGACTGGTGACAGGCGGCTGGTATTCGGCGAAGGGCGAAAACTCGCCCCACCCGGCTTCCCCTCGCAGCAGGACAGCATGGCGCTCGGTGACGCCGCGGAACCGGTGCCGGAGCGGGATCGTGACGACTCTGGTCTCGAGAATCCCCTTCATTGCTGGCCCCGGATGTATGCGATCAGGCCCTCTAGCTGCTCGTCGGTGAGAACACCTTCCATTGAAGGCATTCGTCCTTTCCCGTGCATCACTGTGACCCTGATGAACTCATCCGGCTGCGAGGCGGTGGGGCTTCCCTCCCCCAGACCGGGCCCCAAAACACCTTGCAGGGCGTCGCCGTGGCAACGCGAGCAGAGTTGGGCGTAGATCTCTTCACCCGAGGCATCGGCGGCGGGACGGTCGACACAAGCCACCAGCACCAACAGGAGCGCCAGGAATCGCAACACCGGACGATGGTAGGTCGAACCCGCTTACCTGTAGTCGAAGACGGCCTCGTGCTCTGTCTAGGAAATAGCGTGAGGGTATCGGCGAGGCCACGGCGTTCCTGGCCAGGACGCACGACGAAGGCGAAGCCCATGCGCTGCGTCGAGGAGGAGGACGCCGCCAGGGGGGTCGTGGGCCGGCGAGACCCCACGATTATTTACCAGACGGTGCACGAGATCAGCTGGCCTTGGCGACCGTCGCAATTGGGCCGACTGCCAGGGGTAGAAATAGCTCGAATACCGTTTCGTGGGGCCGCCGGCGATAGACCAGATCGCCACCCATCATGCGGGCGAGCTGACGGGAGACCGATAAACCGAGACCGACCGACAAAGAGTTGGAACGACCGGCCGGGTCGCGCTGATAGGGCTGGAAGATCGCCTCCTCGGAGCCCGCCGAGACCCCCACCCCGTCGTCGACCACTCCGACCACAACCCTCTCGCTCCGACGAGAGAGTTCGATGTGCACCCGGGTTCCCCCGTACCGGACGGCGTTGGTGAGGAGATTGCGAATGATCTGGCGGAAGCGGAGACCATCGGCGTAGGCGAGCGGCGCCAACCCCTGCAGCTCAACACCGTGCATCTTCTTGGCCAGCAGCACGGAGGACACCTCGGCAGCCACGTCGAGGCGCGCCGGCTTGAACACCAGCGTGCCGATGTCCGCCCGGGCCGCCACCAGCAGGTCTTCGATGATGTGGGAGAGCTCGGTGCTCTGTTCGACGATGAGCGTGAGGAAGTCGCCGAGGTCCTCATCGCTAAAATTACTGCGGTTGGAGCGGAGCTCCTCGGACAGGCCGATGATCGCAGTGAGGGGAGTGCGCAGCTCGTGGCTGACGGCTGCGACGAATTGATCCTTCGAGGCCACCAGCTCCTCCAACCGCTCCTTGAGCCGGGTGACCTGGTTGAGAGAGTCCTCCAGCCGGCCGTTCTCGAGCGAGACGCTCACCTGGCTGGCGAGGGTCTCGACGAGCTTGAGGTCTTGGGGTTCAAAGGTTGCAACGTCGGAGAGCTTGTTCACGACCAGCAGGGCACCTAGGACTCCCCGGTTGCCCCGCAAGGGGGCGAGGATCGCCTCCTTGACGTTCACCGACGCCACCGAGGAAAGACCGGCAGCCCCCGAACCGTTGGCAATGGTGGCAATGCCCCGACCGAGGACGTCCACCCAGGGCGGCGAATCGGCGGGAAAATCCACCGGCTTCATCACCGTCCGTTCGGCGCCCGGGCCTACGCGAGTGCACAAGGGTTGACCATCGAATCCGTCCGGAAGGATCACGAGGGCAGCCACCTCAGCTTCGAGCATGATTAGTGCCTGCTCGGCGGCCACCTGGAGGGCCGCTTCGATCTCGGGGGTGGCATGTAGGGCCTGGGTCGCTTGATGAATCGCCTCGAGGCGGGCCCTTTCCTGCCGCTCGGCGGTGTAGGCGCGGTAGGCCACGAAGACGATCAATGGGGGTACCAGCACCAGCCAGGTGGCAGCTGGGCGGAGGGAGATCACCAAGGCGGCCAATAACCCCAAGCAGGTGTTCATGCTCGCCGCCACCGAACCGAAGCCGATGACCCGGAGGACCTCTGGTCGGGACACCCGCCCGCCCGTCAAGAGGATGGCGACGTTGATGAGCATGTTGGCGCTCAGCAGGGCAGTGAGGGTTGCGGCCAGGGCGGCCGCCCAGCCCACCGGACCGAATTCGTCGCTGCCCCTGAGGATGGCCCGGAAGATCAATGCGGCCATCCCTCCCTCCAAGGCGTACTTGGAGACGTTGAACAAGAGTTTGACCGGAACCTGGCGGCGGTTGTAGGCCAATACAACGAAGTTGCCGAGCGCCTGGCCGAGGATGAGATCGATCGGTGTCGCAAAGAACAAACCGAGGACGGTGACGACCTCGCTCATCGAAAAGGAGTGAGCGTCCTTCCGAAAACGAAGATGGACAACGGCCAGCTCCCCAACGTAGAACAGGGGAGCCAGAGCCCACCAGTGAAGTCTCCAGCCTTGGGCGGAGACGACCTGGCCTCCCCACCCGAGCGTGCCGACCCCGATCGCCAGAGTGGCGATGATGGCGTTGAGAAGCCAGATGGGCCTGAGCTTGCCCCGACGGCTGGTGAGTTGTCTCACTGTCTCCTTCGTTACCCGGCGGGGACTCGGAGCCCTTCGCCTTCGTTCACCCGGCGGGGACTCGGAGCCCTTCGCCTTCGTTCACCCGGCGGGGACCCGGAGCCCTTCGCCTTCGTTCACCCGGCGGGGGCCCGGAGCCCTCCGCCGTTGCGATTGGTATCGGCCGCCGGCGCCACGTCTTGACGGGTTAGAACAGGGCGGCAAGCCCCGTTCTCACGGTTTGGCAAGCATCGGGCGGCGGCTTGGGGGGCCGCCGGTGCACTAGACCTCCGGTCGGTCCTCGCCCACCAACCGGTCGACGATCCCTTTCACATCCTGAGCCCGCTCTCTGGCGATCACCAACAGCGCGTCCGGGGTGTCTATCACCACCACGCCCTCCAACCCGACCACCACCACGAGACGATCTTCCGACCTGACGAGGGAGCCCCTCACCTCGGAAACAATCACGTCCCCCGAGAGGGTGTTGCCGGCGTCGTCGCGCTGGGAGGCCTCCCAGAGGGCCTGGAAAGAGCCGATGTCGTTCCAACCCGCCGACAGCGGTACGACCGCCGCGTTCTCGGTCTTCTCCATGACGGCGTGGTCGATCGAAATAGACGGCGCCGCCTCGAATGCCTTGCCGAGCCTCATGATCCGACCGTCGCTGGTGGCGTCGGAAACGGCTCGGCGGGCGGCCTCCAGGACGGAGGGAGCACGCATGGAGAGCTCCGAGAGGAAGGCCGAGGCACGGAACATGAACATGCCCGAATTCCACAGATAGCTGCCCGTCGAAAGGAACCGCTCGGCGGCGGCCGCCTCGGGCTTCTCTACGAAACGGCGGACCGCGAACCCCCCCGGGAGGGGGTCGCCACGCTCGATGTAACCGAACCCCGTTTCGGCTCGGGTAGGGACGACACCGAAGGTCGTCAACAGGCCTTGCTCGGCGAGACGGGTGGCAGCTTCTACCGCCTCCCCGAAAGCCCCCTGCCCTGAAATAACGTGGTCGGCCGGCAACACCAACAGCAGGTCGTCCTTATCCAGCGCGACTGCCGCCGCTGCGACTGCCGGGGCGGTGTTGCGAGGCTGGGGCTCGATCACCACCAAGGCCGGCGGCACGCCTGCCGAATCGAGCTGGTCGACGGCGGTCTCCCATCCCTCCCCCGACACCAACACGGGCGAATGGGTGCCCAAGAGCCGGGCAGCCCGGCGGGCAGTGGCCTGGAGCAACGTTTCCGGACCGAGAAAGGCATGGAACTGTTTGGGATGATGCCGGCGAGAGATGGGCCAGAGCCGGGTTCCCGAGCCTCCCCCGAGAATCACCGGCACGATCTTTCCCTCGCTCATGCGCTCGTTCAGGGTAACCCGGCGCAAGACCGGGACCGCTGAACGCCGTTTACCATGCCATTCCATGCCACCCCGCCGGTCGACGCCGGGCGCTGAACGCCGAAGTCGAGCATGCTCGAGGTAGGCCAGAAGTTGCCGGGATTTCAGGTCACCGACCACACCGGCAGGCCGTTCACGAACGATCACCTGGGCGGCCGCTGGACCGTCCTGTGGTGGTTCCCGGCGGCTTACACACCCGGCTGAACGCTGGAGGGAGAGGGGTTCCGTGACCGAGCCCCCCAACTCGAAGAGCTCGGAGTCGCCCTCTACGGGATCTCCTTTGATGCTCCCGAGATCAGCGCCCGATGGGTGGAACAGATGCAGTTCACCTTCCCCCTGCTGTGTGATCCGAGCCGTGAGGCCGGACGAGTGATGGGTGTTCTCCGAGAACCGGGCAGCCCCGGCGCGGATTGGGCCCGCCGGATCACCTACGTGGTCGACTCGGATGCCATCGTGCGTCTGGCGTACCGAGTCAAGGACGCCGCCGGTCACCCCGAGGACGTCGTCAACGATGTGCGCGCCCTCGTCCAACGACGTACAGAAATCGACCCTCGCTAGCCGCGACCGCCGCTAGTGCTCTGTCTGGGAAATAGCGTGAGGGTATCGGCGAGGCCACGGCGTTCCTGGCCAGGACGCACGACGAAGGCGCAGCCCATGCGCTGCGTCGAGAAGGAGGACGTCGCCAGGGCGTCGTGGGCCGATGAGACCCCACGATTATTTACCAGACGGTGCACTAGTATCGGCCGCCTGGGCAAGCAGGAGCGAAATAAGCTCCCCGACCCATGTACGGCCGGCCGGTTCCGAGCTTCACTCGGAGTGGGCTGAGCGGTGTAGCGGGATGCGGCATCGCTTGAACCAGGGACACGCAGCGTAGGCAGGGCTTCTCGTGCGGGGAGCCCTGCGGCGCGTCTGGGCCTTCGCCCAACCTCCACCCTCAGCTGTGGCGGCGGTAAGCCTCGCCCAGCTCCAGATAGTGGGTCACTCCCCGATCGGCGCGTTCAATCTCCTCGACGGTCAGCTCCCGCAGCGGCCGGGCTGGTGACCCGACCGCCAGTGTCCAGGCCGGGAGGGTCTCACCTTCGGGTACGACCGAACCTGCCCCCAGCCAGGCTCCCTCACCGATGGTGGCCCGATTCAACACGATGGCGCCCATGCCGACCAACGCCCGGTCGCCGATGCTGGCGCCGTGGACGATGGCCGAATGACCGATCGTGACGCGGCGCCCGACCAAGCAAGGAGCTCCGTCGTCGCAATGAAGGACGGCGTTGTCCTGGACGTTGGTCTCCTCGCCCACCAGGATGACGTCGGCCTCAGCCCGGATCACGACCCCGAACATCACCACCGATCGGGCTCTCAGCACCACCCGGCCGGAAACCAGGGCCGAACGTGCGACGAAGGCTGATGCATCGATCGAGGGAAAGGCTATGTCCACACTCAGGCGATCCCCGGCGCCTTCCGTTTGCTGAACGCAATGGCGCCGAGCAATACGACCAGCGACACCGCGGCGATGATGAGGTTGGCCGCGGTATTCCCCCGCAGGTTGATGACGACCGGCAGGATCAGCAATGAGATCAGGTTCATCACCTTGATGAGCGGGTTGAGGGCAGGCCCGGCGGTGTCCTTGAAGGGGTCGCCGACGGTATCACCGATGACGGCGGCCTTATGGGCATCGGAGCCCTTGCCACCCAGATTCCCTGCCTCGATGTATTTCTTGGCGTTGTCCCAGGCGCCGCCAGCATTCGAGAGAAAGTTGGCCATGAGCTGGCCGGTGAGGATGACGGCGGCGAGGAAGGCTCCCAGTGCCTGGTATCCGATCCCGAATCCGATTATTACCGGAGCGAGCACCGCCAGCAGGGCCGGAGTGGCCAGCTCCCGCAGGGAGGCCTTGGTGCAAATGTCGATGACCCGGTCGTATTGGGGACGGTCGATGCCCTCCATGATCCTCAGCTCCCGGAACTGACGCCGGACCTCTTCGACGACGGTCCCCGCTGTCCTCCCCACTGCTCGAATGGCGAGTCCCGAGAAGAGAAAGGGCACCGCGCCGCCGATGAGCAGACCGATGAAGATCGTCGGGTCGGCGACGTTGATCTGAGTTTCGGCGGCTCGGAACAGTTCGGTGCCGACCTTGCCGAGGCCGAGCTCCGAACCGATGGTCTCCACGAACGACGCAAACAAGGCCACGGCAGCGATCACCGCCGACCCTATGGCGAAACCCTTGGTCACCGCCTTGGTGGTGTTGCCGACGGCGTCGAGGGAAACCATCACCTTCTGGGGTTCCCCGTGGAACTCGCCCGACATCTCGGCGATCCCGGCGGCGTTGTCGGCGACCGGTCCGAAGGTGTCCTCCGACACCACCACGCCGGTGGTGGCGAGCATCCCCATGCCGGTTAGGGCCACCAGGTACAGCGAGAACTGGAGGTTCCCGCCACCCAACGCGATGGAGATGGCGATTGCTACGGCGATGGCCACGATCGCCCATACCGAAGACTCGAGGCCAGAAGAGATGCCGGAGAGGATGGTGGTGGCCGGACCGGTCTTGGCCGAATGGGCGATCTCCTGGACGGGTTTGGTCTCGGTCGAGGTGAAGTACTCGGTGAGGCGGGCGGCGACCTGGGCCAGCACCAGGCCCACCACCACCGCCAAGAAGACCCGCCAGCCCTCGTTGAACTTGGACCCTTCTACCACTGCCTTGTTGCCGACGTATCCGAGGGACAAGAGCACGGTGCCGGCAACCGTGAGGAGGCCGGCGGTGGCGAAGCCGCGATTGATCGGGGCCATCGCGCTCTTGTCGTTGGCGCCAGCCCGCACCATGAAGATGCCGGCGATCGAAGCCAGCACACCGATGGCTCGGGCCGCCACCGGAAAGATCAACCCGAGAGCCGGATTGGCGCCGATCGAGTCAAACGCCGCCACCCCGAGGATGATGGAGGCGACCAAGGTCACCTCGTAGGACTCGAACAGGTCGGCAGCCATGCCGGCACAGTCCCCCACGTTGTCGCCGACGTTGTCGGCGATCGTGGCCGGGTTGCGGGCGTCGTCTTCAGGTATGCCCGCCTCCACCTTGCCCACCAGGTCGGCCCCGACATCGGCAGCTTTGGTAAATATCCCCCCTCCCACCCGCATGAAGAGGGCAATCAACGATCCACCGAACCCGAAGCCGATCAGGATCGTTGCCGAGGTGTTCTGAAAGAACATGATGATGACGCTGGCTCCGAGCAGCCCCAAGCCGACGGTGAACATCCCCGCCACGCCGCCGGTGCGGAAGGCCACCTTCAGGGCTCCGGCCAGGGAACCCGTGCGAGCGGCGGCGGCGGTCCGGACGTTGCCGCGCACAGCCAGGCTCATTCCGATGAATCCAGTCAAACCCGACATCGCACAGCCGGCCACAAAGGCCAACGTTCTGAACAAGCCCGACTCGAAGAAGGAGAGTGCTTCCTCGCCGGAAGGTTTGAGCACCGGTACCGAGGTGATGAACACCACCACCACGAGTGGTATCAATATGAACCCGATGGTTCGGAATTGACGACGCAAGTAGGCGCGGGCGCCTTCTTGAATGGCGCCGGCGATCTCCCTCATCTTGGGAGTGCCCTGGTCGGCCGCCAGTACCGACCTCGATAGGCCAAAACCAACCAAGATCGCCACGACGGCCGTAACCGCCGACAGCACCAACACCATCCACTCGGCGGAGCCGAGCACGAACTCCTGATAGCCGCCTTCCGCGGCAAGAACCCAACGCACCTATTCCTCCGGTTTTGGGGGGCCCAACGCCTTGCGCACAAACGGAAAGGCAAGAGCCGGAAAGCGGCGGGAGTGTAGGCGGGCACCTTCAGGCCAGCGAGTCGGGGAAGCGATACTTCGATTTCGCGTTCGGTTGACACTGCTTGTCGGCCTTGCGTAGGATCGCCGTGTGCCGACGACCAACGTCGCCGCGCACACCCAACCCCAACCAACAGGGGCTGTGGACGGGCGACACCCTGGCAGCCCGCCACGCGAAACGTCCCTGTCCGCTCTTCTCACGAAGAGCAACATCGGGGCTCCGGATTCACCCCCCTATCCGGAGCCCCCCTCCTTATTTGGAGCCTTCAGTTCTCTCCAACTATCCTGTAACCCTTCCTCCTGCTCGCACCCCCCTCCCGAGCCTCGCCCTTATCCCCGTCAGGACCGACAGGAGGCAACACCAGCAGCCAAGGAAGTAGCGCCTCGGCCACCAGCTCGGCCGGCACCTCGTAGCGCCCGGCGGCAATGGCGTCGCGCAGGTCGGTGAGGCGGTCGGGCTTCACACCGAGAACCTCACCAGCAACACGTCGCCCTCGTTCACAACATAACCCTTTCCTTCCACCCTCATATGGCCGGCCTTCTTCGCCGCCTCCCACCCCCCGGCCTCAATCACCTCGCCGATGGCCGCCACCTCGGCGCGTATGAAACCTCGCTCCAGGTCGGAATGGATCTTGCCGGCGGCCCGCGGTGCGGTTGCACCGAATTCGACGGTCCAGGCATGAGCCTCTTTGGGACCGATGGTGAAAAAGGAAATCAGCCCGAGCGTCGTATAGACGGCCCGCACCATGGTGGCGAGGGCGCCTTCGCCTAGCCCCAGCGCCGCCAGCACCTCCTCCCGTTCCTCCGCAAGGAGACGGCTCGCTTCCTCTTCGATCTTGGCGGAGACCGCCACGACCGTGTCGCCGCGCGGGACGACCGACTCGACCCCCGCCACCGAAGGCGAGGTCTCGGTGTCATCGACGTTGATGGCCCAGACGGTTGGCTTGAGGGTCAGCGGCGCCATGTCCCGAAAAGCCATCCGCTCCTCCTCGGACCAGCGGTTGGCCCGGAGTGGCGTGCCGGCGGAAAGCAGTAGGGTCGCCGCCGCCACCGCGTCGGCCTGGCGACGCTTCCCGGGTTCGGCAGCCGCCTCTTTGGCGAGGCGCTCCCCCTTGCGCTCGAAGACCTCGAGATCCGCAACGGTCAGCTCGAGGGTGATCTCTTCCGCTTGAGCCACCGGATCTCGACCCGCCGACTCGTCGGGCACAGACGGATCGCCGAAGGCGCGGAGCACAACGATTAGCGCATCCATCTCGCGCAACCTGCCCATGAATGGCCCAACGAGCCCTACCCCCCCCCTCGCCAGGGCCGGCAGGTCCAGGAGATCGAGAGTGGCCGGCACGACCTTGGCCGACCCTTCGACGCGGGCCGCCTCCTCCAACCGGCGGTCGGGAACGCGAGCCACTCCGATGTTTGGTTCGCGAGTTGAGAACGGATGGGAGGCCGTGACGGCGTCTAGTCCGGTCAGCGCGTTGAACAGGGTCGTCTTACCAACGTTGGCGAATCCGAGCAGGCCGAGGCGAGCCATAAGGCTCGGGCAATGTACCCTCCGAACATGCGCGTCGGCGTCATCGGAGCTGGATCCTGGGGAACCACCGTCGCCATGCTGGCCGCCCGGAAGAACCCCACCGTTCTCTGGGCTCGGCGCCCCGAGCTGGCCGACGCCATCAATTCGACCGGTGAAAACCGCGAGTACCTGAGCGGTATTCGACTCCCCTACGGCCTGGCGGCCACCTCCGACCTCGAAACGGCGGTGGCGGGCGCCGAAGTGGTGATTGTGGGCGTCCCGTCACACGGCTTTCGCAGCGTGGTGGGCCGGCTCCGGGACGCCATAGCGCCGGACCTCCCCGTGCTTTCGCTCACCAAGGGCCTCGAACAGGAGACGCTTCTACGGATGACCGAGATCGTCGCCGAGGTGATGCCCGATCATCGCCAGGAGCTGTTGGGGGTGCTTACGGGTCCCAACCTCGCAGCAGAGATCGCCGCCGGCCAGCCGGCCGCCGCCGTGATCGGCATGCAGGACGGCGAGGCCGCCGCCCGCCTTCAGCAGCTGTTCATGGACCCGACCTTTCGGGTCTACACCAACGCCGACGTGGTCGGGTGCGAGATAGCCGGTGCGTTGAAGAACGTGATGGCCATCGCCGCCGGCATGGCGGTGGGGCTGGGGTTCGGCGACAACACCCTGGCGACCCTGATCACCCGGGCATTGGCAGAGTTGACTCGTCTCGGAGTGACCTTGGGCGGGGAAGCTGCGACCTTCGCCGGGCTGGCCGGGATCGGCGATCTCATCGCCACCTGCACAAGCCACCGCAGCCGTAACCACATGGTCGGTGTGGAGCTGGCGAAAGGAAGGAAGCTCGAGGAGATCGTCTCCGAGATGAAGATGGTGGCCGAGGGGGTCAAGACCACCAGGGCCGTCCTCGACTTGGCGGCCCGCCATGCCATCGACATGCCCATCGCCACTCAGGTCGGGAAGGTTCTCTATGAGGCCGAACATCCCCGAGCAGCCGTCTTGAGCCTGATGACTCGCCAGCCCCGCCCGGAGAGTTGACCGGCGCTGCTTTCATGGCGCGATGACTGGCCGGCTCCTCTCTACCTCCCACGGCACCAACCGGGCCGCCTTCTCATTGCCCGATTGGGGGCTGTTGGCTGTGGCCGCCGCCATCTGGGGATCGTCGTTCCTGTTCATGGCGATCGGCCTGGATTCCTTCCGGCCCGGTCTCGTGACCTGGTTGCGGGTGGTCTTCGGAGCAGCGACATTGAACGCCTATCCGAGCGCTCACCGGCCCTTGGCGGGGATTGACCGGCGCCGACTGTCGCTGGTGGCGATCCTCTGGATGGCGGCCCCACTCACCCTTTTCCCGATCGCTCAGCAGTGGATCTCCTCGGGAGTGACGGGGATGCTCAACGGGTTCACGCCGGTGCTGACCGCAGTGGTCGCGAGCTTCTTGCTCGGTTCGCTTCCCGGACGCCTTCAGGTAGCCGGTCTATTGGTGGGTCTGATGGGGGTGGCGGCGATCGGCCTACCGGCGGTCGGGGAGGGACAGGCGGCCGCACTGGGTGTGGGGTTGGTGCTGGCGGCACTCCTCTGTTACGGCTTTGCCATCAACCTGGTTGCTCCCCTCCAACAGCAGTACGGCGCCGTCCCGATCTTGGCCCGCGTTTCGGTCATCGCAGCCGTCCTCACCGCCCCCTACGGGCTGAGCTCGCTACCTGGCTCCCACCTCTCCTGGCCGGCGTTGGCTGCGACTCTGGCGGTTGGCTGTCTTGGTACCGGAATCGCGTTCGTAGCCGCGGCCACTCTCATCGGCAGGGTGGGTTCCACCCGCGCCTCCACGCTGACCTATCTCCTTCCCGTCATCGCCATCCTCCTCGGTATCACCTTCCGTGACGAGACAGTGATGGCGATTCAGGTAGTCGGGTGTGCCTTGGTGCTCTTGGGGGCTTTCCTCACCTCACGGCGGGAGATCTAGTACACCGTCTGGTAAATAATCGTGGGGGTCTCGTCGGCCCACGACGCCCCTGGCGGCGTCCTCCTCCTCGACGCAGCGCATGGGCTGCGCCATCGTCGTGCGTCCTGGCCAGGAACGCCGTGGCCTCGCCGATACCCTCACGCTATTTCCCAGACAGAGCACTAGCGGACCTCGCCAGCTCCCGGTAGAGCAGGGCCGGGTCGCCGAGCCGTCGACGCAACGCCCTTTCCAGGCCGGCGATCGGGTAGAGGTTCTGGGGGGCCCGCGGTTCTTTATGGGGCGAGGAGGCGAACCGTGGCAAGGTCGCCGTCACCAGGTCCGCTTTGGCCGCCGCGGCGGCCGGTGACAAGTCGGCGCTCATCTCGGCCCGGACCAAGCCAGCCGGGCCGATCTGATTCCCCCCCCCCGGTAGACGCAGGTACCAGGAGAATCGATTCCAGGCACCGCCGATCAGAAAGAGCGGCGTCCGCTGGCCGGGTCGCAGGCTACGGAGGAGCGCCTGCTGGTCGTTGGGCAGATACTGGACGTGCTGGGTCTTCACGTACCCGACGGCTTCCGGAACGTGGCGGCGATGCGAGAGCGGGCCATCTACCAGAACCAGCCCGACACCGGCGGCGGCGGCGGCCACCAGGCCTTCGAGTTCCCCCATCCGCTGCTGAATACCCAGCCATAGTTCTTCGGGTCGAGTTCCGGTTGTGGTTGCCACCTCGTAGCGGGCATGGCGCGTCTCGATCCTGGCGGCGGTCGGCGCCGAGGTGAAAAGCCCCCGCCGCACCTCGGCCGCGACCAGCTCGGCCGAACCGTTGCAGCGTACGGCGCCGGCTGCGTAGGTGGCACACAGCCCCAAGGCCGCGCCCTCATCATCGGTCTCGATCCATACCGACGCATCCACCCGGCGGACTCCATCGACGAAGAGCACATCGGGCCGCGCTCGCTCGGGCGGGGGCGTTATGGGAGCCCATCTCCCCGCCGGCACCTCGACGTCGAGGTCGGGCTCGATCGCAGGCTCGGCGAGGCTCGGCTCACCCGGATTCCCGTATTCGGGTGACCATTGTTCGACGGCGAACCTCACCTTGCCACCCCCGTAGATAGTTGGCCGTCCAAGCGCGACACCCGGGCGTTGCTTCCCGCCTTCTCGACCGCGAACTGCACCGGCAATTGGGCTGCCAGTTCGGAGACGTGGGTAACGATTCCCACCGTACGGCCCGAGGCGGCCAACTCGTTGATGACGTCGGCGACCGTTTGCAGAGTGTCGGAGTCGAGTGCCCCAAACCCTTCGTCGAGGAAGATCGACTCGATGCGGGCCATACCACTGGCCGACATCTCGGACACGTGGTCGGACAACGAGAGGGCGAGCGCAAGGGAGACCAGGAAGGTCTCCCCGCCAGAGAGGCTTCTCACCGATCGTCGCAGGCCGGCGGCGAAGTGATCGATGACCTCGAAGTTGTTGTGCTTGTCGACGGCCAGGGAGTATTGGCCGTCCGCCAGCCCGGCGAGCCGCTGGTTGGCCCCGGCCACCAGGACCGCCACCGCCTCGTCGAGCACCCAAGCGACGAAGTTGCGGGAGCCGAGGTATCCGGACAGGGCCTTGGCCACGATCGCCCTCTGCGTTTGTTGGGCCAGGTCGGCCCGCAATCCCTCGATCCTGCCGAGCTCATGCGCCTGCCTAGTCTGCTCCGCCCGGAGGGTGGCCAGGCTCGCCACCACCGCATCGCGTACCGGTCCGCTTCCCCAGATTTCCTCCTCCCGGCAGATCGCCAACAACTGCTCCTCCCGGCCGGCCCGTTG
>Ga0209342_10004958_pt1 | contig 13697 bp, 13 predicted proteins | sample RifCSP16_2_FD_184023 | JGI IMG/M metagenome (GOLD analysis project Ga0209342, IMG submission 184023) | Soil microbial communities from Rifle, Colorado - Rifle CSP2_sed 16_2 (SPAdes) (version 2) | ecosystem: Environmental > Terrestrial > Deep subsurface > Rock core/Sediment | place: Rifle... | reverse complement strand
CGGGACGCCTTCTTGAACAGTTTCCAGGCGTCCGGCGGCGAGGCTGTGGGCCTCCAACTGACGCCGTTTCCGAACATCGGCGACCCGGCCCCGTTCATCACCGAGATCGCCAACGCCGACGTGGATTTCCTGTACTGCTTCTACAGCGGCGGCCAGGCGGTCACCTTCCTCAAGGCCTATGGCGAATTCGGCCTGGCGGGCAAGCTGCCGCTGCTGTGCGCCGGGTTCATGGTCGAGGAAGACGTGCTGCCGGCGCAAGGCGACTTTGCGCTGGGCGTGCGCAGCGGCCTGCACTATGCGCTGTACCTGGACAACCCGGAAAACAAGAAGTTCACCGAGGCCTACAAGGCCAAGTACGATAACCGCACGCCCGACGTGTTCGCCGTGCAGGGTTACGACACCGGGCGCGTGATCGTCGAGATGCTCAACGCCACCCAGGGCGACGCGAGCGCGGACAAGATGATTGACGCGCTGGACGGCATCACCTTCGCCAGCCCGCGCGGGTCGTTCACGCTGGACGCCGCCACCCAGAACCCGAAGCATCACATCTACCTGCGCGAGGTTCAGAAGGTGGACGGCGCGCCGCATAACGTCGTCCTGGAGGATCTGGGCGAGGTCGTTGACCCCGGCGACGACTCCAAAGGCTAACTCACCTCCGGGCCTCCCGCATCGGTTAAATCGCCGATGGGGAGAGGCGTGCGCCCTCCCCGTCGCGCCTGACGCGACGGGGAGGACTGGGGGGCGATTCCCATGCTTCTTTCCGGCCGCGCATGCCCCTCGATAATTTTCTCACCCAACTCCTGAACGGCCTGGTGACCAGCATGTTGCTCTTCGTGCTGGCCGCCGGGCTGTCGCTGATTTTCGGATTGATGGACGTCATCAATCTCACGCACGGCGCGTTCTACCTGCTGGGCGGCTATATTGGCCTGGCCATGGTGCGCCAGTTCGACAGCTTTTGGCTGGCGCTGCTGCTGGCGCCGGTGGCCGTAGGCGCCCTGGGGCTGATGATCGAATTTTTCTTTCTGCGCCGCCTGTATGGCCGCGGCCGCCACCTCGAGCAGGTGCTGTTGACCTTCGGCGTCGCGCTGATCATCATTGACCTGACTCGCGCCACCTGGGGGGCCTACGTCGAGGCAGTCCCCAGCCCGGCGCTGCTCGCGGGGCAGGTGACGGTGTTCAATCTCCGGTTCCCGATTTATCGTCTGTCGCTCATCGCTTTCGGCCTGGCGTTGGCGCTCCTCTTGTGGCTGCTCATCGGACGGACGCGGCTCGGGGCGATTGTGCGCGCGGGCGTATCGGATGCGCAGATGGTGAGCGGGTTGGGCATTGACGTCCACGCGGTGTTCGCGGGCGTGTTCGGGTTCGGCGTCGCGCTCGCCGCGCTCGCAGGCGTCGTCGGCGCGCCGGTGTTCTCTCTGTATCCCGGCCTCGACTCCGAGATCCTCATCCTCGCGCTTGCCGTCGTCGTCGTGGGCGGCCTGGGGACGCTCAAGGGCGCGTTTTTTGGCAGCCTGCTCATCGGTCTGGCCGACACGTTCGGCAAAGCCTTCCTCCCGGAGTTCTCGCGCTTTTTGTTGTTCGCGGTGATGGCCGTGGTGTTGCTGATCCGTCCCTGGGGCCTGTTCGGCCAGAAGGGAAGCTGAGCCGTGTTGGCGCTTCTGGGCCGGCTGACGGACTCCGAACGGCGGCAGTCCCCCTACCGAAATTGGGCGCTGATCCTGGCAGCCATCCTGGCCGTCGCCTATCCCTTCATCGTCCGCCGGTATTTTGTGACCCTGGCCGAGGACATCCTGATCTACGCGATCTTCGCGATGAGCCTCGACCTGCTGCTGGGTTACACGGGCCTGACCTCCTTCGGCCACGCGGCCTACTTCGGTTTGGGCGCGTACATCCTGGCTTACGTCACCACCCGCCTTGGCGTGAATAATCTGTTCGTCAACGTCCCGGTCGTCATGCTCGGCACGGCGCTCATGGCGCTGGTGATCGGCTTCTTTGTGCTGCGCACCTCCGGCGTTTACTTCCTGATGGTGACGCTCGCGTTCGCGCAGATGCTCTTCAGCGTAGCCATCAACTGGACGACGGTCACCGGGGGCTCGGACGGATTGGCGGGGGTGCCGCGTCCCGTCATTGGCCTTGGCCCGCTCAGTTACAAATTTGACTCGCGGGAGAGCTTTTATTACCTGGTCCTCGTCGCCTTCGCCCTGGTGTGGTGGCTGCTGCGGCGCATGGTGAACAGCCCGTTTGGCTGGACGCTGCGCGGGATACGCGAGAACGAGGCGCGAATGCGCGCCCTCGGCTACGCTACCTTTCGTTACAAGATCGCCGCTTTCGCCATCAGCGGCGCGTTCGCCGGCCTCGCAGGCCTGCTCCTGGCGCACTCGGCGCTGATCGCGTCGCCCGAGAACCTGTACTGGACGACGTCCGGCCAGGTGATGATCATGCTCATCATCGGCGGGGCGGGCACGCTCAACGGCCCCATCCTGGGCGCGGCGACGGTGCGGCTGCTGCGCAACTTCATCAGCAGCGCCACCGACCGCCACGAAACGATGATGGGCGTGGTGTTTGTCCTGTTCGTGCTCTTCGCGCCGCAGGGCCTCATCGGCCTGTTCCGCCTGCTCCGCGCCCGGCTGCGGCCTGCCGGCCCCGCGCCGGCACAGAGCCAGCCGGAAGCCGCGCGCGCCGACACACACATGGAGGAGGAAATGTGAGCGCGCTGCGCGTCGAGCGGCTGGTGAAGAACTTCGGCGGCCTCACCGCGCTGAACGGCGTCAGCCTGAGCGTCGAGCGGGGAGAACGGCGGGCCATCATTGGCCCGAACGGCGCCGGGAAGACTACGCTGTTCAACCTGATCAGCGGCGAACTGCGCCCCACGCGCGGCCAGGTGTTTCTCGGCTCACGGGATGTGACCACGCTGCCGCCTGAGGGGCGCGCTAACCTCGGCCTCGGGCGGACGTTCCAGCGCAACAACCTGTTTTTCGCGCTGAGCGTGTTCGAGAATGTGCGCCTCGCCGTGCAGCACCACTGGCGCATCGCCAGCAACCTCTTCCGCCCGGCCTCCGCCTACGACGAGGTGCAGGCGGAGACGATGGCGATGCTCGAACGCCTGGGCCTCGCCGAGCGGCGCGACGCGCCTGTCCGCCACCTCTCCTACGGCCAGCAGCGCGCGCTGGAAGTAGCCCTCGCGCTCGCGACCGCGCCCCAGGTGTTGCTGCTGGACGAACCCACGGCCGGCATGTCGCCCGCCGAGACCGCGGAGATGGTGCGCCTCATCGAGGCGCTGCCCCGCACGTTGACGCTGTTGATCGTGGAGCACGACATGGACGTGGTCTTCAGCCTGGCCGACCGGATCATGGTGCTGCATTACGGGGAAGTCTTGGCGGAAGGAAATCCGGAGGTGGTGCGCAAGGATCCGCAGGTGCAGCAGATTTATTTGGGCGACGGACAGTGGCGGCGCGAGTAGCCGTCCCCCGCCAGTCAACGGATGCTTGAACTCCGCGCAATTCACACTTATTACGGCGACAGCCACATCTTGCAGGGAGTATCGCTGCGCGTTGAACCCGGCGAGGTGGTCAGCCTGTTGGGCCGGAACGGGGCCGGGAAGACGACGACCATTAGCACCGTGGTGGGCTTCGTCCCGCCCCGGCGGGGGGAAGTGCTGTTTCAGGGACAGGACGTGACGCGCGTCCCCTCGCACCGCAAGGCCCGCCTGGGCATGGGACTGGTGCCGCAGGGCCGCCGCATCTTCCCCACGCTCACCGTGCGTGAAAACATCACCCTGGCTGCGCGTAACACCCGCAACGGCGGATGGAATCTGCGGCGCGTCTTCGAGATTTTCCCGATCCTGCAGGCCCGCCTCGATCATCGCGGCGATCAACTCAGCGGCGGCGAACAGCAAATGCTCGCCTTCGCCCGCGCGCTGATGACCAATCCCCGGCTGCTGCTGTTGGACGAGCCTTCCGAAGGCCTCGCCCCGCTCATCGTCGCCGAGATCGGACGCATCATCGGCGAGCTTAAGACTCAGGGGTTGTCTATCCTGCTGGTCGAGCAGAATCTGTCGTTTGCCCTGGGCGTCGCCGACCGGGTGTACGTGATGAACCGGGGGCAGATCGTCTTCGAAGGCGCGCCGGCGGAACTGCGCGCCGCTCCGCAGGTCACGCACAAGTATCTTGGCGTTTGAAAAGGAAAATCATGCGCCCGGATTATCCCGTGATTGACGCGCACGTCCACATCATGCCCTGGGAGCAGGTGCGCCCGGACGCGGCCGCGCGCATGGCGGCCGGCCGGAAAGATTTCGACGAGATCCAGGCCATTTGCCGTGACCCCTACCGGCTGATGGCCCACATGGACGAGCGCGGCATCGAAAAGCTGGTGATGATCAACTACGTCACGCCGGACGTGGTCGGCTTCACCGAGGCGGCCAACGTATTTTCGGCCAACATGGCCCGGCCCTACCCGGACCGCCTGATCCCCTTTGGCGGGATTGACCCGCGCCGCGTGAAGGACGTGGCCGCCGAGATGGATCACCTGCTCGGCAACTCAGGGCGAGGCTTGCGGCTGCGCGGCATCAAGATTCACCCGCCCCACCAATTCTTCCGCGCCAACGCTTATCTGAACGACCCCGACCTGCGCGGCCTGGCGACGGTCTACGAGAAGTGCGTCGTATATAATGTGCCGGTGATGTTCCACACGGGCACGTCCATCTTCCCCCGCGCGCGCAACAAGTACGGCGACCCGCTGGATATTGACGACGTGATCGTGGACTTCCCTGAATTGAAAGTCATCCTCGCGCACGGCGGGCGCCCGCTGTGGATGGACACGGCGCTCTTCCTGCTCCGCCGCTCGCGCAACGTGATCCTCGACATCTCCAGCGTCCCGCCGAAGAACCTGCTTACCTATTTCCCGTGGCTCGAGCGCGTGGCGGATCAGGCCATCTTCGGCTCCGACTGGCCGGGACCGAACGTGATGGATTTGGGGCAGAACGTGGAGGACTTCTACGCCCTGCCGCTCTCGGCAGAGGCCAAGCGCAAGATTCTGCGCGATAACGCCAAATTGATTTTTGATTGGTGATGGCTGATCGCTGACCGGAAATGACTCAACACCTGTGCGGCATGATCTGGCTGGGCGACATGATCGGTATGCTGTGGGCGACGGTGCAACTGTCGCCTGAGCTTCGCGAGTCATCACCCGTGTCCGACTGAGTGAGGCATGAGGATTCAGGGAAGGGTCGTCAGCGGGCGCGGCGCGGGGGCCGCCTTCACCCAACTCGACTGGGCCCGCCAGCAATTCCTTGAGCGGCTGGGGATTGACCCCTACCCCGGTACGCTCAATCTGATCCTGGATGCTCCCGCTGACCTGGCGCGATGGACCGATCTGAGGATCGGCCCCGGCCGTCCTGTGATCCCTCCGGATCCGCAATGGTGCAACGCGCGCTGCTATCCCGTGCGCCTCGCAGGCCGCCTGCCAGGGGCTATTGTCCTCCCTGACGTGCCGGATTACCCCGAAGCGCAGGTGGAAATCATCGCCGCCCTGCCTCTCCGCGAGAGGCTCTCGCTGGCGGACGGCGACCGCCTGTCGCTGGATATCAGCCGGCCTCTATCCGTCCGCGCCGTGATCTTCGACGTGGATGGCACGCTGGTGGACTCGCTGGAAGCGTACCATGTGGTCGCAGAGATGGCCGCCGTACCGCACGGCATTCTGGTCACACGCGAGGCGGTTCGGCACGCGCTGAATACCAACCGGATGTTCTGGGATCTGATCCTGCCCCCCGACCAGCCGGATCGGGAAGGATTGATCCATCGGCTCAAGGAGGAAGCCGTCCGCCAGTGGCCGGAAGTGCTGCGCGCGCATGGGCGCGTCTTTCCCGGCTTGCGTGAGACGTTGGAGACCCTGCGGGCCCGGGGCGCACAGTTAGGAATCGTGACCGGATCGCGGGAGGGCGTCTTCCAGCCGCTGCGCGAGAACGGCCTACTGGGTTTCTTTGGAGCAGTCGTCACCGGAAAGGACGTCCGGCGGCGCAAGCCCGACCCGGAAGGGCTGCTCAAGTGTGTGGCTACCCTGGGAGTTAGACCGGATGAGGCTGTGTACGTGGGAGATACGCCGCTGGACGTTCAGGCCAGCCGGGCCGCGGGCCTGGCCTCGGCGGCGGTGCTGACCGGCGCGGGGGATTCGGCGTTGCTCTCTGCCGAAGGCCCAGATTGGATCGTTGCCTCGCACGCACGGCTGCCGGATGTTCTGTACATTGTCCATCGGGATGATTCTTAATTGACTTGGCCGCTATTCTCCTATACACTCAGAACATCTTTTGAGAGAACGCTGTTCTATCTGGTTCGTGGCGGAATATCCGGAAGGCGTCTGGGTCGTCTCCGCTCCAATCCATGACGTCGAAATTCAAATTCCACACTCAGAGGAGACTCAGCCATGCCCTATCAAGACCTGCGCCAATTTCTAGCCCGCCTCGAGGCCACGGACTATCTCCGGCGAATCCGCAAGGAGGTGGACTGGAACCTCGAACTCGGGCACATTGCCAAAATCAATGAGGAAGAGCACGGAGGAGGGAAGGCGCTGCTGTTCGAGAACGTCAAGGATTATCCCGGCTGGCGCGTCCTGACGAGCGCGCTGACGGCCAGAGAGCGCCTGGCCCTGGCGCTGGAGCTGCCGACGCACATGAGCCTGATGAACCTGTCGCGAGAATGGGTTGACCGCATCCAGGGCAAACGTGCCTCGCCCCGGTGGGTGGACGCAGGGCCATGCCAGGAGAACCTCATCGGCGAAGCGGACGTCAACCTCAACAACCTGCCCGCGCCGTGGTTCTATCCTGAAGACGGCGGCCGCTACCTGGGCACGGCAGGTTTCCTGATCTCGCGCAACCTGGATACCGGACGCGTCAACCTCGGCACCTACCGGCTGATGATCGTGGATGACAAGCGCGCCTCGATCATGATCATCAAGGCCAAGGACGCAGAGATTGACTTGCGCGGCTACGCCGCCCGCAAGATGCCCATGCCGATAGCCTACGTCAGTGGTGTGGACCCCGTGATCTTTTTGTGCTCCAGCACCCTCTTCGGCCTGACGGAGAGTGAATATGACGTCGCCGGAGCCCTGCGCGGGGAGCCCTGCGAAGTCGTTAAAGCCAGGCTGTCCGATCTGCCGGTGCCGGCCACGGCTGAGTTGGTCATCGAGGGCGAGATCATGCCCGGCCAGACCCTGCGCGAAGGGCCATTCGGCGAGTACACCGGCCACTACTCGGGCAAAAAGGATGAAGCGCGCGAATTCGTCCAGGTCAAAGGCATCACCTATCGCAACGATCCCATCCTATGGGCCACTACCGTCGGCAAGCCCATCACCGACACGCACATGATCATGGCCGTCAACCGCACGGCCTCGCTGTGGAACGACCTTAAGGCAATGAACATTCCCGGCATCAAGGCGGTCTACGGCCCACCGGCCGGCGCCGGGCGCATGCTCGTCATCATCGCTATGAAGCCGATGTACCACGGCCACTCCACCCAGGTGGGATTAGCCGCCTTCGCCACGGTCACCGGCAACTATGGCCTTAAGACCGTCATCGTGGTGGACGACGACATTGACCCGGAGAATATGGATCACGTGATCTATGCGCTGAGCTTCAAGTTTCAGCCCGACTTCGGCACCCAGATCATCAAGCGCGGGCGCTCCACCCCGCTCGATCCGTCGCTCCCCATCGGGGATGCCCGGTTCATGACCTCGCGCATCATCCTGGACTGCACCACGCCCTACGAGTGGAAGGAAAAGCCGCACCAGATTTTCCTGGACGAGAAGATGGCCCAACACGTCAAAGAGCATTGGAACGAGTATTTCGGCGAAGCGGCGGCGGCGACCCTGCCCCAGCGGGTCGGCGAACTCGCGCACGCGTAGAAGGTAACCTCGATGCGACCGATCGAGGGTATTGTCTTTGACGTTGACGGCTGTGTGGCGCGGGGTAGCCGTGCCCTGCCCGGCGTGCCGGAGACCCTGGCGGCGCTGCAGGCGCGGGGCATCCGCTGCGCCTTTCTCACCAACGAGAACCAGCGCACGGTGGCGCAGATGGTCGAACGGTTGAACGCGATGGGCATCCCGGTTGGCCCGGACGATGTGCTGACTTCAGCCATCATCGCCGCCGAAGTGACGCGCACGCTGCACCCCGGGCGAAAGGTCTTAGCCATCGGGGCGGCCGGGTTGATCGAAGCCCTCCGCTCGCGCGGCGTGACCTTGCTCGACCGCGCGCAGGCCGTTGAAGCCGAGGTGGTGGTGATGGGCAAGGACCCGGACTTCAACCAGAAAACCCTGGAACTGGTGTGCCAGGCCATCTGGCATGGGGCCGAGTTCATCGCCACCAACTACGACCCGAAGGTGCCGTCGGCGACCGGCTTTGTGCCGGGCACCGGGCCGATGATCAAGGCCGTGGCCTACGCCACTGGCAAGGAACCGCGCGTCACCGGCAAGCCGTCCAGGTGGGCCGGCGAGATGGCGATGAAGGCGCTGGGGATCGCCCCGGAGCACGGCGCGGTGGTTGGCGATCAACTTGAACAGGATATCCGTATGGGAAAACAGGCCGGCTTGTTCACCATCGTGGTGCTCACCGGAGCGACGACGGCCGAAGCCGCCGCCGCCGCGCCAGAAGACCTGCGACCAGACCTCGTCTTGCCCGACGTTAACCATTTGCCCGGATGGCTTGATAGCCGGTCGGCAGACGGCCGCGAAGCGTAGCGAACGGCAGATGGTTCTCGATGCCCGTCGTTCGGCCATGTTCAAGGAGGCGATAAACCATCATCGAACTCACTCGGCGTTCACACACCTCCGTGCTGTCGCGCCCGGGCAGCCAGAGGCCAGATCATCTCCGGGCTCCTTCGTCTCTCTGATTCATTAAGAGGAGGAACTACAAAATGGCCGGCAGCACTGATGGGAGATTTCCCAGCCCCTTTGAAGTCCCCACCCCTCCGGGTTGTGAGGGTTGGGAGGACCTTTATCCCTATTACTACCTCTTCAGCCCGGAACGGCGCGAGTTTGAGGAGGGCAAGTTCTGGTTTCAGGATGGCATGCACCACCCGGAGCCGCTGTATCCCTTCGACACCATCACCTCCGAGAGTTGGTGGGTCGCTCTGGGACAGTACAACACGCGTGTCTTCATTGTTCCCCCGGCGCTCGGCATTGATCAGCGCGTGTTGAATGGATACCTGTACATCAGCGCCAACGCGATCACCGATGAGGCTGTCGTCGGGGCGCGGGTGGCCCACTTCCTGGAGCGGGCCGGTTACTATTATCAGCACTGGAACGAGCTGTATGAGAAGTGGGTGAAGAAGGCCGAAGCCGTCATCCGCGACCTGCAGGCCCTCCAGGTGCCAGACCTGCCCGAGATGGAGGACATCTCGGTGGTGACGGAGGGCAAGGGCATCACCAACGCCTATTACCTGCTCGAGGCCTACAACCGCGTCATCGAGAACATGCACAAGATTTGGCACTACCACTTCGAATTCCTGAACCTGGGCTACGCCGCCTACCTGACCTACTTCGGCTTCTGCAAGAAAGCCTTCCCCGATATCCCCGACCAGACCGTGGCCAAAATGGTGTCGGGCATTGACGTCATCCTCTTCCGGCCTGACGAGGAGTTGAAGCGCCTGGCCCGCGCCGCCGTGGACCTGGGCGTGGCGGGCGTCTTCAAGAAAACCATCCAGCCCGACGAGGTCATGGCCGAGATGCAAAAGTCGGACGCCGGGAAGAAGTGGCTGGCCGAGCTGGAGAAGTCCAAAGACCCGTGGTTCTACTTCTCCACCGGCACCGGCTTTTACCACCTGCACCGCAGCTGGATTGACGACATGATGGTGCCCTGTCTCTCCATCCGGGGCTACATCGAAAAGATCGAGGCTGGCCAGGACATCGCCCGGCCGCTGAGCGCCATCCAGAAGGAACGCGACCGGCTGGCTGCCGAATACACCGCGCTGCTCTCGACTGAAGAAGACAAGAAGGCTTTCCAGGAGCAGCTCGGCCTGGCCCGCACCGTGTTCCCCTACATCGAGAACCACAACTTTTACGTGGAGCATTGGCACCACACGATCTTCTGGAATAAGATGCGGGAGTTTGGGCGGCTGTTCGTCAAGTACGGCTTCTTCAAGGAGGTGGATGACCTCTTCTACCTGCACCGCTTCGAAGTCACCGAGGCGCTGTACGACTTGATCGCCTCGTGGGGCGTGGGCACCCCGGCGCGCGGGCCGAAATATTGGCCGCCCCTCGTCGAAAAGCGCAAGGCGCTATTCGTGAAATTGAAAGCCTGGGCGCCGCCCCCGGCGTTGGGCGAACCGCCGGAGGTCGTCACCGAGCCGTTCACCATCATGCTCTGGGGCATCACCACCGACAGCATCAAAAATTGGATGAAGCCGCAGCCCAAGGAGGGCGAAGCGAAAGAACTGAGCGGCTTCGCCGGTTCACCCGGGGTGGTCGAGGGCCTGGCGCGCGTGATCACCAGCGTGGAGCAGCTTCGGGAAGTGCAGGCGGGCGAAGTCCTGGTCTGCCCCATCACCACGCCGAGTTGGGCGCCGGTCTTCCCACGCATCAAGGCCACCGTCACGGACATCGGCGGCATGATGTCGCACGCCGCCATCGTGTGCCGCGAGTACGGCCTGCCGGCCGTCATCGGCACCGGCTATGGCACCAAGCTAATCAAGACCGGCCAGAAACTGCGGGTGGACGGCAATAGCGGCACGGTCACCTTGCTGAACTAGCGGCCTGCGCCGCATCAGGAGAGTGGCGCGTGGCCGCGCTGCGTGACGGGATGATGCGTCACGCGCCACTCATTTCTCCTATGACCCCTACGGGTGAACCCTACGTCCTCTGGTTTCGGGACTGTGACAAGAGTTGCCTGTCACGGGTGGGCGGGAAGAACGCCAGCCTGGGGGAGATGACCCACGCCGGCATCCGCGTCCCGCCCGGTTTTGCCGTGACCACCGCCGCCTACCGCGATTTCCTGGAGCAGGCCAGCCTCGGACCGGAGATCAAGAAGATAATGGACCGCCTGGACCGCGAGGACATTGAGGCCACCCAACAGGCCAGCCTGACCATCCGGCAGATGATGGCGGCGGCTGACATCCTGCCCCAGATCGAGGACGCCATCCGCAGCGCCTACCAAAAGCTATGCGCTGATTGTCGCGTGCCTGATTTGCCGGTAGCGGTGCGCTCCAGCGCCACCGCCGAAGACCTGCCCGGCGCCTCCTTTGCCGGACAGCAAGATACGACTTTGTGGGTCTGCTCGGCCGGATCGGTCGTGATCCGCACCGCCGTCTGCTGGTCGAGCCTGTTCACGCCCCGCGCCATCGCCTATCGCAACCAGATGGGCTTTCCCCACGAGAAGGTTCTCATCAGTGTGGGGGTGCAGAAGATGGCCAACGCGCGGAGCGCTGGTGTCATGTTCACCCTCAACCCCACTAACGGCGACCGCTCCAAGATCGCCATTGACGCCAACTGGGGCCTGGGTGAGAGTGTAGTCTCCGGTGAAGTCACCCCAGACAACTATTTGGTGGATAAGGTGACGTTCGACATTATCAAGCGCACGATATCGCCCAAGTTGGTAGAATATGTGCCCGACCCGGCCGCGCGCCGCGTGCAGTTCTGCGACGTGCCGCTCGAAAGACAAGATATCCCCTGCCTGAGTGACGAGGAGATCGTCGCCCTGGCGCAGTTGGGGAAAGGCATCGAGCAGCACTACGGCGCACCTCAAGACATCGAGTGGGCCATTGACCGCGATCTGCCGGTCCCAGAAAACATCGTGGTTCTGCAAAGCCGGCCGGAGACGACCTGGAGCAACCGGGCGCCCACGCCGGTTGCCAAACCCAATGCCAATGCCCTGGACTATGTCGTGGCGAGTCTGCTGACCGGCGTGCGGGCGCGCAAAGATGAAACGTGACGGCGCGATTCTGTTACCGGTGCGGAACCCGCCTGGTCGTCGGGCCGCTTCATGGGCAGGAGCGCGAATACTGCCCAGCCTGTGGCTTTGTGGTCTATCATAATCCGGCGCCGGTCGGCCTGGCAGTCGTTGACCGCGAGGGACAACTCGTGCTCATCCGCCGCACCATTCCTCCGCTGCTGGGCTACTGGGCCCCGCCCGCCGGTCATGTGGAGATCGGCGAGTCGGTGCGGGAGGCGACGATTCGAGAGACCCTAGAAGAAGCCGGTCTAGAAATTACTCTGGACGGGCTCTTAGGCGTCTATTCGCAGGCAGACGTAAGCGTGATCATCATCGCTTACCGGGGAAGGGTGTGCGGAGGCGAGCCGAGAGCGGGCGGAGACGCGGGCGACGTCGCCCTGTTCGCGCCGGGACAACTTCCGGTCCAGCCGTTTCCAACGGACGGGACGACGCTCGACCACTGGTTTTACGGCGTCCTTCAAGAAGTCACGGCCCCCTGGCGCGAGGTTGCCGCCCGATGAGGCTGGTGGTGGGTATCTCCGGGGCCAGCGGCGTGATCTACGGCATCCGCCTGCTCGAAGTCCTGCGCGGCGTGGAGAGCGTCGAGACCCACCTGGTCATGAGCTCAGCCGCCCGGCAGACCATTTTGCTCGAAACCGACTACACCGTGGAGGCGGTGGAAGCGCTGGCCGAGGTGTCCTATCGCTTCAACGACATCGCCGCTGCCATCTCCTCCGGCTCCTTCAAAACCAGGGGCATGGTCGTCATGCCGTGCTCGATGAAGACCCTGTCCGGCATCGCCCTCTCCTTCAGCGACAACCTGCTGCTGCGCGCCGCCGACGTGACCCTCAAAGACCGTCGCCGGCTGGTGCTCGTCCCGCGTGAGACGCCGCTGCACCTCGGCCACCTGCGGCTCATGACGCAAGTCGTCGAGATGGGCGCCATCCTCGTCCCCCCCATGCCGGCCTTTTACCATCGCCCTCAGACACTCGACGACGTGATCAATCAGACCGTCAACCGGGTGCTCGACTTGTTGGAGATTGAACTGCCCGAGGATTTGTTCGAGCGCTGGTCGGGCCCGCGCTACGCCCCACACCCGCGCCGGGAGGACTCTGACGGATGATGCCTCGCGACGAATGGGAACAGGAAGGCGCCCAACGCCTCATCGAGACGGTCCGCCAGCGGCGCCAGGCGCTGGAAGACTTCGCCGTGACGCTGCCGGCGCTGCTGGCTGCCGCGCCAGCGGACGAGGCCCGCGCCAAGATTCAGCCGCTGGCCGACCGCCTGGCCCAATGGCTGCACAACTTTCACATGAACAACCTGGACGAAATGGAAAACCTGCGCGCCGAGATTGAGAAGCTGGCCCGGGCATGATCATCGGGTCACTCAAACGCCCGCAAAAACGCCACAGCATCCTCGCCCAGCCTCTCCAGCAAGTATCCCCCTTCCTGCACGATCACCGTAGGCCGGCGCAGCGCGGCGATGCGCTGGCCGATGGCGTTGAAGCCCGCCGGGGTGATGCTGAACCCGCCCACCGGGTCGTCCTGCGCGATGTCCAGCCCCGCCGACACGACGAGATAGTGCGGCCCGAAATCATGCATGACTGCGAGGGCCTCGTCGAGCGCCGCGAGATAGGCCTCGTCGCCGGTCCCCTGTGGCAGAGGCCAGTTCCGGTTGAAGCCCTCGCCCGCGCCCTCGCCGCGCTCGCCGGCCTCGCCCCAATAGTAAGGATAATCGTCGTCCGGGTGGGCGTGGAGGGAGCAAAATAACACCCCGGGGAGATCGG